>Ga0307474_10000001_pt1 | contig 353370 bp, 313 predicted proteins | sample atmos_gasesECM1C_2_FD_203312 | JGI IMG/M metagenome (GOLD analysis project Ga0307474, IMG submission 203312) | Hardwood forest soil microbial communities from Morgan-Monroe State Forest, Indiana, United States - atmos_gasesECM1C_05 | ecosystem: Environmental > Terrestrial > Soil > Temperate...
TGACGCCTCGTCCGGAACGGTTTCTAAGTTAGCTCGCTTTGCTCGCCCCCCGGACGAGGCGTCCGGGGCTACGTTTTTGTTGGCCGCAGCAAAAACATCGAAACTAACGTTATCTTTTGTATGCAGAAGAAAATGGGCGACACTAGAAGTGAAATCTGCCTATTTTCCGGGACCCATGGGTACGCATCTAAGCTCGAGCATGAACTCGCGACCTCCTCTGGAGAACGATCGTTTCCATGTGATTGTGATTGGTGGCGGAATTAACGGAGTCGCCATCGCACGGGAATGCGCGCGCGCGGGTCGGCGCACGCTTCTGGTCGAGCAGCACGATTTTGCCGCAGGTACGACCAGTCGTTCGACTCGCATCATTCATGGAGGCTTGCGCTACCTCGAACACGGCGACATTGGGCAGGTGTGCGAGTCGTTGCGCGAGCGGCAGTGGTTGCTTGAGCGGTATCCGCATTTGGTGCATCCTCTACAGTTTCTCCTGGCCTTGAATGAGAAAAGCGGTCGTAGCGCGCTCGCTGTGCGAGCGGGATTATGGCTTTATCGGAAGATGGGGCACGCGAGCACGCGAGGTGGGGTCCGCACAGAGCAAAACAAACTCGAGCGTATGCTGGATGCCGGCAAGCGCTTTTCGGTCTTCACCTTTGACGATGCGCAATGCGAGTTCCCCGAGCGGTTAGTTGCGGAATGGCTTGTGGAGGCCATCGCAGCGGGCGTCGTTGCGCGCAATCACACCAAGGTTCTCGCGGTGGAGATCGGTAATGCGCACGTCACCGGGGTTGTGCTGCGGGATCAACGGAGCGGGAAAGAAGAGCGGGTTAAGGCCGCCTGGATCATCAACGCGACCGGGCCGTGGGCGGATAGCATCTGCCAGAGTTCCAATATTCACACCGAGAATCCCATGGTTGGCGGGGTCCGCGGATCGCACATCGTGTTGCCCAAATTCGCCACCGCACCGGAGGTGGCCGTGTACACCGAAGCCGTCGATGGACGTCCTATCTTTGTCATCCCCTGGAATGAACAAGTGCTGGTGGGGACGACCGAGGTTCCGGACAGCAGCGATCCTGGCCGGGTGCAGCCCTGCGAGGATGAAATCGATTATCTGCTGCGGTCTTTGTTGCATTTGTTTCCTACGGTCCGGAAATCTCGTGACGACATACGCTACGCATTCGCCGGTGTACGGCCACTTCCCTTCTCACCCAAGAAAAATCCATCGGCAGTGAGCCGGAAACACTTTCTCCACGACCATGCCGCAGACGGCGCCGCGCGGATGATCTCCGTGATCGGAGGGAAGCTGACCACGGCAGGGAGCTTGGCGCGCGAGTGTGCAACCAAGATTGGCGCGAAGACCACGCCGCCGATCCTTGCCGTTGCTTCGGAAGGTAGCGTTGATCCGATGCTGGAGCAGTGGGTGGTAGACGTCGCCGAGGGCGGGGGGATTAGCGGCGACACGGCGCGTGGCATTGTGGAATGGTACGGAAAGCGAGCTCTTGCGGTCGCTGGAAGAGCGCGCGTCCGTGCGGAACTGCGTGTTCCGCTGTGCACTCACACTCGGCATATTGTGGCGGAGGCAGTTGATGCATTCAGCAGTGAGTGTGCTTGTTCGCTGGCGGACGTGTTACTGCGGCGTGTGCCGGTAGCGCTGGGTGCGTGCTGGTCATCGTCATGTAGCCGGGAAGCTGCCGCACGGGTTGGCGCCGTCATGGGTTGGAGTGAGGAACGAATAGACCTGGAGTTGGAAGCCTTCGAGGCAGAACTAGAGAGCTTTCTGCGGAAGGCGTCCGGGACGATTCTGCAAGCGAAAGCATAAATTCTCATTCCGGAGTTTCCAGCCGGATTCTGCGCAGTTATTCGGATCGCGCGAAGGTCTGCACCAGCAACTCAGTATCGTCGGAGATGATGCCGTCGACTCCCCATTCTGCAAGGAGTAACATTGCCTTCCGATTATTCACTGTCCACGTAAGCAGTTTGCCACCCACATTGTGCACTTCCTGCACAAGCGCGTGCGTGACCAGCGAATGATGAGGAATCACGTACTCGACGTTAGCCTCGCGCCAGCAGGCAAGCTGCCCCGGCTCGTCGCAGATGATTCCAGTCTGAATTTTGGCACTTCGGGTCTTCAGTTCCGTCACGACTTCAGGCAAGAAGGAAGAAACTACATAGTCTTCATCCATGCGGTATTCCCGCAATGAATTTAGCAACTTCGATTCTAACCCTTGAACTTTTAGTTCAATATCGAGAAATGCATGCTGAGAATAGCGCTGCAGCACATCCTCGAGAAGCGGGAGATGAAGCAATTGATCGGCGGTGGCCTGGCTGACTACGACGCCATCGACTTTGGGGTCGTGACAGACCACGGAGCGTCCGCAGCTGGTTAAGCGTACATCGAACTCGAAACCGTCGCAGCCGTGCTGGAGAGCAAGATCGAAAGAGGCAGGAGTATTTTCTGGAATCAGGGCAGACGCACGAGCCCCACGATGGCCGAGTAGTAGGGGAGGACCGGACATCCGGCTGATTTTATGATGGATTGTGCGCCGCTGCGCACACAAAAATTCAATCCGCTGCGAAATTCACAAAACTTTACATTCGGTAGTGATTGTTGCAACAATTCGCTTCCCGAATGTTCTAGTCCAGGTCGAAATCGCGAATGGGTTTGCCGGTGTCGGGAGATTCTTTCGCCTTTTTGACGGCTTCCTGAAACTTCTTTTCCAGAAGATCTCCGGCGTGTTTCTGCGCCTCCACCGATTGGCGGAAAATGGATTCGCGGCGGCTGTCCTGTTCTTTCATGGCTTTGGCAGCTGCCTCGAAGTCATTGAACATCTTGGGCTTGACGGCCGCGGTATGGGCGATGACACCTTTGGCCGTGGGATCGACCTTCAGCACCGCACTGCAACACGGGCAGGTTATGTCGAAAGCCGAAGGATTGTCCGCCATACAGTAAATCATAGCGCAAATGCGGGCTCGTGAGCGAGAAACTCAATGAGGATGGATCTTGATAGGGAAAATATGGAATATGGAGAGCATTTCCCAGCCGAGGAGAACTACAGAAACCACTGTCACCGTAATTGCCAACATCTCGCCAAAATTGAGATTGCTTCGGCGAGGCTCGAATCGCCTCGCAACTAAGCCAAGAATATTCAAGGTAGCGAAACCAAAAACCAGCACCCAGAGGATGTTGTAGACATTGTCCTTTTTGCTGGAAAACTGCTCAGGGATTTGGAACGCAAAGAGTAACAAAGACTGCAGGCTAACAACGCTTGACTCTAACCAGGTGCGAGACGTAACGCGTGCGAGTGCAGTCGTAAGGGACGTTACCATGGCTTGGTGAAGTTGTGCCTCTAGCAAAATCTGCATTTAACGCCGAAAGCCTATGATATTACCCTGTTTGCGCGGGGAAAGTCAGCGCGAAAAGCTGGGCGGCGGTTCAGCGGGCGGATGAACCTGCTCTATAATAGAAGGATTCCGTATCCCTTCCGAAGGCGCCAGAGTACCCGGCGGCGCACAACCGGCATGGTAAGGTTCATGGAACGGGTGCGGTAATTGCTTTACGGGTGTCCCCTTTATTGATGTCCACAGAAACTCGCGGTGTGTAGCGGCATCGCGTGTTTGCAGTAGCATACAAAGTTGCAAAGGGCTGCTAATAGCGGCCCTTTGCTCTTGGTAGCCGCTAATCTGCAAAGCAATCTGCAAAGGAATTTGGGGGAGAGTGGCGAATCCCTCCCTTGTCCAGAGGGATTCGATTACGAGGCGTGTGCGGGTTTCCGCTTTGCTTGTGCTTTCCGCGTCCTGGCCCGCGCAGCAGCCTTAGAGGCTTTGATGGCGATAGCCGTTCGCTCCTTGGCGGTGAGTGCCCTGGCGCGGGCTTCTCCCCCTCGTTTTGCAATCATCGAAAGATATTTTGAAACTGCTGGGTTGCCCATGTTTTTAGACTACACCATCCTTGCCGGGAATGGTTACGTGTTTCTTAGCCTGACCCAGATTTCTCTTGACACCATTCCGGGCAAGGTGAGATTATCGCGTCCACTGAAATTGGCGAGGGACCCCCAAGGGACCCTAAGACCCTATTTCAGGAAAAAGGAGTGACCCAATCATGGGACACACAGTTTCCGCCCAACTGGGGCCGAGGTGTGTTTTTCATGATCGCTCGCAAAATAGGGTCAGGTTCATCTACTTCCGCCCCATTCAAGGGCGGACCAAAAATCCACCAATCACAATCCTTAACCTCCCGCTGGCGTAATCGCGAGCCCGGCGCAATCTTTCTCGCAACCGATTTCACGGACAAACTGTTATTCGCTGACAGCAGCAGCCTTGTGTCCGAGGTTGGACGCATCACGGTTATGTTCTCAGCGGCTGCCGGATGCATCGCGATCGGCAAAGATGGAAATGGAATTTGCGAACTTGCCGATGACCTAGACGGCCTTCCGGAGCACATTCTCAGCAGAGTGGGGAGGTGTTGAACCCATGAAACTCTACGTGATCTATATCGATGCTCATGAGTTGTGGTTCAGCCTAATTCATCGATTCCGTGCCCATTCTCGGGCAGCGATCCTTCGCGCTGGACTTAAGCGAGTGGGATGCCAAGTAACCGAAAGGAGACACAAACAATGACCCAGCAAAACTCCCTCCTCAACCCTGCCATACCGTTCTCTCTCGCCGGTGAACTCTGGCTAAAATCGCAGGAGTCCTATGTGAGCGCCCGAACCATGAAAGATCGTCGCGCTCAGGTGGGCTTCCTAGTTTTATTTTTTGCGAATAAGACCCTCGATCAACTCACGATCTCCGATGTGTTCGACTACCACGCATGGCGCAAGCAGAATATCCGCAGGCCTGAGTTTTGCGATCGTGAATTCCCCGGTCATAACGTCATCAATAGGGAGGTTGAAATCGTTCGCTCGATTTTGAAAGCGGCGAATTTGTGGGAGCCGATTGGCCGGCACTACAGACCACTCCCTGAGACGAAATTATCTCCGGGGCAAGCCCTCGACCCAGAAGAGATGCAGCGACTGTTCGAAATTGGCGCGAAGAATCCGCGCTGGGACGTAGCGCTCCAGTGTGTCATCATTAGTGCCTGTACGACCTGCGGGCCCGGTGAGGTCTGCCATCTCCGGCTTTGTGACATTAACGTTGATGCACCCGTGCCCCACATCGTCATCCGGCGAGGCGCGAAAAACAAGTTCCGCCTGCGCGAGTTGGCGCTCAACGATTTGGCGTTGGCTGCAATCAAGAAATTGATGGCCCGAGCGGCCGGCAAAGGTTCGCTACTTCCCGAGCACTACCTTCTTCCGCACCGAGCGCACAGACTCTCGGAGATTTCAGACCCTCGCACTACCGGAGGGAACTTTGACCCGACGCGACCGCAAGAGAGTTACAAAAAGGCGTGGTACCAGATGCGGGCGGCGTTCGCCAAGGAATTCCCAGACCGGGCCAACCTTCGCCTCTACGACATGCGGCACAGCGCCGTCACGATCATGCTATCTGATCCCAGAACGCCCCCGGCGGCTGTTACGGAAATCGCCGGACACAGCACGGGCGCCATGCTGGTCCGCTACAGCCATCAGCGCAAACAACTGCGGCTGGCAGCCCTGCAGCGGCTTGGAGAGGCGTACCAACCGACACAAGCGCCCGCTCCCCCGCCACTATCGCAAATGATCGCTACGACGCAGAACTTTTCCGGAACGTTGGGCTTCGGTATTCGCTCTTTTGAGGCACTGCGAAAGGTGTCGTCTTGATGAAACCCGATGAGATAATCATCGTACCTCGTAACATTGAATCGAAAAAGGATGCGCTGCGCGAATTGTTCGTGCGAGGAGATACGCTGGTCGAAAAATACCTACAGCCGCCTGTCTCTGCCCGCCTTCTCGACGGCCACGGTAATCAGCTTGTAGCTTTCGAGGTTGACTGAGAAGCCCAACTGATTCCCGAATCCCTCCCTTCTCCAGAGGGATTCGGACTAGAATGTTTTTCCGCCCGCTAGGAGAAATTGGATGAGCGAAACACTCTGGTATTACACAGCCGATCCTAGGCGCATCGAAGAGATACTTGAAAGCGGTTCGATCTTTGAAGGTGGGAAACCTGCATGGTTCACATCCGATGATGACTATCAAATAGAAAACGAGGCCCAGCAATACCGTGTTCAGGTCTTGCGGCATGGGTCACTTTTCAAGACATATAAGCAAATCGAGCAATTGGGTTTGATCACCGCTGTAGACATTTTCAGGGCTGCCAGGCCGGAGAAATGGTTTGCAGCTCTTCAGCCGGTATCGACCAGCGACAAACTAAGAATGCAAACAATCGCTGGCGAAGAGTGGAAGCCCATTGAGAGAGAATGGTTTGCAAAGGCGCAAATGCGTCGCAGCGTCCAGAGTACCCTAAAGAAACGATGACCTCGAATCCCTCCCTAATTCCAGAGTGATTCCACCATTTTGTATAAAAGTGTTGCGCATTCTTTCCGCAACAAGCCGCAACGAAGTTATACTTTCGAAAAGGCGCTCACTTTTAAAAATGCGCGAGGTTCTGAATGCCGCAACCATGCTCAGTTTGCAGACATCCTGAAAAGGCGTCCATCGAAGAGTCCCTGTTGCGCAACAAGTTTTCTTTGCGAATCCTAGCCAGTCGGGTTGGCGTGAGTCCTTGGGCACTACACCGTCACAAAGCTCATCTCGCAATTGAAGTGGTGAAGGCTATTGAAATCTCTGGTGCTGCTTCGATCTTGTCTCGCGTGGAAGGAATCCTCGCGGAGGTGAAAGAGGTCACTGCGGCGGCCAGGGCGCGTAAAGACTGGAATGCAGCGATAGCCGCGCTCCGAGAGGAACGAGCGTGCATCGGGGTGATCGGCAGGGTCACCGGTGAAATAACCTCGCCTCAGGGCGGCAACCTGCATTTACACAAGCATGTGACCATTACTTCAAAGTCGCGAGATGAGTTTGCGGTTGAGCGTGAAATTGCGAAGCATGTTGCGGCCGCTACCAACAATTTCGACCCCGCAGAGATTGCCCGGCTGAAAGCTTTGGCTGGTGTTATTGATGTTGTTGGGCCGAAACAACAGTCTCCGCAGATGCTTGAATCTGAAGGCGGATTATGAGCCGTTTGCAAGGTTTTTGCAGACTAGCGCGGAGTGGCGGCTAGTTTTCATGCAAGAACATATTCCACTTGTCCGGAGAAATCGGCCGTTACAGCCGACCGCGTCTCTTGAAGAGTGGCTCTACCGGACAAAACGTCAACAAGAGGCAGATGCACACGAACGCAAGCAGGCGAATGTTAAGCGAGAAGCCGCTATCCAGGAAGAGATGCGCAAACAAGAAATCGTACTGGAAGCCGCTCGCAGGTTGCCAGCAACACAAGCGGTAACAGATGATCTTGCGGCCAAACGAAGATCCCACCCCAAGGCGACCGTCGAGTTTTCGACAGACTATCGAACCATTAGTTTCAATGGTCAACCGCGCTATCGACTCACTTCACAGCAGGCGGCGATCGTAAAGGTGCTACATCAGAGCCCTCACCACGAGGCCAGCACGCAGACAATCAAAAAGCATACGCAGTGTGGCTCAATACGCGATTCGTTTAGATCAGGCGATGGTCCCAAAATGTGGAAGAGGTTTATCGTCCCCCTTGATCACCCCAAAGGCTTCTATCGGTTAAATCTAAGACCTACTAAATCCCCTGCGTCCGTAATACGCCCGTAATAGCCGGATGCAGGGCTCTACCGCTATCCCTGGAAGTGTCACGCTCAATGACGGACACTACGGGCTCTACGGCGGATTGGTCATTGATGGATCGCCCACAACGAACACGCCTCCGGCTGACTTACTGGCTTCGCTCAACGCGGCCGCTGCGGGGATCCAGTGCTTGAATACGTCCGGCGTTCCGGCTACCTGCGGATCATCTTCGGTCATCCTTGTCGTAACGTTGGGTTATTCGATTACGGAGATGACCTGGTGCAAGGTCGGAGCGAATGCGGCAACAGATTTCACTATCCCCGCCAATTGCGATGCCAACTCTGTCATCAAGCAGATGAACGCGAAATCTCTCGCCTCTGGCGTGACCTTTGTGGACTGCTCGGAATTTGGTCTTCTCACGCATGACTCCTCGGCGGCAATTCACGGGGCTTACGATTCTTTCTCCGGGCCTTCTGGGAACATAACTGGAGCTGCGCAAAACCCCTATGAGAACTGTTTTACACAGGAACTCAGCGGGCTTGGGTACGCAAATGCCCAAGTGCAGGTTGTCGTCCTAGATCAAATTTATGCGGGAGTGGGAGCGAATGTTGCGAACCTCGTAGCCTGTCCCGGATTCAACATCAAAAACTGGGGCTGCTCATTTCTCCTCACTGACACAACTTCTCTCGCATGGCAAGAGGTGGCCGACGATGCCGACGTGACACGGGCGCTCTCGGCTTACTATCCAAACCTCAAGATGATCTTGTGGCAGGATCACACCTCGGGCAACTGGGGCGGATTAACGGATCCACGAACGGGCACGCCGCAACTTGTTCCAGAACCCTACGCCCAACAAGTTCCCTGGGCCCATCGTCACGTGATCCAGACGCAGTATGTGCAAAAGCGAACTCGCACAACGATCACGACAACCAGTTTCAGCGGAACCACGGAGACGGTGAACTTCACTGGCGCCGCGCCGTCGCTCTTAGTAAATGGTGCCTACGTCCAGATCAGCGGGAATTCCGACTCCGGATCGAATACGCCCTGCACGCGATGGGGCACAGCGACAGCGACGGACAGCACCCATCTGACGTGGACTGCGAATACCTTTGGCCACGCTCTAAACTCGACCAGCAACTTCGATACTCGCTGGCCTTCGGGCACAGTGATTCACTACAAAGATTCTGCACCCGCAATCTACGACAACACAATTTCCTCGCTGACCGATGCAACTCACCTTGTGCTCGGAACGGCCTTGACCTACGGGTCGTACCCGCAAACCAGTTTGCCGTTTTTCGTAAGCACCTGCCCAGGCCTCGCGGTATCTAATGTCACCTCATCTTCGTTTCAGATCACGCAAGCGAACTCCGCAGGCGGAACGGGTGGCATTTTTAGTGTCATCCAAGATAATCAGGTCGGAGGACTCGATACCAATACGGCCACGGTGAGTGCGTGGCTTGCAAATATTGAACGCGCTCCAAATCCTGCAACCGGCGGGGATATGTGTTCGATGTATCAGGGCAACACGGGCGGCAATCCCGGCAATCACCCGACTACGAATCAATCAACGCCCAGCGGAGCCAAGGATGTTTCGGCTAGCAATTCCCTTTGTCAGACGGTCCTGAGCAGCGGCTCGCCGTTCGGATTCCAGGCGACTCACGCCTACACCGCAGGCCCTTGCAATTCCATGGGTCGAGGTCCGGGCGGCCACTCTTGCATTGTAGATGGGTCGCTCACGACAGCAGCGATTCACCTGCAGCAAGTCACGGTCAGCGGCACGAGTGGAAGCTCCGCACCAACTTGGAATCACTCTGGCGGTACGACTACGAGCGGCGGCGTGACCTTTCAAGACTTGGGCGTGTGGCCGCTCTCCGATGCGCCCGGTTCCTGTGGCGGTGGCTCCGGGCAGGAATGGTTCGCGGATCAGATCATCCAAAATCTAAGCGGAACTTCCATCGCTTGCGTAAGTCAATACTTCAACTTCTGGCCATGGCTCACGAGGTGGGTCTGTGCCAGTGGCACATCTTGCTAATGACCTGCAAACCTGTTTCCGAGAGAGGAGTAATAGCAAAATGAGTAAGACGAGGGCCGATGAACTGATCAAACTGAAAAAGGAACTTTGCGACAAGTTCGAAGAAGCTTGCGCGGGGCTGGATAAAGCAATCGCGAAAGCAGAAGACGACGGTGCGGAAAAGACGGTGACTGAAGGCAGGCTGACAGCCATGCGAGAAAGCCAGGCTCGCCAGTTAGTGGGCGCGGTGGCATTGAAAGCCGGCGAAGGGCGCACGGGAACCATGGCCGGTATCGCTGCGGCAAGAATGCTACCGCGGCGTGGAGGTCCACCATCCGAATGACAACCAAAATTACAACTGACGCCCTGTGTGCTTCTCAAGAGGCGCAAGACAAAATCACAGGACTCGAATCACAGCGGACGCAACTGCAACGGGACAGCGCGGTACTTTCCATGCGCTTGGCAGAGATCATACGGCAGTCCGCAGAGTTAAAAATAAAGTTCTCGCGTGGCGATGCTGCGGCTGGTGTCACACTCGAAAAGTTGGATCGGGAAGTTCTGGAATTGGGGCACAAGCGCGAGGGAATCCAATTATCACTGTCGCGCTTGGAGGCACAACTCGCGCCATTGCATGCGGAAGCCCGCCAGTTGGCAGAAGCGGCCGATCTCGAGCGGCAAGATCGGGAAGTGGCAGATTTCACCCAAACGGCTGGTCGCCTCCTAGATTCGATCATCCGACAGTGGCGCGGAGCCTGCAGCGATGCCTACAAACTCACGCTGATGGTTGAGGAGGGCCTAACGGTACGGAACTTGAGCGGGACTCACAAATCTCAAATCCTCGGGGCGCTTGCGACTGCAAATGAACGCCTCGTGAAGGCAAGCGCAGATATTGTGAATGAACGCTGGGTTGTCGCGAGTCCGCACCGATTCAGGTCTTTGACGATCGTGGCCGCCAATCCGGCTGGGGGAACGGCTCGAAAGACAGGCTAAATACATGTCAACCTCGCCCATCGTTTTAGAACTCGGAACCGTAGTCAACTTCGGCCCGATCGCCGAAGGTTTCAGTTCAATTACCGAGATCGCGAGAAGTTCTACCAACAGCATGGCTGCGGGGTTTGCCGAGCTCGCAGAAACCACGAGCACCGCCGATGACCAAATGATCGCTAGTCTGGCTGCGCTGGGTGCGTCGATCGAGTCCTTGACAGTCGCGATCACTGCGATGCCAAAACGGGTTGTGCCGGCCGTGGAGGAATCAGCCAGCGCTTTCACTATTCTGGAAGAGAGGATGACCGAGGCGGCGGCTACGGCAAAAATCTCTGCGTCTGGGATTGGCGCATCTTTTGGCGGCCTTGGCGCACTGCTCGGCGGCGGTCTGGTTGTCGGGATGATCGGGCATCTGCTCGATGATACCAACAAGGAAGTGATTGCCTTGGGCAATCTTTCCGATAAGTCTGGCATTGCCATTTCTGCACTTGCTGGGCTGCAACTGATTACGCGGGAACTAGGTATTGAGTTTGGCAGCGTTGAACAGGGCTTGGTTCGCTTGGGTAGAGCTCAGACAACCGCTGTCGAAGGCGGAAAGGCGCAGGAGGCGGCTTTTAGGCGACTCGGCATCACGCTCGATGAACTTAAAACCTCAACACCGGAAGAACTGCTCAACAAGATTTCTGAAGCCGTCCAGCGCAGTGGAAGTTCTGCCGATGTGGCGGCTTCGGCAATCACTTTGCTTGGACGTGGCGGTGCTGCACTCATCCCAATCTTTAAAGAGTATGGTGGCACCCTTGACGATGTGATAAGGAAAATCGGCGCGGAGAGTGGAGTCACCGAAGAGGCCCGTCAGGTCTCGTTGAAGTGGCAGAAGGCGACCGCTGATCTTGGCGATGAACTTCGCGAGTTGGGCATTGCCGTCATTCCGTTGGTTATCGATAGCGGCAAGGTCTTCGTGGGAATGCTGGACAATATCTCAGGCGCACTCCTGAAAGGGACAGTGTACCTACGGGAATTTGCTCAGGACACCGCAGCGATTGCGACATCAGGTCTGGCAGGGGCGATTGGCGCCATTTCTCTCAATGCGGATCAGGCGAGTGAGGGTATTGCCAAAATCGATGCGCAAACTAAAAGTCTGGTTGATTCTCTTGGCTTATTCCAAAAAAGCAAACCCGCTGCTAATGATCCTTTCGGGATTCACGGTTTACTGAAAGACCTCAATCTACTGCATGACGTGCCTACTGGAGAAGGCAAAGACCTCACTGCAAAGCGTGGCGAGCAGGCATCCGCCTACAGAGACCAACTTGAACAGCAACTCGCTGCCTTATCTTCCGAAACTGCCGGCCAGAAGGTTCTCTACGAACAGCAGCAGATCACTGCGCAGGAGTGGGTCGCCTCTGTCCAGCGCAATACGGAAGCAGCGTATGAGGCAGAGAGTGTCTACTTCGCCAAACTAAAAGCGCTCTACGCAGATGATCCCACCAAATTGGCTGCGATCTCCGCCGAGCAGGCGAAAACCGGATTCTCCACCCTAGCGCATGAGGAAGATGCGCTCGCCTCCAGCACCAAAGAACTGAATAAGGAAACTGCGGAGTACGCGGCCCTGTCCCAGAAAGCGGAAATCAAGCAGCAGGAAGCCGACATCAAGAGTCTCACCAAAGCCATTCTGGATCGGGCGACGGCGGTCAAAGAACTATTGGATTCAGAAAAGAACTTAACCACCGCCCAAGGCGGCGAGAGTGGCAGCGCGGAGATTGAGAAAGTCAAAGAAGAGGCCGCGCAAGGCGTCATCACCAAGCGGCAAGAGTATGAGCAAATCGTCAGCATTTACGAGCAGGAGAAGCAGGCCGCCCTGGATTCTATTCAGAAACAGATTGACGCGGGGCAGTTAATTGTTGCAGCCGCCAAAGTAAACATGGATCAGATGGCGACGCTCTATGGGCCGGGGAGCGAACAGGAGATCGCAGCCCAAGCCTCGTATGCACATGATCTTGCCGCCTACAACGATCTTCTAGCCAAGAAACTGGAGGCGACGAAAAAATTTGACAAGGAGATATCGGCGGCACAGGACGACGTAGACAAAATCTACAAGCAGAGCTACGACAAGATCATGAGCACGGTGAATTCCTCAATTGTGTCCATGATCACAAGCCATGAGAGCCTCGGTCAGGCTGTACAGAAGGTGTTTCAGTCGATGGTCTCCATGGCAATTCAGCAGATGCTTAAGATGATGGAGGAGTGGATTTACACCCATGTGGTGATGGCTGCCGTTAATGCTGCATTCGGTGGTAGCGACGCGCAGTCCTCGCAGACTGCAAAGCAGATAGTTGAGAACGAGGCCGATATCCAGAGTGAGGCGGGAGTGGCGGCAGCCAATGTGTTTGCTGAAGCTATTATAGCCATCCCGTTTCCCGCTAACTTGGCTGCTGCTCCTGCTTTGTCGAATCTGGCTTATTCTCAAGTTATGGCATATAGCGGCTTCGCTGAAGGTGGATTGGTTCCAGAAGACATGATGGCAATGGTACATAGCGGCGAAATGGTTCTGCCGCCAGCCTTATCCGCGGGCGTGCAGAACATGGTTGCGCAAGGCGGTCCTAGGGGATCTGATGGCGAGTCGGGCCAAGACGGACAGGACCGCAGCAGCGGAGATTCGCATTTTCATTATCACGCGGGTCCCGTGCAAGCGCTCGACGCCGATGGCGTGGGGCAAATTCTCGAAAGGAATAAACGGGATGTCGGCAAGGTCATGCACAGACTCTTCGCAAATGGCCACTTTACTCCTAGGGATTTTCGGCGATGACAGATTCACGCGAGCATTTTATTGAGATTACGGCACAGGAAGCGTTGGATTTGTTGCGCAAATGGTACGAGGAAGAACGAACTATCACCTGTAGCATCACTGCCACTGCAGACAACAAGCCTTTCCAAGTTGGATACACGACGGGAGCAATCAAAACTATTTCCAGCAACAGCGTGATCATCGGTGGAATTTGGGGTACTCCGGAAATGAAGGCCGCAACCCATGTGGAGATTCCGCTGTCACATGCCAGTTACAAATTTGTGGAACCTGAGGCGGAAGCCGGACTCGATCACGACATCATGGAAGCGCTCGCCGATGTTGGGGTTGATCGTCACATTGATTCTTGCTTACGGGTGGGACTGGAGCGGAGTTGTATCGTGTACGACCTGTGGGTACTGCCCGAGGGGCTTTGAAAAAAATGGCGACGCGACAACAAACCGAAAGCGGCCTTCCCGCATTGCTCGAACAACTGGCAAAACTACGTCAGGTCGCAGAACTTCAGAATAATTTCGCCGCATTCTTTTGCGCGGCATGGGAAATAATCGAACCGGAAACGCCGCTCTGCTGGTCTTGGCACTACGACCTGATATCAGAGTGGCTGATGCTGATCTCATCCGGTGAGTTCAAGCGCCGCTATCCGGATAAACTTGGGTTCATCATCAATGTTCCCCCGCGATCGTCAAAAACTAGTCAGATAACTGTTGCGTGGCCAAGTTGGGACTGGATAAAGAATCCATCTAGGCGCTTTTTGTGTGGCAGTTATGCCGCTCGGCTCTCAACAGATCACTCTGCGAAGCGCCGTTTTCTAATTCAGTCCTCTTGGTTTCAAGAGCGCTGGGGAGAACGTTTCAGCCTTTCCCCGGATCGTAATCGTCTCGAGGGTTACGGCAACGACAAAACCGGCTGCCACGTGGCCACATCCGTGGATGGAGTCGGAACGGGTTTCGGCGGAGACATCTGCATTGGGGATGACCTTCTCAGTGCGGAGGAAGGCTTCTCAGAGACCGCACGCAACGGTTGTAATCGCTGGCTTGATGCAACCTTCAGCACCAGGCTAAACAATCCCGTCACTGGCGTGTTTGTTCATGTGTCGCAGCGTCTTGGCGAAGACGATCCAACGGGCCACTTACTCTCGGAGCAGAAAGGCCGATGGATCCATTTAAAGATTCCGCTTGAAGCGGAGGAAGACGAAACCTACACGTTCCCAGTGAGCGGTAAAACCTTCACACGCAAGCAGGGCGACGTGCTGCAGCCTGAGCGGTTCACGCCGCAAGTTGTCACCGGGCTAAAACAAGACTCTCGCCTCTGGGCGGGACAGTATCAGCAACGCCCTTCGCCCGAGCAGGGCGGAATCATCAAGAAACACTGGTGGAGGTTTTATGTCAGGCAGGGTGATGTGCGCCCGGAAGGTTGCCTGCTACTGCCAGAAAACTTTGACGAAATGGCCCAGAGTTGGGACATGAGTTTCAAGGACAAGAAAACCTCAGATTTCGTCTGCGGAGGTGTGTGGGGCCGTCTTCGTGCCATGAAATATTTACTCCCGGATATCGTATGGGACCGGCTGGATTTTCCGGCAACAAAGAAAGCCGTAATTTCACTGAGCGCACGCTGGCCTGATGCGCACGCGAAGTGGATTGAGGACAAGGCCAACGGGACCGCGATCATTGCAGAATTGAAAACAGAAATCTCCGGGCTGATTGCTGTAGAGCCCATCGGCTCCAAAGAGGCACGCTTACACGCGGCTGCTCCCGACATCGAGGCCGGCAATGTTGTGCTTCCACATCCGAGTATCTGCCATTGGACGCGCCGCTTTATAGACGAATGTGCAGGGGCTTGCGCGGGCGGAAAATTCGATGACGCAGCCGACATGATGAGTCAGGCCATCAACAAACTGCGCAAGAGCGGAGACGGCTTTCTACGTTTCCTTGAAGCACACCATGAAAAGTTAGAAGCGGAAGCCGCTGCACAAGAGGCACGACGGGGCGGAGTTGTGACGATCGTGACAGAAACAACTCACCCGCCCGTGGCGGCGGTGCCGGCAGGCGAACGGTTTCGCTTCAGCGATCCTTACGGCATTTTGCACAGATGAGGTGAAAAGTGGTGAAGTTGATTTTTGCAGTCGCGCTCGGCTACGTACTCGGTCAAGTTCTCTGGGAGATTCTTGGGATTACAGTTGACCGACTCGCGCGGTTCACGGGGAGAGCCATCGCACTCTTCCGGATCATGCTGCAATGGCAGCGCGAGGTTATAGCGAAGCGCAAGGCCGACGAACAAGCTCGGGGAATCGTTAAAGATCATCTTGACATCGAAGTATCCAGTCCGCTATGATTCATCTCGCCCGCTTAGATAGACATAGCATAAACACTGGAGGAATGATGGTAAAGCGAAAAATATCGAAGGTATCTAGAGAACTGAGCAAGCACCTTTCCGAACTGGGACAGAAGGGCGGAAACGCGACCGCCCGAAAACTGACGAAGGCACAGCGCATCGCCAAGGCCAAGAAAGCTGTAGCCGCACGCGAAGCCCGTAGAAAGGGGAATCTATGAGAACTCGACAACAGAAAGGCTATGTTTGGAAAGTTGGGGAGTGGTGGTGGATTCGCTACGCGGACACGCGCGTTGAAAACGGTATTGCTGTTCGGAAGCAGGGGTTAGCGCAAAAGCTTTCTCCCGTGCTGCCAGAACATCGGCGCCTGAAACGACCTCCGGAAACCGTACAAGAAGAGCAAAAGCGGTTTATGGAGAAGATCAACGGTAACAGAAAAACTCCAGAGCACAATGTCACACTGGAGGATTTCGTCAAAAATGTATGGTTCCCCTGCATCGAGGCTAGGCACGCTGCCTCAACGGTTTTTTTTCAACGGTACTACTGGGATCACGTGCTCGGACCGCGCTGTGCTGGGATGCTTCTGCGTGATTTTTCAACGCCGGACGCGCAGGAACTTCTAGCAGGTATCGTTCGGCAGAATCCGACCATGGTAAAAAACACCGTGAAGCGATTGAAATCAATTCTCAGCGGGATCTTTAAACTTGCCATCCAGCAGGGTTATCGTCCCGGCCCGAATCCAGTACGCGATACTTGGCTGCCGCGAGCTCCTGAAGGCAAGGAGACGGTAGCCTATGACATCAGCACGGTTCTGGCGATGCTCAGGGTTGTTCCAGAGCCTTCCAGGACCGTAATCGCGGTAGCTGCCTTCGCCGGACTGCGCAGCGGGGAGATAGAGGGTTTGCAATGGGAGGGTTATGACGGCGAATCCCTGAAAGTCACGCGAGGCATGTGGCGTGGAATCCCAGGCGAAACCAAAAGTGAATCCTCAAAAGGGAGCATTCCTGTTATCGCCCCCCTTCGCAGATTCTTGAACCAGCACCGGCTGCTCTGTGGTAAGCCTGAAACTGGTATCATGTTTAGAACGAGGCGAAACACTCCTCTAAGCTTTGACCAACCTGCGCCACGATTACATCCGACCGGCGCTCGACAAAGCAAAGATCGCTTGGCATGGATTCCACGCCTTCAGGCGCGGGCTGGCGACGAACCTACACGCTCTGGGAGTGGATGACCTCACGATACAGAAGATCCTGCGTCACAGCGACGTTTCGGTTACGCAGCGCTATTACATTAAGACGTTGCCCGAGCAGAACCGAGCGGCGATGCAAAAGCTGGAGTTTGCGATCGAAGAGGCGCTAATCTGCAATGAATCTGCAACGGATGAGCCTGCTTCGACGCTTGTGCAGTAGTAGTTTCAAGCACTTAGAGTTTAGTTGGCAGTAAAATCAATGTCCACAGAAACTATTGTTGTTCGCGGTGCGCGAGTTCACAACCTAAAGAATATAGATTTTGAGATCCCGCACAACTCCCTCACGGTCGTTACAGGGGTATCAGGATCGGGCAAGTCTTCGCTCGCTTTCGACACCATTTACGCTGAGGGCCAGCGGCGCTATGTGGAATCGCTTTCCGCTTACGCCCGCCAATTCCTGGAGCGAATAGAAAAGCCCGATGCGGACGTAATTGACGGGATCGCGCCTGCCGTAGCCATTCGGCAGAAAAACACTACCCGCAACCCCCGCTCCACTGTCGGCACTGCGACCGAGATCTACGATTATCTCCGCCTGCTCTTCGCCCGCGTCGGCCGCACCTATTGTGTGCAGTGTGGCACAGAAGTTAAGAAAGACACGGTGGACGAAGTTGCCGCTTTGCTAATGAGGCTGGGCGAGGGTACGCGGCTAAATGTGTTCTTCCCGCTGCAGTCCGTCACCCCCCAAGCAGCGAGCGCGCCAGACGCACCCGCCGTCTCAGCCAAGCGCCGAGCCAAAAAGAAGACTAAGACGGAGGCCAGTAATCTTCCGTCCGATCAACTTAAGAGCCGTCTGCTCGATCTCCGCACCCGCGGGTTTAATCGGCTCTACCAGAGTGGGCAGATATTCGAGTTCTCCACACCGGAGTCGTTGCTGAATATTAACTTCGCAGAGCCAGTTTTTTTGCTGGTGGATCGTCTCGTGGTGTCAGCGGACTCCCGCGCTCGCATCGTGGATGCGGTTGAGATCAGTTATCGCGAGTCGGGAGAAGTTATCTTCGAGACCGCGCCCGGCGAAGGGAAAGCCTCGGAACGATTGCGTTTTTCGCAGCGCTTCGAATGCAAGGTCTGCAACTTACGCTACGAGGAGCCAGAGCCGCGATTTTTCTCCTTCAACAATCCGTACGGCGCCTGTCCCCGCTGCCAGGGATTCGGAAACACGATTGACTTCGATCTGGACCTTGTAATTCCTGACCAATCCCTGACCCTGAATCAAGGCGCGATCGAGCCGTGGACTAAGCCCAAATACCGCTCGCTGTTTACTGATTTGAAGCGCTTCGCTCGCGAAGCCGACATCCCGCTCGATTTGCCGTGGAACGAACTGGACCGCGAGCAGCAGCGGCTGGTCATCGAGGGCGAAGGCCGTTTTCTGGGAGTGCGAGGCTTTTTCAATTATCTGGAGCGCAAGAAATATAAGCTTCACGTCCGCGTATTTCTGAGTCGCTACCGGGGATATTCCCTCTGCTCCAGCTGCAGCGGAGCCCGCCTGCGCTTGGAAGCGCGGCAAGTCAAGATCAATGGCAAGAATATCTGCGAAGTATGCTGCATGACCGTCGAGGCCGCGTCGAAGTTCTTCGACGCGCTTGAACTGACGGACCAGGAAGCGGGCATTGCCGAGCGCTTGCTACAGGAAATCCGCGAGCGCCTGCGCTTCCTGAATGAAGTAGGACTGGAATATTTGACCCTCGACCGGCTGGCTTCAACGCTATCGGGTGGCGAAGCGCAGCGCATTCAACTGGCCACTTCGCTCGGCTCACGTCTCGTAGGGACGCTTTATGTGCTGGATGAGCCGTCCATCGGCCTGCACAGCCGTGATACCCATCGCCTGATTAAAATTCTGCACAACCTGCGCGACCTGGGTAACACCATTCTTGTAGTCGAACACGATCGCGATGTCATGCAGGCTTCCGACACCATTCTCGACCTGGGACCCGGCGCCGGAGAAAACGGTGGCAAGGTAATCGCGGCCGGAACCTACGAACAAATTCAGAAGATGCCAGCTTCTTTGACCGGGCGCTATCTCTCGGAAGAGTTGCAGATCCAAATTCCAGGTTCTCGGCGCAAGCCCGGGGCGCAGCAAATCAAGATCTACGGCGCTCGTGCCCACAACTTAAAAAAGATCGACCTCGAAGTCCCGCTGCGAATGCTGGTCGCGATCACCGGCGTCTCCGGCTCCGGAAAATCCACGCTGCTGCACGACGTGCTGTATCGGGCGTTGTCAGCAGCGAAGAAGCAGCCGAACGCCGATCCCGCCGCTGCCTCTTGCTGGGACCGCGTGGAGGGCGCGGAGTTCATCGACGAGGTTGTGCTGGTCGATCAATCGCCCATCGGACGAACGCCACGATCCAACCCGGTCACTTATATCAAGGCCTTCGACGGCATCCGCGACTTGTTCGCTTCCCTGCCCGAGGCCAGGAAGCGGGGCTTTTCCGCCGGACATTTTTCGTTCAACATTCCCGGCGGACGCTGCGAGACCTGCCAGGGCGACGGAACGGTAACCGTAGAAATGCAGTTTCTCGCAGACGTGGAACTCATCTGCGAAGAATGCAAAGGCGCGCGCTATAAACCGCAAGTGTTGGAGGTTCGTTATCGCGGGAAAAACATCCACGAGGCATTGAATCTCACGGTAAAAGAAGCCCTACAGTTCTTCGCTAACGCACCGAAGATTGTGGAGAAACTGCGCGTGCTCGAGGAAGTAGGCCTGGGCTATTTGCGGCTAGGGCAATCGGCCACGACACTCTCAGGCGGCGAGGCGCAACGTATGAAGCTCGCGGCGCATCTGCAGCCGGCGGCGCGCGAAGCCAACCGCCTGCGAAACTCCGACGATCACCCTCGCCGGAGACAGCACGTCCTGTATATTTTCGATGAGCCCACGACGGGGCTGCACTTTGACGATATCAGCAAACTACTGTCCGCCTTCCGCCGTCTAATCGATGCAGGGGGCTCGATCCTCGTGATCGAACACAACCTCGAAGTAATCAAGACCGCGGATTGGGTGATTGATCTCGGTCCGGAAGGCGGCGAGCGTGGCGGATACATTGTCGGTTCGGGTCCGCCCGAAGCTATCGCCAAACTGTCGCAGTCATACACCGGAAAATTTCTGGCAGGTGTATTGAATGGATATGGGTTGTCGGGGAATGGGTTGTCGGGGAATGGGCTGTCAGGAAATGGATCGTCGGGAAACGAGTTGTCGAAAAAAGGAATGTCGCGGAATGGGGGCAAATAAGTCAGCGTGGGTCGCGCTGCTGGTGCTGGGGTTCTACATCAGCGCAACCGCATTCGCCCAGAGCACCGGCCAGACCGTACGTCATCACAAAGTAGCCGAGCAGAATTCATCCTTCCCACCCGAGCTTACACAAGCAGAGAGCGCCATCGAGAAACACGACTACGCATCGGCCGAGCTGCTACTGAAAAAGGTTGTTGCTTCTGACCCAAGTAATTTTCAAGCCTGGTTTGATTTGGGATTTGTATGCAACGGGCTGGGAAACTCTGAAGAGTCCATCGCGGCCTATCGCAAATCGGTGGCCGCCAAGCCGGACGTATTCGAATCCAATCTGAATCTCGGACTCATGTTGGCGAAGACTGGTCAACCGAATGCCGAACAATTTCTGCGCGCCGCGACCACGCTGAAGCCAACCGCCAATGTGGATGAAGGCCACGCGCGGGCCTGGTTATCGCTGGCCCATGTGGTCGAGAATACAAAACCCGAGGACGCCATCGAGGCCTATAAGCGGGCGGCTGCCCTTGAGCCCAAGGATCCGGCGCCTCATCTTTCCGCCGGCCAGCTATTGGAGAAGGAAAACCATTTTGCCGATGCGGAGCAGGAATACAAGCAAGCGCTCGCTATCGCCCCCGATTCCGTCGACGCTTTAACAGGCATGGCGAATCTCTACCTGCGCGAACAGCGCTTTGTCGATGGCGAGCAGGTTTTGAATAAACTAATCGCACTGCATCCGGAGGACGTAGGCGTTCGACTACAACTCGGGCGCACGCTGCTCATTCTCGAAAAGTACGACGACGCAATCGCTGACCTGCTGGTAGCGCAAAAGCTTGATCCAGGGAATTCCCTGGTGCAGCATGATCTGGGCTATCTCTACGTCCAGAGTAAGAAGTACGATCAGGCAGAGGCTTTATACCGGTCGATGGTGACCGCACACCCGGACGATGCTCAATTACATCAGTACCTCGGCGTAACTCTCTTAAAGCAGCGGAAGTTTCCCGAGGCACAACAGGAACTGCTGACCGCAGTCAAACTCAAACCCGACCTCGGCGAGCTATACGGCGACTTAGCAACGGCGGCCATGGAAAACAAAAACTACGAACTCGCGATAAAAGCGGCAGACGCCCGCGCGAAATTTCTACCCGACATTCCCGTCAGCTATTTTCTTCGCGCCAGCGCGTATGATCACTTGCGCAACTATAAAATGGCGGCACAGAATTATCATCGCTTTCTAGAGGTCGCAAACGGAGAGTATCCTGACCAGGAGTGGCAAGCCCGGCATCGGTTAATCGCGATCGAGCCGAAAAAATAGACGCTATGCGTTTCCAGACAACAATCGCCGCGATTCTCTTGTCGACGTCAGTGCTGGCTGCCGCTTACAAGACGGAAACTCTGCAGGAACTCATGGCCCGAGCACAATCAGCACGGGTTGAGGATCTCCCCGCTTTGTGCGTGGAAATCGCCGAACGCCAGCTCAAGTCAGCTGACGATCTATATACGGCCGGCAAAGTCGATGACGCTCAAACTGCCCTGAAAGATGTGGTGACCTATTCTGAAAAAGCCCACGACGCCGCCATGCAATCAGGCAAGAAGGTTAAGAACACAGAAATCGCCTTCAGAAAAATGGCTGCCAAGCTGCGCGACATCAAGCGTAGCCTGAACTTCGATGATCAAGCATCGGTCCAGGCCGCGGCGGACCGCCTGGAGAGCTTGCGCACCGATCTTCTATCCCACATGTTCAGCAAGGGCAAATGACTTCCGCTCTACGCAAGCTCGCCTACTGTATCGTGGCGTTGTCGCTTCTCTCGACGGTGTGGGGGCAGCGTCGCCGCGACCCGCTCAATCCGCTGGAACAAGATCAACTGCGCGACGCTGCTCAGGAACCGAGCGAGCGGCTGAAGCTATACATCCAGTTCTCCCGTACCCGGCTCACGTCGCTGGAACAAACGCGCGCCGACCCCAAAATCACCGATCGCCCTCAGCAAACTCGCGATCGGCTGCAGGACTTTCTCGATGTCTACGATGAGTTGAACGACAACCTCGATACTTTTGTGGAACGTAAAGCCGATCTGCGAAAACCCTTGAAGACACTCATCGAAGCCGATACCGAGTTTCAAGCCAGGCTTCGGGCTTTGAAAAGCTCGGCCGACGCCAACAAAGACGAAGCCAAGCAATATGATTTCCTGTTAACCAGCGTGCTGGAAACCATCGACACCAGCGTACAGGACCACCGGCAATTGCTAAGCGAACAAGAAGAAACTTTCAAGCATAAAAAAAAGTAAACTGCGCCGGACGAGCATTGCTCAGCGTTCTCCGCACTCTCTGCGTTTGAGATTCGCGCATGCTAATCTAACCGCAACGTGAACGACAGGATCCTCCACATCTTCCAGGAAACCTATCGCGACTTGCGGCCGCGCGCGCCCATGCCGGAGCTTGCGGTGGAATTCTTTGCCTTCGTGAACATCAACAACACCATCCGCTCGCGCGAGGGAAAACTGTTTGTTCGGCTTTCAGACTTGCTGGAAGGAGCTCCGGACCCCGTGTTGCGGGCGATTGCTCACATCCTTCTCGCCAAGATGTACCGCAAGCCCATCGAGCGAGCGCAGGCCACGCGGTATCGTCGCTATATTTTGGGTCAAGACATCGCCAACAAAGCTCACTTCGTACGCCAGCTACGCGGCCGCAAGCGAATCGAAAGTGCCCAGGGCCGAACCTACAACCTCGAAAATATCTTTGAAGATCTGAATCAGCGATTCTTTTACGGCCTGCTGGCTCGACCCCAGATAACCTGGAGCCGCGATCACGCTCGCAACCGCCTCGGTCACTACGATCCTGCCCACAATGCCATTGTCGTAAGCCGCGTTTTCGATCACCCGCGGGTTCCTGCGTACGCCGTCGAATACATCGTTTATCACGAAATGCTGCACCTGAAACATCCCGTAAAACTGCGCGGAAGTCGCCGCTGCGTGCATTCGACGGACTTCCAGGCGGAAGAGAAACTCTTTCCCCAGCTGGACCAAGCCAAAGCTTTTCTTAAACACCTGTAATCCAATTGCCCGGCTACGCGTCAAACTAACCGTCACGTGATTTAGATCACAACCGGAAGTGATTTCGCGCGTTGACGCCAGCGAACTCAAACGACTATCCTAGATAATGAAATTGAAATTCATTTTCAATATCGGGACTTCAAAATAGAGGCCATTTCTTAGATGTTAGAAGCATTCATCGTAACCTTGCGCGAAGGCGTCGAAGCCGCCCTGATCGTCGGCATTACCCTGGCGTATCTCTCCAAAATCAATCGCCCGGAGCTGCGCAAGTCCGTCTACGCGGCGTTGATTTCAGCTTTCGTCGGCAGCCTGGCGGTTGCCGCCCTCCTCTCCCGCACCCAGTGGAACCAAGACATTTTCGAAGGATGGGTCATGCTTGCCGCCGCTTTCTTTGTCATCACCATGATCATTTTCATGATGAAGACAGGCCGCAAGCTTAAGGGTGAGATCGAGGGCAAAGTTGGGTTGCTGGCGGGCAGAAACGCCTGGTTCGGCCTCTTCGCGTTCGTCTTCCTGATGGTGCTGCGCGAGGGGGTAGAGACGGTTCTGATTCTTTCGGCCGTTTCCTTGAACTCGACCGCATTGCTAAGCTTCATGGGCACGTTTCTAGGCATAGTCGCGGCGGTTGTATTTGGCGTGATGTTCGTAAAAGGCAGTGTCCGCATCAATCTGCAGAAATTTTTCCGCGTCACCACGGTAATTTTGTTTTTCGTCGCCGCGCAACTGGTCATCTCCGGCCTGCACGAACTTTCGGAAAACGGTGTGCTTCCGTCCTCCAAGACGGAGATGGCGATCATCGGCCCGATCGTGCGCAACGATCTTTTCTTTTTCATAACGATTTTGGCTCTAGCTGCACTGATGGTGCTGTTCGAGGTCAAGCGCCGCGAGCCAGGAACCCTGCCCGCCTCCGCCGCCGAAAGGCGCAAAGCCGTCTGGAGCGCTCGTCGCGAGCGCCTGTGGATGGCCTCCGTTTATGCCAGTTCCTTTGTATTTATTGTTCTCGTTACTGCCGAGTTTATCTACACCAAGAGTGTGAGCGCATTGTCGCCGGCGACGGAAGTCACTTTTGTGAACGGCCAACTTAGTATTCCGCTCACTCAGGTTCAGGACGGCGATCTGCATCGCTACGCCGCCCAGGAAAATGGCACTACAATTCGCTTCTGGCTGTATCAAAAACCGGACGGCAAGATTGCCACCGTTCTGGATGCCTGTGAAATCTGCGGCGCCGTAGGCTTTTATAAAGGGCCGAATGGAGTGGTTTGCAAAAATTGCGCTGCGCCCATCAATCCGCAGTCAGTCGGAATGCCCGGCGGATGCAATCCCGTCCCCTTGGCGGCGCAAGTCACCTCCGACGCGGTCATCATCCGAGAGGCGGACATCGCGGCACGAAGCCACATGTTCCAGCAATAGCCATGTTCGGACGCCTGGTCTACGAATCGTTCCGGCGGCAAAAGCGGCGCAAGTTGCTCGCCGGCGTAGCGATCACGCTAGGGGTGGGCGTTGCGACTGCCATGATCGCGGTCGCCACCGACATTGGCGACAAGATTAGCCGCGAACTGCGCACCTATGGCGCGAACCTGATTGTGACCCCGCAGGAAGATACTCTTGATATTCAAATAGGCGGCGTCGATCTCAAGCCGCCGAGCGACGGAGCCTACCTCAACGAAGCCGACCTGCCTAAGATCCGAGGCACGTTCTGGCATCACAATATCGTGGGATTCGCTCCCATGCTGCCGGTGAACGTTCACACAGCCGATGCGACAAATCTCACCTTGCTCGGAACCTACTTCTCGAAGCGGCTCACTTTCGGCAAAGAAGACTTCGTTACTGGCGTACGCATCACTCACCCCTGGTGGAAGGTGCAAGGCGCGTGGCCCGACGACAATTCGTCCGACTTGCTGTTAGGCGAAAGCCTCGCCGCAAAACTCGGTCGCAAGCCGGGAGATGAAATCGAAATCTCCGGTAACCCGCATCGCATTGTCGGGATTCTTTCCACAGGCGGAGCGGAAGACCATCAAATCGTCGCTCCGCTGGCGCTGGCCCAGCAACTTCTTGGCAAACCCGGAGCCGTGCGCCGCCTCTATGTAAGCGCTCTGACCAAACCTGAAGACGCCTTCGGCCGTCGTGATCCACAAACGTTGCGAGGGGCAGAGTACGACCGCTGGTACTGCTCGCCGTACGCGGCTTCGATTGCTTTTCAGCTGCAGGAGGCGATTCCGCACTCCCACGCCGAACAGATTCGCCAGATCGCGCAGAATGAAGGCACAGTACTCTCTCGCATCAAGGGCTTAATGCTGTTGGTGTCTCTGGCAGCGCTTTTCGCCTCCGCACTGGCTGTCTCAGCCGCCATGGCCACTGCCATTTTTGAGCGGCGCAACGAAGTCGGCCTGATGAAGGCTTTGGGGGCAGGCAGCCTTTCCATCGCTGCCTTGTTCTTCGCGGAAGCCCTGCTGCTGGCGCTGATCGGGGGCACGGTAGGCTTCGCCAGCGGAGCGCTGTTGGCCCGCCAGATCGGCCGCTCGATTTTCGACTCGCAAATTACCATTGAGCCAGTTCTCTTCCCCATGATCCTCGCTATCGCCGTCATTGTAACCTTCGCGGGCAGCGCCATGGCGATTCGTCGTGCCGTGAAATTTGATCCCGTCTACGCGCTGCGAGGTGAAGCGTGAGTTCCAAGCTGATCAATCGCCGTGCCGGCAGGCCTCATACCTCGATGTTTCTGCGCATGCTGATGCGCGCCGCCGTGCTCCGTCGTGGACGGGCTGCTTCTGCCCTATTGGCCATGGTAGTCGCCGCCGCGGTAGCCACGGCGATGCTCAATCTTTATGTGGACGTGCAAGCCAAGCTGCGCAAGGAGTTCCGCAACTACGGCGCAAACATCGTGGTGGTCGCGAAAGATGGCCAGGCATTGCCTGTCGACGCGTTCGATAAAGTTGACTCCGCACTCGCCGGCCATGGCCTCGCCGTGCCTTTCGCGTACGTTGTGGCGCGCACTCCAGACGGCCAATCAGTCGTAGTTTCCGGAACCAATGTCGATCAGGTGCGCAAGCTGAACCGCTGGTGGTCGGTGACCGCATGGCCAAAGAACTCCCAGGATGCTCTGGTCGGTGTGCGCGCAACCACAGTAGTCAGCCCGCAAGGAAAACCCTTCGATCTCAGTTTTCAGGAACACGCCATTCACCTCAATCCCGTCGGAACCCTGCAAACCGGGGCGTCCGAAGATAGCCGGATCTATCTTTCGCTCAAAGATTTCGAAAACTGGACTGGCGTACAACCCTCGACTATAGAAATTGCCTTCTCCGGCTCGTCTGAAGAAATAAGCACCGTGACTCGAAAACTGTCGCAAGCCCTGCCGGCCGCCGACGTCCGTCCCGTTCGTCAGATCACCGAAGGGGAAGCTCGGGTGCTGGGAAAGACTCGGGCGACACTGGCGGCGGCAGCTATTCTCATCATCGCCACTGCGGCTCTGTGCGTCCTGTCTACATTGATTGGATGGGTCTTCGATCGCCGCCTCGATTTCGCCATCATGAAGGCTCTGGGCGCTTCGGAGAGCCTGATCGGCGGGTTCTTTGCCGCCGAAGCCGCAGCTTTAGGAGCTGTTGGTGCAATCGTAGGATTCGGACTTGGTGTAGGCGTCGCCGCTTGGATCGGCCGAGTAAACTTCCATGCCCCAGTGGTACCGCGTTTCAACGTCCTGCCAATCGTCTTCGTGGGCAGCGTTGCGGTCGCCCTGATTTCGGCCGTGCTTCCGATTTTTCTGCTGCGACGCGTTCAACCCGCTATGATCTTAAGAGGGGAGTGAGATGATCAAGCTGAAAGATGTCAGCCGTCTGTATCCCGCCAAAGCTGAGGCTAACGGCGGCGTCATCCGCGCCCTGGATAATTTCTCCCTGAACGTCGATCCTGGCGAGTGGATTGCAATCATGGGCCCGTCCGGGTCCGGCAAGTCGACACTGGTGAACCTGATCGGCTGCCTCGATCGTCCGACTTCCGGCGAGATTTGGCTCGACGGCGAAAATGTGGCCAATATTTCTGCTGGTGAACTGAACCGTGTACGCGCGGAAAAAATCGGTTTTATCTTTCAGCAGTTCCACTTGATCCCCTATCTCACCGCTCTCGAAAACGTCATGCTCGCCCAGTACTTCCACAGCATGACCGACGAACAGGAAGCGCTCGACGCCCTGCAGCGTGTGGGACTGAAGGAGCGCGCCCATCACGTACCTTCGCAACTCTCAGGCGGTGAACAGCAGCGCGTATGCATCGCCCGCGCCTTGATCAATGATCCCAAGATCGTGCTCGCCGACGAGCCCACGGGAAACCTCGACGCAGTGAACGAAGAGATTGTTTTGCGCCTGCTGCGCGAACTTCACCAGCAGGGACGCATCATCGTCATGGTGACGCACGATCCCGTAGTTGCCCGCCTCGCCGACCGCCGCATCGAATTGCATCATGGCAAGATCGCAGTTCAGGAAGTCTTCGCCATGGCCGACGAAGAACAGTTCGACGAAGTCCTGGAAGAACTCTGGGCGCTGGCTGAACATGGCGAGATCGCCGAACTCGAGCGCATGGAGGTCCACGGCGCGCTTCCTGTGAGCATCGCAGTCGAAAAAATGATCGACCTGGGCCTGGTCACGGCAAAACCGCATCCACCCGAACTCCACGACCACAAGCCATTTATCAATCCCTGCCACGATGCCCTGAAACCGACTGGAGTTTCGACCGGCGACGGCAGCATGATTGTCGAACTCACCCCTCGCGGCCGTCAGCGCGCCGCCGACATCATCCGCCGCCACCGCCTTGCCGAGCGGCTGTTCACCGACAGCCTGGCCATGGACAGCGAAACTGAGATCGAGCAACAAGCCTGCAAATTCGAGCACATCCTTTCCCCCGAAGCCACCGACAAGATATGCGCATTCCTGGGCCACCCTCGCACTTGCCCCCACGGCGCGCTCATCCCTCCGGGGCCATGCTGCGGCAGGACCACGGATTTCGTCGGCGTTTCCGTAGCGACCTCCGAGCGGCCCGCCTGACCTTTCATGAGCGCGCGCAGAACCTGCATCGGCGTTTTCGACTCCGGCTTTGGCGGCCTGACCGTCCTCAAGGCTCTGCTTGGACTCATCCCCGATGCCGACTACCTGTATTTTGGCGACACTGCCCGGCTACCCTACGGCTCGAAGTCCGCTGAAACAGTGGCCCGGTATGCTGTCGGTGCAGCCCACTATCTCGAGCAGCAAGGCGCACAGACACTGGTCATCGCCTGTAATACGGCTACGGCTCTGGCCCTGAATGAGATCACCCATGCAGCGAGTGTTCCGGTCGTAGGCGTCATCGAACCTGGCGCAGATCGCGCCGCCGGTGAGACTATGAACAAGAAAATAGTTGTCATCGGAACCGAAGCGACCGTCAGCAGCCACGCTTATCTGAAAGCCCTGCGAACTCGGGGTCTGCAAGCAAAAGAGAAGGCCTGCCCTTTACTGGTACCACTCGTAGAAGAGGGATGGATCGATCACACTGTCACCGAAGAGGTGGCCCACATCTACCTCAAAGAAGCCTTTGCAGATGAATTCAAGTCGGCCGATGTGCTCCTGCTCGGCTGCACCCACTATCCACTCATCCAACCAGTACTGCGCCGGGTAGCCCCCAAGCATGTCAAGATTGTCGACTCCGCCGAAGCCACGGCCGATGCCGTCGGCAGGCTGCTGCGGCGCACTCCACTGCCGTCCGCGCCTAAGCCCGAGCGCCGGAAGTTGCCCCGGCTGAAATATTTCGCCACCGATTCGGCAGAGAAGTTCCGCCGCCTGGGCGCACAGTTTCTCGGACGGCCCATTGAGGATGTGCGGCACGTGAATCTGACAGAGTAGTTCCCAAATCTAATCCCATTAGATTTCAGGCTCCGAGTTTAAGCACAAGACTCGGATGGACAGTGACGCGCCCGCAAAGTAGCGTGAGGTTGCTCAATGCATCCACTCGACAATCCGATTTGGCAAGCGCTCACCACCACTCATGCGGGCTTCGCCGAAATCTGTAACTCGGCACGCAAGTTTCCTCCCGAAGTCAGTGTGCTTGCAGGTTTTCCCGAGCCCACATCCGAGAACTACGCTTCTCTGGCCGCTCTGCTGAGCCCGGATGAAACTATCGGACTGTTCTTACAGCAACCCCCTGACCCACCCGCTCCGTGGACCGTCGTCAGCACCGGTTCGCTGCTACAGATGCTTTGTGAAAATAACAGCTTCTCTTCTCCCGCACATCGCTCAAATGGATCGAAGTCGGAACCTGAATTCATTCGGCTAACCCAGTCCGACGTTCCGGAAATGCTGGCTCTCACTAAACTCACCAAACCCGGGCCATTTGGCCGGCGAACCCACGAGATGGGCGACTATTTCGGCATTCGCAGGGCCGGAGCACTTGCGGCGATGGCCGGCGAGCGGCTGCGGCTGCCAGGTTATACGGAAATCAGCGCGGTCTGCACCCACCCGGACCATTTAGGTCACGGCTACGCAACTTCTCTCATGAGCATGCTCATGGATCGCATTCACAGCCGTGGCGAATTGCCTTTTCTGCACGTTCGTCCAGAGAACCTTCGGGCTATTCAGGTTTACGAACGGCTTGGATTCACAAGACGCACATCATCGCACTATGCCGTACTCCGCCGCCGAGCAAAATAGAATTCAAGGTACGCGCGCCGCGGACCCAGTTTTCACTAGCGCTTGCGGATCCACCAGAGTAGGAAAGAAACTGTCATCCACGCGACGGAGGCAGCAAGGAGCACAAGCCAAGCGGAATGATGGGGCATGAATTTCCACACCAGCATTCCGAACCCCGCCAGACCGATGCTCCCGATAGCCGCTCCTGCGGCGTCCGCGCTGACTGCATCTGCGGCTCGCTTTGGACTCTTCATTCCGGCCTGCTCTTTTCGCTCCCTTTCGTGCTTCTCGATTAGTGTGGCGCTGGCAGGGAAAATCGCCGGGAACGCCAAAAACAATCCGCCGACGACGGGCCCGTATTCCTTCGCGATAAACCCCGCAGTTGTCGTGATCAATCCTCCGAATACAAATCGAACCGCATATTCATACCATTTCGTTTTGGTCAGAGCAGAAGGATTGATTTGGATTTTCATTTGCGGTTATCGCAAGCAGAGGTACCACAGCCCGAAGGCCGTCCCCACCCACAGCAGAACCGAAGAACTTGTGACCGCCAGAGCCTTCCATTTACAGCGCATCATGATCCCGCTAATCCAGGATGCATAGATGAAGAATGCAATCGCTCCGGCGATCATGGAGCGAGCTTCCGTGGCTGCGTAGCACCGGCCGTCTTTCGCCACCGTGAGACCTAGAGTCGCCAGCGCAATTGAAGGTGCAGCGCCGAACAACCCCGCAAAACTCTTTGGCTTGAACAAGTCACCGAGAACCGCGAAAAATGAAACCACCACTCCGCCGATCACAAAACGCAAGAGTATTTCTTTCATAGTCAGTCGCATTGGCCGCACAGCCATCACTGGATGTGCACAAGACGGCCAGGGTTTGTTCCGCGTAATTCAACGTTCCATTTGTCTCCCCAGCCGGCTCAAGATTTTGCATCCTCAGCGGAGAATTCTGTCTCCAAAGGTGTAGCGATGACACAACAACTTAATGTTCTCCCCCTCGGAGATTTCTCGGAATCAGTAATACAGCGCGCTGAAACTGGCATCATCAATGACGCAGGTTTGCTCGATGCGTATTCCCAAGCGGTCGTCGCCGCCGCCGAAGCGATCAGTCCCTCCGTAATCAAGATTGACGTTGCTCAGGCGGCCAAAAGCCGTTCGGGAGAACCGCGCGAGCGCCAAGGCGGCGGCTCAGGATTTGTCTTCACTCCCGACGGCCTCGCCCTGACCAACAGCCATGTCGTCCATGGAGCCAAGCGCATCGACGTCTCGCTCCCCGATGGCCAGCGATTTCCTGCTCACATCATCGGCGACGATCCCGCAACCGATCTCGCCGTAATCCGCATCGGTCTACCCAGCAACGACGCCCCACATCTCGTGGCGGCGCCTCTCGGAGATTCCCAGCGGCTTCGGGTTGGTCAGGTGGCGATCGCCATCGGCAATCCGTATGGCTTTCAGTACACGGTCACGGCTGGTGTCGTGAGCGCGTTGGGTCGTTCATTGCGCTCCTATTCCGGTCGGCTGATCGATGATGTCATTCAAACCGACGCCTCGCTCAACCCCGGCAATTCGGGAGGCCCGCTGGTCAGTTCCGACGGGCGCGTCGTGGGCGTGAACACCGCCACGATCATGGGAGCGCAAGGGCTGTGCTTCGCCATCGGAATCAATACCGCGAAATTCGTTGCCGGACGCCTCCTGCGCGAAGGCCGTATCCGCCGCAGCTACATCGGAGTCGAAGCTCAGACGGTCCCATTACTTCGCCGCGTAGTGCGATTCTACGATCTCCCCAAGGAAAGCGGCGTGATCGTGATATCGGTCGAAAACGGCAGCCCGGGCCAGAAGGCAGGATTGCGCGAAGGCGATGTGATCGTCGCCATGGACGGCAAGCCCGTCGCAGGCGTGGACGATCTCCACCGTCTACTAACCGACGCCCGTGTGGGATCAGTAAGCGCGCTCACAGTTTTGCGCCACACCGAAAAGCTGGAGTTGAAAGTTGTGCCAGAAGAGATACGCGAGCACTAAGTGTAATGCGGGCGCCCCCGCCCGCGTGGGTGTGACATAAAATCAATTCGTAGCCAGGAAACCACCGACAACTCCGTCCAGTCCCATCTTTGACAAGTCCAGTCGGCTGCTAGCCTATAATTCCGTTTCGCCAATACCAAACTTGCAAACTGGGAGACCTCTACTTGAGCCAGAAAGAAGATGCCAACAACATCGACGCCATTTCCCGCCAACGCCGAAGTTTTCTTCGAACCAGCGCTCTACTGAGCGCCAGCGCCGCGCTCTTGCCAGCCTTAGCCAGCGCTCGCGAACACGCTCCCTCGGCCCCGGAAACCAAACCCTTCGAGTTAGACGAAACCACAATCGCCGACCTGCAAGCCGCAATGGCATCAGGAAAGTTGAGCACCCGGTCGATCACCGAGAAGTACCTGGCCCGGATCGAGGAGATCGACAAGCAAGGTCCAACCATCAACAGCGTGATCGAAGTGAACCCCGAGGCCCTGGCCATCGCAGATGCGTTGGACAAGGAACGAAAAGAAAATCACGTCCGCGGACCCATGCACGGAATCCCTGTCCTGATCAAAGACAACATCGATACCGCCGACCAGATGCAGACCACCGCCGGCTCGCTGGCGCTACTGGGATCGAAGCCAACCAGAGATTCATTCGTCGCGCAGAAGTTGCGTGAATCGGGAGCCGTGATCCTCGGCAAAACCAATCTAAGCGAATGGGCCAACATCCGCTCCAGCCATTCCAGCAGCGGATGGAGCGGCCGCGGCGGCCAAACCCTCAACCCTTACGCTCTCGACCGCAATCCCTGCGGCTCAAGTTCAGGCTCAGGCGCTGCAACCGCAGCCAATCTCTGCACCGTCGCGGTGGGCAGCGAAACCGATGGCTCGGTAGTCTGCCCAGCCTCGGCCAACGGCCTGGTCGGCATCAAGCCCACGCTCGGCCTGATCAGCCGTGCCGGCATCATTCCCATCGCCCACAGTCAGGACACCGCCGGCCCCATGGCCCGCACCGTGCGTGACGCCGCCATCCTGCTAAGCGCGCTCGCCGGAACTGATCCCCGCGACAGCGCAACCGCAGCCAGCGTAGGAAAAGCCTCTGCCGACTACACCAAGTCTCTCGATCCCCACGGACTGCGCGGCGCCCGCATCGGCATAGCTCGCAAATATTTCGGCTCGAACGACGCTCAAGATCAACTGATGAACAGCCTGATCGACGCCATGAAACGCCAAGGTGCAGAAATCATCGACCCCGCCGACCTGCCCACCCACGGAAAATTCGATGAGACCGAATTTCAGGTGCTGCTGTATGAACTGAAGGCCGACCTGAACACCTATCTGGCAAACCGCCCGGGAGCCCCGGGATCGCTGAAAGATGTAATCGAATTCAACGACCGCAATCGCGATAAAGAAATGCCCTATTTCGCCCAGGACATTTTCCTCAAAGCCGAAGCCAAGGGCCCGCTAACCACCAAGGAATACACCGACGCCCTCGAAGCCAACCATCGGCTCTCGCGCCAGGAAGGCATCGACGCGGTAATGGACAAGTTTCATCTAGACGCAATCATGGCCCCCACCGCCGCCCCTGCCTGGCTAACCGACTTCGCCAACGGAGACCACGCCGTCGGCGGCAGCTCCAACGCCGCCGCCGTAGCCGGCTACCCCGACATCACAGTCCCCGCCGGATTCGTCTTCGGCCTGCCGGTAGGAATCTCCTTCTTCGGCCGCCCCTGGAGCGAACCTACTCTTCTGAAAATTGCTTACGGCTTTGAGCAAACCATCCAAGCAAGAAGGCCCCCGCGATTTCTGCCGACGCTTAAGCTGTGAATGGTTAGTTAGGAAACGCAGCCTCTGTGCTCTTGAGACCAGCCGCTCTACTCAAAGAGCGGTGCTTCTGCGCTAGGAGCTGTCGGCGCGGACCGCGGAGGATGGTCCGACGGCGGGTCCCCCTGTTGGGCCTTTTCCAACAGCAGGTGGGTTGAAACGGTGGCCCTGGGCGGCGACCTCCCTGCGTAAGTCTTCCCAGATTTTTTCGGGCATCTCGAGGAAAACTCTCACTACGTCTGGATCGAACCGCGTTCCGGCGCCTTCCCTTATCCTGTCCAGCGCAACTCGGAACGACTGTGCAACGCGATAACGACGATCGGAGGTGATGGCGTCGAAAGTATCCGCGACGGAGAATATCCGAGATCCAAGCGGAATCTCTTTACCCTTCAAGCCACGCGGATAACCGGTGCCGTCGAAGAGTTCATGGTGAGAGTAGACGATTTCCGAGGCGTTCGCGAGGAATGGGATTTTCTTAAGCATCCGATAACCGTGGTCGCAGTGCTCACGCATTATGGCGATTTCCTCTGACGTCAGTCGCCCATGCTTACGGAGTATGGCGTCGGGGATGGCCATCTTGCCGATGTCATGCAAGAAAGCTCCACGGGCCATCGTGTCGATTTGCTGGCGCGGCACGCCCATGGCGCGGGCGATCGCGATAGTGAAAACGGTAACGCGTTTGGAGTGGCCCTCGGGCTCGCCAACCTTCAGGGCGAGGGCACCACCAAAGGCTTCGAGCGTAATGTCGTAGGACCGGGCAGGGCCGGAGGTGGCTTCCTGCAGTTGCTCGGTGCGGGTTTCGAGCAAAGACTCTAGAGTACGCAGGCGGTCCTCGTTGTTCGAGGCAGCGGACGGGTTTGAGCTGAGGGCAGGATATGGAGTCGCGGCCGGAGCAGCGATCTCCTGCCGGTCCGGAGCGTCCAACCCCACTCTGGTCCAACCGTGAGGGAATCTGGTCTTCAAGAGGTCTCTCGCTCGTCGGCTCACCTCATCTAACTCGGCTCCCCTAAGGTTGACGGTGTCGGCCACTATTTCCATGGCAATTTCGAGATGACCCTCTAGGCTCGACATAGCTTGGCGCAACTGAACATCACGAGTCGCTAGCAGCGACTCAAGGTTGTGCACGTAGTCTGCCTGCCCGGGGCTGAGGGTCACGGCTGAGGTCGCGTCGAATCCGGGATTTGGGAATATGGGTATGTGCGCCACATTCCCTTCGCGCATGTCGGGGGAATGTACTTCAGGCCGAATCCAATCCTCGGGGCATCTCCTTCTCAGCAGGTCCTTGACCCTTCGGCCGACGTCGTCGAGCGAGAACGCAATCAGGCCACTGCGCTCACCATTTCTGAGCACTTCCATCAAGGCACCGGAGAACAAAGTATGGGACTGGCCGCTGGGAGACAGTGATACCTGCCGTGATCCCGACGAGCAGAGAAGTGCCGTTCCCCTTGGGGGTAGGGGTTCGAGGGTCTGAGATCTGATCACATCTGACAGGCCTGGATCTTGGAACTGCGCGAAGGCGGACGCTGCAAAGCAACAATCCAAGATTAGATACTTTCGGCTTTGTCCGGCATGGTCACGTAGCCCGGACGACAAGTCCCCAATTCGAATGGCTGTAGAGCCTTCGAGGCCTTCCTTGGTAGCTGCGACGGCGAGGAAGTATTCTTTGTTCATGCCGACAAACCCGCCGTGCCCAACGTAGTAGAGCACGATCTCGCGGCCTTCGACCTGTGTCTGATCACAGAACTCGTCTAGAAAATCACACATCCGTTCCAGTTGGTGCCCCGGCGACATCTCACTATCAAAGAGGTTCAAGAGGCGCGCTTCCGGCAACGCGAAGAAGTGCTCGTCTAGAAGGTAGGAGACGAAGTCTTCAGCAGACGAGGAGAAACCGGTGCGATCCAGAGAGGGAGCCTTCCTGAACTTTGCCGCTCCCAGCACGATAGCGGCTCTTCGCTCTCCATCCACTAAATTCATAACCCGCTACCTGGTATCCGACAGAGCCTGTACTACCCGGGCAACGTCCTTGCTGTCAAGTCCTTCAGCCACCAACTCGCCGCTCGCGTTCTTTACGGTTATCCTCGCACCGGAGTTGCGCTGCAACCAGGCTGCAATGCCCCGAGCCAGCGCGGTAGCCGCAGTTGTGCCAAGTACCAACGCCAGCGTCGCCCCAAAATCCTGCGCGTCAGCCCGCTCTCGGCGCTGTTCCACGCGGATGCTAGAGTCGATCTCAACTAGGAAGTCCTTGAGGTCCCTCGCGTAGCGGTTCCCCTCATCGACCGTCGCACCCGTGAAACTCAGAATCATCGTCTCTTGGCCACTCGGCATGTCGACACTCCTCTATTGGATATTGGCTATGATGGGATAAACCGCCGTCATCCCCAGAGAGGTTAACACGAGTGAGACGGGGATGGCCCGGCGCTCCCACCAGCCCTTGGCACGAGCTACTCCGATTTGTTCCTTTCGAACGGCCAGCGATTGTCCAGGCGCTCCCGACAACAAAAACCCCGGGCCGTTGTCAGCTCGGGGCGTAACCCGTCCAGCTACAAACTGATTATCGGGAAACGACGGTTCGAGTCCAGGTTATTGCAGGATTCCCGGCCGGAACCAAAACCCGCACCGCCAGTCCGACCAAACCCTGAATCAGGCCCACTTCCCCCTTGACGCGGACATTCTTAATCGGCTAAGATAGTAACACTTTCATTAGCTGTTTGATAACAGCAATGGCTTTTTTCGTTCTTTGACAATTGAACGCTCCTGCGTTACCCGAGTCATCCCTCGTACACCTTCTGTAAGTCCTTTAGAAGGGATATTCTAGAGGGCATCCCAATCTCCTTCCTTGTTTTCATGGACTTACAAAATCGAAAGAGGCTTGGGTATTGCCTTCGCTAAGTCCTTTAAAAGAGATATTTTAGAGGGGTATCTCGAAACAATCACCTTTGTTTTCATGGATCTGGCAGGAAAACGCTTTTTCTTGGGTATATACCTGTTACTAAACGGTAAACTGCCGCGAGGATGTAGTTACCAATCGGTTATCCACGGCTGGGCTTCTCTTAATAGAAGCCTCCATCCCACTGTGTTATTCTTCCACGCCAAAGCAAAACAAATCGCGTGACACCAGAACCTCAACCCATCAACGTTGGCCTGATAGGCTTCGGTTTTGCCGGACGCACCTTCCACGCCCCGGTGATCCGTGCAGTTGCCGGGCTGCGGCTAGCCGCCATCCTGCAGCGCAAGGGAAACGATGCGACAAACACCTACCCCGACGTTCGAATCGCGCGCAGCACGGAAGAATTGCTCGCCTCCGATTCCATTCAACTGGTAGTGATCGCCACGCCCAACACCTCCCATTTCGATCTAGCCCGCCAATGCCTGCTGGCCGGACGCCACGTGGTAATCGACAAGCCCTTCGCCACCAACAGCGCCGAGGCTGCGGATCTGGTTGCCCTCGCCGAAAAATGCGGACGCCTGCTCTCCGTCTATCAGAACCGCCGATTCGACGGCGACTTCAAAACCGTCCGCAACCTCATAGCGTCGGAGGCTCTAGGCCGGATCGTCCTCTACGAATCGCATTACGATCGCTATCGTCTGCAACTCCGTCCCGGCGCGTGGCGCGAGCAAGCAGGCGCAGGAAGCGGCGTGTGGTTTGACCTCGGGCCGCACCTGATCGATCAGGCGCTCGCTCTGTTCGGCGCGCCCGAGGCGGTGAGCGCGGATGTTCGCATCGAACGCGACGGAGCTGTAGTGGACGATGCCTTCGACGTCACCTTGGTCTATCCCCGCATGCGAGTCTTCCTGCGTGGCACAATGCTGGCAAGCAAGCTGGCCCCGCATTTCCTGATTCATGGAACCAAAGGCTCGTACGTCAAGTACGGGCTCGATCCGCAGGAGAATGCGCTGAAGCGGGGCGAAACTCCCCGAGGACCAGGCTGGGGCAAAGAACCACCCGAAGCATGGGGCACCCTTTCGCAGGTTGATGGCGACAAAGTCACCGAGCGCCCAGTCCCGACCGACGCAGGAGACTATCGCGAATACTACGAGAATGTCCGCGACGCGATTCTTGGAAAGGCGCCACTCGCCGTCACTCCCCAAGCCGCGCTCAGCGTGATGCGGGTGCTCGAGTTGGCGCAGCGAAGCAGCCAGGAGAAACGCGTAATCCCATACCCGTAGCAAGAAGAACCGGTGCGAGACTACGGCAACAATTCATAGCTGACGAAAGCGAACTTCATGGAATCGGGCGACCAGGAGTTGACGTTGATGGTTCCCTGCCCGCCAAAGAACTGGGTCAGAACTTGAATAGATCCGCTTGCGCTTTTCGCGGCGGCTTGGGGCATCGCCATCATGCGAAGCTGCACGTTGGTCTTAACGTTGTGCCCCGAAGTTCCTTTGGGAAAAGACAAAAAGATAAGCAACTTCCCATCCGGCGAAGGATGCGGAAACCAATCCTCCAGTTCATCGCTGGTAATCCGCTCAGCCTTGCTATCGCCCGGTCCGGCGCCATCAGCGGGAAATCGCCAGATGTCCCATCCACTGGAACGGTTGGAATTGATGTAGATCCACTGGCCATCCGGCGAGTAGTCTGGACCATCGTCATCTACCGCGCTGGAAGTAAGCTGCTGTTCATTTCCGCCGCCTTGAATACGAAAGATGTTGAAATGGTCGCCACGCTTTCCGACAAAAGCCAGCCATTTTCGATCCGGAGACCAGCCGTGAAAATAACTCGGATGGTTCGCGGTAACCAGCAGGGGTTTGGCCCCGTCAGAAAGCGCCACGAATACCTGCGACTCTGGGGAAGATCCATATCTCGCGGAAAACGCCAGCAGTTTGCCGTCCGGCGAGAGGCCGTGGTCATTGTTGCACTCATACGCCGTGTCGAGGGCTAGCTTCTCTGGTCGCGCTCTTCCATCGGCATCCAACACGAAGCGGTAGAGCGCGCCCCCGGAGTTGGCTACCAGATACTTGCCATCGGGCGACCAGTTCGGCGCCTCCCAAAGTTTGTCCGCCTGGTAAACCACGCGAACACTCTTGCTCTCCAGATCGTAGATCGAGATCTTGCTGCGGACATTGCTGGAATTTTGGTTTGCATCCGTGGTTTTCGGTGGCGCGGTCGTTTGCGAAAGCGCGTTGAACGAATAAATAAAAATCGTTAGCGCGACCAGGAGACGATTGACTTTAGCTGATTTGCAAGTCATTAAGGCTGTGCGCACCCGCACGGGACACGATTTTCGCAATAGCATACTTGCAATCGACCGCCGAAGTCTATATTGCAGGGTAATGGCAACAAGGGTCTCGCGATATGCTCTGTTCGCCGCCGCGGCAATCACACTCGCATGTTTCTCTTTCACAATTGTTGCCGAAAATACCGATTTGCATCGGGTGGCCACCTGGAGCACCGCGAATGCCGAGGTCCCAAATCTCCAGACATTCAAGAATCAGACCATTCGCGAAATCTTACACACAAGCATTGGCAAGCGGGCCGTACGGATTCGTCTTGCGAACACTTTCGGTACGCAGCCTGTGACTTTTGACGCCGTTTATTTAGGTTTTTGCAGAAAGACGGAGCCGGTTTGATTCCGGCTTCCAACCACGGGGTCACATTTGGAGGAAAGTACTCGACTAGCCTTCTCGCAAAGAAAACTGCATGCGGTTCGAAGTCGCGATGTTATGATGCTGAAACGCTAACCAGGGTCCGGGTTGACCGCGAACCCCTGCAGCGGAGCGAGCAGCGATCCGATGGCAATTGCGAACGTTAACAGTCCTACCTCGGCGGTTGCACCTTCCTCAAGTTACAAGGGCGCGCTGGCAGTGATGACCACGCTTTTCTTTATGTGGGGCTTCGTGACTGTGCTGAACGACGTGCTGGTCCCTCACCTGAAATCCATCTTCGACCTGAACTACGCCAAGGTCATGCTGATTCAGTTTTCTTTTTTTTCTGCGTATTTCATTTTTTCTATCCCGTCGGCCAAGCTTATCGATTGGATTGGTTACCACAAGACAATGGTAGTCGGTCTTTTCACCATGGGTGTCGGAGCCTTGCTTTTCATCCCAGCCGCGAGCGTGGCCTCATATCCACTTTTTCTGACCGCACTCATGATTTTGGCGGCGGGAATTACTGCATTGCAGGTAGCTGCAAATCCATACGTAGCGGTACTTGGCCCTCCGGAGACCGCGTCGAGCCGGTTGAATCTCGCGCAAGCATTCAACTCACTGGGAACCACTATCGGTCCCTACCTCGGCGGCGCTCTTATTCTGACTGCTGTTCCGCTGAGCATGGAGAGCGTGCGGCTGCTGTCGCCCGAGGCCCTTCAGGCCTATCGCATCCACGAGGCTTCCTCGGTCAAGCTGCCTTACATTGTGATTGGCCTTACCCTCTTCGCGCTCGGAATTGCGATTGCTCTCTTCAAGCTGCCAGCGATGCCGCAAGCCGAACGCCACGGTGCGACGGGTCCACAAGAAAGCGTCTGGAAGCATCGAAATTTAGCGCTGGGGACGATCGGGATTTTCGTCTACGTGGGAGGCGAGGTCGCGATCGGCAGTTTCTTAATCAACTACCTCAGCCAACCCAATATCGGCAATGTTTCCGTCCTCGTCGCCGCTCGCTACGTTTCTTATTATTGGGGAGGCGCGATGGTCGGCCGGTTCATCGGTTCGGCCATTCTCCAAAAGGTCCGTACCGGCACTGTTCTCGGCGCCGCTGCGACTATGGCCTTTCTGCTGGTTTGTATTTCCATGCTCACCCTCGGCCATGTCGCCATGTGGAGCATTCTTCTGATCGGCTTGTTCAACTCGATCATGTTCCCCAGCATCTTTACCCTCGGGATTGCTGGACTCGGCCCGCTGACCGGAGAAGGCTCTGGCCTGCTGGTGATGGCGATCGTTGGCGGCGCGATTATTCCTGTACTGCAAGGCGTCCTAGCCGATCGCGTGGGGATTCATCACGCTTTCATCCTGCCGGCCTTATGCTACCTCTATATCGTTTACTACGCGCTTAGCGGATCAAAACCTGTAGTGACAGCCTGAGCGCTTCCAAGCGCTTCCGAAGCGCCGTAAGATTCGCGGCGGCAGACGCGCTACCGAAGATCGAAGTTCTGAAAAAACCACGTGAGAGCAAGCACACCAATCCTGTTCGCAGTCCTCTTGTTGAGCTCGGCCCCAATATTAGGTGCGCAAGATGCGGCGTCCCTGGCCCCGACGCCGCCCATGGGATGGAATAGCTGGAACAAGTTCGAGTGCAATGTCAGCGAGGACCTCATCAGGCAGATAGCCGATGCCATGGTGAAATCGGGAATGAAAGATGCTGGCTACCAATATGTCATCGTCGATGACTGCTGGCAGGTCGCGCGCGACAAAGACGGCAACATCCTCGCCGATCCGCAGCGCTTCCCTTCCGGGATCAAGGCGCTGGCCAACTACATCCATTCCGCAGGTTTAAAGTTCGGGATTTATTCCGACGTGGGCACCAAAACCTGCGCCGGGCGCCCGGGCAGTCTGGGGTATGAGTATCAGGATGCGCGCCAGTACGCCGCGTGGACCGTGGACTACTTGAAATACGACTGGTGCAACACCATCACGCAAGATGGCCCCGCAGTTTATTCGCTGATGCGAAAAGCGCTCGATGCATCGGGTCGGCCAATCGTGCTAAGCATCTGCGAATGGGGTACGCATACACCCTGGTTATGGGGCAAAGATGCTGGTGGCAACCTGTGGCGCACCACGGGCGACATCAAAGACAGGTGGCAAGGCCGCGTCAAGTGGCCAGCGGGAGATTGCTGTTCGAACGGCGTGGTCGATATCGTCGATCAGCAGGTTGGCCTGGATAGCTTCGCCGGGCTCGGGCGTTGGAATGATCCCGATATGCTCGAGGTCGGCAACGGTGGCATGACCGACACCGAATACCGCTCCCACTTCAGCCTGTGGGCCATCCTTGCGGCACCATTAATCGCCGGCAATGATTTGCGAAACATGCGCCCCGAGATTCGCGACATCCTGACTAACAAAGAAGTGATCGCGGTCGATCAAGACCCGCTAGGCAGCGAAGGCAAGCGGGTGAAGAAAAATGGTGATCTGGAAGTGTGGGCCAAGCAAATGAAAGATGGCAGCCGGGCCGTAATTTTGTTCAATCGCGGAAGCGCGGAGCATGAGGTCAGCGTGAACTGGGAAGATCTCGGTTATACCAACCATTTGGAAGCCGCGGTCCGCGATTTGTGGCAGAAGAAGGACCTGGGACGGTTTACCGGAAAGTTTTCTGCCTCGGTTGTGTCCCATGGCGTAGTGATGGTCACCATCAGGCCATAGCGCAACTTCTTATAAACTTTAATCAGACACCTTTGTGTACCTTCGTGTCTTTGTGGTTAACGAAGTTCAAACACTAGGACCACAAAGGACACAGAGGTACACAAAGGAGGGCTCGTAGTTCGCTCAGCACACTTCCGTGAAGCGAATCCATAAAACGACGGCTGAGAGTTTTGGTCCCAACAAGTCCGCAGATTCTTCACTGCGCAAGTTGAAGGCTTTGTTCGCCGACTTGTATGGAACCGTCCCCGCAATTTACCGCGCACCCGGCCGCGTAAATCTGATTGGCGAACACACCGACTATAACGACGGCTTCGTCATGCCCGCGGCTCTGGACTTGTATACGTACGTAGGCGTGAGTCCGCGAGCAGACCGGCAACTACGCATCTACTCCGAAAACCTGGGAGAAACGCGCGATCTCGACCTGGATGCGATTCATCCCGGCAGGTCTGGTCATTGGAGCGATTACGTCCGCGGAGTGGCAGGCGTGCTTGAATCCTCGGGCTACAGACTGCGCGGTGCCGACCTGGCAATCATGAGCGAAGTGCCATTAGGATCGGGCCTGAGTTCGTCAGCTGCTCTTGAGGTGTCCGCTGCGTGGGCTCTGCTGAGCAACTCCGAAATCACTATCGATCCGACCAAGGTCGCAGAAATATGTCAACAGGCTGAGCATGTTTACGCAGAGACAATGTGCGGCATCATGGACCAATTCATCTCATGCCACGGTCGCGCCGGGCACGCTCTGACGTTAGATTGCCGCTCTTTGAAGTTTGACCTCCTCCCCATTCCAAGGCGCGTGCGGCTCATGGTATGCAATACCATGGTCAAGCACGAGCATGCGAGCGGCGGGTACAACACCCGGCGGCGTGAGTGCGAAGAGGGTTTGCGCGCGCTGACACAAGTGCTGCCTGGAATCCGCGCTCTTCGCGATGTAAGTCTTGATGAGTTGGAACCGCACGCAGACCGCCTGAACCCTATCATCTATAAACGTGTGCGCCACGTCGTGACTGAAAATGATCGCGTGAAACAGGCAGCGAGCGCGCTAGATAACGGAGACTTATCGGCGTTCGGTCGGCTCATGGCTGATTCCCATCGCAGCCTTCGCGACGACTACGAAGTCAGTACGCCAGAGCTTGACCTGATGGTTGAGTTGGCCAACGGCCAAGCGGGCGTCTACGGCGCGCGAATGACAGGCGGTGGTTTTGGAGGATGCACCATTAACCTCGTCGATGCGAATCACTCCGAGGAACTCCGGCAAAGACTCGAACAGGATTACGAAGCAAGAACAGGGCTGAAACCGACGATCTTGATCCGCGAAGCTTCAGATGGCGCCGGCCCTGTTGCCGAAACCTGATGCAAATGAAGTCTCAGCTTAAATCCGAACCAATTCCCCAGCTATTGCAGAGTTCTCCGCATCGGCGACTCAATCCGCTCACGCGGGAGTGGGTGCTGGTTTCGCCGCATCGAGCCGAGCGGCCCTGGCAGGGTCAAACCGAGCGTCAGGAGCCGGAACCGAGCCAGCCCTACGATCAAAATTGTTATCTCTGTCCTGGAAATACTCGCGCCGGCGGCCACCGCAACCCGTCATATTCCAACACGTTCGTGTTCGACAACGATTTCGGCCCATTGCATCCCGATACACCGACGGCGCGAGTGGATGTAGATGGAAGGGGTCTTCTGGTTGCACAAACCGAAAGCGGCATCTGCCGCGTGGTCTGCTTCTCTCCACGGCACGATCTGACGCTCTCCCGAATGTCACCAGCGGAAATCCGCATTTTGATCGACGTTTGGGTGGAGGAATTTCAAAGTTTGGGTCGGCGCCCCGGCATCAACTATGTGCAGATTTTCGAGAACCGCGGGCTACTGATAGGCTGCAGCAACCCTCATCCGCACGGCCAGATCTGGGCAACCTCGACCGTGCCGAACGAACCTCGCAAAGAGCAAGAGGCGCTTACCTCGTACCAAAAGCACCACGACGCTTGTCTTTTATGCGACTACATCCTCTTGGAGAAAACTTCCGGCGAGCGCTTGGTTTGCGGCAACGAGCATTTCGTCGCCGTCGTGCCTTTCTGGGCGGTCTGGCCTTACGAAACCTTGGTGGTATCCAAGCGACACCTGGGCAGCATGAGTGCCCTGGATGAAGCAGCGCGATCAGCGCTGGCGGATATTTTGAAACGGGTCACTAGCCAATACGACAGCTTATTCCAGGTGGCGTGCCCGTATTCAATGGGATTTCACCAGCAACCGACCGACGAGGCGGAGCACGGGGAATGGCACTTTCATGCCCACTTTTTCCCGCCGCTTCTCCGGTCTGCTAGCATCCGGAAGTTTATGGTGGGCTTCGAAATGCTGGGATCGCCGCAACGCGATATCACACCAGAGTACGCCGCCGAAAGGCTGCGACAGGCTCAGTCCACAGTCATCAAGTAATCGAACTGACGCGGAGTATTCACTACGGCTGCGCGGGAGTCGTCTCCGATGCAGAGGCCGTGGCGCTTCCTACAGAGAATCGTTGAGGTTGAGGACGATACCCATTCCGTGTCCGGATGTGATACTTCTTCAAACGATCGCCCACCAGTTTCACTGTGATTCCACGCCAGCCCCGGTTTGGGTTCGGCTGCGGATAGTAGCTCAGTGAGTAAAGATGCGCCAAGTCATCGCGGATGGAGGCAAAGGCGCGCTGTTCGTCTCTCCAGTTCTTGGCAAAATACGCTTTGCCTCCAGTAGCCGCAGTCATGCGTTCAAACACTGCGGTGGATACAGGTTCCAGTTTAGCCAACTGGGTGCTAATCATGTAAATAGCCGTCCCCGTCGATTGGGCCAACTCGGCCACATCTTCCGGAGGCACCATGCTGGAATTGTCAGGTCCGTTCGAGAAGACCACGACCACCTTTCTTCCGGTGAAGTGCGCCGCATCCTTTATTGTCAGCAACAGGCAGTTATAGAGCGCGGCATCGTCACCAGCTACGGTCGCACGCACACCACGCAAAACTTTCGTCCGGTCGGGGGTCAGCGGAGCAGATCGAGAAAGGTCGCGGCTGTAGGAATAGAAGGCGACTTTATCCGCGCTTTCCAGCGAACGAACGAAATCCGCGATAGCATCTTGCGCGAACACAAATCCGCGGTACATGTAGTTGCTAGTATCGAAGAGCAAGAAAACATTCGCACCCGCCACCATCGAACTGAGCGATTGATCCGGATCCCCAGACAGTTTTTGATCGACGGGATGCTGCGCTCCAGCCGCCGAGGCTGAAGTCTTTCCGTCTGCCGGCGTCGTGTCCGCTACCCTGTAGGCGGGCTCGTTGCCTTCTCCAAAAGTGGCAAGTTTTTGCGGAATGCCATCCTCGACGATGGCGAAGTCCGACGGACGAAGACCGGTGATGTAGTTTCCCTTATTGTCCGTCACCGCCACGCTCAACTGCACCATGTCAACCACCACGCGAATGTTCGGTGCGCCTTCCTGCGCGACCATCCGCGCTCCCGGGTTGGAGAAAAGGGTCGAAACCAAAACGAGCACTAGAAAGTAATTCTTGGTCATATATTCCTGTCCATCTGGGACTACTTTTTAATCTGTAGAGAACGTAGCTAGCTACATCAACAACGTCCTCAAAACTGGATTTTAGCGCCAGTCGTTGATGACGAAGCAATCTTACCCTGCCTAAATTCTTCCCCGGTTTCTCGCATGGCCCGAAGCATAGCCGGCCAATCTTCAAAATCAGTGGCAAAAATCTTTTCGACCATCCGATGGGTCAACTCAGGAACCAGCCGATTTAGCATGACCGGCGAGTAGCCCTTCTCATCGGCCAAGCGGGCCCAGTACAAATTGCTGGAGTCCCAACTCTCGGCCAGCAAGCGGCTGGAATATCCTTCGAAGGCTGGGAATGGTTTCAGATTCAGCAGTTCCCGGGCGTAGCTTTGCGCCAGGATGGGATGCGGCACCCCGAAGTCTTGAGACAGCCGCTGCCAGCTGACCTCTGCCGGGTACCGATGGCACAAACCGTCCAATTCCTGACCCGCTGGTCCAAGGGAATCCGTATCTCCCGGAAACCTCAGACGAAACTCCGCCGCCAGGTAGAACATATCGGCCGGCGTCACCTGGGGCTCTGCATCAGCCAGGTGCCCCGCAACCAGAGCCCGCTGCACTCGCTCCGAAACTTGCGGATCCATGCGCTCCGACAGGATCTTCATCACCCTGCCCCGCAGTTGTACGTCGCCTGCGGAAGCACTCAAAAGCTCCTCGCCGGATCGCTGATAAAGCGTAACCGCATGCAGCTCACTCGGGCTCACACTCCACCAGCGTGGCAAAGTTGCATTGATCAACAGGCCAGGCACCAGCTCCCGCCAGATCAAAGCCTGGATGTTTTCCGGCGCGATGAAATCCTGTTCTACCTGCGCGAGAACGTACGGCAAGTCGGCGAGCGAGCCTACCAGATGCGCTCCACCTCCCGCCGGAGAGCCTTCCCCAAACAATTGCGATGCTTGCCAGACTTGCTCCACGCCCGCAACCGTATCGCCCGAGAAATCATGCGAGCGGACGAAAAGCGGATTGTTGTGCAGTATCTGCGAACCCGGCGGTTCGTAGTACGCATAGTTCAAGCCCACCAGAGTGTCTCGCAAAAACGGAGCGAGTTGGCCGCGCGCCTCGGCCACTTGCTCGCGAGACCCGGGCGACTTGATCACCTTGATCAAATCCGTGCGCATTTGCAATTCGGTATGACGATTGTTGTAAATTCCAGTCGCCCACTGCGTGCGCTCGCCGCTGCTAAAGATAGGACGCGGCATCTCGAATTCCCGGAGCTCTCCAGCCAGCGGGATCAATTGATCGCCCACAGCCGCGCCTCGTGCCATCGCGTCCAGACCATTGCCCAGAGCCAGGATCGTGTCCAGAGAAACCAAACGCTGGCCGTCCAATACCGATCGAATTCCGTTGGCTATTTCCTGGTGCATCGTTTGACCGTCTGCACTCGACTGCTGAGGACCCGCAAGTAAGTCGATGATTTCATCCTGGGAACGGTTGCTCTGACCGGTCGCCGCCAGCAGCATCTCTCCCAGTGAGTCGCGACCCGCGTCGAAGAGTTGAGCAGAGGAAAGCACCTTGCCAAAAGGCGTAATGACTTTCTGCCAGGAATCGTTCAGCGACGCGCTTTTGATCTGTCCCTGACGGGCAAGGATCTGCCAAATCCCGATGTTGGCTTGGAAGACTCCCATGGCATTGCCCCGCAACGTGTGGTTGGGAATCTTCCCCAGGCCTTCGGCCACATTGAGAAAGTGAGTGATGGACACGTCGGTCAGCTCTGGGAATTCGGAGAAGATTAAATATTGATTGCTGAAATGTGCGAACCGGTTGGCTAACAAGAGGACGGTCTGAGGACTTAAACGATTGGCCGGCGATCGTTTGCCGTCCAGTTCACTCAACATCAGATAGACTTGCAGCGGCCCGGTCTCCGTCTCTACTCGACAAAGCCCGAACATCGCTTCGGCCAGTTGCTCGGGATGGCTGAAGTGCATGGCGCGCTTACCCCAGTCACGAACAGTTTTGGAATCGCTCTTCTGCCGAAGAATCTCTTTCCATACTTCCAGATTTCCCGGGACATAGGGTTCGCCACTAGACTCCCATTGCATGCGGGTCACGAGAAGCAAGAGAGCTGGAGCGGGTCGAAACGCCGGTCTCGCGGCATCGGGAGAAACTGACTGCCCGCGAAAAGCTCCATAAAAACGCCGCAAGCGCGCTTCTGTAAAATGCGCCTGTTGCGTTTGACTAACCCTCGACAGCGCGTCAAAATAAGCCGCCAACCACCCGTTATCCTTCGCCAGCAACCGTGGAACAAACTCCCGTGGCGCCTCTGGGCTCTCCCCTACCAACGCTTTCCATGCAGGGTCCGCGTCGCTTCCGCCCGGCACGGTTACGCGTCCAGAGCGAATGCATATATGACTTCCGTAAAAATCAAGGGTCGCGGCCTGAGGAAGCAATTTTCCTAGTCCCACGGACCCCCGCAACGCCATTCGAGTCTCGGCATCGCTCCGAGCTAATGCCCAGTAAAGCCGGGACAAGAGTGGATCGCGTAGCAGCGTTTCGACCAAATCGCCGCTATTCTTGTTGCTTAGCGCGGTCCAATCTTTTTCGGTAAACAGCACCGGAACCCGAGAGGCCGAAAACGCGTAGCTGAAGGGCTTGCCCCCCTGGAGAGTCTCTTCGAGTTCAGGCAGAGGGAAGCCCGAGTCGATTGTAAGAAAGGCTCGTTCGGGATCGGCGGTCACTAACGAAGTGCCGCTTTGTCCACAGTCCTGGTGGACCCGGTAGCCAAGGATGTGCAACAAGGGTTTGGCCTCATCGCAATTCGAAACGTGAATGGCCCCGTCCGGACCAGCCAGAAGTGTGAGTTCCTTCGCTTGATGGACGTAGCGATTCAGCAAGATCAGAAACTCCGTTGGCCGGCCCCCGTCCCGGGAACCCTCATAGCCTTGGGTGAAAACGTTGTGAGCCAGCAGGGGCACAACCTCTTCCGGCGAGATCTTCTGGCTGATTCCCGCCATACGCAAGAAAGAACGCAGAGGTCCCGGAATCACGATGACACTTGTGGCTTCCGTCGGAGGTGCGGCCGGTTCAGCTGACTGCGCAGATCCGGACGCAGGCGCACTCCAAAAACTTAGAGAGAAGCAGCAAATGGCAAGCACAGCGACAGGAAAGGCGGGCAGGCGACGAGGAGATTGCATGGCTGGAGTCCCTCTCCGAACCCTTGAAAATCTTGCAACTAAATCTTGACGACACTAAGGAACAGAATGATCGTACCTCGCTTGAGTGGTTCGGCTGACCGATCCTGCTCCTTACATTCGTGTCGGTCACGATAAACCATCTTTGCTCGTAATCCAAGGTCTTTTCACGGATTCAGCATAAGAAAATGCGCCGGGCGGCGTTCTTGAAGTGATTTTGGACCGATCTCTCCCTTACGAGCGTCCCTTGCGAGGCCACCTGGGTAACCAACTTGGTTTAGCGTTAAACTCCAAGCTTCCAACAGTTATAGCGGGTTGTTAGAGGGAAACCATAGGTGTGACCAAAGGCCACCCTCTATCCAGTCACCACCATGAAATATCGGAAAACCCACATTCAATTGCTTTGCGTTCCAATCGGTGGAATTATAACCAGAATTGCATTCCTGTTGCACCGGATGCCCCAAAGCCGGTAGTTGGCAGAGCGCATCGCCATGACGCTGCTGGGGAGAAACCGATGAAGCGCAAATTCCGTCCTGCCAGTTGGTCATTGCTCCTTCCGGCGATTCTTTGCCTGGCGGGATGCTTAAGCTGCGGCAAGTCGCGCGCAAATCAGCCAGCTGTTCCCTCCGGCACACTTCAATTTCAGGGAAGCCAATATTCTTATGCAGTTTTTGTCCCTTCTGCCTATGATCACGTCCATGCCCTGCCAGCCATTCTCCTTGTCCACGGAGGGGGTGGGAACGGCCCTGATTTCCTCAAAATCTGGCAAGACTTCGCCGAAACCAATGGCATTATCCTGGTAGCTCCAACTCTACCCCTAAGCGCAGCCTTGGAGACACAGGTGCCGCAACTCTTCCCCGCTCTGATGGAGTTGGTGAAAACCCAGTGGCTGTTAGATTCGCGGCGTATTTATCTTTTTGGTTATTCTGCGGGCGGATATTCGACCTTTGATGCGGCGATGCTGGACTCTACCTACTTCGCTGCCGCTGGCGTATTCGCGGCTATCATCACTCCCGACTACTATTGGATCGTGCAGAAGGCGCAACGAAAAATCCCGATCACCATGTACATCGGCGACCACGACCAATTTTTCTCACTCGCCCAAACCCGGGCAACCCGCGACCTGTTGCTGTCCATGGGATTTACTGTGCACTATGTGGAGATTGCAAAGCAGGACCATAACTACCCGGCAATTGCCAGATGGGTCAACCCGGACGTCTGGACCTTCATGAGCCAGTACTCACTTCCGCAGTAATCCGTTGCCGAACCCGCAGATCACTGAGCCGCAGGCGCCAAAAAAGAGTCGGACCTCGCTTCTCAGTACAGGCGCATGAGATTATTGGCCACGAAGCCGCCCTCGACCGCCAGCATGGTTCGCGCCGCCATGCGTTCGGCTCTGTAGTGATGGGTCTTATGCAGCACATACGCTGTTCCGACACCAATCCCAAAACCAAGGGCCGAAGCGCCTGCCTCACCCGCCACGCCTCGAGTAACCAACGGACGCATCATCGGATTGGCTTCCCTAAACCCATTATTCAAGCCATGCTGGGTCGTGATCGCGTCGGCGGCGATTTGTCCCGCGAAGATCGTGAAATCAATCTTGTTTTCCGTGCTCCAGAATTTCTGCGGGTTTGGAGCATCCGGCACAGCGCTCGCCGCTATAAAGTTCTGTTGCGCCTGCGCCGCACCCACGAAGAGTAAAACAGTCAAGAATGCCGATTTCATATTCTCACTCCAAACCCTTTTGGAAAACCTGCGCTGAATGGCGACTGCAACCGTACAAAGCGCAACAACTAAAGAAAGGGTAGCCCACGCAACGCCCGAGAGTACATGGCCTAAAAGTGACTTTGAACCTCCTTTTAGTAATCCCGATACTAACTCCAAGAACGGTTACCTGCATGGCACGGAAGTACCTGAGCGCAGAACCCACGGGAAGTTAGGAAAGTATTCGAATCGAATCTGGCTGCAGCCAGGCTCCTGGCAGGTGGGTGGAGCAGCGCTTCAGCCCTCCATTGAAGGCCTTAGACAGATTCATGACTTGACGTCCGCTGCGGGCGCTACCTACTCGAAAGTCTCGACCTCTCGAAACGATAAGCCGAGCGCGTCTTTTGCAGAGATGACGGGCTCGCCTTCGAGTTGCCAATCGACATTCACATCAGGATCATTCCACGCCAAAGTGCGCTCACATTCCGGATGATAGAAATCCGTAGCCTTGTAGAGAACATGAGCACCTTCTGAAACCACCCGGAAACCATGGGCGAATCCGGGAGGAATCCAAAACATCGCCTTATTCTCTCCCGATAGGGTCGCTCCGTGCCACTTGCCAAAGCTCGAAGAACTTCGGCGCATGTCTACCGCCACGTCAAAGATCTCGCCAGTGACCACGCGCACCAGTTTGCCCTGAGGATGGCAGACCTGGTAATGCAGTCCCCGCAGGACATTTCGCGTGGAAAACGACTGGTTGTCCTGCACGAAGCGTTCCCGGATTCCGACATCGGCCATAACTTTTTCGTTGTAGCTCTCCAGAAAAAAACCGCGCGCATCCCCAAATATTTTAGGTTCGAGAAGTAGCAGTCCGGGAAGCGGAGTGAGAGCAGCTTTCATAAGAGCGAGTCGATCAAGCTTAACGCACGTTTCGTAGGAATAGTCTTCTTGAAGCGCCGGTTTCAGCCGCGCCGTAGCGCCGGCATTGGGCTTGCTGTCAGCTTGCCCCTTCCACTGTCAAAATACTTGTTCCTTCAGCAATTGCAGCAAATATGCGCCATAGCGATTGTTTTTCATGGAAGAGGCCATAGCCTCGAGTTGCTCCGCCCCGATGTATCCGAGACGATAAGCAATTTCCTCCGGGCACGAAACCATCAACCCCTGGCGAGTTTCAATGGTCTGGATAAACAAAGACGCCTCCAGCATGGATTCATGGGTTCCCGTATCCAGCCATGCCATGCCGCGGCCCATTACTACCACATCCAATTGTTTCTGTTTCATATACTGCTTGTTCACATCCGTAATTTCCAGTTCACCGCGGGCAGAAGGCTTCAACGCCTTGGCAATGTCGACCACCTGGCTGTCGTAGAAATAGAGTCCCGTCACAGCATAACGTGATTTCGGAACTTTCGGTTTTTCCTCGAGACTTAGAGCTTTGCCCTCGGAATCGAACTCCACTACACCATAACGTTCAGGATCGTGTACGGGATACGCGAATACTCGTGCCCCCACAGTCTTCTTCCCTGCCTCCTGCACGCACTTCACCAGATCGTGACCGTGAAAAATGTTGTCCCCGAGAACCAGGGCACAGCAGGCCGAACCGATAAACTCTTTCCCCACTAGGAATGCCTGCGCAATCCCTTCCGGCCGCGGCTGAACCACGTATTGAAAGTTCAGTCCGAAACGCGATCCGTCGCCCAGAAACTGCTCGAACCGAGGCAGATCTTCGGGCGTGGAGATAAGCAAAATATCCCGTATCCCCGCCAACATCAGCGTGGACAGCGGATAGTAAATCATGGGCTTGTCGTAAATCGGCAGCAGACTCTTGCAAACCGCACGGGTCACCGGATAAAGCCGCGTGCCCGATCCGCCCGCCAGAATAATGCCCCTGTAAGAAGAACCTCGCCTGGAATTGTCAGTTGGCATTCGTCGTCGTTAGGAAAAAAACTCAAGGCGCCCGAGTTTTGAAGGGGCACGGCCTTCAGCCGTGCCGTATGTCGTTAAGAGGTAACGGCCCGGCGCGGCTAGAAGCCGCACTCTTTCAAACCTAAACGCCATTCATCAGTTTTTCCGCAGCCTGATTGCCACTGCGGTAAAACGTCATAAGCACAAGACAACATTACACAGAATATTGGGTCGCGATCCACTCCCGATAATGTCCGGTAGTCACTTCCCGAATCCATGCGTCATTGGCAAGATACCACTCGACAGTCTTGCGAATCCCGCTCTCAAATGTCTCCCGCGGCTGCCAGTTCAGTTCTCTCTCGATCTTGCGCGTATCCATGGCATAACGCCGGTCATGCCCAGGCCGATCTTGGACGTACGTGATCAATTTACTGTGTGGTACCACCGCATCCGAGGGCCGCAACTCGTCGAGAATCGCACAGATCGTATGCACAATCTGAAGATTCGGCTTTTCATTTCGTCCACCCACGTTGTAGGTCTCGCCGATTTTCCCCCGCGCAAGAACGGTTCGGATCGCATCGCAATGATCCGCCACGAATAACCAGTCCCGAACATTCTGGCCGTCGCCGTAAACCGGGATCGACTTGCCATTCATAGCATTCAGGATGGTCAGCGGAATCAGTTTTTCGGGAAACTGGTAGGGGCCATAATTGTTCGAGCAGTTCGTGGTGAGAACAGGCACACCGTAAGTGTGATGGTAAGCCCGCACCAGGTGATCAGAAGCCGCCTTGGTAGCCGAGTACGGGCTATTAGGACAGTAAGATGTAGTCTCCGAGAACGCCGCATCCTTAGGCCCCAGCGACCCGTAGACCTCATCGGTCGAAACATGAAGAAAGCGAAACATTCCCTTTTCTTCCTGCGCTAACTCCGTCCAATAAGCCCGCGCTTCCTCGAGCAAGCCGAATGTGCCGTTCACATTGGTGCGCACAAAATCGTCTGGCCCATGGATGGAGCGGTCCACGTGACTCTCGGCCGCAAAGTGCACAATCGCGCGAGGGCGACAGCCGCTTAATAGATCGCTGACAATTTTCCGGTCAGCAATATCTCCGTGTACGAAACTGTAGCGCGGATCCGCCGAAATCTTTTCCAGATTGCCAAGATTCCCGGCATACGTAAGCTTGTCCACATTCACCACCGGAGTGCCTTCGGCCGCGAGCCATTGCAAGATGAAATTGGAACCGATAAAACCGGCGCCGCCGGTTACCAGAATAGGTTGAATGGCCACATTTGAATCCTAAAGGCGAGCACGACTAAGGTAAAGTGCAAAGAGGTGTTCAACTTACTAACGTCACCGTGGAACGGGAAAAAATTAGGCCGCCGGCCTCAGACCGCTAAATTCCCGCTGTTGTCAAACCAATCTTCTCATGGCCGGAAAAGGGATTATCAACCTATCATTCGAATCGAAAAGCTCTAACCAGCCACCTCTTCCAACAACTTCTGATCGATATCGAAATTCGAGTGCACGTTCTGCACGTCGTCATGCTCTTCAAACGCTTCCATCAGCCGGATCATGGTGCTGGCCGCCGGCCCTTCGAGCTTAATATAGTTTTGCGGAATCATAGTCACGCTCGAAGAAGCAGGCTCGATGCCAGCCTTCTTCACCGCCTCGAGAACCGCCTCGTAAGCGGAAGGCTCGCACAGCACCTCCCAGTTCTCGCCATCGTCGCGCAAATCCTCCGCCCCAGCATCAAGCACCACCGCCATCAGATCGTCTTCCTTAGCCGCCGACTTCGGAACGATGATTTCGCCCTTCTTGTGGAACATGTAAGACACCGCTCCGGCGTCCGCCATGTTGCCACCGTTCTTGCCAAACACGTGGCGGATCTCGCTGACCGTGCGATTGCGGTTGTCAGTATTGATATCCAGCAGAATGGCTACGCCGCCCGGGCCGTAGCCTTCGAGCGAGAACTCTTCGTAGGTCGCGCCCGGCAATTCGCCCGTGCCCCGCTGAATCGCCCGCTTGATGTTGTCCTGAGGCATGTTCTCCGCCTTGGCAGCCAAAATGGCTCCCCGCAAACGCGGATTGCTGTCAGGATCTCCACCGCCGTTCTTGGCGGCAATCGAAATTTCCTTGATCAACCGGGTGAAAATCTTGCCGCGCTTGGCGTCAAGCGCCCCCTTCTTATGCTTGATAGTGGCCCATTTTGAGTGCCCGGACATGGAAATACCTCGTGTTCAATAAACTTTGCTTAAGCTGATCTTGATGACGCTGATTCTAACCGCACAGGACGCGCCCGTAGAGGACTTCACAGAATTACCCTCGGGATTGCCTCGAAACTACCGCAGGCGACTTAAAAGTATAGCACGGAGCATCCCCAACTTACGGCTTCAGAACTGGGACAGCGTCCTGCGAGCCTGCGAGCAAAGACATCAGTCCCGCGAGGGCGGTTTCGGGCTCCGATCCATGATGGTGTAAGTCGAACCGGTGACGGGCTCTACGTGGAATCCGACAGCAGAAAATCCAGGCCGCTCGTAGAATCGCGGGTTGCGCCGGTCAAAGGTTTCCAGATAGCAGTGGGCGCCAGCTTCGTCCGCCTCTGCGAGCGTAGGCTCAATAATAACGCGGTTTCAGCACTTGTCCAGCTGCGTCATCGGTTTCGCAACCCAAGGCAATGTTGGATTGACTGCAATCTCTTGCACATTGACTGACGACGACGGCAGCGGGATAATCGATTCCCTTCAAGGAGGTCTTCATGAAGCAGTCTCGCCAGCCCCGCACTCCGTCCGAATTGTCCGAGGCCGTAAATCACAAGCTTACTCTTTACGCTCTTGCAGCCAGCTCCGCTGCAGCAGGACTCTTGGCCTTGGCGCAGCCTGCCGAGGCCGAGATTGTTTACACCAAGACTCACCACGTAATCGGGCTTAGCCACCCCTACAAGCTCGACCTGAACCACGACGGAACCGCGGATTTCGTGCTTCTGGAGACGAAAGGCGGATCGCAGGGTTTTAAGCAAATCCACCTCGCCGCGAGGGTAGAGCTGGGCAATGTGGTTGAAGGGTCCAGCGCGCCCAACGGTCGGGGCTATGCCTTTGCGCTGAAGGCCGGAGGGCGTATTAATGGCCATCAACATTTCGTCGGCGCGCGTTCCGGGGAATTCATGGCCACGGTGGAACAGAGTGACACGGTGTTCCTTAAATATTACGGTAAGTGGTACAACGTCACGGATCGCTACCTGGGACTGAAGTTCAAGATTGGCGGGAAGACACACTACGGCTGGGCGCGACTGAACGTGGACTTCCAGGGTTTCGCGATCAATGCGACGCTCACCGGCTACGCCTACGAAACCATCCCGAACAAAGGCATCGTAGCGGGCAAGACCAAGGGGCCGGATGGAATCACCGTCCAACCTGCCAGCCTCGGACATCTGGCGGCAGGGGCTTCTGCGATTTCGGCCCGGCGATCAGGAAAATAGCAACGCCCGGGCAGGCCGTAACTGCCATGAAAATGGCGAGTCTGCGCAGAAGAAATCAAAAACCTACGAGCGGCTCGCTATTTTCAGGCTATGTGACGTCCGCACCCCATCACGCCCTGTGATCAAAATAAATTTGTCCGAAGTGGAAGAACTACACACCCGGCTCATCCAGCACACGGCGAACCGTGCGCGCCAAAGCGTCTAAGGAGAAAGGTTTTTGCAGAACGGTAGCAGACTGGCTGGTGGCGTCAATATCCAAAGCGGAGTGTTCCGAGTAGCCTGACATGAAAACCACTTTCATCCCAGGCCGAAGCGGTGTCAGGCGTTGCGCTAGTTCGCGGCCTCCGATATTGGGCATAACCAGGTCGGTGACCAGCAAATGAATCGGATCAGGATAGGCGCCGGCCATTTGCAGGGCCTCGTCGCCATCAACTGCGATCAGCACCTTATATCCATTGCGCCGGAGAGACTCCCTGACGATATCGCGAATACCATCCTGATCTTCCACTACCAAAACGGTCTCCGTGCCCTTCGGTGCGGTGGCGAGAGCCGGCGCTGTCTTAGGTGCTGGCTCTTCCTCCGTCTCTGCCTGAGTTTGCTCAACTGGGATTTCTTCGATCTCGCAGTCGTCAACCACGGACTCTTCGACGGGCGGTTCCTCCACTCGCGGAAGATAAATCTGAAACGTAGTTCCGCGCCCAGGTTCACTGTCAACCCAGATCCAACCATCGCTCTGCTTGACCACTCCGTAGACGGTAGCCAGCCCTAACCCCGTACCCTTACCCGGTTCCTTGGTGGTGAAGAAGGGTTCAAAGATGTGGGCCTGAGTTTCGTTATCCATGCCGTCGCCGGAGTCACTGACCGCCAACATCACGTATTTGCCGGGCGAAGCTCCCTCGTGTTTTCTAGAATAGCTTTCGTCCAGTTCGACATCGCGTGTCGTGATGGTCAGTTTTCCACCCTGCGACATGGCATCGCGCGAGTTGACCGCAAGATTCAGGATCACCTGCTCCATCTGGCCGGGATCAGCCTTGACCCGCCCGAGTGAAGGCGCAGGTACAACCTTCACTTCAATATTTCCTCCGATCAGGCGATGCAGCATTTTAGCTACGTCGGCGAGGATTACATTCAGATCAAGCACCTTCGGCCGAAGTACCTGCTTGCGGCTAAAAGCCAGCAGTTGGGCGGTCAGGGAAGCGGCCCGAGTCACCGCATTTTCGATTCCCGAAGCATCTTTGCGTGCCGGATCATCCGCAGTGAGCCGGTCACGCAGGTGTTCATTGTGAGCCTGAATCACCATCAACAAATTGTTGAAATCGTGGGCCACCCCTCCGGCAAGCTGGCCGACCGCTTCCATCTTCTGCGAGTGACGGAGCTGATCTTCCAGACGCTTGCGCTCGGTGATGTTATACAGCACCCCTTGCATCAGCAGGGCTTGGCCGTCGCTTTGTCGCAGCAAGACACCTTCGTCGCGAAACCACAACAGCCTGCCATCGCGAGCACACATGCGATATTCGGCCTGAAACAGCTCGTGAGTTTCCTGAAACAGTTTCTCGGCCGCCAGAGCAATCTCCCGGTCGTCGGGATAGATGTGATTCATCCAGTTCATCGGATCGGCGAGCCATACCTCGGGCGAGAACCCCAGCATGGTTTCAATCTGCGGGCTCACATAATGCCAGGGTCCGCCGGCGCCAAGCTCCGCGATATAGGTGATAGCGGGGAGGCGCTCAACCAGCGTGCGATAGCGCGCTTCCGCGGCCCGGAGTTCAGCCTTCGCCCGGTCGTGCTCGATCGCGATGCCCGCCAAATGGGTGGCAAGCGTGATGAGTTGGAGATGGTCAGCATCCGGGGTGCGGGGCTCTCGGTAATAGACAGCAAAAGTGCCGAGAATTCCACCATCCTGCGAAGCGATCGGTGTGGACCAGCAGGCCCGCAAACCGTGAAGCTGAGCCAGTTCGCGATAATCGGTCCAGAGAGGATCCGTGTCGATGTCGGAAACAATCACCGGTTGCCTACGATAAGCTGCAGTGCCGCAAGACCCGACGCACGGACCAATCCGTGTCCCATTAATCGCCTCTGTGTATTCCTTGGGAAGGCCCGGAGCGGCGCCGTGCCGCAGAGTCACTCCATCGGCATCCAGAAGAAGAACGGAACAGAGCAGGCCGATATGTTGTCGCTCGATGTGAACGCACAATACTTCCAGAATATTTGGCAGTGGGGCTTGCGCGCGAATCATTCCCAACACGGTCTCATTGAGCAGCGGCAAAGCTTCCGATGACTCCATCTTGTGCTGGTTCGCGACTCTCTGGACACTCGTAGACATGCGACTCCTGCGGGAGCTTGGCTAGATTATTGTCCCACTTAACCCTCGCCCGAAACCGGACAGACCCAAGAAAGTCATTATTCCCTAATGGAATGCGACACTGAAGTTACTAATGTAACCAGCCGCGGACAAATCCGTATTTACGCCCATTGCGGGAGCAAAACAAAAACGGACCGTTAGCTGATTACTCGCTGGTGAAGTAATCGACTGTGACCGGATTTTCGAACAAGGAATAGTCGCGAGTCACGACTGTGATTCCGCTTTCGGTGACAAAATAACGTTGCCGGTCGGCCTCAGGATCGTAGCCGATGGTCGTGCCCTCGGGGATGTGCACGTCACGATCGATGATCGCTTTGCGAACACGGCAATGTCGGCCCACGTTCACGTGAGAGAACAGGATGCTGTCGTCCAATTCGCTGTAGGAGTTTATGCGCACGTCGGGGGAGAGCACGCAGTTCTTTATGGTGCTCCCGGAAACGATGCAGCCGGCGGAGACGATGGAATCGAGGGCGGTCCCGGTGCGGCCGGTTTCGGCGAAGACGAACTTGGCTGGTGGATATTGCCGTTGATGGGTCCGGATCGGCCACTCCGAGTCGTACAGGTTAAATACGGGCGAGACCGAGACAATATCCATGTTGGCTTCGTAGTAGGCTTCGAGGGTTCCGACGTCGCGCCAGTAGAGTGCTTCCTTTTTGTTCTCGTCGACGAAATCGAAGGAGTAGACGCGGTACTCATCCACCATTTTAGGCAGAATATCTTTGCCGAAATCGTGGCTCGATTGCGGATCTTCGGCGTCTTTCAGGAGGACGGGAATGAGCACGTCGGTGTTAAATATGTAGATGCCCATCGAAGCCGAGACTTTCGCCGGGTTGTAAGGAGAGCGCAAATCAGTTTGTTTCGGCTTCTCCAGAAAACCGTTTACACGGTGGTCGTGGTCGATATCCACGACGCCGAAGCGAAAAACTTCGTCGGGATCAATCTGGATGGTTGCCAGGGTGACATCTGCTCCTGAATCGGTATGCTGCTGCAGCATCCTTCCGTAGTTCATTTTGTAAATGTGATCGCCGGACAGAATGAGCACGTGCTGCGGTTGCTCGGAGCCGATGGAATAAATGTTCTGGTAAACCGCGTCGGCCGTGCCCTGGTACCACTCTTCGCTGACCCGCTTCATGGGCGGCAACACTTCGATGAACTCTCCCACTTCACGCCCCAGGATGTTCCAGCCCTCACGGACATGCCGGTTGAGCGAGAGCGCTTTGTATTGGGTGAGAATGTAAACCCGGCGCAGGTCGGAGTTGAGGCAATTCGACAGGGTGATATCGATAATGCGATAAATGCCACCGAAGGTGACGGCGGGCTTGGCGCGGTCGCGGGTGAGAGGGTAAAGGCGCTCGCCTGCTCCTCCAGCTAATAAGACTCCGAGGGTATCTTTCATCGGCATCGCTTTTGAATAACGGTTCGGCGACTTGTGGATGCGCGGTGGTTGTGGTCAACAGGAATCCGACAGCGCACCGGAAATACTAGCACAGTGGGAGAAGTTGGGCGGGTTGCACCGGGCTTCCCGATTTGGGACGGAGTTTACTGTTTAGTACTGGTACCCCCTCCCCCTTGTTGCCTCGCAAAATATTGAAAACAAATGATTTATTTTTCGACTACCCCGTAGATCTTTGAGTTTAAATGAGTTATAGGCAAAATCTAGAAAACATGGGAGTTACGCTTTGAGCGCGATCGCCTCGCGCGCATTTCGGCGTTTAGGTGGACAGCGCCTAAAGGCTACACCGTCCCCTCGGTATCAGATTGTCAAGGATCAGGATTATCTTGTAGATAATATATATTGTACTAGGTTATCCGATTTAAGGCATGCCGTCAATGACAAAACTGGTGGGATCATTGTGGATCCGCGGCAAGAAAAACTGCGGGCGAGTTCCATCGGGAGCTCACACTCTGCTGGTCAAAATCACCGGCAGCAAGCGTTCCGTGGTACGATTGCGTCGGCGGGAGGTCTCCCGACCTCGCTTCACGCCTAGGGCGAACTTCCCGGTCATGGAGCTGCCTCATGCGCTCGAAACCATCCTTTCTCTTCTGGGCAATACTGGTCGTCATGCTCGCCATCGCGCCGACCACCACGGCAGTAGCTGCAAGCAAGTTCAAAGTGCTCTACAACTTCACCGGCGGCGCGGATGGAGGGCAGCCACAGGGTTTGGTGGAGGACACGGCGGGCAACCTATACGGCACCACGGGCTTAGGCGGAGATCCGAATTGCTACGGTGCCTGGGGCAGGTGCGGAGTAGTGTTCAAGCTGGATAAGGCGGGCAGACTGACCGTCCTCCACAAATTCACAAATGGTGCGGACGGAGCATTTCCCTACCCAACCCTGGTCCTTTCAGGGGACACACTCTACGGCGCCGCGAACCAGGGAGGCAACCTTCATTGCTTCTACGACTATGGGTGCGGAGTGCTGTTCGAGATCAATATTCAGACCCACGCCTTGAAGGTGCTCCACACCTTTAACGGAGCGGACGGACTGGGCCCGTCCGGGGGCCTGCTCCTGAGATCGGGCGTCCTTTACGGCACCACCATCCAAGGCGGCAGTTCGGAGAATTGCGGGTACTGGTACGGCTGTGGGGTGGTGTACAAGCTGGTTCTGAAGACCGGCGCGTACACCGTGCTGCACAACTTTGAGCCTTCGGACGGGCTCTTCCCCTCCTCGAGTTTGACCCTGGACAAGACCGGAAAGGTCTTGTACGGCGCGACCCCGGACGGCGGGTCCTCCGGCGCGGGGGTGGTGTTCAGACTGACTCTTAAGACAAGCACGTATAAGGTGCTGTACAACTTCAGTAGGTCACCCGATGCGGAATACCCCTACGGACCTCTGACCTTGGACGCATCGGGCAACCTCTATGGCGACTCCCAACTAGGCGGCTCTTATCCATGCCGCGGCGACAGCGGCTGCGGAACGGTGTTCATGGTGTTTCCGAGCACCGGGACCGACACCGTGCTGTACAACTTCACCGGAACTGCAGACGGAAACTACCCACAAGCAGGCGTTACCCAGGGCGTCACCGGCACGCTTTACGGCACTACTGCGTGGGGAGGCTCCAATGACGACGGCACGGTGTTCGAGTTTGTTAAAAATACCGAGACCGTGCTGCACACCTTTCAGGGCTCGGACGGGTCAGGTCCCGCCGCCGGTGTGATTATGGACGCGAAGGGCAACCTTTTCGGCACTGCCCAAGCCGGTGGCTCCCATCGCAGCGGGTGCGACGGCTACGGCTGCGGGGTGGTGTGGGAGATCACGCCTGAGTAGCGATGGCCTAAGAAACGAGGGTATCCGGAGAGGGAAGAAGTATTTCGCTTCGCCTTCAAAACCGCGTCCGACCTGAGGATAACGTTGCCCGAGGTAGTTCCTTCGTCTGCCGTAAGACAATTGGTGATGGCTGGCGATGAAGTTTTTCAACAGTTATCCTGTTGGCGTGGCACCATACCCCGTTGACCTTCCCTTGGCAGCCGCTCGCTGGTCCTCAGGCGTAAAAACACAAACCGGGAGACTTATGATGATTAGAAGGACGATCGCTATCCAGAGCCGCTACGGCGCTTGGGAGCGATGGAACTCGATCCCGGCGGGGTGGATTTCGATGTACTTCGCGATGGCATCCGCGGCCAATTCGTTGCCGTGCGGCCCAAAGTGTGCTTCGTCGATATAAATTGGTTCAGGGATGGAATCAAAGAGATCCGCCAGATAGACGAAGGACGCGTTTGGAGCGCGCCGCTCCGCTTCCTGATACGCGGCAACCACTGGCCGGGCATCAAATCGAGATTTCTTGCTCGCCTCAAATTCTATGATTTGTCGCTCGAATGAATCGAGGGGTTTGCGGCCGTAGGAAAGAGTGGGCTGCCAAAAACCGTAGAATCTGAAGTGGTAAGCTTGTGCCAGCGCGCCGGCGATATTCTGGTTCGCCTCATAATTGTTGACTACTGCCACTGCCTTCGCCCGCAACTCGTCAGTGTTCAGAGACTCACCTCGTCGCCGGAAGAGCTGGCACGCAGCGTCGACCACCCGCACTGTGTATAGCCGATGGACGAAGTCGAACCGCCCTCGGAAGGAGCCCTCCGTGCGCGCCTTGATCGTATCCAGCCCATAGTGTGCACTCCACGGGTCGGTTGCTGCCATTCCGTTGTATGCGTCATTGAATCCATCGTAGAAGATGACGATATCGGGTTTGCCGCCTCGTTTGAGCTGTTCGATAAGAAAAATAAGCTCCTGTGTGGTCACGTAACCTTCAACCCCGAAATTGGTGACGATTACGCATGCGCGCCCGGCGCGGTTCAGGCTGCGAGACAGGTACGACGGCAGTGTGGCCCAGTCAGGCACGCCAGTTCCGTACACAGTAGACCCACCAAAGACCCAGACGCTGATCTCTGGACGCTGCTGGCATTGGCCCTGCGCCGGGTTTACGGTTCTGCGCGAGAGGCCGGTTGGTTGTTCATCGTTGTTGAAGTACTTGCCATGCCAGGGGGTCACGCCGGTGATTCTGAAAGGAACGTAAGTGTAGGGCGATGGCACGCGCAAGGATTGCTCTCGAAACAAATCTGGCACCCAGACGGCGCCGGCATACGCGGGGCTCGTCTCAGCCTGCAGTGGCTCGGGATTGAGCCGACTGACAAACGACCAGGCCGCCACCGAGACAAGCTCCAGCACGGCTAGAACGGCCAACGTACCGATCACCGTTGCCCCGACGAAAGCGAACAGCCGCCGAATGGTGGATTCTGGAGTGGACTTCATTTTGTCCTCCGGGCCGATTGGCGCTCAGGCTCGGGCCGGTAACGACTGCGAGCCCTGGCCAAGCCGAGGATACTCCCCCCGAATACAATTCGGCAGGGGCGTCCTTGAGTACAACACCTGCGTGACCAGTCCACTTTGCTCAACTGTCGTAAACAGCGATTAGACCAACAATCTCCGGACAGCCAGCGGCGTTGATACCGGGCGTCGTGCAGGAACATAATCCGGCAGCATGAGGATCAGCAGTATCGCCTCCCCGCCCTTGCGCAAGGAAGCGGCACCCCTCAGTTCGGTTAGGGAAAGAAAACCATCCTGCAGGATGAACCGCCATCGATCAGACACGAGAGATCGTAACCAGTATTTCCTCGCCGCTTAGGGAGAGTTTGGCGCCGCCGTTTTGCGTTGCGCTCAGTTCCAAGCGATCTGCGAGCAGTTCGTGGCGGAGATAGGATTCGTATGCGACGATGGCTTCGGCGATGCGGGGCGGGGCGGAATAGCTGACGGCGATGCGATCGGAAATGTTTAGGTTCATTTCCTTGCGCTGATCTTGAACTAGGCGGTTGAAGTCACGAGCGACGCCTTCTTGCAAGAGCTCTGGCGTGAGCGTGGTGTCGAGCGCGAGGAACGTGCCTTGCTCGCTCATAGACTTGAGGTTCTCCGGACCTTCGTACGTGGTGAGGATTTCTTCAGGGGCGAGTTCGAAGGTTTGCCCGTCGACTTGCACTGTGTAGGGATCACCCTTTAATAGAGCTTTTGTGTCGGCTTGAGTCAGAGCTTGGGCGATCGCCTTCAGATATTTCCCTGCGCGGGGGCCCAGCTTTTTCGCATCGGGCTTGAAGTTTACTTTTACCAGCTTGGTTTCGTCCTCGATCAGAACTAGGTTTTTGATGTTGGCTTCTTCCAGAATCTGCGCGGCATACTCTGGATTTTCGAGGACGCGGCGGTCGGCGATGTCTTTGGGGCGGACGTAGAGGGTGCTCAGGGGCTGGCGGGTTTTTCTTCCGCTCTGCTTGCGCAGGCTCAAGGCTAGATTCTTGATGCGGATTACCGCGTCGATGCTTTGCTCCAACACTTCGTCTATCAGCGAGGCGTCGACCTGCGGATAGTGGGTCAAGTGAACCGATTGCGGTGCTGAGGAATCGACCGAGCAGACGAGATTCTGATAGATCTCTTCCGTGAGGAACGGGAGCGCGGGCGCCATCACTTGCGTGACCGTTGTGAGTACCTCATACATCGTCTGATAAGCATCGGGCTCGTTGGCCCAGAAGCGGCGGCGGGAGCGGCGGAGATACCAGTTGGAGAATTCGTCGTCGAAAATTTGGAAGGCATCGATCAGGCGATAGTGTTCGTAGTTGTCGAAGGCGCTGCGTGCGGCTTCGACCAGGCGCTGCAGGCGGCTCAAGACCCAGCGGTCCAGTTGATTGGTGATCGGAACCGCCGCGCCCGGCTTCCAGCCGTCGGAGCGTGCGTTGCTGACGAAAAAGCTGTAGCAGTTCCAGAATGTGAGCAGTTTACGCCGGGCCTCGCCGTCGATGGTCTGGCCTACGTTGCCGGTCGGATGCAGGTCGGGGAAATTAAGATTTTGCGCGGTCTTCTGTTCAGCGTAGATGTAGCGCATGACCTCGGCGCCTAATGCTTCGGCGGCTTCGTCGAAGGCGATGGAGTTGCCTTTCGACTTGTGCATTTCTTCGCCGCGGGCGTCGCGGACCAGGGCATGTCCTAGGAGAGCTTTGAACGGGGCACGGCCATCGATCATCGCGCTCATGGCGAGCATGGAATAAAACCAGTTGCGGAACTGGCCGGGAAAACTTTCGAGAACGAGATCGGCGGGGAACCACTTTTCCCAGTAGGCGCGGTCGGTGGTGTAGCGCATGGTGCTGAAGGGCACGATGCCCGCGTCCAGCCAGGGATTCCCGACGTCCGCGACACGCGTGGACACGCCGCCGCACTTTTCGCAGCGGATTTTGACGGCATCGATGTAGGGACGATGCGGTGAATTGCCTTCGAATGTTTCCCAGCCTTCGACTGCGCGATCTTTCAATTCTTCGCGGCTGCCGATCACGGTAAAGTGTTCGCATTCGTTGCAGACCCAGATGGGCAGGGCGAGCCCCCAGAAGCGTTTTTTGGAGATCATCCAATCGTGCATGTTGCGCAGCCAGTCGAGTTCGCGGGCTTCGCCTTCGGGCGGAATCCAGCGGATGGTTGGTACGGTGCGCTCGATGCGATCGCGCCAGTCCATGCGGATAAACCATTCATCAACAGGACGAAATACCAGTTCGGACTTGCAGCGCCAGCAGTGCGGATAGACGTGGGGATAGGGTTCGCGGGCGACGAGCAGTCCCTTGGCTTTAAGGGCCGCAATTACTTCGTCGGAGACTTCATTCGCGTTGCATCCCGTGAGCGAGCCGAATCCATCTTGAAAAACCGAACTCTCATCGAGCGGCGCAATGAATGGAAGATTATTTTCCCGGCCGAGCTCCTGATCTTCCGCGCCGCAACCGGGAGCGATGTGGACCAGGCCTGTGCCTTCCGCCTCGCTTATTTCTTTCCATGCGATCACGCGATGCGACTCAGCGGCGGACTTGCCTCCTCCAGTTTGACCGTACGGGAAAACGCCGCCGGGAGCATTCTGCGCGGGCAAATCGTCGAAGGGACCGGTGTAGGTAAGACCTAGCAGTTTGCTCCCCGGAAATTCCTCCAACACTTCGATCGTACCGCTGCCCTTCAAGATCGTGCGAATGGAAGGCAGCTTGTGGACTTCGTGCTTGCCTTCGACTTGCAACTCCTGCACGCGGTCGCGCTCGAAGTTTCCTTTGGCGACGTAGTAAGTCCAATCCCCGTGGCGGACTTTTAAATAAGTCATCTCCGGATTCACCGCGACGGCGACGTTCGACGCCAGTGTCCACGGAGTAGTTGTCCAGACCAGCAGCGCGGTTTTCTCCTGACCCTTAACGGGGAAGCGCACGAACACCGACGTATGCGTTGTGATGCGACGGCCTTCGGCTACTTCCATTTGTGAGAGACCGGTACCGCAGCGTCCGCACCACGGCATTACGTCGTGTCCGCGGTAGATGAAGCCCTGCTCGTGGCACTTTTTGAGGAATGCCCAAATCGTGTAGTTGTTTTCGTCGGAGAAGGTGAAGTAGCTGCCGCCGTACTCGGCTGAGCCTAACTTGCGGATGATCTCGCTGGCGCGGGCGGTTTCGACACGGCCGCTGGGGAGTTTCACGGTTACTACTTTGTCTCCCTCGGCTAGAGCATCGCGCAGCGTGATCAAAACTTTGGGATCATCCCAATCGCACCAATAGCCTAGACGAATGGATTGCTCGGTCTGCCGGGCCGCGTGAGTCAGCACTCGTTCTTTGCAGGCGCGAACGAATTTTTCGATACCGTAGTCGCGAATCTCGCGCTTGGTTTTGAGTCCCAGGCTTTTTTCTACTTCGACTTCGACCCATAGGCCCTGGCAGTCGAAGCCGTTCTGGTAGCGTTCCGCCTGACCGTTCATGGAGTGGTAGCGCTGATACATATCTTTCAGCGAGCGGCCCCAGGCGTGATGGACGCCCATGGGATTATTCGCCGTGATTGGCCCGTCGAGGAAAGACCAGCGCGGGCCTTGCGCATTCTGCTCGCGCAGCTTGTCGAAGATGCGATTTTCTTCCCAAAAGCGCAGCATCTCGCGCTCTATGGTAGGAAAGTCAGGAATTCTTGGGACGGGCTGATACATGTTCCTCAATAATACTGTAGGCGCGAGCGTCCTCGCTCGTGCAAGGCAATCACGTCTGCGTAGCCCCGAACACCCTCGTCCGGGGGCTAGCAACGCCCGCCAGATTCGTCGCGGAACTGCGGTGCTGCGCGCCGTTGGGCGGACGAGAGCGTCCGCCCCTACTTGTTAAACGGCCGTCCAACTTCCACTAGCTGTCACGGGATGCGGATAATGAATCGCCCGGAACGGGAGATCCAGTTAGAAACGCAGATTCAACGCAGCAGCGCTCTCTTACGCCGCGTCGTCCTCGACCTTAATGCGCAGCGACTTCAGGAATTTCAGGTCCTGATCGTTAATCTTGAACTCGGTGGTCATCAGGGACGGCTTTTCGGTGGTCTTCTCACCGGGCTTGCTCACCCCGATGGTGGCTTCCAGCACCAGGAAGATATCGTAGCCGCCTTCTTTGATTCGCGACACGACATCGGCGATGGGCTCGGAATCAGCCAGCGACTCGTTGATCGCCTCGCCCAGTTCCTTCATTAGCTGCTTCAATTGCTGGTCCACGTAACCCCCTTGCAAAATTCAACGAACGTGATTCAAGTTTACTCTGGCGTGAGCAACCTCGTGCTTTAACCAATTAGATGCGGGCAGAGGTCACAATGTTTCGACCCTCGAACGGCTTGCGCCCGCGATATTGTACCCCTGAAACCGGGCAAACGAAACCCCGCTCGACAAATATTGATAGAATTATGAGATGTCGAGCGTCTCCACCAGTCGAAAGCTGGGAATCGCGGCCCGGGTCGCAGGCCGAGTGATATCGCAGCAGGCTGGCCGCTCCCGAAGCTTCGGGGCGGTCGCGAAAGCGGCGCGCGCAACGGCAGCGCACTTCGGGCGCGTCCTCGGTCAGCTCTGGCTTGAAGTGACCGGTTTTGTTTTCTTAGCCTTAGCAGGGATTGGAGTGGTGGCGTTCTTTCGTGAATATGGGAAGTATCAGGCTGGTCATGCGACCTTCAGTCGCGCCGTACTCGCCTTAGGTTTCACTGGGCTGTTTGGGTGGTTCGGCGTAAGCTCGTTTTGGCGGGTACGCAAGAGAAGTCAAAATCGTTAACCACTAAAGGACACGAAGGTACACAAAGGAAAAACAGAACCTGGACGAGAATAAGATCTCGGGGGTCTTTTCTTTGTGTCCTCAGTGGTTCGTGGGCTTCCTCATGGCAGAGAAAATGAAGTCCGTTCTCGATCCGCGAACCGAATCCCACATCGCCGTCCGCCCACTCTATACTCCTGCCGACCTCGATGGCTCGGACTACGACCGGCAAGTGGGCTACGCCGGCGAATATCCATTTACTCGCGGCGTGCAGGCCACCATGTACCGCGGACGCCTCTGGACCATGCGCCAGTATGCCGGCATGGGCGACGCCGAGGAATCCAACAAGCGCTACAAATATCTGCTGGCCAACGGAACTACCGGGCTTTCCGTCGCCTTCGATCTGCCAACGCAAATCGGTCTGGATTCCGATCACCCACTCGCTGTGGGGGAAGTCGGCAAAGTCGGCGTGGCCATCGATTCGATCGAAGACATGCAGCGCTTGTTCGACGGCATTGAGCTGACCAAGATTTCAACCTCGATGACGATCAATGCCACGGCCTCAATTCTGCTTGCGCTCTACGTCGGGGTCGCTCGCCGGCAGGGCGCGGACATCCGCAAACTTTCCGGCACGGTGCAGAACGATGTGCTCAAAGAATTCATCGCGCGGGGAACGTACATCTACCCGCCGAAGCAGGCGATGCGCATCATCACCGACCTGTTCGCATGGACCAACGAAAATGTTCCCGAGTGGAATACCATTTCCATCTCCGGCTACCACATGCGCGAAGCCGGATCGACGGCCGTGCAGGAAGTGGCGTTCACGCTGGCCAATGCGATTGCTTACGTGCAAGCCGCCATCGATGCGGGGCTCGATGTGGATAAGTTCGCGCCGCGGCTTTCGTTTTTCTTTAACGCGCACAGTAATTTTCTGGAAGAAGTGGCCAAGTTCCGCGTAGCCCGCCGCATGTACGCGCGCATCATGCGGGAACATTTCAAGGCCAAAAACCCGCGGTCATGGATGCTGCGTTTTCATACGCAGACGGCGGGTTCTACGCTCACCGCGCAGCAGCCGGAAAACAATATTGTGCGCACCGCGATTCAGGCCATGGCGGCGGTTTTGGGCGGCACGCAATCGCTGCACACCAATTCTTACGATGAAGCCCTTGCCCTGCCTACCGAACAAGCGGCGCGCATTGCGCTACGCACGCAGCAAATTGTGGCTTACGAATCCGGCGTGCCGCAGACGGTTGATCCGCTAGCCGGGTCCTATTACATCGAGGCGCTAACCAACGAAATCGAGAAGCGCGCCTCGGAGTATCTGGACAAGATCGAAGCCCTCGGCGGAATGCTGAAAGCCATCGAACGCGGCTACGTGCAACAGGAAATCCAAAACGCCGCTTACGAATATCAGCAGCAGGTCGACCGCGCCGAAGCGGTGGTGGTAGGAGTAAACCGCTTCACCGTGGAGGAAGAAAAGCCCATCCCCACCCTGCACATGGACGAGACCCTCGAACGCAAGCAGGTAGAACGGCTGCGCGCCCTGCGCGCCCGCCGCGATGTACAACCCTGGAAAGATTCTCTGAAGAAACTGGAAGACGCCGCCCGCACCGGAGCCAATCTGATGCCGCACATCGTCGGCGCCGTGGAAGCCCACGCCACGGTAGGCGAAATCTCCGATACTATGCGCAAGGTGTTTGGCGAATACAAAGAAGCGGTGGTTATCTAGGCAGCCTGCGCAGGAATCTAGAACTGAGAACTTGACCCGTCCTCCGACACTTTATAGTCACATGCTTCCCGGCAAGGCTTGCAATAGTACAAACTATCTTCGCAAAGCCGCACCTCCATCAGGGACTGGCAGAGGCAGCAGTATTTTTCGCAGTCGCAGCGGTCCTCCGTCATCTCGCACTGCATGCAGCGGTATTTTCTCGACGTGGATGTGGCCATGGGCGAACTCTAGCGCAAGGAAGGGATGCGCGAAAGTGCCCATGGTAACCGGAAGGCATCGTCTGACCCAAGATGCCGGGAAGCACGACGTCCCGAATGGGCTTCGCGTTGAGACATAAAGAAAATGAAAGGACAAGATGCGCCGGCAAAACCAGGGGACCGGAAGAGAGCGAAGCACAATCGGCTTCCGCCGCTCTTAGCGCGCCTATTAAACGATTCGCCACGCTGGGGTGTTGGCTCTGGGCGAGCGCGCACTCTCCGTCTGACGACGCGAGGAGTCCTGCAACCGAACGCCACGCAGCCATGGTTTTGTTTTGAGCTTCGCGACTTTTCCTCCGGTGGACGGAAGACTACCTTTCCCAATTTTCACTTGACCATGGGAGAGCTGAATGCCAAAATTGCTCCGGCGTCGCGTCGACCGAAACCTTCTGAAATTCCTGCCGAAAGGAAGGAGAGAGTATGACCCGTCCCAACCAAGTGGTCAGAACATCGAAACATCGTAGTCAGGCTTGTCTTGGCCTCTGGTTAGAAAAGAACGTGTTCGCATATGCTGCTGCTGCCACCGCCGCTGGCGCGGGAATGCTGTTCAGCGCACCGCTGGCGGAGAGCAAGATTGTTTACACTCCCGCACACGTCAACCTGCAAAACCGCAGCTCGTTTCCCCTCGATCTCGATCACAATGGGATCATCGATTTCTATCTCGTCAGGCACTTCGCTAAGTCATCGATGTCAACCTCGCAGTCGGTTATGTCTGTGTGTCACGTTCCAGCCACAAGTTTGGGGTTACGTTGCTCGACCGCCGCGTCGGCTACGAACGCCCTGAATGCAGTTCGAGCCGTCGCCGCTAGTACCTCCAGACATAGTTTTGCAGCGGCTGCGCTTGTGAAGGGAGCAAAAATCCAGCGCGGCAATCGCTTTCTGAACAAGGTGCCCGTTTTCATGGGCGAAAAGAAATTTTACTTTGGCACCAACGGATCAACCGGCAGCGCGTGGTTCGGCCCATGGATGAACAAGGGTAAGGGGGTCAGGAATCGTTATCTTGGCTTGAAGTTCAAGATCAATGGCAAGTTTCATTTTGGTTGGGTCCGGCTTACGATAACGACGCCCCAAAAAAAGGCAGAGTTCACCGCCACTTTAACCGGCTATGCCTACGAAACCATCCCGAACAAGGGAATCGTCGCCGGCCAAACCAAGGGTCCGGATCAAAGCGACGACCGGGCGCCTACCCTGACCCTGACTGCTCCTCCTCACACACCCGCCACGCTGGGCTTACTCGCGTTGGGAACACCCGCGCTTACCATCTGGCGGCGGCAGAAAATCTTTGCCGGGGCTTTCCGGGTATAGCCCTGCATAAATTCATCAAGATTTTGGTAGTGGTGCAGTTTGTTCAAACTGCACCACTACCAAGATTTTACAAATCTCCGTGTTGACAGCCTCTGGTTGCTGCAACATACTTGCGCTCCAAGCTAGGGAATGTCCGAGCCTCTCGAGAGGAGATCTGATATGACGCCGTCCTCAAGGCCATCCGCCAAGCTTTCCGAGTCTATCTGTTACCGGCTCAACGCCTACGCCCTCGCGGCTGGAGCCGCCGGAGTGGGCATGTTAGCGTCGGCGACGCCAGCCGGGGCGAAGATCGTGTACACCCCCGCAAATATTCCGATTAACGTCAATGGGGCGGTTGTCGATTTGGATCTCAACCACGATGGGGTCAACGATTTCGAATTGGGCGCCGGCTATTCAGGCCCCGGTCTTCGGATTCGCAGGCCTTTCCCGCCGGAAGGACAACATGCATCCTCCTTGGAGGTCGCTCCCCTTCAGCAATCGAATCGGGTCTGGGCGGTAGAAAGCCAGGGCCGTCTCTGTGCGGCGGCGGTGCCGAAGGGCAAAACCGTTGGCCCGCGTCGTCGTTATCAACCCGGCAATTCGAATTTAATCATGGCCTTCGCCAGCGGCAACAGCGTGGGCGGCACGGCTTTCTGCCCCTGGATAAAAACACAATCGGCTTACCTGGGCTTGAAGTTCGTGGTCAAGGGGAAGGTCCATTTTGGCTGGGCTCGCATTAAGACGCTCGGTGGGTCGTTTGGATTCCCCGCCAAGGTGACCGGCTATGCCTACGAGACGATCCCAAACAGACCCATCGTTACGGGACAAACCAAGGGGACTGACGATGCCAGGGGGAAGGAATCGAACGCAATTTCTACCCTGCCCATGGGCAAACCGGCCAGCCTCGGGCAGCTCGCGCTAGGTTCGCGAGGACTTTCCGTCTGGCGGCAGGAAGAGTCGTAGGAGTAGCCGTGAAGTACTAATACTTCGCACTATCCGCGAGCGTGGCCGGAGGGATTCCCTTAGCCTCCACAATTGCCCAATGCCACTCTTGGCCGTCGTCGAGAGCTGCGTCCAACTTTTCCCGGTAGACGCTCGTCGCCAAGGGCGCGGTCGTACCTTTCAGATGGAGAAGCAGAGTCTGGTCCGAGCGTTTCTCCTCAGGAAGGTCGCCCCCAGCGACGGCGGGCAGTAGTTTCGCAGTGCCAAAGCTTGCGGCATTCACGTCGGGATGGCGCACGATCGTCAGCCCCACCGTGATCTCTCTCAGGCTCCACGCGCTGGCGTTGTACACCGAGACCTCAAGCGAGTCTCCGCGAATGTAGGCAGGACCATCCAGCTTTGCCAGTTCACTCTGCGGCAGATCCTGCGAGACATAGGGCGTTGAGAGCAGAGCCGCGGCGTTGGCGTTGAAGGAAAGGCTGCAAGTGCCATCGGGCGAAGACATCCGGAAATCTCTTCCCGCACCGTCAAAGGAGAATATGGGCTTTCCGTTTTCCCGGAAGTGTTCGACATCGTCAATAACCTGGGTGAGATTGTCATTATCGATGACATCCGAAGCGGCCGCTTCTTTTGGGTTCTTGCTCTGACGCAGGGAACGTGCCAGGTCGCCCAGGGATACTTCGGCATCTACTTGCGCGGCGGCGCAAGCCGGGAGCATCGTGCCCAGCACGACCAAGCCCAGAACAACCAGAAAGCCGCGAAGATAACACGGGGGCCTCATGAGTATTCGCGCGCAAAGTTCTCCTGCCAAATTGTAGTCAGAAACCGGCTAGGGGTTCAGCCAGGAGGGGCGAACGTTGGTAGTAGAACCTTAGAGGCATGCTGAGAGGTGAAGTGAGAGATCACGGACGTGCGGGACGAAGTAGCCCGCGCAACAGGGCACGCACGTCCGTGAAATTTAAAGCAAGCCCGATGAGCGGAAACGAGTGACCGGATCAGCCAGCTGCATTGGTTCCCGTTTAAAGATCCAGCGAGCCACCGCAAATCCCAATGCCGCGTAGCACAGATGAACAAGTTTCATAACTCACACCCCCAAGAAGATGCATCCACAGCACCCAAGGGGAGGCTCAATGTGGTCAAGGTAGCAAGCCCACACCGGTAGTGCAACGCCCGAATGGGCCATGGACGTAGCACGAAAGTTTAAGAGAGTAACCCGCGAAGTAACCAGGAACACATTCGGGAAAAGATGCAACGGTTTGCGACCGTTGTGAACTGAACTCACTTCGCGAAATGCGCAGATCGGAGGGGAAGTGGGCCCCACCCTTGTTCGTAAAGAACCCGAACAAGGGTAGGGCCCATGATGCTATTTTTCTTTAGGCCGAGGCGGTTGCTGCTTCTGCTGCAAGTGTTGTTGCTGCTGCGTGTGTTTCTGCTCCAATTGCTGGGTCTGTTGCTGGTGCCTTTGTTCGACCTGCTGCTTCTGGGTGTCATTTGCGTTCTTTTGCGCCAGACGCTGGTGCTCCTGTTCCTGCCTCTGCTGGAGTTGTTGATGTTGCTGATTCTGTTTCTGGATTAGCTTGTCCTGCTGTTGCTGATATTTCTGATCCAGTTTGGGGTTTCCCGTGTTTGGAGCAGGCGGGCGTTCGTGCGGTTGAATCTCTGAAGCGTGGGCTGGGGGCCGAGGAACGGCGTTCTCGGGACGACCAGCGTTCTCAGGACGAGTGGCCGCCACGTTGCCCCGGTTCTCGGGGCGCGGAACATTATTCGCCGGACGACCCGCTTCTGTCCCGCCGCGTTCGGCTGGAGGATGATAGGGCGCTCCTGCTTCTCGGGCGGGTACGGCTCCCGAACCCCTTAATTGTCCAGGCCTGTCGGTAGCGGCTACCGCTGGCCTGCCGTGGTTGACCGAAGCGCGCTGCTGCGGGTCGCTGCGGGCAGCCTGCTGATGTTCAGTTTGAGTCGCAACCGGCGCGAGATGCCTTTCATTGGCTGCCGCTTCCTGTTCACGAGTAGGCCGCGCTGATATCCCGCCCTCGCCGCCGTTGTAGCTGACCCGGTTGACCGTGGTGTTGTTGATCACGGTGGTGTTGTAAACATTGTGAATGTTGGTGATGTTCACGTTGTTGACGGAACGGTTGTAGAAAAAGTGTCCGCCATCCCAGCGGCCACCTTCATAGCCGTTGCCGAAGTAGCCGAATCCATAGTTAATCCCGCCGTAGAACCCGATATGCGGTCCCCAATAGCCTGCATGGAAAAGAAATGCTTCGCCGCCCCAACCCCACCAGCCGGGAGTCCAGAGGAAGCCGACTTCGGGGGCCAGCACCCATGTACCTGGTACCCAATAGTAGTCGGCAGCGTCAGGATCCCAGGCCCAGTAGCCGGGAGTCCAGATGTAGCCCTCGGCGGGGCAGGGCGGTTGCTCGTACACGGGAAGGGCCGGCGGGCCAAACCGGACGGATATGCCGATGCCGACTTGGGCGAACGAAGCCGCGGACATCGCCAGCACTGCCATTGCCATTAACAGAATGCGAACATAGCGTGTAATACGCATTGCGTTTCCTCCGCCTGACCATCCTTCGCTTGCCCGGTGCTGCTTTGCTGCTGCGGGTTGCGTGGATCGCGAGGCGACTCTTCTTTTTAATACAAAGTCCAAACCTTCGAATCTTACCTTCTTGCCTGTGGTAATGAAAAATCTGCTTTCTATTTCGAACATGTCCGTCAAAAAAGCCCAAGGTAATAAACCCTGGGCATTTTATTTTGTAGCGCGGACTATGATGTTTTCCAGTGCCGACTTCGGGTTGTTGTGCCTCGACCCTGGCGCCGACCTAGTTGATATCGCAGAGACTGGGATTGCTTAAGGCTATCTTTAATTTCCATTGGTCCATGGATTTGGTTGCGAAACCCCAGTTCAGGGTTGCCTGCCACTGAGTTGATACAAGCGCACCGGCGAGGAAGTCCGCGCCCACAGTGACCCTGCGTGATGTAGACTGCATCTTCCACTGTTGTAATTGCGGGAGTATGGGGGTGCGTATGAGTTGGGCGAGCCAATTGGTGAAGCCCTATCGGATAGAGGACGGGTCGAAGTTCCGACTGAAAGATTTTGATCCCGAGGATACGGGCAAGATTCACTCCAAGGAGCACGGGGAGAAACTTCTGACCGAAGGCATTGCAGCAATGGCCGAGTTGCAGAATAAGCTCTATGCTCAAGACAGCTGGGGAGTGCTGCTGATCTTTCAGGCCATGGACGCCGCCGGTAAAGACGGCGCCATCAAGCATGTGATGTCGGGGGTAAATCCGCAGGGCGTTCAGGTTTATTCGTTCAAGACTCCATCGTCAGAAGAATTGAATCACGATTATCTATGGCGCACCATGCAGCGAGTGCCGGAGCGGGGCCGGATCGGCATCTTTAACCGGTCTTACTACGAAGAGGTTTTGGTGGTGCGGGTTCATGCGGGGGTGCTGAAGAATGAAAGAATTCCTCCGGCCTTGTTGACCAAAGATATCTGGGAAGAGCGTTTTCAGGACATCCATTCGTTCGAGCGCTATCTCTGGCGCAACGGAATCGTAATTCGCAAGTTCTTTCTCAATCTTTCAAAGAAGGAACAGAAGCGGCGATTTTTGGACCGGTTGGATCATCCGGAAAAGAACTGGAAATTTTCTTCGGCAGATGTGCACGAGCGTGAATATTGGAAAGATTACATGAAGGCCTACGAGGACATGATCGTCAATACGGCGTGCGGGCATGCGCCCTGGTACGTGATCCCGGCGGACAATAAATGGTTCACTCGCCTAGCGGTTGCGGCTGCGATCGTTGAGACGCTCGAGGATTTAAAGCTGGCTTACCCCGAGGTCGATCCGGCTGAGCGCAAGCAGCTGCAGGCCGCGCGGGCAATGCTCGGGGGAAAGAAGAAAGCGTAGAGTCTTCGATCAGTGAGATTCAGCATGACGCTGGCCCAGCGGTTCGCCATGCGCTCATGTCAGATCGAAGGTCCTCTCTTTATCCTGAGCGGTTTTTCAGGCTGCTGCAGAATACTCCCCACATGAATCGGATTTGGGGAGGGCACAGCTTCAGCCGTTTCGTTCAGATCTGGAAAAGCGCGGGCTTTAGCCCCTGAGGGACAAGCCCGGAGCTGAGAAACGTCTATGAAACTTGCGCTAGACGGCCTTTCGCAAGATCATTCCAAGCAGTAAACTAAAGCTTCCATTTTCTCCCGGGAGATGAGCTAAATGAACTTCGTCAGGCTGACGGTTGGTCGAGGTGCGTTGATTGCAGGCGCGCTCTTAATTTGTTTTGCCGGTCTGAGCTTTGGGCAGACTCGAGAGAAAGAACGCAAGCCGGCTGAACTGCAAAGCGATACGCAGAAAACTCCCTCTGCTGAAAGCGAAAATGAAGACCCGCAATTCAAAGGCATGAAGTACCGGCTGGTGGGGCCGTTTCGTGGCGGGCGGTCGCTGACGGCATCGGGGATAGCGGGGGATCCCAATACTTACTATTTTGGTTCGGCGGGTGGCGGAGTGTGGAAATCGACTGACGGGGCGCTGACCTGGGCTGCCGTTTTCAACAAGCAGACGGTCGGCTCGATTGGCAGCGTTGCAGTTGCCCCCTCGGATCCGAACGTGTTGTATGTGGGAACAGGCGAGGCGTGCATTCGCGGCAACATCTCGCACGGGGATGGTATTTTCAAGACTGTGGACGGCGGCAAGACCTGGAAAAACGTGGGCCTGCGTGACTCGCGGGCGATTGGCAAAGTAATTGTCGATCCCAAGAACGCGGATGTTGTTTATGTAGCCGCGCTGGGCCACCCTTTCGGCGCGAATACTGAACGGGGGATCTTTCGCACGACAGATGGAGGCAAGAGCTGGGAGAAAGTTCTATTCAAGGACGAGAACACCGGCGGCATCGATATTGCGTTCGATCCCCACAATTCTCACATTCTTTTCGCCTCATTGTGGGAAGCGCGGCGGACGCCGTGGGCACTTTCCAGCGGAGGTCCGGGTAGCGGACTGTATCGCTCGAACGATAGCGGAAGCACATGGAAACGGCTGGAAGAGCACGGGCTGCCAAAAGGCCCTTACGGCCGCATCGGCATTGCCGTGGCCGCGAATTCTGATCGCGTGTACGCGCTGATTGAGGCTCCCGAGGGCGGGCTTTATCGCTCAGACGATAGCGGCGAGACTTGGGAATTGTTGAACAACAACCGCGCTTTTTGGCAGCGAGCCTGGTATTACATGCACATTATCGCGGATCCGCAATCCGCGGATATGGTTTACATCGCGAATGTGGACTTCTACAAGTCCAGTGACGGCGGGCACACCTTCAACAAGGTGAAGGTGCCGCATGGGGACAATCATGGAATGTGGATCGATCCGAAAAATACGGACCGCATGATTGTTTCCAACGACGGCGGCGTTACGGTGAGCCTGGATGGTGGCAAGACCTGGACGCGCCAGGATAACCAGCCGACGGCGCAGTTTTATCACGTCGTCACCGACACGCGAACGCCCTATTACCTGTATGGTTCGCAGCAGGACCTGGGCTCGGTCGCGATTGCCAGTCGCAGCGATGATGTCGCAATTGATCGATCCGACTGGTATGCGGTGGGCGGCGGGGAGGCCGGGTACGTCGCGCCGTATCCGCCCGATCCCAATATTGTTTATGCGGGCGAGTACGAAGGGGTGATCACGCGCTTCGACAAGCGCAACGGGCAAACGAAGAATATTGCTGTGCAGCCCGAGATTAGCGATGGCGGCGGCGCCGCACAACTGGAGCACCGTTTCCAGTGGACTGCTCCAATCGTGATCTCGCCGCACGATCCAAACACGCTCTACCATGGCGGGGAACGTCTGTTCAAGACCACGGATGGCGGCATGCATTGGGAAGCCATCAGTCCCGATCTCACTCGCAATGACAAAAGCAAGCAGCAGGTTTCGGGCGGTCCCATCGACAAGGACGACTCGGGCACCGAATATTACGACACCATCTTCGCCGTGGCGGAGTCGCCGCTCGTCAAAGGTTTGATTTGGGTGGGCGCCGACGATGGACTGATTCACATCACCCGCGATGAGGGCAAGAACTGGACGAACATCACGCCCAAAGATCTGCCGGATTGGAGCCGCATCAGTCAGATTGATGCTTCGCCGCATGATGCGGGGACGGCTTATGTGGCGGTGGACCGGCATCAGTCGGACGATATGCATCCCTATATTTACAAGACCACCGATTACGGCAAGACGTGGGTGAAGATTACCAAGGGAATTCCGGAAAACACGTTTGCTCGCGCGGTGCGCGAGGATCCGAAAAAGCGTGGGCTGCTCTATGCAGGTACTGAAACTGGCGTGTATGTCTCTTTCAATGATGGAGCGGACTGGCGTGCGCTACAACTTAACCTTCCTATCACGCCGATTCACGACCTGGTTATAAAAAATAACGATCTAGCGGTGGCCACACATGGGCGCGCGTTCTGGATTCTCGACGATGTATCGCCGTTGCGGCAATATAGCGATGAGATTGCCAAGCGGGACGTATACCTTTACACTCCCGCGACCGCCATGCGATTCCAGATTCCGAGCGAGGACGAAGAAGTTCCCAAGCATGTGCTGGTTGGGGAGAATCCTCCAGCGGGAGCGCTGATTTACTATTTTCTCAAGGAGAAGCCGAAGGGCGAAACGACGATTGAGATTCTCGACTCCACCGGTAGCGTGATTCGAAAATATACCAGCCATAAGATGGAAGAATTGGAAGAACCTCTGACTCCGGAGGATAAAAAGCCGGAAAAACAGATCAAGGTGGCGGCCGGGCTTAATCGTTTTGTCTGGAATCTGCGCTACGAAGGAAGCAGCCGGGTGCCGGATTACTATCTGTGGGAATACAAAGATGGCAGTCGAGGTCCTTTGGCGTTGCCTGGCAAGTACCAGGTGCGTTTGACCGTGGACGGAAAAACTCAAACCGCGGCCTTCGAGGTCACCCTCGATCCCCGAGTCAACGTGTCTCAGAGCGATTTGCAAAAGCAATTTGATCTGCTTATCCAGGTGCGAGACGAGCTTAACCGGGTATATGACACCGTGAACCAGATTCAGGATGTACGCGCGCAAATGGACGGGCTGCGAAAGCGGCTGCCGGATAATGGCACCACTAAGCCGATGCTTACAGCTGCGGTCAAGCTGGATAAAAATCTGCTTGCGGTGCGCGACGATCTGATCCAGTGGAACATCAGGTCCAATGAAGATTCATTGGCGTATCCGCAGCGAGTCGACAGCAAGCTATCCGGCTTGGCAATGGCAGTTGGGGTGGGAACGGATTCCGCTCCCACTGAAGCCGAATATCGTGTGTTTGAAAAGCTAAAGAAGCAGGCCGATATTTCGATTGCGCATTGGGAAGAAATCCAAAAAACCGAACTGGCTGATTTTCAGAAGATGATGGCTGGGCAGAACATTCAGGCCATCGTGGTCCCCGCGGTTGAGAATACCGGGTCTGCTGGAGAGAGTCCGAGATAAGCGGAAGCCTGACGGCTTGAATTGCAGACGCTCCGGCGATCGAGCTGACATTGCGCGCTCTTAACTGTGAGCGCGAGCACCTCTTCTGGGTTAGAAAAGCCTCCGAAACCCACGTCAACTGGGTACGAAAGGACGCTGTCCAAGCGGCCAAGTTAGAGGCTGTGGGGATCAGACCTTTCGCGGTTTTCTGACACGTCCTTCCGCCACCTACCCAACGCGCCCCTTACACGAAAGACTACGTTTTCGTCCCCGTGAGTAGAGAAGGGGAGAGGCGACGGCGTCTTCTATGGCAAAACGGCTTCCTGCTTGCTGGAACGGGCTGGTTGTACTCGTCGCACTTGCGATCATGGTAGGATGCCAAGGGCTTAGCAGTGCGAACAAATCGAATATTCCGCCGTCGAACACCACCAAAACTGGGCAGCTGGCCGTGGCGCCGACCAGCATTAGCTTCGGTGTCGTAAAAGTTGGAAACAATCAAAGCCAGCCCGCGACCCTGACGAACTCTGGCGGATCCAGTCTTCAGGTAACTCAGGTTACAGCTACCGGGGCAGGCTTCAGCGTGAGCGGGTTAAGCTTTCCGGTGAGTCTGGCGTCCGGTCAGAGCCAGGGGTTCACCGTCATCTTCGCGCCGCAGTCCTTGGGAACTATCAGCGGAAACCTGGCCATCGCGAACACCGGCTCGACTGGTACCGTCAATGTCCCGCTCTCCGGAGGTTCGCCAACTTCGGGTTCTCTAGTTCCAAGTCCTGCGAGCCTTAATTTTGGAAGTGTTCAGCTCGGCAGTAATCAAACCCTCCCCGAGACTCTGACCAACACGAGCGGATCGACTGTCACTGTCACTCAGGTGAATCCCACAGGAACTGGCTTCAGCGTGAACGGCTTGACTTTGCCTTTGATTCTGACGGCGGGTCAAAGCCAGCCCTTCAGCGTCAGCTTTTCGCCCTCGTCCGCTGGCACCGGCAGCGGAAATCTGACGATCATCAGCAACGCATCAAATTCTCCGCTCAGCGTCTCATTATCTGGGAGCGGGTTGGCGTCGGGTGCGCTCATTCCTAGCCCATCGAGCCTTAGCTTTGGCAGCGTTCAGGTGGGTAATAATCAACAAGTCTCCGAGACCTTTACCAATACCGGCGGAGTGAACGTTCACATCTCGCAGGCTACGGTCGCCGGGACCGGTTTCAGCATGAACGGGTTGAACCCTCCGTTGCTGCTCACGCCTGGGCAGCGTTACACCTTCAAGGTCATCTTTACGCCGCCGTCGTCAGGAAACGACGCCGGAACTATCGCGATCGTCTCGGATGCGTCGAACCCTAATCTGTCCATACCGCTCAATGGCACAGGAACACCTGTGCCCGCGGGACAGTTGGCTGTCACGCCTGCCAGCATGGATTTCGGCAATGTATTCGTGGGAACGAACGCACAAAAGAACGGGATGCTTAGCGCCAGTGGCGCTGCTGTTGTTGTGTCTTCTGACAAGTTGAACGGCGCGGCTTTCGCTATCAGCGGGTTGCCATCGTTCCCGATTACGATTCCGGCTGGCCAACAGGTGCAGTTTACGGTGACCTTTACGCCTCCAGGAACGGGCGCCGCATCGGGGAGCATATCCTTCGCCAGCAATGCTTCGAACTCTCCGACGATTGAAACCCTGGCGGGTGCGGGCACGCCGGCGCCACAGCACACTGTCAATCTGTCCTGGACCGCGAGTGCATCGCAGAATACGGTCGGCTACAACATCTATCGCGGCGGCAAGTCGGGCGGACCCTATTCGAAAATCAATTCGGTGGTGGACCCAAGCACTCTTTATTCGGACACTTCGGTGGCCGATGGACAGACCTATTACTACGTAACGACCGCAATCAATTCGAATAATGAACAAAGCGCGTACTCGAATCAGGCGCAGGCCGTAATTCCGCCACCATAGTTTCTGCCTTTTTGGGGCCGCGGTGTTTGGGACATTCGGATGTACTACCGAGACCTTCTCTAATAGCCGATAAACCTTAACAATTGCGCGGATGCCACTCCCCCGCGTGCCTCGATCTCTGCTCTACCCAGCCCTGATCGCGACTCTTCTTGTACTGACGCTGGGCGCGAACGCGGCTGACGAGGCTACCAGCAAGCGTGGCCCCAGATCACAGAGGCACCACGTCGATCTTATGTGGAACGCCAGCGCTTCTCAGGACATCCTGGGCTACAACATCTATCGCGGGAATAAGCCGGGTGGCCCTTACCGGAAGATCAATTTAGTGCTGAATGCCAGCACGGTCTATACCGACACTTCGGTGACCGACGGAAATACCTACTATTACGTCACGACTACTGTTAATTCCGCCAAGGAGGAGAGCGCCTATTCCAACCAGACGCTCGCCACAGTTCCGTAATTCCGCGGATTACTTCGAGTGCGCTTTGCCGCGAGTGCCACACCGACAAATCAAGCTGGTCTCAGCCGTAAGCTCGCACCGTCGTATGCGACGACTTATTGGATGAAAGAGTTTGCACATTTTCTCGGCGGTCAATCCAGTTCGGCTCCGCAAGTTATTGATTTGAGACGTTGAGTATTAGTCTGTAGCGTTCTTCTGATGGGCCGCAGAATTGCGATGCATTGCCTGAAAAGTCGACGCGACTCGAATGGCAGCCCCAAACTTTGTCCCCGTGAACTTCTTACCTTCGGTCTCCTGGCATGGGGCGAAGAGCCTGACCGCGCTGGCGCTTCTGAGTGGGACCATGATCGCGCAAGTAATATCCGTCAGCGGCGGCCCGCCTAACCTGCGTCCAGTGGATTCATCCACGATTGACCCCGCGCCCTTGAGCCCTGGCCGGGCTGGATCAAACGCGGTGGCAACTTCCCCGGTGGCTGCGAGTGCTCTTCCGGAAGCGCCCAGCCAACATAGGTTCTGGGATGGTCAGAACCGGGTTCTTTTCGCCACGGTCGCGGCGCTCAGCGCGGCAGACTTTGCCCTTACTCGGAACATCCTGCAAAATGGGGGGAAAGAACTGAATCCTGTGACCCGCCTTTTCAGCGGCAGTACGGCAGGGTTAGCGGCTAATTTCGCCGGAGAGACCGCAGGAATTATCGGCCTCAGCTACTGTTTTCACAAAACCGGCCACCATCAACTGGAACGGATTACCCCCATGCTCGACATTGGGGCCTCATCGTTCGCCGTAGTCTACGACCTTAGCCACCGATAAGACTGGCGCTTAAAGCCGGAGATCATCACGTCTTCTTGGCCGCCGCCTTCATCGCAGCATCTCTTTCCACCGCAGCCCTGATTCTAGCGACGTGGATGATCTCAAGCAGGCCTCCTGAAGCGGTTTCGCAGGCACAGCCCGGCTTGGCGCTACACCTGGGGCAGACCAAGGTCATCGGACTTATTGGAAGTTCCGGTGCATTCGCTTTGTGCCTGACCCTGGCCACGGGGGGCAGCATGACACACTTCGTTCGCGAAAGCGACCCTTGCGAAAAACCCTACCACCGCGTGATTAGCCTTGGTGTTAGCACTTTTCCGTGGTAAGATTCCTCGGCTTGGCAGCAGTCGCGGTTTTGGGGCGTGCTCCTTGACGAAGACTTACGAGGAGAAGCACGTCCATGACCCGAAAATCTTTGCTGTTAATAATTGTTTTCTGTGTTTCGGTCAACATTCTGGCTCGAGCCAGCGATGAGATCGTGCCCGCCGGGACCCTTCTGCAGTGCACCGTGTCTGAACCCAACTTCTCTTCTAAGACGGCGCAGGTGGGAGATCCAGTGCTTTGCTATCTGGGTCACGTCGCTGCCTTTGGACGCCCGCTGTTCCCCCGAGGCGCGGAACTCAGCGGCCATCTCGAAGACTATAAGAACCCAGGACATTTTGTGGGCAAGGGCTGGATGCAGGTCAGTTTCGATCGAATGATCCTGCCCGGGGCGCAGGTCCTGCCGCTCTCGGCGAAAGTGATTTCCGCCCCCCACATGAAAGTCGACAACGAAGGCAAGGTCCATGGCAAGGGTCATCCTAAGAGGGACGCAATCCTCTGGGCGGTCCCCATCTTCTGGCCGGTCAAAATCATTACCTTGCCAGCCCGCGGGCCGTTCCCGGCTTTCAAAGGGGAAACCCGGCTGAGCCTGCGACTGATGGAAGACATGGAGTTCTCAGTGCCTTCAGTCCGATCTTCGATTCCCATGCCGCCCCGGTTCACGCCGAGCAGCTACGATTCCTCGTCATCCACGCTCTACCGGCCAGCAGAGCCAAGAGAGCAGAACGCGACCCTGCAGCCTGCTTTCGTACAACAACCGGCGCAGCAGCTGAGGGAACCGATCTCCACGGTTATCGTTTTCAAAGGTGGCGCCGCATGGCTGGCGCGTAACTATTGGGTGGAAGCTGGACAGCTTCACTGTCTGAGCCCGGACGGAGAGCAGAAGCTGGCCGCGCTGGACACCATGGATCTTTACCAAACCGTTCGGGTGAACCGAGAGCGGCGGGTGGAGTTTGTCCTGCACTCGAAAGATCCGGTCGAGCAGTGATGAGACGCTTGTTTATGGTCAGTGCGTCTCAGAGGATCGGGGGTCCGCGTCCGTTGGCACGGTAAATAGTGCGACGACGTGGACTCTTTCCCATTGGCCCGGTCGACACGGTCATATCAGGCCGTTGTCGTTCGTGCCCCTCGATCCTTTCGATTTCGAACGCAAAATCCCACGAACGGACGCCAAAGCCTGAGCTCCGGTTTCTTCAAGAGGCAAAATGATTGAAGAACAAATTAGTTAGTTTCCAAGTGGATGGCAAAACTCTTGCTTGTCCGTCCGAGGTCATACTCCGCATGGCGAGGAGGCATCCTATGCATCGAACCGAGCGTACACGCCAGCCCGTATCCAGCCAGCTCACTTGGGATGAAATTAAGAAGTTTCAAGATGAGGGTTGGACGCTGATAGCACTCGAATGGGAACGCAGCGTTCCCGTGAGCGATAACAGTTCGATGGATGTGTGGAATCATGAAGATCCGCCTTTTGGCCTGCGGGTGTCCACGGACTGTTCAACTCTAGTAGAAGACCGAACTGAAAATGAGGCGCTGCTCGCCATCATGGAGCTCATCACTCAGGACGGCCCGTTTTCCTCCATCGCAGAAGAATTGAACCGTCGAGGATACCGTACGCGGGAAGGTTCCAAGTGGAGTCCAGTGTCGGTATTCGAAATGTTGCCCAGGTTGATAGAGGCGGGGCCCCGGATTCTCTCCAGCGAAAACTGGCACCGCAGAAAACAGGAATACCAGCAAAAAACTCATCCTCCGGTGGTGTGAGCTAAAAGTAACAATATCGGCCAACCTCCGCCCGAAACTTTCCATCCAAAGCGTCCGGAGAGGTGCCGGGCCTGTGGTGTATCTCACGGTCGCTGAATCTTTTTCGATCCCGAAGCGGGCCGTAGAGTATCCTTAATGCTCCATTACTTCCTCAACCTTAACCGGGAAGTCACTGTTTTGGATCTGGCGCTCGCGCCGTGCCCACAACTCGGTCTGGGAGGAAACGTAATGTTCGCGGACAAGTTCGGTCTAGCGGCAATTCCTTTGCGGGCCACATCCGCTCCACGCAGTCTGAGGAGGCTTCCATGCGTAAGATCGCAATTGTAATCGGCATTGTAGTGGCCGTCATCGTTGTCGCCGTGGGTATTTTGTTCGCGACCTTCAACCCTAACGACTACAGCGGAACCATTCAGACCAAGCTGGAGCAGCAGTTGAATCGAAAGGTTTCGCTTGGCAACATGAGTCTGGGATTGTTTCCGCTCCGCTTTGAGGTAGCGAATCTCTCGATTGCTGAGGATCCCAAGTTCAGCAGTAACAGCGCGTTCCTCAAAACCCAGGAATTGAGTGTTTCGGTCAAACTGCTGCCCCTGTTGAGCAAGTCGGTGGAGGTGGATTCGCTGATCTTGGAGCGTCCGAGCGTCGAGTTAATCAAGAATGCGCAAGGTGTTTGGAACTTCGCTTCGCTGGGCCAGCCAGCGCCGGGCGCAGCGCCTGCGCCGGCCACAACGCCCAAGCCCTCTGCAGCGCCAACGCCGGCGACAGCGCCTTCTTCGAGTGAGCAGCAATTCTCGCTGGGGGAACTCGCAATTAATGACGGACAGGTCGCAATCACCGATCTTCAGGATCACAGACCGCGAACCGTATACGATCACATTGACGTTAAACTTACCGATTTCGCGCCCAATACGCCGTTCAGCGTGGACGCTTCCGTGCACTTGCCGGGACCAGGGAACCAGGAACTTGGCCTAAAAGGAAAGGGTGGCCCCCTCGCCCACGAGAATCCTGCCACCACTCCCTTCAAGGGCACTCTTGACTTGAAAAACGTCGACATTGCGGGATTGCAGAAGTTCCTGCAGAGTCCGGCGCTGGTCAATACCAGCGGAGTGCTGTCTGGACACACCGACATCGCCAATGAGAATGGAAAGCTTTCGGCGAATGGGCAGATGACTCTGGATAAGCCAAAGTTGCACGGCATCGAAGTGGGATACCCCATTAACGTGGACTACAACGTCAGCGACGACGTCGGGAATGATCTGTTGCACATCGACAAGGGTGCGATCAAGTTAGGACAGACCCCCCTCTTCATAACCGGTACCGTGAATCACAAGCCCACGCCCGCACAGCTCGACCTGAACCTGAAAGCCAGCAATGTTTCGATCGCAGAAATCGCACGTTTGGCAGCAGCGACCGGCGTAGCGTTCGCTCCTGGCACCACCGTGAATGGGACAATCAACGCGGACATAAAGGCGCAGGGCGCAGCGGATAAACCGGCGCTGAACGGGGCTCTAACTGGCAGCAACATTCAGGCGTCAGGCAAGGAAATTGCGAAACCAGTCGAAATTAAGGCGTTGAACATTGCGCTTACACCCACCGAAATTCATTCCGACAACTTCAACGTCACGTCGGGTGGAACCACGGCGGCAGTGCAATTCTCGGTTAAGCAGTACACGTCCAATTCACCCAGTGTGGACGCCACGCTGCGCGCTCCGCAAGCAGCCTTGCCCGATCTTCTCGCGATGGCGAAGGCTTACGGCGTGACCTCGCTTGATAAGGTCAGCGGCGCGGGAACTCTAAGCGTCGACATGCACGCTGCCGGTCCGGTGCGATCACTCAGTTCGGACGAGATCGTGAAAGCGCTCAACGGCACCATCAATGTAAATTTCAACAACGTGCGCTATGCGGGAATCGATATCTCGCACCAAATCCTGTCGATGATCGGTACCAGCAAAGCGTCACAAAAAGACCAGGGCTTCACCACCGTCCAGAAAATGACGGGTACCATCGTGGTGAAGAATGGAATTGCTCAAACCAACAATCTTCAAGCCACACTCGATATCGGCAATGTGGGTGCGACGGGAACCGCCAATCTGGGTCCCCAGACGCTTAACCTGCAGTTGAACGCCGTGCTGTCCAAAGCCTTCACCCAGGAGGTGGGTGGCACGGGCGTCGGCGGCTACATGAGCACGGCCTTGGCAAATAACCAGGGAGAGCTGGTAGTGCCGGCAACGGTCACGGGAACTTTCCAGAATCCAAAGGTTATGCCCGATGTGCAGAAGATGGCCCAGATGAAATTAAAAGGATTGATACCCACCGGCGACAATCCGCTGGGCGGGGCTTCTTCCATACTCGGCGGACTCACGGGGAAGAAAGGGCAGCCTCCTAGCCCAGGACAGCAGCAGAATCCGGTGAACCAGGTCCTGGGACTGTTTGGCACCAAGAAAAAATAGCGCTCTCGGCGGCGGCGCTTTCAAGTTCGCTGGGAGGTGCTTCAATTCTGGGGCAGACCTCCGGTCCGCCGTTGCACGCGCAATTCGATGGCGCCGATGGTTTGTCCGTTGGCCTGAGCCTGGCAGACAATTTTATCGGCCGCCTTTTCCGTCGCCTTTGGGGAGTCTAGCGTGATTAGTACTGGCAACTGCTCTCCAGCCGGCAGCGTGTAACTCCCAATGCCGCTTTGGGTGGCCCACCCTTGGGGTGCTACCAGCGACAAGACCACTTCTTTCGATGTCGTGTTGTTGTTGCGAAGCAGTATGGGGATTTGTAGCTGAGTGCCCGCCGCGATGGCGATCTCCGGGACAATAGCTCGGGGCAGGTGTTCGAGTCCGTGGGCACGATGGAAAGTTTTATAAAAGCCCCAAGGACCCGCGAGTTCCACAGCGAGGCCAGAGGGCGGCTCCGCCGCATCTTCGGTGCGATGGACAAACGCAATCTGCGCCTGTGTGATTCCTTCAAAAACGTCGCCCGTAACACTTCCGCCGACGTTCGACTTTCCGAAAATCAACTGAATCGGGCCGTCCCACTCGTCTTCTTTGGCCTTTGCACTGAGTTGCTGCTCGTCGAGTTTGGTCAGGCTTTCGATATAAGTGCGATATTGGCTGAGGTGAAATTCGAACGCCTCCAGGGCAATACGCCAATACGGCAGCTTGCGCACAGGTGAAATTCCCGTGACCGGGTACGCCGGACCCCTGCTTTTGAATTGCTCTTGTTCCTGCGCGTCGGAAAAGTAATAAATCTTCTTAGGCTGCCAGGGACGCAAGCCTTCGAGTAGCGTTTCATTGATGTGAACCGGAGCCGCCAACTGAGCGGGGAAGACCGATGGGTCGCCGGCCATGTCAAACGCCTCAGTCGCCACGACACCTGAAGCCTGGTGGTCTCCGTGGTTTTCACCGATAAAAAATCCGGGCAACCAGGTCAGGATCACTTCCGGACGCGTGAAGCGCACCATACGAACCACGTCTTCCAGAGCGGTTCCATGATTCCAGCGAGCGAGCGACTGCAAAACGTTTTGACTTGGAGTGTCGCGGCCATCCAGAAACCAAACATTGTCAATGCCAATCTTCGTGGTGGCACGCCGCAACTCCATCTCTCGGACAGCCCCCAAGGACGCCGCGCGTTCCGGCCCCATACTGTTGTGACCGGCCTCGCCGTGAGTCAGATAGATGGCAGCCACGCGTTTGTGTTGATCGAGAAGCTGGGCCAGATAACCCGAGACTCCGGTTTCATCGTCCGGGTGCGCCACTATGAGCAGAATGTCGGCTTTGAAGCGACCGTCCGGCTGCGTTGCTGGTGGAGTTGTGGCAGTCTGTGCGACAAGTGCCGTGACGAAAAGTATGCAGAGCGAGTATCGAATTTTCACTGGTCTCCCGTTGCTGGTTTTCTGTAGGATGCAGAATCCGGACATCTGTAGACTCCGCATCGTGACGACTGGCGAATATGATTTAGACGTGCAAAGCGGTTCATAAGCACCATTAGTTTTGCAACCATAACTTGCCGCATCGAGTTCGGCAAGCTTCACTCCGAAAAGCGATTATGAAGTCAGCCATCGAAGAGACGTTTCTCTCGCTGAAGGATCGGTTCCACGGCGATTTGCTGCGTCCTCACGAAGAGCAATACGAGCATGCCTGCGGCATTTGGAACGCGATGGCGCAACGCATGCCTGCTCTCATTGCCCGCTGCGCCGATGTAGCGGATGTGCAGGCTGCGGTCCGAGCTGCTGCCGCGTCTCGCGTCCTCACCGCCGTGCGCTGCGGAGGTCACAGCCTCGCCGGTTTCGGCACGTGTGATGGAGGACTGGTGATCGACTTGTCAAGAATGCGCCAGGTTTCTGTCGGCCGGGAGACTCGTCGGGCCCGCTTTGCCGGCGGCTGTTTGCTCGGATCGATCGATCTCTCCACGCAGAAAGACGGTCTCCTCTTCCCTTCGGGAGTAGTCTCGCACACGGGCGCCTCCGGGCTCGTACTGGGTGGTGGATTTGGCTGGCTCACCCGGCTCCATGGCCTGTCCTGCGATAACGTTGAGGGCTTCACCCTGGTGGCGGCGGACGGCTCCATTGTGAATGCCAGCGCCAAAGAAAACACTGAGCTGTTTTGGGCTTTACGTGGAGGTGGCGGCAACTTCGGTGTGGTCACTGAATTTGAAGTGAAGCTTCATCCTGTAACGTCCATCGTATTGAGTGAAGGATTGATTGTGGGTAATGAAATCCGCAGTATTTTGCGGCGCTGGCGCGAATTCATGCCTGAAGCACCGGACCAATTAAAATGGAATCTTAATTTGCGTCTCGCTCCCGACAGCGACAACGTACCGGCAGATGTTCGCGGACGTCCTGTCGCGAGTGAATCCATCATTTGGGTTGGCGATCCCGACGAGGGCGGTCCGCATCTGGATCACATCCTTTCGCATTGCCGACCGGTGGCCGTGACCAGGAAAGTCGTGTCCTATCTCGCCCTTCAGAGCATGGCAGACAATGAGTTCCCGCATGGCCGCCGGTACTACACAAAATCCGGATACTTTAAGTCGCTTGATGACCGCAGCATCGAGCAGATGATTCAAGCGCTGAACACCGTGCCCTCTCAAGCAACTCAGATCGAGCTTGCGTATCTCGGCGGAGCGGCGGCGCGAATACCCGCTGCCGAAACCGCGTTCGGCGACCGCAGTTCGCCATTCGTCGTCAACCTATTGGCAAATTGGGCGGAGCCTTCAGAGGATGCCGCCAACATCGCGTGGATTCGCAATCTTTTCAGCGTGCTTCGACCTTCGATGACTTCTGGGGTTTACGTCAACTTCATGAGCGGCGACGAGGACGACCGTGTGCCCGAGGCTTATCGTGAGCGCTGGGACCGCCTGGTCGAGGTGAAGTCACACTACGATCCCGACAATTTCTTTCGCCTGAATCAGAATATCCGCCCAAAAACCCATGTAGAGCGGACACTCCTGTCCGCTGCCTTTGACTCGGAAATTGATCGTAAGGGTGGGACCTAGGTTATAGATTCCTGAAATCGAGGTCAACGTCTGCGGACAAGAGTGTCCGCCTTACGCTGCCATGTACAGCCTAAGACCTAGGGCAAAATACCCAGCAATCGCAGCGTGCTCACTCCGGTCATCACCGTGACGAACAGCATTACCACGTATTCCGCGACACTCAGAACCACGCCCGATGTCCCTGTTTTGCGCAAAAACTCAGTCATTGTCCCTCTCCTCGCAGCAGTCCTTAAACTTGTTCTCGACTGTTACCAGCTTGCGCCACGGTTGACGTTTCAACAATGGCTCATTGGTGGCATTAGTTAAACCCCGGTAACCTGCGAAGCATGACCCTGGTCACAGAGTTGGAGTGTTGATCGGAGGAGAAAGTAGCCAGAAAATCGACGACGCGTGTAAGAATTTTGCCGATGCCAGCCTTGCGGCCACGCCACTTATGTAACTGGCGCGACCTGTGCTGGCTGCTATTATCCACGCAGCAGCGCGGGAGGCAGGCATGGCGGGGACGAAGAAGTTCGTTGGTGTGGTTCTCAAGAGCACATTTTTCCTGGTATTCACGGTCGTGTTCGGCGGCAGCCGTGCCAGTGGAGAGGCTGCACCCCAAACCGCTCGGCAGGCCCTGCTGGAAATGTTTTTCAGCAAAACTCCAGGCACATTCGAGAAGCATCTCCCACGGGCGACTCGAGCTGCTCTGCCCAAGGCCGGCACGACATCGGGCATGCCTTTCCTCACCGGATTATCTATGCTATCCGGACAGATGGCCGCTCGCGGGCAAGAATTGCAGACGTTCGAAGTCGGCCCAACCCTGTTGCTTATCGACGACCCCCAGGCTCACAGTAAGTTCGAAATCACCGTCGAACGCGACGATCTGCGGAGCGATGAAGACGAAATTGACCTCTCGTTCCACGGCTCAAAGAACGGGGAGACGCAAACCGCGGGCGCCAAATTCGGACTCACCTTCATCATGAAACAGGAAGCCGGCATCTGGCGGCTTAATGAAGTCTCGGTGACGGCGGGAGTATCGCTGACTGACCCGGAGTTCTTGAAAACTCTAAGCAGCAAATTGAGACCTGGCATCAGCGAAGGCCCGCAGGGTTCTCCGGCTACATCCATCGACCCGAATGCGATGATGATGATCGCGGCGAACGAATCCGCGGCTGTGGGTGCGGTTCGCACGTACCTTACGGCCGAAATAAGCTACAACGCGATCTTCCCCGCCCATGGCTTTACCTGCACGCTTTCCGATCTGGGAGGCATGGGAAGCGGCGGCGGAATGACAGAGCACCAAGCGATGTTGATCGATCCCCGGCTGGCCTCCGGCAAAAAGAACGGTTATGTTTTCAGCCTTAGCGGGTGCGATGGACCTCCGGCATCCAGGTTCAGCATCGCTGCCGAACCCGCCAATCCGGCCGCGGGAACTCGCGCCTTTTGCAGCGACGAATCTCATGTAATCCGTTTCTCCGCAGACGGTAAAGCCGATTCTTGTTTGACCATGGGCAAGCCGTTGCAGTAAGAGACGCACAGCCTCCAGCCTTCATGTTGGATGAGGAGGAATCCGCGCGGAACATCAACCTGCTACTCTTCGATGTTTGCTACATGAATGATTTCGGTCTTTGAATCGAGGGTGCCGCGGACCTTCACCTTCTTGCCGACGAAACCGCGAGGCAAATCCTGGTTATCGAGATGATAGACGTGGCTCTTAGACGCGAGCACGAATTTACCTCCCAGGTGCTCGATGCAATAGTGCGAACACGAAGCCGGAGACTCTCCCGCAGCCCCAGACTTCGACTTGAGCATCTCCTGATGTGACTTCGTCAGGGAATGAACATTGAGGGCGCACTGGCTGTCGGAAATCTCACCGCGAAACGTTCTTGGAGCGTCGTCGCCCGCAAAGGCGGCGAACGATAGCGCCAGCATCGAAACCGTACTCAGGACCGTGATGCGATTCATAGATCTCCTCAAGAATTACGGTGTGACTACAAACTTCATGAACATTCCTTCATGCTCTTCGCTGCAAATTACAGTACAGACTACAACGTATTCACCGGGTTCGACCGGAACTGTCATTGAAAACTCCTGCGTACCCGGCCGAAGGAGCAGATCCCAACCGGCAACTTTTGATCGGTCCTTAGCGCGAAGCAACGAAAATCCGTGGATTGATCCATCCCGGTTCCACGATTTGCCCTTGCGTGCCGTAATCCGCAGCAGTATCTGCTCGCCGGCCTTCACCCTGATTTCTGGCTTCTTTTCTCCCGCCATCTTGTAGCGGCTGTCTTTGTCTGCCAGCACCTCAATCACGTGAACGGGGGCGGCGGGAACTTGCGCGCAAGCAATTGCGCAAATCACCAAAATCAGTCCGCCCAAATACCGCATTGCTTTTTGGTTCACCGGCGTTCTCGTCATTGCTATTGAGTCATGTAGAAGAGAACGAGGCGCATATCCTCGTCGGTAATGGTGGCCCGCACCCGCATATGGCGGACGATTGTTGCCATCATGCGTGGCGGAAATTTGTGGGGCGGGGCGTGACAGCGGCCACAATTTTCCCGGAACCTCTTCTCTCCTTCCAGACGCATGGCAGCGGCCTGCTCGCCGCTTTGCGCCACTAGCGTTGTCGGCCCGTTGTTACGCGTCGAATCTGCCGCTGCGCACAGGAGCGATATCAACGCCAAAATCGCGCTTGCGATTATGACCTTGAGCCTCATTGCTGCCCCGATCGTCCCAAAGGCATCGCAAAGCGGTAGGCAATGCCCACACTCCAAAGATTGGAATTCCCCGCAGAACTGAATTGGCGGCCGAAACTCGTCACGGCCTTAAGACCATCCTTCAAGTAGTAGTTAAGTCCGAATTCACCTTCGCGGGTATTCGCGTCCGGCAGTCCAAGCGCCTGGGCCTCGACCGAACTGATCTGACCGCTGAAAAATTGCTCCGCTCTTCCTGCAACTTCGAGGCGGCGCATCGGCTTCTGCCAGATTGGGACCTGGCTCAATCGGTAGGCGCCGTCGACCCAGTAACCGCTCCCCTGGTTCGATCGGGCGTATTCGGAGTGCATGTTGAGCGGAAGGCGCTGAGACTGCCAGGCAGAATAAAATCCAAGCGCATTGGTGCGCGAATCCTGCAGCAACTTTTGCCAGGATGCGCCTACCTCAAGGCGCGTACCGGGCAGGAAGACACTTATGCGCCCGCCCACATTGCGCTCCGATTGAAGGTTGTTATGCACTGTGCTTACTGCGGAAACATAGGCCGCGTAATTCAGGTTGGCCTTGGCGTTGAGCGGAAACCCACCGCGCAGCATCCCGCCGTCGCTCGATTCGGCGGAGAGCGGCAGAATCAAAGGATCCTGTTGCAGGCTGCGGATCCAGATGGGATACAACCGCTCGTTGAAGATGCCAAAGGGAGTTAGAAAGCGGCCCACGGTGACGGTAAGATAAGGGGTGGCAATGTAGTCCACCTGCGCATAGTCGAGATTCTTGCTGACCGGGCCGCCGTAAGAGCCCCCACCGTGGGGGCGCTGAAACGCTCCCTGAAATTCTGCTCTCGATTCCACCAACCAATGATCACCCAAAGGAAGAAGAAGAATGGGATTGATCTGGGCATTCAGCTGAGTTTGTCCGGCGGTTACGAACGTGAAATAACCGGCGGTGCCGGTGAGTAGGGGAACCGGACTGTCAGACGAGGAGGTTTGAGCACGCAAGAATGCAGGACTTAAGCAGAGCAGGAGCAACACGCACGCAGCGCGATGCGAGACGGAGATACGCCTAAACTGGTGCGCCAGGCTTTTTGCAGAGAACTCCACAACCCATCCAACTTCCCCGCCGCTTCGTTGGAGTCATTGTGCAGTTTGCAGTACGGTCGGAACAGATAACGGAAGTAATGGCTCATGAAGTTTCCTAAGCGATCGAAGAAATTCTTGCGCACGGAGCGCCGGACGACACTAGCTGATACTCCAGGTTTGACCTACCCGTTCAGCGGATGTGCGAATTTGTCGCCCATTGCATGATGAAGCTCACACGGACGACTCAATCGTCCGTGCCAGATCAATCAGGGAGAAGTGAAATGGCTTCCGCAATTGCCAGCTTTTCGCAAGAACTTGCCGCCGCGGCGGAACAAGTGGGATCGTCAGTCGTCACCGTACACGCTCGGCACCGCGTACCTTCCAGCGGCATTCACTGGCGCAAAGGAGTCGTAGTCACCGCCAACCATACGGTGCGCCGCGAGGACGACAGTACCGTCCTGGTTCATGGGGGAAAACGCCTCTCGGCGAAACTCGCGGGTCGCGATGCCGGCACCGACCTCGCGCTCTTGAAATTCGATCAAGATTCAGGAGGTGCAATTCCGCAATTCGGTGACTCCGCGAACTTGAAGCTCGCGACTTTCGTGCTCGCGCTGGGACGCACGCGTTTCGGAAACCTCGTGGCCAGCGCCGGAATCATCGGAGGACTCGGCGGCGAGTGGCGAACCTGGCATGGCGGCCGAATTGAGCAGAGCATCCGCCTCGACCTTGCCCTTTACCCAGGTTTTTCCGGGGGCCCTCTGGTCAACGTCGAGGGCAAAGTGCTCGGCCTCAACACCAACGGCTTTGGCCGCGGACGCGCGGTGACTATTCCTGTTGCAACCGTCAACCGGGTGGTCGACGAACTTCTCGATAAAGGTTACATAGCTCGTCCATACCTCGGAATCGCCATGCAACCGGTCGCGGTTCCGGAAGCGCTCCGCGGCAAGCTGAAGTCATCGGCCCCGGGCGGACTGATGGTCCTCCATGTCGAACCCGGCGGGCCAGCCGACAAGGCCGGAATCGTTCTTGGCGATGTGATCGTCGAATTACAAGGTAAGCCAGCTCTGGACACAGAACACATTCAAGACTTACTGGCTTCCGCAAAAGTAAACGAAAAGATAATCACCACCGTAATCCGTGGGGGCGCGCCGGTCGAGTTTTCGATCACCCTGGGAGAGCGTCCGGCGAAGTAGAGTTAATTCTGAAATGACAAAGAGAAACGGAGGCAGGGTCATTCGCGTGCTGTTGGCCGCTGCCTCCACCATTCGACGTGCAGGACTGGAAGCGCTACTTAAAAAGGCTCCGTTGCTTGAGCTTGCAGCCGGCCTGCACAATCCGCTCGCGGTTGCGCAGTACGCGGCGCAACTCCAGCCGGACGTCATAGTGCTTGATCTTGAGAATGAACGTGGATTAATCGGATCGGCCTCCAGTCCCGCCCTACCGCAAATTCCCACCAGTTTTCCTACAGTCGCGCTGATCGACGAACCTTCCGCGGATTGGACGGCGAACGCCCTGCGCTCCGGGGTAAGAGCGATTCTGCCCCGCGACTCTGGCCTTGAGGAAATTCTGGCGGCCATTCAAACTGTCTATGCTGGTTTAGTCTTGCTCGATCCCGAAGTGACTCAGAATCTGGCTTCTAGAGTTCCCACGCCAGCGGTTCAGCGCACGGCAGGCCTCGACGACTTAACTCCCCGCGAAACCGAAGTCTTGCGTATGCTCGCCGAAGGACTCGGCAATCGCGAAATGGCATCTCGTCTCGGTATCTCCGACCATACGGTCAAATTTCACATCAGCTCCATCCTTGACAAGCTGGGAGCATCCACTCGCACTGAAGCCGTGACCATGGGCATCCGCATGGGAATTATCCTGCTCTGACCCACTCACGAATTCCGGGGTGCCGCGTCTAATCCGTGTCGAACGGAGGAACCATGAACCGCGAACACCGAATCGCCACCTGGATGGGAGCCATTCTAGGCACTCTTTGCGCTCTGTTTTTGGCCGCTGCTCAAGGAAATGCATCGGAAAGCCGGCAATACAGCGAGGAGTTTCACCAAACCTATCCTCTCGCCGCCGGAGGCCGCATCGAACTCGACAACATAAATGGCCCGGTGCACATCACCGGATGGGATCGAAACGAGGTTAAGGTCGACGCGGTCAAGTACGCTGGGACAAAAGAGCGGCTGGATGAGGCCAAGATCGAAGTCGAAGCCGGCGGTGACTTCGTTTCCGTCCGCACCAGGTACCCTAATCACGACCACATCTTCAACGGCGGCCGGAACGATCCTGCTGGCGTTGAATACACGCTGATGGTCCCTCGCGGCGCCAGCCTCGACGAGATCAAGTTGGTCAATGGGGCATTGGATATCCACGGAGTCACCGCCGATGTGCGCGCCTCTTGCATCAACGGGAAAATGATCGCCGAGGGATTACAGGGAAGGGTCAAGCTATCTGCCATCAACGGCCGGATGGAAGTTCGCTTTGATCGTCTCGCAAATTCCCCAGTTGAACTATCCTCCGTGAACGGCACCGTTGAGTTGATTCTGCCTTCCGATGCCAACGCCGAGCTGGAAGCCTCGACCATGTCAGGCGGAATCGACGATGACTTTGGCTTGCACGTGCGCCATCATCGCTTCGTTGGTCACGATTTGCGCGGAGAGCTGGGCGGTGGTGGAACTCACATCCGCATCTCCAATGTAAATGGACGAATCGAAATTCGCCACGCCAATGACGGCCACCTGCTAAGCTCCGCCAAGGATCTGAACCGCGAGGACCGGGACGACCGCGACGACGATGACGAGATCTGAGAAGTTATTGCTGCCGCTCGTACTTCCGAAACGACGCAAACTGGATAGCCCTGCGATAGGAGTCTAGGGTTCACCCAAAACCAAGTAAATACTGCGTCCCACAAGAAAAACTCCTCTATCGGCTCGAACCAGCGATTACCACAGTAACCATCGGGGTATTGTGGCGAATACTCTTAAATTGGTGGCCCACCATAAACTATAAGCAGGTGTGTTTTGCGGGAGCAGACCTGTGAGCCAAATGAAAACTCGCTGGGGTAAGCGTTTTGGACGATACGAGATCATCGCTGAGCTCGGTCGCGGAGCCATGGGAGTGGTGTATAAGGCCCGCGATCCCAAGATCGACCGTTTTGTCGCGGTCAAGGCGATCTCGCTTCCCACCCACAATCCGGAGGAAGAACGGGAGTACCGCGAGCGGTTTTTTCATGAAGCTCAGGCGGCAGGTCGTTTGTTGCATCCCGGCATTGTGACTATCTTCGATACCGGCGAGGACCCCGAGGGTCATATTGCCTACATCGTTATGGAGTACATTGCGGGTCAATCGCTGGATCGCCTGCTTCTGGAGAATACGAAAAAGCTGCCACTTGCGACTGCGCTGCTGTTGACTGAGGAACTGGCTGAAGCACTGGATCACGCCCACGGCCAAGGCGTAATCCATCGTGACATGAAACCTGCCAACATTTTGGTAACCCGGGAAGGCCATGCCAAGATTGCGGATTTCGGAATCGCAAAGATGAACCTGGCCCACATGACAATTCCAGGCCTGGTCCTGGGCACACCCGCTTACATGGCTCCGGAACAGTTGGAGGGAGAGCTGGTCGACAACCGCGCCGACCTGTTTTCGCTGGGCGCGATTCTCTATCGCATGGTTACCGGCTACGGGCCTTTTCAAGGCAACAGTACCGCCACCGTGTGCTTTAAGGTCGCCAACCGCGATCCCCTGCGTGCGACCGCGCTCGATCCCGAACTTCCTCCTGAACTGGATGCGGTCATTGCCCGCGCCATGGCGAAAGATCCGGCGCAACGTTACCAGCGCGGCTTGGAATTCGCACTCGATCTCCATGAACTCCGGGAGCGTGGTCCGGTAGTCCCTAGAGAGCCTGACCGTCCATATTGGTTCCCCCGAACGAGAACAGCTCGGGCGGAGCGCACGATGAGCGCAGACTATCCTTCGGCGAACTTCGCTCCGGCTGCATTCTATGAAGCGTTGACTCATGCGGCGAAAAAAACGCCCTCATTCATTCAGCAGCAGGTCGTATCGCGGTGGCGCCAACCGGTGGTCCGGCTGGGCCTAGTAATTTCGGCTGCGGTGATAGTCCTGGCCGCCTTGGCTTCTCATTACCACGGTCAGCCATTGCCGAGGCCAAGTCAGACCGTTTCGAGTCAGGGCGTTCCGCCGGCGATTGTCGCTGCGAACGCGCCCCCAGCGCCGAGTCAACCCCAAACCATCGTCCACAGCGCCGCCGGCAAGTCTGTATCCAAGACTTCCAGTAAACCGGTTTCGGATTCTCCTAAAACTGCCGCGAGTTCCGCTAACTCTGTTGCGGACTCGACATTGGACATTCGGATCGAACACCGTTTCTCGGCGGCCGACCTTTCGCTATGGGTCGACGACAAATTAACTTATGATCACGCCTTGCTCGGACAGACCAAGAAGCACTGGAATCCATTTCGAACTGACATCCGGGAAACCGAAACTGTCCAGCTACCCGCTGGCCAGCACCGTCTGTTGGTCCGCGTGCGTTCCGCGCCTGAGCAATATGAACAGTCGGCGTCCATTTTAGGGAAGTTCGCCAAGGGCCATCCGACCATTTTGCAGATCAACTTTGAACGGCAGAATAAAGCCATGCGTTTAGCCCTCCGATAATCCGCAATTGGAGACTCCAGCGATTCTCAATTTTCAAAACATCCACCCCAACCTTCTCGCAAAGGACGCGATAAAGGGTGGGGCACCACGTTGTCGGAAGAAGCGAGATATACGGTTAGACTTCTTACGCAGCTGGTCTCTGCTGGGCCCGCCCACGGTGGAAGAGTTCGATCATCGCCCGGTTAAACGCCGGGATGTCGATTCTTCAGCTCAGCACGCCGGTCAACATCCAATCCGTTTTCACACGTTTTCGGTTTTCCCGCTCTTCATGCTTCGATAGGCCGCGTCCAGGATCTGCTGATTGCGCCAGCCTTCTTCCCCAGGAATCGCGAACTCCGCCTTGCCCTCGACGGCGGCGGCGAAGGCATCCACCTGTCGCGCGTAGGCCAGATGGTTCGAAACGGTATTGGTCTCAACCACTTCGCCTCGACGCAATTCAAGCTGGATCGGCCGGTCAACGTTCAATGCATCTTCGGCACGCAGGATGCCGGTTTCGCCAACCAGTTCGAGGGGCGTGCGGTATTGGGCGCGGAATGAAACCGTGACTGTCGCCAGGGTGCCGCCGGAGAACTCGAGCAGCAACGCCGCACCAGCTTCCACGCCGCCCGGCTTGCCGGCAATCTGGCGACCGCTTACCCGTAATACTTCGTCCTGAAGAATAAAGCGCAGCGCGTCAATACAGTGCACGCCTACATCGGAAACTGGGCCGCCGCCGGCTATCGCGGGATCGTTAATCCATGTACGGGGATGGGTACGGTCGACGCGAAAGGAAAATTCGGAACGGGCGAAAACCGGTTTACCGACGTTTCCTGCGGCCACCCGTTCGCGGAACCAGGCTGTGCTGTCTTCGAAGCGAAAAACTTGTGCTACTCCCAGCAGAACTTTGGCGTTGCGAGCGGCTTCGATCATTTGGCGGCATTGATCGGCGTTGATGGCCATTGGCTTCTCGCACAGTATTGGCTTGCCGCATGCTGCCCCGACCAGCACGTCCTCGAGGTGGCAGACGTTCGGCGTGGCAACGAACACGGCGTCAACCTCAGGGGATCGGCACAACTTTTCGGTTGAGTCGAAGGCCAGAGGAACATCGAACTGTCGCGCCGATGCTTGCGCTTTCGCCAGGTCGCGGCGGGAGAGCGCGGTGACGCGGCAGTTCTTGGCGAGAGCGAAGCCAGGCATCAGCCGTTTGACCGCGTGCAGTCCGAATCCAATGATTCCGTAGTTGATCATTATTTCGTGACGTTCGCCCGGACGAGGCGTCCGGGGCTATGCGAGCATGGCATCCTTATTTCGCGACCGACATCGAGGATGGCGAAACCGGAGTCGTTGCCGACTGCGAGGTGCTGGTCAGAGCTCCCGTAGTTGTGTTGATCGAGAACGCGGAAATGGTTCTTGCCGTTTGACTGCCGACGTAAAGGAACAAGCCATTGGGGTCGAGCACCTCGAACAAAGGAGCGCTGCCTGTCGTGAATGGCGAACCCGTAATCTGGGTGAGAATCCCGGTGGTGGGAGCAACCGAGAACGCAGAGACGGTGCTCGATCCCAGGTTGACGACGTAGAGATAGGGTCCCAAGACCGTGACGGACGTAGGCGTTGTTCCGGTAGGAAACGAGCCGAGCAGAGTCAAAGCCCCGGTATTGGAATTGATGGACAGCACAGAAACTGTGTTATCGGCCGAGTTTGCGACGTAGACAAAGGTTTCCGCGGGATCGACGGTGATCGCGAGCGGCCCGTTGCCAACCTGGACTGGAAGGCCGGCCACCGGTTGCAAAACTCCGGACGTAACGGTGTAGGCGAAAACGGACGCCACATTAGCATTCAGCACATAGAGGAATTTTGCCGAAGGTGTAATCGCGAGCGCAATTGAATTGGGAAAGGTGGAAAAGGGAGATCCAGAAACCGCCGTGAGAGCTCCGCTTCCTGAATTGATGGAATAAGTAGAAATGCTGCCGGAGACTTGATTGAGTGCAAAGAGAAAAGTGCCCTCGCTGTCCATGGCGAGCGAAACCGGCGTGAGTCCGGTCGCGGTTCGGGGCAGCACTTCATGAAGCGAGCCAATCGCGCTATCGATGCTCAAGAGCGAAATATCGTTCTCGCTCTGATTGGCGGCGTAGACAAACTTATTGGAAGGATGCACGCGAACCGATGCTGGCGAGTTCCCGGCGGGATACGGCGATCCCACGATCGTGGTGAATACCGCGGAAGTGTTATTAATGCGGTAGGCTGCAACTGCATTCGAGTTGGGCAGCGCAACATAGGCCGTGTGGCTCGAGCTCGAACCGCATCCCAATAGACTGGCCAACCCCATTGCCACAAAAAACAGAGTGTGGACATGTCGACAGGGCGAAGTTTCTAGAGATCTGAGAAACATGGCTTTCGGAAGTTTCCAGTTTCGCGATACAACCCACATAATTGTAGGAGACGTAGCTGGCTACGTCTCGTCTCTGTTCATCAAAGTTTGGGACGCCGGCCAATGTGGCCGAAGTGAAAAACCAATCCGGTTGAGACGCGTATATCGTTTTGCGTCGTTCCAAATGTTGAAGTACGGAGGTAATCCGCCTGGACGCGAAAGGTGAAGCGCGGAGTCAGGTCCAGGTCATAACCTCCACCCGCCCCGATGGCGCGTCCCACACTTTCAACATGACTGCTGATTGCGGTAGAGATATTGACCCGGTCCTGCGCTTTACCGAACAGACCACGAACGAAGAATTTTGATTTGTCCCGTCGCAGGTCATATTGCGGGCCAATCAAAAAATTGTACACCGTCATCTGCGAACCATATTGTCCGCCTGCGTCGGCGGTTACTGCCCAACTGGGCTTGATGTTGAAGGTGGCCTCGGCGTCGAATCCGTTCAAGGTGGAGCGATCCACGAAACCGAAAGTGGTGGAATCCACATTTCGGTAGGCGTAGCCGCCAAACACCTCCCACCGCGGAGCTACTTGTCCCCGCGAAAGGGAAGAGCCGGCTATGATCGTGGAAAAAACGAACAAGAAAAAAACCGCCGGTCGCTTTCCAGAGACGCCCACACGTTCGATAGCCATTAGTATGAAAGTACCAACTTTTCTCCAGAATCGTGCTTAAGTCGAGGGTAATTTAGCAGCGCGTTCACCTTCAGGCGATTGTGATGTGGAGCTTAACTGTCTGTGATCAAACACGATTCTACCCGGAACTTGCGAATAGAAGAAGGCTGAGCCGTGTAATTCTTTGTAAACCTCGCTCTGCTATGTGTGATGTGGGACAAGCGCCTCGCCCCAGCAGGAAGCGAAGCTCCGCGGCGGCCTTTGTCAGCGTGAAGCCATAAAGCGCGAAGTTAACGGAAAACTGAGCGCTACAATCGAATTACCGGAGGACAGTTGGAACGTTTGCGTAATATCCGTAACGCTCATTGAGACATTTTGAGCGCTATAGCGTGATTTCAACACTTGTGCCGGACCTTGGGGACCCAGGTAATGACAGATCGAAGGGCGAGCCGTGTTAGATAGTGATCCGCACGGATTCTTGTATCGAATCGTCGCAGTCGTCGCTGGCTTTGCAATTATCGGTTTTGGAGCGGCTCCACTACTTCAACGCGGAGATCTTTTCTCCGCAAACTGGTTTGGAGAACTCGTCTTCGCATCTCTGGCGATTGTTCTAGGTCTGATGGTCATTGCGTTCGCTTTATTTAAGCCGGAGTGGCTAATGGCAAAGCGTGTTGAACGAAAGCACCGGCATGATAAACCTTAGAGAAGATGTCAAAACGTATAATGGCCTGTTCTCAGCAGTTGAGATGCAGAGCGCTTTGGCCAACGGGTCAAGTCGAAGCGGCCATCCTCGGCATGCGGGGCGTCCAGAGAAAGAGCAGAAATAAAGCCATCACATAGAATATCGACGCTTGCCACAATGCCCCGTGAAAGACCATACGTATTACCAATCCCCACAAAGCAACACCTTCAGCCATCGCTAGACTGATGATATGTCCAGCTTCCCACTGTTTAGCGGCCTTCGGGTCAGCGGCGTTCTTCTTCAGCTTCTCTTCAGAGCGATGCAACATCCGACTACGTAATCGAAACGTGCCTGAGACTGACCAGACACAGAGTCCCATCACTAGCCAATGTCGCCAAGTCCAGTCGCTGTTGCCGCTGCCGTGTCCAATTTCCGCAACCCAGGCAAACAGCGGAATAGTTGCTAGTAATGCCCACTGAATAACTCGAACCTTTTTGAACACTGGCTCCATTTGGCTAGTACTCCCTTGGAAGCATACGTTTCCAATCGACACTGGTCGACGTTACCTTAGGCATGGCAGTCGAAGGTCCGCGTACATCGGCGAAAAATCGCCATTGCGCTCATTGACCGGGTCGCGAGTCGCGATCGGGGGTGCTGGCGCAAGGAGTTATTGCCCGATCGAACTAGCAACACTGGAGAACACGTTGTTCGCTGACCCACCGATCAGCTGGAGTGTGCCAACGACGATCACCAGAATGACGGCCAGCATGACCGCGTATTCTGCGATGTCTTGCCCTTCTTCTTGCGACCACAATGTGCGAAACAAGCTAATCATCTTCTTCACTCCGTTGAGCGCCTTACTTCCGATTGCCTTTTTGACTTCGAAAACGCCCACTTTTTTACATCCGTTCGTGCCTCCTGAACCGAGTCTTTGGTGTTCATGTCCCGATAGATCCCGTTTTGATGACCGTACCCCCCTGCAAATTTCGTGGAAATTGCACCTACGTCCGATCTCAAGACTGTGGTGCAGGCTGCCGTTCCCGATCAGTAAGCAAGAACATGGGCCGTTTTGCTGGAGCTTGCGATTGTTGGCGTAACATCGCGGTTACACTCATTGACTGAACTTGCACCGTTGTCCTCGGACGTAGCATTCCGGTCGTACGTCCGCGGGGGTGTAGGAGTTTTTCCGGTTTCTATAGCTATCCCCCCCGCGAGAAGTTGACATCATGGGCGCCTCGTCCTAACATTCCGACACTCGTTGCTTCCAGCTCTTGCACGATTGGTAAAGTTAACTGGTTCATCATTGGATTCGAAACAGTTAGTTAACGCTCCGAGCCATGTAAATATGTTGCCATTGAATGAAACTAACCTCTATGAAACTAATTTCGCTTTATAAGGGATCCGCTCAATGAGCACATCCGTGGATCCACGCCCCGGCACTCGGTCGTCTTCCACCACCTTCTTAAAAGTACTGACGGTTATCTCGCTGGCTCTGGCTTGCGGGGAGCTTCTGCTCGCTCTTCAATACCGACGCCAACTGACCGAGCCAAGGTACCAAGGAGATGTGGTCCGGAAGTTTCAAGAGCTCTACTACAACTCGCGGGTGTGGACGACCACGAAGTGGCTGGGCATTGGATCGGACCAGGCGCCCACCGACAACTGGAACATGCAGGAACTGATTTTCGAGCTGCAACCCGATTACATTATCGAAACTGGAACCCTGTATGGCGGAACGACGCTGTTCTACGCTGACGTGCTTTCCTACGTAAATCCCGAGGGCAAGGTGATCACTATCGATATCGACCCAAAGGTGGAAGAGGCCTCGAAGCGTCCCCTGTGGAAACAGCGCGTGGAGCTGATTGTGGGCAGCTCGGTCGACCCCAAAGTGACCGATCACGTGGCGCAAGAAGTTCTGGGCAAGAAAGTGCTGATTACGCTCGACTCGCTGCATACCCGTGAGCATGTTCTGAAGGAAATGGAGATTTACTCCAAGCTGGTGCCACTGGGCAGCTACCTCGTGGTGCAAGATACGAACATCAACGGAAATCCGGTGTATCCCAGTTTCGGGCCTGGCCCCCACGAAGCGGTAGAGGAATTTCTGCGGACGCACGACAACTTCGTGGTCGATCGCAGCCGCGAGAAGTTCCTGCTCACGTTCTATCCAGGAGGCTGGCTGAAGCGGGTCAAGTGATGCCCGTGGTAATTCTCGATAGCGATCCGCGCGGGTTAGGGCGTGCGCATTCGATCCCTCCTATACACCTCGCAAACAGTTGACACCACGCGTGCCCAGTCATAACATTCCGACACACGCCGCTTCAGCTTTGCATGATCAGTCAAGTCTTGGGTCACTATCGAGTTCTAGAAAAGATAGGCTCCGGGGGGATGGGGGAAGTCTACCGTGCCAGCGATGAACGGCTGGGGCGGGACGTGGCCCTCAAGATACTCAAACCCTCTCTCGCCAATGATCCGGATCGCCTGCGCCGTTTCGAGCAGGAGGCCCGTGCCGCCGCCGCCCTGAGTCATCCCAATATTGTTGCCATCTACGACATCGGCATGCACGATGGCGCGCCCTACATCGTCTCCGAGATCCTCGAAGGGCAGACCCTGCGTGAGCGTTTGCTCGATGGTCCCCTGCCTCGTCGTCAAGCGGTTGATTTTGCTGGACAGATTGCGCAGGGCCTGATTGCAGCGCACGAAAAGCGCATTGTGCATCGCGACCTGAAGCCGGAAAACCTCTTCATCACCAAAGATGGCCGCATCAAGATCCTCGATTTCGGTATAGCCAAACTGATGAATTCCGGTTTCGGTTCGGAGGCTGGCAAAACAGATTCGGCCGCAAGCCTGACCACGCAGACCAAGGTGGGGTCGGTCCTTGGAACCGTAGCGTATATGTCCCCGGAACAGTTGCGGGGCAAAGCGGTCGATCATCGCAGTGACATTTTCAGTTTCGGCGCCATTTTTTTCGAGATGCTTACCGGCAAGCGTGCCTTTGCGGGCGACACTCAGGTAGACTCGATGACGGCGATTCTCAAAGAGGATCCGGCGGACATGATTGGCGGAGGCCGAGATATTCCTTTCGCCTTCGAGCAGGTTGTCCGTCACTGTTTGGAAAAGGAGCCGGAGAATCGCTTTCAAACGGCGCGGGACCTGGCATTCGCGATCCGTACTTTGTCCGACGTTACGACCAGCAAACAAATCTCAACCTTCAGCCGTGGACCGGCGCGGGTTCGAACCTGGTTGCCCCGGATCGCCGCTGTATTGCTGTTAGCAACCGTTGCATTCTTTGCGGGGAGAACTTGGCTCAAGCCAGCCGCGACTTCGGACTATCACCGCGTTACTTTTGAGCGGGGCACGGTGTATTCCGCTCGATTCACTCCGGACGGGCGGACCGTGGTCTACGGAGCTTCGTGGAATGGACGCACGCTGCAAATTTATTCCACAATTCCTGACTCCCTGCTGGCTCGCCCGCTGGGTTTGAGCTCAGCCTACCTTCTTGGTCTCTCGCGCACCAGCGAACTGGCGCTGACGCTGCGCGGGAGGCCGGGCTCGCGCCTCGAATTCGAAGGAGGAATGCTGGCGCGATCCCCGATGATCGGAGGCACGCCTCGCGAAATTCTTCAGGATGTGGCATGGGCGGACTGGAGCCCGGAGGGCGAGCTTGCCGTCGTGCATCATTTGAACGGGCGCGACAACCTGGAATACCCGGTTGGCAAAGTGCTCTACCAGACCAGCGGCTCCATTAGCAATATCCGGTTTTCTCCGCGGGGAGATCGGATTGCGTTCCTGGATCACCCCAAACGGTGGGATGACAGCGGTTCTGTCTGCGTCATGGACTTGGCTGGACGCAGGACCACGCTTTCAAGTGATTGGGAATGGGAGAGCGGTCTGGCGTGGTCTCTCTCGGGCAACGAAGTGTGGTTCACCGCCTTGCAGGGCGGATCGAGCAATCGCTCCCTGTGGGCGGTGAACTTGTCGGGGAAGACGCGCAGAGTTATCACCGTGCCGGGCGGCTTCACCATGCACGACATTGCTGCCGACGGACGAATTCTTGCCACCGTTGACAGTGAACGGCTGGCCATGGAGTGGAGCGGCAAAGATAGACAGGTGCGGGATCTCTCCTGGTACGACTGGAGCATTGCAAAAGATATTTCACCAGACGGCCGGTCGGTGCTGTTTGAAGAAGGCACGGAGGGCTCGGAACCTGCTGGTGCGCACGGCGCTGTCGCGGTGCGCGATATCGACGGCTCGCCGCCCATTCGTTTGGCAGACGGCACGGCGGACACGCTGTCGCCTGATGGCAAGTGGGCAATTTCAGTTTCGGGATACGGGCCAGCGCACGTCACCCTGCTTCCGGTTGGACCAGGGCAATCCCGTAAGATTCCTTTGGCGGGACTGGAACGTCTGCAAAGCGGCACCCACTTCTTGCCGGACGGCAAGCGAATTGTGGTCAACGGCAACGAACCTGGACACCCGGGGCGCAGCTACATCGTCGATCTCTCGGATGGCAAGGCTCAGCCGGTCACTCCCGAGGGCATATACGCCACGCTGCCTTCGCCCGACGGTAAGTTCCTGGCAGGTGAAACGGCGGACTACGAGCTGGATCTGTTCCCGCTCGACGGAGGCCCGGCGCATCGCATTCCCGATGTGGAGCCTGGATATGTGCTGGCGCAGTGGTCCGCCAATAGCAAAGCGTTGTACGTTTACCGTCCGGGAGACGTGCCTCTGAAAGTTCAGCAGCTGGATATTGCGACCGGAAAGATGAAAGTAGTTCGAGAGCTCGTACCCGCGGATCGTGGCGGAGTAGTCTCAATCGGACCGGTGATCACCAACATGAACGCCTCGGAGTTTGTCTACAGCTACTACCAGACGCTGTCGGTGCTGTACGTAATTTCAGGCGTGAATTAAGTGCTTGTTTACGCCGTCTAAGTTCCCGTGCCTGCGAGCGGAACGGTTTGCGGACTGGCCCCGCCATTGTCCGTAATGCTGACTTCGGCGGACCGTTTTCCTTTGACCGTGGGTATGAAGGTAACGGTGATAGTGCACTGGCCCTTGGGAGGCACACTGCTGCCGCAGTTGTTGGTCTCCGCGAAATCTCCCGCGTTCGTACCTTTGATCTTGATCTGAGTGATAGTGAGGGAAGCCGTGTCCGCATTGGTCAGAGTGATTGGAATCGGGACACTCTTGGTGCCAACCTTCTGATTCCCGAAGTTGATGCTTATCGGCGAGAGCACCACAGCAGTACCTGTTCCGGATAGGGCGACCGTCTGCGGGCTGCCGACGGCATTATCCGTGACCGAGAGTTTTCCGTTCGCACTCCCTCGCGTTGTTGGCGTAAATGTCACTTGAATTTGACAACTTCGACCGACCGGCAGAGAGGAGGGACAATTGTTGGTCTGGCTGAAAGGCGTCGCCGCGCTAATACTTGAGATCAAAACTGGCTGGCTGCCCGTATTTGTCAATGTCGCTGTTTGCGGCTGACTTGTTGTTCCTATGGTTTGAAGAGAGTATTTTAAGGTCGCAGGCGTCAGCGTAACCGTGGGTAAGTTTTCTCCAACTCCGGTAAGTGGCATGGCTAATGTGCCAGAACCGTGGTAGGTCACATTGAGGGAAGCGGACTCTTGCCCAGCAAAGCTGGGCATAAACGTGACCTGAATGTGGCAACTGCCATTGGGCGGCAAGCCAGAACCACAGTTATTTGTTTGGGCGAAATCCGCTGAATTGGTTCCGGTGATTTTGATGCTGTTGATGATGAGAGCGTTGGCGTCGAAATTCGTTAGAGTGGCAGTTTGCGGTGCACTCGTCGTGCCGATATTCTGCGTTCCAAAATCAAGGTTGACCGGGGTGAGATAAACCCGAACCTGCACGACCAGTGATATAGGAGAACCACCATGACTAACTAGGTCTAATTTCCCGTCCCCGTTGAAGTCGCCCATGGTGACTGGCTGACTGAACAAACCCGCAAAAGTCAGTGGGCTCTGAAAGGTACCATCTCCGTTGCCTAACAGCATGCTTAGACCCGCCGCAATGTCCAGTTTGCCATCACCGTTAAAATCTCCGATGTTAGCGGACCCGCCTGCTACAGGCAACGAGACGCCTCCGTCATCTTTGAACGTGCCGTCTCCGTTTCCCAACAATACGGAAACTCCATCGGTCACCAGGTCTAGCTTCCTATCGCCATTAATATCCGCCACTGCTACGGACTCGCCGCCAAAGGTTAGAGGATAGTGCACCCCGCCTTGGAAGCCGGTGCCGTAGTTTAGAAAAACCTCAATGTTGCCATCGACATCGACCAAGGCTAGGTCCACTTTTCCATCGGCGTTGAAATCGCCGAAGGCAGGAGGAGCGGCGGCTCCATCCTGAATGGCCCCACCACCGAAGCCCGTTGACCTAAAAGTGCCATCTCCATTGCCGAGCAGTACCGAAAAATAAGCCCCGTCGTATTTATCCGACCCATCAATGTATAAATCCAGCTTACCGTCTCCGTTGAAATCGGCTACGCCCAAGTGCAAGGGATGTGCTGACGCGAAGAAACTCTTTTTCTGGGTGAAGGTTCCGTCACCGTGGCCGAGAAAGATGGCCACATGGTAATGTTCCTGCGAGGTACTCAGCACAGCCAGATCCATGATGCCGTCGCCATTGAAGTCGCCGGGTACCATCTGGAAAATATTCACCGCCGACGTGGTCACGATTGGCGGTTTGAATGTCCCGTTTCCGTTCCCTAGGCAAATTTCAAGCTTCGTTCCGACACCCACTGCCACGTCTAACTTGCCATCTCCGTTGAAGTCGCCAACCACCGTAGGGCTACCCAAACATTTCGAGAGGGCGTTATTTTTTTGTAAGAATCCCAATCCCAAAGCGGAATTTCGAATAGGAAAATAGATCACATTGGATACCACTCCACCGGGACTGGGATTCCCCACTGTCACGGAGGCGGTGCCCACGTTGGCGACATCTGCGGCACTGATCTGAGCCTGCACCGTACTGCCGGACAGTACGGACGTGGGCCGTATCGACCCGTTCCAATACACAGCCGCCCCCGAGACGAAACCCACGCCGTTTACGGTGAGGGTAAATGCGCCAGTGCCCGGTGCGGTACTCACAGGAACCAGTGGCTGGCTAATCAGCGGGACCGGGTACGATTGCGCGAGCATCGTCGAGCTGAGAAGAATCAGGAAAAGAAGGACGAACCGGAAACGCTCCACGACGTGCCTCCATGTGGTTCGGTTTCAAGTTAGCTAATTGAGCCAGGCAGCAGTCGAACCGATTCTACGCCCAAAGCAAATTAACTATGCAACTTCTTCCGCTCGACCAAGTTCCTGCGACCTCAGTACGCGGGCAGGCGGACCGACACGCACCCCAAGAAACGCTCCGCGGCCGAAATCTTGTCAAGCCCCCTAAACCCTCCATTTCCTTTCAAGGTGCTGATTAAGATAGAAATATAAATTTCAAAATGTGGCGGGTTTACCCCCTTGGATTTGCTAGTCTGGAAGTAGAAGTCAATCAAACAGGGCGCGGCTGGAAATCGGGCTTGCGTCTCATATTGCTGACAAAATCTTAGTGGTTGTACCCCGGACCGTGCCAGGATCGAGTGTCTTCGCTTGGTCTGGGAAAATCAGATTCCTTGTCGCGTCCGCTACTCGGAATGACAGTTGTTGAGTAAGAGGTCGGAACAATAGGGGTTGGTTGCCAGCGATCTGAGGCGCGACCGGAAATCCGGCTCGCGCCTTTTTGTTGGAGCGCAAATTGAAAAAGGAATCTGGAAAGTCGAGCGAGCAACGGACACGGGCCGCGCCCATGGTACGCGGAGCGATGAACGCGAAAGCCAGGGGCGAACTGGCTGAACTCGCCTTTGTGCTTAAGGCGGCAAGCCTGGGATTTGGCGTGGCCAAGCCTCATGGGGACAACGAACGTTACGACTTCATCGTCGACTCCGGCGAGCGCTTGTGGAAGCAGGATACATCGTGCCACGAGACATCTGGTATGTAATCCCCGTGAACTCCATACTGGTATCGCGCACGGTATGCTTTTATCCCTCGGGATGCAGCAGAGGCGGACGTTTCGAATGCTACCGCGAAGCCTGGCATCTGATGGCAGTCTGCGGTTCGATTGCTGGTTCGACTATACGTCCCCTCAGAGGCTGATTCTACGGGTTCTTCTGAGGCCTTCTGCAAGAACTTGCGCGACCTGCTGCCTGCGGAAAACCGAGGTTTGAATATAATCCCGAGGTGGCGCGTAGGAACTCCCCGGACACCCTGAAAGCGTTGGTCGATTCGCTGCGGTTCGACCCGTTCTATGTTGCGATCTCCGAAAGCTTTGGCGACGACGAAGTGAGAAGACGAGAGGCGCTGGCTGGCTACTTCGGACTATTCCATGAGCGAGGGTGAGCGTCGGGGACGCCTGGTTGTCTGGCCGGATCCATCCATCGGTGCCGCTGTGTGGTTGTTGCCGGCGGCTTCCGTGTCCAAAAACGAGTCAGGCGCTAAGGCTGCGTTTCTCGCAGACGTACTGGGCGCGCGCGGGGCGGAAAACTATCGGCGGATCATCGATTTCATGCGGCCGCGAGCATCGGGTGTGATCGACGAGTCTGCCTGGTATCTGTCCATCGTGGGTGTGGCCCCTTCAGCCCAGGGCCGCGGGATCGGTGCGCAGCTCACCCATTGAGAATTGACTAGCCAATTCGTCCCACGAAAGAGTCCCCAGGAATTCCTGGCACCGGGGGATCGCCGGAAAGAGTGATCTTCGCCTTGCGAGTTTCAAGTCGCTTGGGCAGTCCGTTTGAGCCACCCGCCGGCAGGCTTGGGAAGCGTGTGACCTGAAAGTTCTGAGCCACCGGCGAGCCGGGAGTATCATCAAATAAACTATAGGATGGGGCGGAGGAGGAGTTGAGATGAAAAAATCCAGCCTGTTGAGAGTTTTTTTTATTCTGGTGACATCGGTTGTCCTGATCTGCATGCCCGAGTCGTCTTTCGCGACGGGTGGCCATGGCGGCGGGGGTGGAGGTCATGGAGGCGGATTTGGCGGCGGCTTCCACGGCGGAGGCTTCGGGGGGTATCACGGTGGCTGGGGTGGAGGTGGCTGGCGCGGCGGTTGGGGAGGTTATGGCTGGCGTGGAGGCTGGGGGCGTGGAGGCTGGGGTTACCCAGGCTGGGGACGCGGCTGGGGTTGGGGTTATCCCGGTTGGGGTTGGGGAGTTGGCATCGGCTTTGGTTGGGGCTGGGGTTCGTATTGGCCGAGTTACCCCTATACGTATGGCTATCCCTATTACTACCCCTATTCTCCGAATTACCCATACGATGGGCCGGACGCGTATGCGCCAGCGGACCCGGATCGGTATAACGGTGACAACCGAGATCTGCGGGACAACTCGCAGCAGCAAAATTCTGAGTATCCACATTCTGAGTATCCAGGGCCGGAGAGAGCGACTGGCGTGAGCGACGCGATCCCGACGAGGACGTTCGCGAGCCACAAAACCGCCGGAGACATGGGCGCCGCGAATTACTGGTTGGCGAACTACCAGCAACATATGGTTCCGCGGCAAGCAGTGCGAAACGTGATTCAAGCTTTGCTTGCCATGCCACCCGAGGCTCGGCGGCGGCAGGTCGAATCTGGCCAATACCGAAATTTTTCGCCAGAGGAACAGGAATTCCTGAACCAGCTGGCGCAGGGTGTTGGACGCGTTGGGGAACCGCAAAAGAATACAGACGGAACGAAGCCGGCGGGGTTGAGGCTGGCGTCGCAATAGCGCATCTCGATCTACCCACCTTCGACGATGCGGAAGTCTCGGTCCGCGCCGGAGCCGAGTGCCTGAAGCGCCTTTTGGTAGGCGTCACTTTTGTGAGCTGCTAGCGCGACGTCATAGCTGTCGAATTCGACAACGATCGTCCGTTGCTGCAATCCGGCTTCGTGGGCTTGAACCTGGCTCGTGGCCCTAGTCAAAACGCGACCGCCGAATGACTGAATCGCCGGCCCTGCTAATGCCCCATAGGCCTTTACGGCCGATTCATCAGAAATCGATCTGTACGCAACCACCCAATAGCCCTTTTTCATGATGCCCTCTTCCGTATCTGCTTGTTCCCGACTTCCGCATGGTACCAAAGACCCGTTTGAGGACGAGTCCGCCAAAAACTATCGTCTCCACGGAAATCCGTCCTGCTGAGTGTGATTGTCGAAATCAGGTGACAGCCACTCGTTGAAGCCGCGCTTTGACTTGTGAAGCTTGACGCTGACGACAGAGTGCATAGGTCCTTCGCGTTGCTCAGGATGACAGGTTGAGCTTAGGGCGGACTTGAGTGACTTATTAAACCATCATTGGAAAATCTCCTGGGTTGCGGCTACACTTGACGGCGGCACTTGGATGGAGCGACGTTATGGCTTGCGCTCGATCGTTGGTTGTCTTCTTGCTACTTGTAGTGAGCCTCCCTGCTTTTGCCCAGACCGCGGCTGCGGTTGCGCCTTTGCCGGTCGATCCGTTGGAATTGGCGACCGGGGATACGTTGAAAGTTGCTAATCCGGAGAACCGGGCGTTGGTTCTGAATCTGCTGGAACGGGCGCGGCAGAACGGAAGCGAGCTGTACGCGGCGGGCGGTCCGGCTTTCCATCTCAAACTTTCATTCACTGCGAGCGGGCAGTCCCGCTACACCGGATCCGGGGAGATGGAAGAGTTCCGCTACTCCCGGAATACTTTCTGGCGATGGACAGCGCGACTCGGGCATTACTCGCAGGTTCGGGTGTTTCAGTCTGGCACGCCTTTCGATGAGAAGACGCCGGGACCAATTCCGCTTAGGATTCAGATGGTGCGCGGGGCGGTGATTTGGCCGATGGACAATGTTCGCCCGGGGACGATCATCCGCATGGCGAGCGCGCAATGGCGTGGCATGGAGGTCATGTGCGCGTTGCTTTCCTTCGATGAAGCGGTAACCGCTACGCACGGGCGACATTGGCAAGAACGCGAATACTGCGTGGATACGAAGTTGGCACTGCTGCGCATTTATTCCGAGGCACCGGGCATCTACACGCTTTACGATTACGACGACGCCTTGCACTTCCATGGGCGCACGGTCGCGCGGCAGATTTCGATTGTGGAGAGTGGGGAGACGGTGCTTCAGATTCATGTGGAGAGCCTGGAAGACGCGGGCACGCCCGATCCCGCCTTGTTTACGCCCACGAAGGAAATGTTGGCTCGGGGGCCAGGAATCGTTTTGATGCCGTCGGTGCGGATTCCGGCTGGTGCGACGCCTCCTGCTGGACACAGCAGAACGATTCAGCCAGTCATTGTTCATGCCAGCGTTGACGCTGAAGGGAAAGTGGTCGAGGCGGAGGCGCTGCAAAATTCGGATGTGGGCTTGAGCTCTGCGGCGCTGGCTTTGGTGAGGAGTTCAATTTATCCGCCTCGCCGACGGGCTAGTGGTCCAGTGCAGAATGAGGCTTTCATTAATGTGGAGTTCGGGGCTGCGCGGTAGGTAGAAATTCCCCGAAACATCGCGGTGGCGCGGGCTTTCGTGGATCACTCACTTCCTTCTGGATGACAAACTAGAGGTTGGTCTCTCTGCTCATCAAACCTCAAAACGCAGCGAACGCTGAGAACGTACAGAGAAACGCCGGAAGTGCATGGGCATACGCTCTTGTTCGTCGTTTCTTCGCTGCGCTTTACCGCGCTGTTACAATGCCTAGTCTTGTAGAATGCAAGAACTTTTGGGACCTTACACACGTATTTGTTATGCGGTGTTAGGGTTGGGGTGAAAGGCGTTGCGCTTTGCTCACCTCGGCCGGGTCGCGAAGCCAGGAGTTCCCAGGAGTGGAAGTTGGAAGACGCGCAAGTCGCCGCCATGCTGGTCCGCCGCTGTATTGCGGGCGATGCGGCTGCCTGGGAGGAAATTGTGCAGCGCTACCACCGGCGGATTTATAACATCTGTTATCGCTTTGCCGGCTCGGGCGACGACGCGCAGGACCTTACTCAGGAAGTTTTCATTAAGATGTACCGGACCCTGCAGTCGTATGATGTCGAGCGGGGCGCGTTCATGACCTGGGTAACCACCATCACGCGAAACCTGCTGGTGGACCACTTCCGCAAGAGCAAGCAGGATCGGATGACCGATTCGCTGGATACACCTGCATCGGAGCACGAAGATGCCATGCCGCTGAGCGAGCAAATCCACGATAATGCCCTTACGCCGGATGCGCGGGCGCAGAGCGTCGAGGTCAAGGAGACGGTACACAAGGCGCTGCAGAAGCTGTCTCCGGATCTGCGCGAGGCGGTTATCCTGAGAGATTTGCAAGACATGGATTACAAAGAAATTGCCACCGTACTCAGGGTTCCGGAAGGAACCGTGAAGTCAAGAATAAACCGCGGGCGAGCGGAACTTGCGCGTCTGCTTCAACGTACATATAAACAGGTGATGTAATGGCAGCGGAAAACCAGAACGGTATGCAGTGCAGCGAGTTCGACGCGCTTCTCAGCGACGCCCTCGACCAGCGTTTGAGCGGGGAGAAACTGGAGAGCTTTCAGGCTCATGCCCGGGGATGTCCGACCTGCGGGCCGCTGCTGGCCGAAGCCGATGCAGGCCTGCGCTGGCTGCACGAACTGGTGGAAATCGAGCCGCCCGTCACCCTGGTGGACAACATTCTGGCAGCCACGACCGGAGTCGACACTGCCCGCCTGCACGGAGCGGCGAGAGTTCAGGCTCCGGCCACTTGGTTCGATCGCTTGCAGGACTGGGCGAACCAACTGGTCAGCCCGATTCTTGGCGTCGCCAAGCAGCCGCGTTTCGCCATGTCGTTTGGCATGGCATTCTTTTCCCTCTCCATTACGATGAGCATGGCGGGAGTCAAGTTGAGCGACCTGCGTCATGCCGACCTGCGGCCGAGCGCCATCAAGCGCAACTACTACGAGACGTCCGGCAAGGTAGTGAAGTATTACGAGAATATCCGCTTCGTCTATGAGATCGAATCGCGGATGCGGGAATTCAAACGAGCTACCATGCCCGCCGAGCCCGCGCCGCAAGAAGAAAAGAAAGACAAGCATCAACGCAACGACAACACCAGTGGACAGCCCGAACCCAAACAGGATCGCAACTACAGTCAGGAAGGAACCCAGCCCATACTGGCTTCCCTGACAGATAACCCACCTGTAGTGATACTGGCCCCACACAGGAGGTTTTCATGAACTGCGCCAACCACCCCGATATTGCGCCCGTGGCGTATTGCCGCACTTGCGGCAAGCCGCTGTGCGCCAATTGCACCCGAGACGTGAAAGGGGTGATTTATTGCGAGAACTGCCTGGCTGAACGGCTGCACGGCGTGCAGCCCACAGTTGCGCCTCCCACGGCAGGATTTGTTTCATCCGCGCCCACTCCAATTACGCCGGGCAGCGGGCCGAATCCCGCGCTGGCAGGCATTCTTGCCGGGTTCTTTCCCTTCGGTGTAGGCGCGGTGTACTGCGGGCAATATGCCAAGGGGTTGGCTCACCTGGTGATCTTCACCATGTTGGTATGGGGCGAGTCGGTTATAGACAACGGTGGCGTAAATACAATTCTCGCCTTCGGCATTGCGTTCTTTTACGTGTGGCAAATCATTGATTCGGTGCGCACCGCGAAGGCCATCCAGATGGGACAGGCCCCACCCGACCCGTTTGGTCTGGCTCAGGCCTTTGGAGGCGGAGAGCCGGCGCAACCGGGACAGCCCATGGAACCGGCACCAGCAACTATGCAGCCGTCCAAGATTCCCACGGCAGCTGTAGTTCTCATTGGTCTGGGAGTCTTGTTCTTGTTACAGACTGCGGGAGTGTTCGAGTTTGGATGGGACCGGGTGTGGCCATTCTTTTTGATCGGCCTGGGAGTTTGGATGTTTGCCGTGCGCGAAGGCTGGGTTGCTTCGCGACGAATTTCCTGCAACCGGAGCGGCCGCAGACGGACCATGGTCGGGCCCGTCGTATTGGTCACCGTCGGGGTTCTTTCGCTGCTTGAGAGTTACGATGGCGCGCGCTGGAGTCGCACCTGGCCAGTGCTACTTCTTGCCATCGGCATAACCAAATTGTTGGAGAGCAGGACGCCACCACCGCCGACGTTGCCGCCTGGGCCGGGACCGACCAGCAGCGTGACTCCCGACGTTCCCGTGCCTCCCAGCGAGGTCCGAAATGGCTAGCCCGGTGCAGGGGCCTCCGCCCCGCTACAGGCGCTCGTTCTCCGGCCCCATCATCCTCATTGCGCTCGGCACCGTATTTCTTCTAGGAACGATGGGTTTGTTGGACTGGCGTAATCTCGGCCATTGGTTCGCCCACTATTGGCCAGTGCTACTCATTATCTCGGGCGTGATCAAGCTGATCGAATATCAGCAAGCGCAAAGGCAGGGCACGCGAGCATCCGGCATCAGTGCGGGTGGAGTTTTTGCAATCATTTTCATCATCATTTTCGGCCTCATCGCGACCCACGCTTCCCGCTTTAACTGGGGAGAACTCCGGGACCAGATCGACATCAACGACGACGGTGATTTTCCCTTCTTCGGATCGAAATATAACTTTGACGACCAACTGGTCCAAGCCTTCCCCGCCGGAGCCAGCCTCCGCGTTACCGACACTCGCGGGGCCGTGAATATTATCGCCTCCGACGACGATCAGCTTCGCGTCGTCGTCCACAAGCGCATCAGCGCCGAAAGTCAGGCCGAAGCCGCCAAATGGAACGCCAGCACCAAACCGCAGCTCACCGTCAGCGGAAGCGTCGTAACTCTGAACGCGAACAACCAGGGCGCCGGCGATCATTGGGTGGCGGAGGACTTGGACATTTCCGTTCCCCGCAAGGCTGCGATCGTCGCATCCACGCGCTACGGCGATGTTAGCGTCACCGGCCGCGAGGGCAGCCTGGATATTACCAGTCAACACGGCGGCGTCAACACCACGGACATTAACGGCAAAGTCAGCCTCAACTTGGATCATAGTTCGGCCCGCATTTCGCAGGTCGCGTCAGACGTGTCCATCGGAGGCCGCGCCAACGATGTTTCCATCGAGGATGTGAAAGGCGCCGTGCACCTGGACGGCGAATTCATGGAGAGCGTGAAGCTGGCGAAAATTAGCCAGCCCGTGATCTTCAAATCGTCGCGCACGGATATGGATTTTTCGCGCCTGGATGGTGACCTGGATCTGGATTCGGGAGACTTGCAAGCCTCGGATGTAATTGGACCCCTGCGCCTGAACACGCGATCGAAAGATATTCGCCTGACCGGCGTCTCCGGCGATGTGCGCCTGCAGGATGAAAATGGCTCGGTCGAATTACATATGAACAAGCTGGGCAGCCTGCAGGTCGAAAACCGTAGGGGCGATATTCAGATTTATTTGCCCGACAAAGCAGGCTTTCAGCTCGACGCCCGGGCACGCAACGGAGAAGTCGAGACCGACTTCGACCAACTGAAGATCGACAATTCGAACGATCAGGCAACCGCCACCGGAAGCATAGGCGGAGGCGGCCCGCACCTGGTGGTGAACAACGAGCACGGCACCATCGAAATCCGCAAAGCCTCAGCCGCTCCAGAAGCACCGGAAGCCCCGAACCCACCCAAAGCGCCGAAAGCGCCCCGCGCCCCGGCAGCCCCAAAAGCCCCGCAAGTCACAGAGAACTGAGTCTGAATCAAATTGGGAAACAACCAAGGGAACAATCTGCTTTTGGTTTGCGCAGTGCTTCAGCACTGCTATAGGGTGCTGGTAAGAACTGGCTTCAGGCGCTGAGGTACTTGAGGCGCCGCTGACGCGGGTCAACCTCCAGCTCAGACCTACTTTTTTATCTGGATCCCCAAATCCTTCAACTGGGACTCGCTCACCGGGGTCGGAGCATCCACCATCAAGTCCACAGCCCGCGCTGTCTTCGGGAACGGAATCACTTCACGCAAGCTATCCGCTCCGGCGAGGATCATCACAATGCGATCCAACCCCAACGCAATGCCGCCATGGGGTGGCGTGCCATACTCCAGCGCTTCCAAAAAAAATCCAAAGCGGGCGCGGGCTTCGTCCTCGGTCATGCCGAGAGCGTGGAAGATTTTGCTCTGAATATCCTGGCGATGGATACGGATCGAGCCTGATCCCAACTCGGTGCCGTTCAGCACCACGTCATAAGCCAGGGCGCGCACCGAAGCCGGATCCGACTCGAGCTTGTCCATGTCCTGCTCGTGCGGTGAGGTGAAGGGATGATGCGCGGCGGCCCAGCGCTTGCCCTCTTCGTCCCACTCGAACATGGGAAAATCCGTGACCCAGAGGAACCGAAAGTCTTTTTCAGGGTCGCCACTCTTTTTGAACGCGCCATGGCGGTCAGCATATTTCTGTGCTAGCGCGAGACGCAGTAAGCCTGCGGCGGTGTACACGGCGTGGTCGTGCTGCTTGACCTCGGGCTTCACGCCGCCTTCGGATTTGTGCTCTGCCGGTTTTCCGTCGCCGGCGACAACTACGATCAAGTCATCAGCCTCTGCGCCAGTTTCCTGCCGGATCTTGCCAGCAGCGTCGGGAAAGTTTTTGTCCAGTCGCTTGAAGTCTTCGAATACTTTCGCTGCGCCTCTCGCCGTAAACAGCGGTTTGATTTCGTCCCGATCTTTGCGCGAAAGCTCGCCGACCTTTGGAATCCGGATCGCGACTACGGGCAGACTGGGATTCACAGCGAGGGTTGCGAGATTCTCCGCGGTGAATGCCTGGCGCACGTCGGTCATCGCTGGCAGACGCATGTCCGGCTTGTCGCTGCCGTAGAGACGAATGGCCTGATCGTAGCTTATGCGCGGGAATGGGGACTTGATTTCCTGTCCAGCAGCCTTAAATGCCGCGGTCAGAAATCCCTCAACTACCTCCCAGACGCGCTCGGGTTGGGGATACGACATTTCCAAATCGATTTGCGTGAACTCCGGCTGACGGTCGGCGCGAAGGTCTTCGTCGCGGAAACAACGAACGATCTGGAAATAACGATCGAAGCCGGAGATCATCAGAATCTGCTTGAACAATTGCGGTGATTGCGGCAGCGCATAAAAGCTTCCCGGCTGCACACGGCTAGGGACAAGATAATCCCGCGCTCCTTCGGGCGTGGACCGGGTCATGAACGGAGTTTCGATTTCGAAGAATCCCTTCGCCGAAAGATAACTGCGAATCGCGATCGCAACTTTGTGGCGCAGCTCGATGTTTTGTTGCATGGCATCGCGGCGCAGATCGATATAGCGATATTTGAGTCGCATTTCCTCGTTGGGCAGAATCGTATCGCCCGGAAGAAATGGCGGCTGCTTCGCTTCATTCAGGATGCGCAGTTCCTCCGCGATCAACTCGACTTCTCCGGTAGGAATATTCTTATTGATGGTGTCGCCGGTGCGTTGCTTGACCTTCCCAATCACTGCGACCACGTACTCGCTGCGAAGCTGGCTGGCTTTTTCGTGCGCCGCCGGATCCCGTTCTTTGTTGAACACGACCTGCGTAACTCCCGTACGGTCGCGAACATCAACAAAAATGAGGTTGCCCAGGTCGCGGCGGCGGTTTACCCATCCCATGAGCACAGCGCGTTGGCCAGAGTCGGAAGCGCGCAGGGCGCCACAGCGGTGGGTGCGTTGCAGGTCGCCTAAGAAGTCGAGCAAGTTGCGCCTTTCAGAACGAGGAATTTCAGATTATAAATGGTGGCTGAGTTGCCCGCTAACCCGCGGCGACCTAACAGCTTTGTGTACCTTCGTGTCCTTTGTGGTTAATGCACTTCGCTAACTGCCCGATAGAATTCTCTGCGCCAATTCGACGCGAGGCACGGAAACCTGCTCGCCGCTTTCCAGATTTTTCAACGCGAAGGCGCCGGCTTTAACCTCGTTCTCACCCACAATCAGGATAAATCGCGCGCCTATCTTGCTGGCCGTCTCAAAGGATTTCTTCAGGCGAAAAGTCTCGTCACCGAGGTCAGCCACGATATCGTGACGCCGGAGGTCACGCGCGACACGAGCCGCGTCGCGGTCCATCCCTGCGCCGAGCGGGGCGATATAGACATCAGGCTTGCGCTGCACCGCATCCGCCGATTGTTTCAAAGCCAGCACCAGGCGGTCTTCGCCAATAGCAAACCCGATCCCGGGAGCACTAGGACCACCCAGCGATTCAGAGAGACCATCGTAACGTCCACCGCCGAGAATCGCATTCTGCGCCCCCAAGGCTCCATGCGTAAACTCAAACGCGGTGCGACTGTAATAATCCAAACCGCGGACCAGGCGGTCATTTAGTTGAAACTCAACCCCTACTAATCTCAATATCTCCTGCACCTGCTCGAAATGCCGGCGGCAAGGTTCATCAAGGAACTGGCTGATACGCGGGAGTTTGTCGATAATGGGCTGGTCGGCGGGAACTTTGCAGTCAAAGACACGCAGTGGATTGGTGACCGCGCGGCGCTGGCAGTCGGCGCACATTTGTCCGACCACGGGCTCAAGTGCCTTGCGGAGAGCCTCGTTGTAAGCGGCGCGATCATTCGGACAGCCGACGGAGTTTAATTGCAGCGTCCAGTTTTCGATGCCGAGACGGTCGAGAAGCGTAGCCAGCAGTTCCAAAATCTCAGCGTCGCGCGCAGGAGATTCGCTGCCGGCGCTGGCCGGACCGATGATCTCTGCGCCGATCTGATAGAACTGCCGATATCTCCCCTTCTGCGGACGCTCGCGGCGGAACTGCGGCCCGGTGTAATACAGCTTGTTCAAGCCGCGATCCCAAAGTTTATGCTCGATGTAAGCGCGGACGACTCCAGCGGTGTTCTCGGGGCGCAGTGTCAGAGACTGGCCTTTTTCGCTCTCCGCCCGCGCCCGGTCTTCCCAGGTGAACATTTCTTTCGCGACGATATCGGTCGCTTCGCCCACGCTGCGGACAAAAAGTTGTGTCTCTTCAAAGATCGGGGTGCGGATCTCGTGAAAGTTGTAGACGCGAAACACGTCGCGAAGTGTCGCCTCGACGAAGTTCCACAGCGCCGTGTCCGGCGGGAGAAGATCGCGCGTTCCTCTGACAGCTTTGATCATTGGCTTCTAGCTTCTACCTTGAACCTGTCATCCTGAGCGGAGTTGGCGTCGCAAAGCGACGCCAACGCAGTCGAAGGACCCCTACAAGGCCAGTCGATCATTGGTCCCGCAGGGAGTTCTCACATGAAACCTTCAAACCTGGGAGAAGGCCTTGAAGCATCCTCGGCGAATCCTGCATTGCCGGGATCCTTCGACTCCGCAGCTGATTCGCTTCGCGAACCAGCCACTCCGCTCAGGATGACAATTCTGTTTGCAAAGCGACAACCGCTTACTACGAACTGACACGCCGAAAGCTCGTTGGCTGCTGAATTGCTACTTCCTCTCCGCCAAGTACGATTCCTTGTATCCCAAATAATTGTTGGCGTAGCGCAGGATGCTCTCTTGGTCTTTCTGCTCCAGCTTGCGCCGGAATTTTCCCGGAGAACCCATCCACAACGATCCGGGCTCGACAATTGTTTTCTCTGGAATCAGCGTTCCCGCCGCGATGATCGAGCCTGCGCCGATGCGTGCGCCGTTCAGTATGATCGAGCCCATCCCGATCAAACAGCGATCTTCCACCACGCAGCCGTGCAGCGTCACCGAATGGCCCACCGTGACATATTCGCCCACAACAACGTTGTATTGCTCCTTCATGCCGTGAAGCACGCTGCAGTCCTGCACATTCGAGTGCGCGCCCACGCGAATGGAGTGCACGTCGCCGCGAAGCACGGCGTTCATCCAGATGCTGGCGTGTTCACCGAGAACGACGTCGCCGATAATTTGCGCCGAATCGTCCACGTAAGATGAGGCCGGAATGGTCGGCGTAATTCCTTTGTAGGAACGGATCATCTTCTATTGAGTCCGAGATTTCCGGGGCATATCGATACCGTAGGCCCGTTCGCTGCCTTCGGTTACAACGAATAAGGTCAACAGGGTGCCTGGAAAACCGAAAATAAAGGCGACTACTTTCCAGAACAAGCTTCCCTTCGCTTGGGCGCGCATCGCGGTAAAGCTCAAGTTAGCAAAAACCCAAACCGCTGATACGCCACAATCCGTCTGCGCTATCTCTAGCATCACCGAACTCCGCCCATTACCCGCAAATCACGAAGAAATTAAACATAACACGGGCGGGGCTGATGCGCAGTAGGCGGGCCGGATGCGGCCCCACTCAACGCTAGCGTTCCTCTCGATAATTGCACGCCGGTCAGTGTTCATGATTTTCGTCTGCAGTCCGAAACGAGAAGGTGGCCTCAAACCGCATGGACTCGATCCACGCTTGGGCGCGGGGCTCGAGATGCCCCAGGGTCATGCTGGTGATGGTCACAGAGCCATCGCCTCCCGCATGCTCACCGAAGCGATTCAGCGCGGCTGTATGCTTAGGGTCCTTCCCATCGTAGATGTGTTCCATCTTGTCGAGGTCGGCGCAGGACTTGGCTTGATCGATGGCGGTTAACACGAACTGGAACTCGCGTTTTTCTCCGATGCCGGGGGTCGTCAACTCAGAGGGTTTTCGGGTTGCGGTGTTGTCGTCGTTGCGGAAGAGCCAGCCCTCGATTTGATAGGGCGTGATTCCGTGGAGGGGCCCATTCACGCAATCCAAATAGTTATCCGTACCATCTTTGGGGCCAACCTCGATGTTCCAACCGTACTCATCGGGAACCAGACGGAAGGCGAGGCCTCGCCCGATCTCCTGCTCAAATTTCTCCGAGCGACGAACTTCGCCATGCAGCCGAATGGAAAGATTCGGCGGAGACTTACTTTGCCGGTTGCTCATGCCGCACAAAGACAACAAAAGAGCGAGCGCCAGAATTCCCAAACCGCCTGGCTGAGTGAGCGCGAACATGGCGCATGCATTGTAGCTCGCTTGAGTCCCGGCCGGCGTCAAATTGAAGTCAAATCCAAGTCCGATTGGACAGACTCGATGTTCGATCCGCGCGGATCCGTCTAATCCGTGGCCGCCTTTGCTTTGTCCGCTGTCATCTGCGAAACTTGGCACTTACCGCCAACCATGGGACGCATTCACGTTCTTTCCGAGTCCGTTGCCAACAAGATCGCCGCCGGCGAGGTCGTGGAGCGGCCCGCTTCCGTGGTCAAGGAGCTTCTGGAAAATTCTCTCGACGCCGGTTCCACCCGCATCAAGATTCAGATCGAAGCGGGAGGTAAGAAGCTCATCCAGGTTACCGACAACGGATGTGGCATGGTTCGTGATGATGCTCTGCTGGCCTTCGAGCGCCATGCGACATCTAAGATCAAGGACGCCGAAGACCTGCTCAGCGTGGCTACCCTGGGATTTCGCGGCGAGGCTTTGCCCTCGATCGCTTCTGTTTCCCGCCTGCACCTGGAGACGCGCGCTCCGGACGAGGACTCGGGCACTGTGATTGAAATCAACGGCGGCAAGATTTTCAAAGTGGAAGAAGCCGGGTTGCCGGCGGGGACTGCGATCACCATTCGCGATTTGTTTTTCAATACGCCGGCGCGGAAAAAGTTCCTGAAGGCGGAGTCCACCGAGCTTTCGCATATCGCGTCGCTGGTCACGCATTACGCGCTGGCGCATCCGGACAAGCACTTTGAATTGCACTCGGCGACGAATGCCGTCCTGGTTGCTCCGCCGGTCGCAAGCTACGGCGAGCGCGTGTATCAGGTGTTTGGCAAAGAGGTTCTCGACCAACTGATTCCAGTAGCTGCGATGCAACCTCTCGAGCGCGTTGGCTTGCCGCAGCCGCCGCCATGGCGTCGCCGGGAAGAGGGCGAAGATCAAGTTCCAGTCGAACCCGGCGAGATGCGCGTGCATGGCTTCGTCTCCAAACCCGAGATTCAGAAACTCAATCGCAATTCGATTTACGTGTTTGTGAATGGACGACTGATTCGTGACCGGCTGATCCAGCACGCGCTGACCGAGGCTTACCGGAACATTCTGCCGCCGACAGTCTATCCCGTGGTGCTCCTGTTTCTCGAGTTGCCCAGCGGCGAAGTGGACGTGAATGTGCATCCGTCGAAAACAGAAGTTCGTTTCCGCCAGCAGTCGCTCATGCATGACTTCGTGCGAGACTCGGTGCGGGCGGCGCTGATGAAGGCGCGCCCGGTGCCGCAATTCATGACCGAGATCAACGCGCATCCCACCGCGAGTCCCTCGCTCACCCCCGGTTTTCGTTCGGATGGATCTCGTTCCGGCCCGGGGGAATCGGCCGTGCCACGCACAATGTACGCCGCTGCCGAATCCCAGGGATTCACGCTGCAAGCTCCGGCGCCTCCGCCCATCACGGAGCGACTTCACTTCGGAGTCGAGGGCATCGCGGTCGACGGTAACGCCGCTCTGTCTTTGGTTCGCGCTCCGCAATTGGTCTCCGCGGCTATAGAAAAAGACAGTTGCGCGCCGCCGCTTCCCGACGATGCCGAAGCTGAGAGCGATCTAGCGCCGTCGCTCGCGTCATTGAAGCCGTTGGGACAGATTCGCGATTCGTTCATCCTCGCGGTGAATCACGAGGGGCTGTGGATCGTGGACCAGCACGTCGCCCACGAGCGCGTGCTGTTTGAAAAAGTGCTGAGGCAGCGGGCCGCACAGAGAGTAGAAAGCCAGCGCCTGCTCATGCCCCTGGTGCTCGAACTCACGCCGGCCCAGCAAGCCGTCTTTGCCGAAATCTCGGAAGAGCTCAATCAGAATGGCTTTGAAGCCGAGCCGTTTGGAGCGCGAAGCGTCGCGATAAAAGTAGCACCAGCGGGCGTCGAGGCCGCTCAGATCGACCACATGTTGCAGGAACTGCTCGATCAGTTTTCTCGCGAGGAGCAAGAGTTGAACCTGGAGAAAGTTCGGGCGCGGATTGCCGCGTCCATTGCATGCCATGCTGCCATCAAGGTCAACATGCCGCTGCAGCAGAATAAAATGGAGTGGCTGCTGGCAGAGTTGGCGAAGACGGAGTGCCCGATGTCTTGCCCACACGGGCGGCCGGTGGTTTTGCGATACTCGATGAAGGATATTCAGAAGGCGTTTAAGAGGATTTAAACCGCGATAAGACCCGGAAATTCACGGCGAAAATCTTGTTAAATCGACTTAAAGCAACCTAAAGCGTCTGCTTCGGCAACTTCTTCGCGCCTAGAATAGAAAAAACGCTCTCTTCTGCGCAAAATCTAGAAAACAAAGGATCGGAATTTTTCTCGCCTTCTAGATCTATGGTTCTAAAGATAGTTACAGGCAAAATATAGAAAACATTGGAGTTGCTGGATGTGTTGGCTCAGGAAAAACTACGGTCGCCTCGCAAAATATAGAAAACAAACGATCGGAATTTTCATGCCTCCGGTAGGTAGAGGCAAAATATTGGAAACATAGGAGTTATGGCGATTCCATACCGCCCGCAGTTCCGTTTTGAAACTGCGGATGTACGTCAGATTGTCAAAGATCGCATATTATCTCATAGATAATCTATGTGTTCTTATGTTATCGCAAGTGAAGTGACGAGGTCAAGGAGAAAGCGGGCGGGCTGCGGAGCCGGTTCCAAATTGGGAATCTCGCGTCTCAACCGAACGCTTGCCAGAGCGGGGAAACCGCACTAGGGTTATAGGCGTATGAGCGATTTACGAAGTCAGATAAATAGCCTCTCGGCTGCGGAGAAGGCAGAACTGCTCGATACCGTCTGGGAAAGCCTGGAAGCGGACGCGGCATCGCTGACGGATGCGCAACGGGCAGAGCTCGATTACCGCATCGCTCGGCATGAGCAAAACCCCACCGATGTCATACCTTGGGAACAGGTCAGGGCGGGGCTGTTTAAGAAACCGTGACACTCCCGGTCGTCTGGTACCAGAGGCGAACGAGGACTTGCATGGTCCGGGCTGCCAGCCGATGTCATATCAAGAAGCCCCGCCCTCTCGCAAAGAACGCGAGAAGGGCAGGGCACCCGCTTCCGAAGGTGGCGGAAGCCTGGGCCAGCCCGCCAATTCCCTGTTTTCTACCGGAGCCGTCGCCATGCGGGAGTGCGGCGGTTTGCCTACGGAATATTTTTCGAGGTTCAAGAGCATCGGATTGTCGTAATCGCCTGCTTCCACGGCAGGCGCAATCCGAGGCGCTGGCAGTCGCGGTAATAAGGTCGGATGTTGCTCGTAAGGATCCGGGCACGCCGAACCTCTCGTTTATCTGCTGAGGTCCGGGCCACCCGCTCGTCACGCTTGTGGTAGCTTGCTTAAAAGACTGTCAGCAGCCGCAAGAAGTTGATTAACTCTCTTGATCACTTCCTCCAGGCTGGACGCATAGTCGAGAGCAATCGGTTGTTCCCTTTCTGCGTCCTCTTTCGATGTCGTCAGCACCGTGAGTTCGCGTGATCTCGCAGCAGCGTGATTCTTCACTCTCTCCAAATTCGAGAGTTGATCGTAAAAACGAATTATCTCCAAAACAACTGGATCGGAGACATCTCGGAGCTTCCCGAGCTGGGACGTATAAACGCCGATTTGAAAGGTAGTGGAAAGATGCAAAGCCTTTCGCGCTCCCTTTTGAAGGAGGTCCATCACCTCGGCTGCGTCCTTCAGAGTGCCCTCAAGGTGCTGGCGTAGGTTTGTCAGCTCGACACGAATTGCTCTCGTAAAGGCCTGCTTCACTATTCGGGCGTCGAGCCGATCCTTGAGCCGCCCTGAAATAAAGCCGACGGCCGCACCTATGAAGATGAAGAAGGTGGGCATCGCGATGCGATCCACCCACGACGGCACTTGGGCTGAAAGCGTCATTTCATCAATTGTAGGACTGCTAGGTATATGCCTGCTATATCGCTCATTTGGAGCGGGTTTGGTTTTTTCGTCGCTGAGCATAGAATACGTGACGAATGTCCTGTTCTGGAGGAGAACTGAAGAGTCCTCTACCAAAAGGAGGGCAGAGCGAATGGACGAACTGGGTGTTCCCCGGCCTGTGACTTCCGAGGTACAGTCCCGTCTTTCAATCGGGCAAAGAATAAAGGGCTTTGGGCTCAAGAGGCTTTTAGTAGCCTGCGTCGGCATCGGTGTTGGACTGGGCATTGGCATCATCGCAACTGTTGCCTCTATTGTTTGGCTAACGTCCCGACCTACACCAACCCCCGAACCTATCCCCGCCCGCGACTGGCCGCAACTGGATGTTGAGGGCGCCGGCCTAAGAGCTAAGCTCAAAACAGATTGGAACGACTCCGTTCGCCTTCAGCTTCTGGTTACGCCACGGTCCGACGATTTGAGGGCAGCGTTCAATGACGCCGTACAGTCGCATAGGGATTCAATATCGTTTACCGTGCACCTGTACGACAAAGCCGGATTTGAACTTTGCAAGAAGGATGTCACCCCGACTCCCGCTGTGGGCGCCGCAGATCGGATAGACGAATTGCAGGCAAACGATACTTTCCTCGGCTATGAGTGCTCCCTGTCAAACTATAAGGAAGCTGACGATTGGAATCTCAGCTACGTGTTTCCGGCCCTGATTGCCAAGACAAAGACAGCCACCGCCAGAACCGCAACCCCTCAGGAAAGTACGCCCAGCGAGGAAGACGACACGCTTACTGGGTTCGATTCCTACAGAGGGCATTTGGAAACTCTGTCGGGCAAGACTTTTCTTGTGCGAGAGGGAGAAAAGGACATTGCTTCAATGTGGAACATTAATGCTCAAGTTGAGGGCAAGAAACAACCTCGTCTTCACATCACCTGCAAGACGAAGGATGACTGCGTTATAGAAAACACCACCAACAGCCAGGCCGTGCACGGTCGGAGAATCGGGTAGCTGCCAGGGAGGCCGGTAGAGTTGGAACATCTGCGCCACGCCTGCCCGATCCAGTGTTTCCCCTCCTTGCGTCGAACTTCGCCGCACTCCGACACTTTACAGACCGTGAAAGGTTTTTCATCTGTGCTCTGTGGTCTAATACTTTCATGACCGATCTCGAGCAGTTGCGGCGGGAGAAGTGGCATCTGGACGGACATGGGGTCCGCACGTTCGACGACGCCCGCTCGTTTCTTGAGTCGGTTGGGTTTTGCATGATGTATCCCATGCGGCAGCAGGCGCTGGTGCCCACTTTCATCGGAGCTTGGGTTGGGTCGGATGCGCAGCTGCCCGACCGGCAGCATGCTTTCGCGGATCCGCGGGCGCAGGATGCTACCGAGTTGATGGTTCGGTTGTTGCGTGAACGGGTGGCTTACGAGGCTAACCGGTTCGACGAGAACAATGCGTTTTTGGTTGCGGCTTCCATCTTTCCTTATTTCTATGCGCTGGTGGGCGAGCGCAATCCCAAGTCGGCTCCGAAGCCGAAGCCGCACTCGGATTACTCGCAGTTGGCTTGCGATGCGTTGGAGTTGATCCGGCGCGATGGTCCGATCTCCAAGCAGAAGATGCGCGATGTGTTGGGTGGCAGCGTATCTTTCGTGGCTCTCGATCATGCGCTGGGGGAACTGTGGTCCCGGCTGCGGATTACGCGAGTTGACTACAATCCGGCGGAAGGCGCGTTCTGGGATGTGCTGTATCGCTGGTCGCCTGATGTGGTGCGTGAAGGGATCAACCTTTCGGTTGGAGAATCGCTTTCGGCGCTGCTCTCGAAATATCTGGACTGTGTGGTCGCCGCCGATCAGCAGGAGCTGGAATCATTTTTTGGCAACTTCGTTCCGCGCTCGCGGGTGAAGGAAGCCATTAATGCGCTGCTGGCGGCGCGCGAGTTGAGCTTTATCCGCGTGGGCAACCGGTCGCTGATTCACATCACGCCGGCGAAAGTGGAGACGACTGCGCGGGCTTCGGGGCCGCGAGAAAGGGCTGGGCCGCGGAAAGCTTCCACGCCGCAGGCTTGATCGGCTCTGCTAGCCGGGTCTGGGATCTTCGTTTGTCAGCAGGTTCTGGACGAGGTATTTTTTAAACCCACCCGGACGAGGCGTCCGGGGCTACGTGGTTCTGCCGGGCATTGGTTGACCGTTTCGCGGGAACTCAGTCCAAGGTGAATATGAAGAGAATTCTTGCCTTCAGCGTGTGCGTACTCTCACTCATTTTGGCATCACTGGCCAGCGCTCAAAATGGCTCAGGAGCACAGTCGAAAGCGGAGCCAGCACTGCCATACATTCCTAGCCTTGACGTAACCGCCATGGATAAGTCGGTCGACCCGTGCGTCGACCTTTATCACTACTCTTGCGGAGGGTGGCAGAAGAAGAATCCCATCCCGCCGGACCAGACTTCATGGACCGTTTACGGCAAGCTCTACCAGGACAATCTGATCTTCTTGCGCGGCCTACTCGAGCAGGCCGGGTCGAGTACGACTCAACGCGATGCGGTCACGCAAAAAATTGGCGACTTCTACGCATCCTGCATGGACGAAACCACGGCAGAAAAGCGCGGCATCGCGGCGATTCAGCCGCAACTCTATGCCATCGCACATCTTGATTCCGTGCGAGACATGGCTCCGCTGATCGCTCGATTGTCCCTTCCTTTCGGGCGAACGATTCTTTTTGCGGCGGGCTCAACTCAGGATCCCGACAATTCTGAACAGGAGATTGCCGATCTCGATCAGGGCGGGCTGGGATTGCCCGATCGCGATTACTACACGAAAGACGACGCAAAATCGAAAGAGATTCGCGAGCGTTACGTTCATCACGTGCAGAAAGTTTTTGAGTTGACCGGCGACAATCCCCAGAATGCGAAGCAGAACGCGGAGACCATTCTGCGCATGGAGAGCGCACTGGCCAGGGCTTCCTGGACGCAGGTCGAGCGCCGCGATCCTTATAAGATGAAGAACAAAATGAAGCTCGCGGACCTGAGCCAACTGGCGCCGAATTTCGACTGGCAGACTTACTACCGCGAGTCGCAGTATCCGCCGATTGAAATCCTGAATGTCGACGCTCCGCAATTCTATAAGCAGGTGAGCGCGGAACTGACCAGCGAACCGCTGGCGAACTGGAAGGTTTATCTACGCTTTCATGTTGCGGATGAGTATTCTCCTTTTCTGTCGGCCAGTTTCGTGCAGGAGAATTTTGAGTTCTACCGCAAGTATCTTCGCGGAGCCAAAGAGATGCAACCACGATGGCGGCGCTGCGTCCAGTACGCCGACTACAACCTGGGGGAGGCGCTGGGACAGGTGTATGTGCGGCGGGTGTTCTCGCCGGAGTTGAAGGCGAGCACGCTGGACATGGTAGATCGCATCGAAGCGGCCATGGGCGAGCGCATTCGGCAACTTGACTGGATGAGTCCGGAAACCCGGCAGCAGGCTTTGGCCAAGCTGGCGGGGATTCGCAACAAGATCGGCTATCCCGACAAGTGGCGCGACTACAGTTCTGTGAAGATTGTGCGGGACGATCTGGCGGGGAACATTCAGCGCTCGGCTGAGTTCGAGGAGCATCGCCAGATCAACAAAATTGGTCAGCCCGTCGACCATGGCGAGTGGGACATTACTCCGCCGACCGTAGACGCCTACTACAACCCGCAGATGAATGACATCAACTTTCCCGCCGGGGTGCTGCAACCGCCGCTATATGACGCCAAAATGGACGACGCTCCGAACTACGGCGATACCGGTGGCACCATCGGCCACGAACTGACTCACGGCTTTGACGATCAAGGCAGCCAGTTCGACGCCAAAGGCAACCTGAAAAATTGGTGGACCAAAGACGACCGGGAAAAATTCGATGCGCGCACCAAGTGCGTGGCCGACCAATACTCGCAATATGTCATGGTCGATGACGTTCACATCAACGGCGAACTTACTTTGGGTGAAAACGTGGCCGACCTGGGCGGCGAGATTCTGGCCTTTATGGCATGGAAAGATGCGACCAAGGACAAGAATCTCCAACCCATCGACGGTCTCACTCCCGAGCAGCGTTTCTTTATCGGCTTCGCGCAATGGGATTGTGCCAACATGCGGGACGAAGATCTGCGGGTTCGGGCCGTGACCGATCCGCATTCATCCGCGCAATATCGCATCAACGGCGTGGTGGTCAACATGCCGGAGTTCGCCCACGCGTTCTCGTGCAAGGCCGGCCAGCCAATGGTGAATCCGCCAGATAAGGTTTGCAAAGTCTGGTGAGTTCAATCCCGGTTGCGAAAATTCACGACTGGTATCCGGTATGCCTCGCCCACTGGTCTGCTCGTTCAAAACTCAGCGGCCAAGAGTGTCCGCTCTACACGAGCTGATGTTCGCCTTACCAGCCTTGCACCTGGACACTCACTTGATAGGTGAGGTTGTCAGGATTCGAGACTGGAATTGTAAGTGTGAGATGGCTGTTGGCCAGCACCCGAACAGGAAAGGTAACGGCGAGCGGGCCGGCGTTGGTCTGGGTGCCTCCCACTCCTCCGTAGACCACCAGGGGCTGAAGCCATGGGCCGTAGGTTCCGTTGAACGAGCATTTCTTTGGCGTGCCGTTCTCGTTCCACGGACAGAGACCGTTGCCCAGTTGTTCGGTTCCTACGTTGTCCGTCCATGTGAAGTAGGGGCTTACCGAATCTTTGACTCCGGCAGAAGAGGTGCCTGACAGCGAATAGTAAATCGTAATCAGGTAGCTTCTGTCACTGGTTGGCGGTGTCAATAGATCGGTGGTGCTGAGGGCTGCGGTGCCCGTGTAGGTCTGGTTGAAAACTTCATGAATGGTTCCGGCCTGCAGCGGCGCGATGACCAGGATGAGGGCTGCGAATATAAGAGCGAAGGTGCGAAACATGGTGCTCCTTTTCGGTTCCAAAGAAGTTTGAGTGGAATCGAAGCTATAACCGATTTGCCAGCACCGACAAGTCTCCTAAAGTAGTGCACTCTTTCGTAGGGCGAAGTGCTTCTTCCCAATTCGAGGTTTGAGTTCTTTCGCGGCTTGCGTGCACAACGATGAATCGACCCCAGCGGCCGAAGCTGGTCCCATTTGCGGTTAGTTACGGTACGCTCGAAGGGGAGCCGAGCGGGAATCGCTCGGCTCTCTTTTGTCAGAACCCATATTTCAGCGAGAACTGGATCAGCCGGGGGGTACCCACGACTGAGGTGATTTGGGTGAATGAGCTTGGACTTTCAATGTCCGTTGCCGATGGGTTGGCGAAAGACGGATGGTTGAAGAGGTTGAAAAAGTCGGCACGGAAGCGGAGACTTTGACGCTCGGTCAGCTTGAAAGTCTTGCCGATAGTGAAGTCCACGTTCTTCTGGGGCGGGCCGATGATGCAGTTGCGCGGGGCGTTGCCGTAGCCGGTCGCGTCTCCGGGCGCGCCGTTAGCCAGCGGGATAACCGCATCTGGCATGTAGGCTGCGGGATTCGCCCAATGGCCCAGGCGCGACTCGACGCTGCCCGGCGTGGCGGCTGTAGCACAACTGAACCCCGGGGCGAAGGTCGGGGTGGCCAGGTTCGGACTGCTGAGCGCGTATGCGCTGCCTCCGGCGGAATCAATGGGCGTGAATGGCAGGCCCGATTGCAGGGTTAGCACGCCGCTGAGTATCCAACCGCCGAGCGCGCCGCCGGTGAAGCCGCTGGTGTGCGCAAAGAAGGGCAAATTGTAGGTTGCGCTGGTCACGAACCGCTGCCGGCGATCGAAATCCGAGAGGCCACGCGAGTCGCGGGCGTTAACCTGATCGTTGAAGCGGGTGTCGAAGGCCACCGTAGCAGTCGAAACATCGTCGATTGCTTTGGAAAACGTATAGGCGCTCTGCCAATACAGCCCCTGAGAGAAGCGGTGCGAGAGGGTTGCCTGCAGCGAATGGTAATGCGAGTCGGAGTTAGGGGAGAACGATTCGTATGCGCTGGGAGCCAATCCGAGGTAGGGAGCGCGCGCGTTGGCGTTTTCCGCGGTGGTATCGACGATCTGACACGAGTTCCCTGCCGCCCTCACGCCAGCGCAACTTACTCCCGGAATCGTAACCGGGCTCTGAGGAGTTGCCAGCGTTGCCTGGTCGGGATCGAAGGTCGAGCGCAGATGCGTGCCCTTGGTTCCAACATATCCGATTTCGGCGAACCAATTCTTCCCCAGCTCATGCTGTATGGTGAAGTTCCACTGCTGGGTCGTAGCTGCGATCCAGTGGAACGGAACATCCAGGCCGATGAAGCTGTTTACGTTGCCGGTGAAGGCCGGGCCGCATTGATCGGGATTGGTCGACTTATTTCCATTCCCAAGGGTGCAGCTGGGAGCGAAGCCATTAAAGAGCGCAGCTTGAGGTACGAACGTGGGACTGAGCACACCCAGGGGCGGAATTCCGGTGAATCCGGTTTTCGGGTTGGGCTGGAAGAGGTTGGTCAGGCTGCCTGCTCCCGGCAAGAAGTTCACCGCGATAGGGAAGAATGGGGCGGAGAAGGATAAATTATCCACTGCGCCCAAGTCCTCGCGCACGCTGTAGATGCCATAGCCGCCGCGAATCGTAGTGGTGTGACGGCCAAACAGATCGTAAGCAAAGCCGATCCGAGGCTCCCAAACCGTGGCGTATTCATTCTTGAGAGCGGCCTGATTGAGAGTCCCACTCAGGCCGGGAAGATTGAATCGACTGACGCATGTCGGATACTGGAACGGTTGCCCCGTGGTGTTGGCCAGTGCGGGATCTAAATTGCCAAGATGGCAAAGCTCGTCGTAGGGAGCACCCACAAACTCATTGCGGAAACCGAGGTTCAGTGTCAGCGTCTTGCTCACCCGATAGTCATCCTGGGCAAACCAGGAGTATGCGGGAATGCGGTAGTCGTGATTGCCCACACCGCCGCCGGCCTCACCGAAGACAGGAGCGCCCGCCAGAAAGCTTTGAAAGTCAGTAGGGAATCCCGTCGGACCGGCAAAGAACAGTAGCCCGTTGTCGGCGACCGGCAGGTTCCGACGAATGGTTGTACGGTCGAGTTCGCCGCCGAACCGGAACTGGTGGGCGCCGTGGCTCCATCCCAGAGTATCGAGTAACACGAAGCTGTCGGACAGCGCGCTCTGCAGTTGCTGTGGAAATGGACCGAAGGCCCAGCTTCCAAAGGTGAAGCGGTAGATGTTCGGGTCGCCGTTGGCGGTGGGAATGTTGATCCCCACCTGGGCGTTGGTGACCGGCGGCTCGTTGTTCAATTTGTCGCTGATAATGTTGACCCCAAATCGAAGCTCGTTCACGATCGTATTGGAGAACAGATGAGTCTCGGTGACGCTGCCCACCCGGTTATGCAGCGGGATATCCAGCGGAAAATTCAAGTTGTTCGGCGTGGGTGCGCCTCCGGTCTGGATTTGAAACGAATCGGCGCCGAAGGGTTGAAAGGTGTCGGAATCGGCCCAGAAGAATCGGAAGGCGAGACGATCCTTGCCGCCGCGGAACTCGCGGTCCCAGTTGGTGGTGAACTGATCGTCTCGAAACTTGCCAGTAGAGCTCAGGATGAGCGGTCCATAGTTCAGAGCTGAACTGCAGGTCTTGGTGGCCGGATTATAGGTTTGCGTAATTCCTGGAGTGCCCGGCACCGTCGGAAGCAGGAAATTGCTGCCGAACTGATTGCTCTGGAAATTCAACAGTGCCAGCGCCACCGGGTCGATGCTGGTAAGGTTCACTGCCGGGCAATTCGCGGTGGCGGGAGAACTGAATGCGGATTCCAGGGAAGCTGCGGAGCGATCGGTGGGAATCACCGGGATGCTGGTGTTGATGAAGGTTCCAGGCGACGCGCCGCTGCGCTGCCGCGTGCCCTGATAGTTCACGTAAAAGTAGCCGAGCTTCGCTTTTGCCCCGATCGGCCCGCCTAAGTCGCCGCCAAAGATGTTCTGCTGAATTACGGGGCGCGGAAGTCCCGCGCGGTTGAGGAAGAAGTCATTGGCATCAAGCTTCGTGTTGCGGAAGTATTCCCAAAGATCCCCGTGAAAGTTGGCGGTGCCCGTCTTGAGAGTGGCATTGATATTGCCCCCTCCATTGCGGCCCTGAGTGGCATCGTAGAGACTGGTGCTGACTTTGAATTCCTGGATGGAATCGGGATTGGGTAAGGGCGTGTAGGTCAACTCGCCGAATGAATAATCGGCCACAGAGATGCCCTCGATCAGATAGTTGTTGTTGTCTTCTCGTCCTCCATTGACGTGAATGTATACCTGCCCGCGGCCCAATTGAGAGGCGTTGTTCAAGTCGGAGGATGCGCCCGCCGAGAGCGTGAGCAGTTGTTGAAAATTCCTGGTGGCCAGGGGAAGTTCAGTAATGGTATTGCTGCTCAGCGACTGCCCCGTGGTGGCATCGGTAGTATCCACTTGCGCGACCTGGGACTCAACTTGGACGACCTCGTTGACGGACGTCACCTTCAGCGATGCCGTCAGCCGCGTGGTCTCGGTGATATTGACAACTACGCCGGGAAACTTGGTGGTGGCAAATCCGGAGGCGCTAACCTCGATCCGATAGCTGCCGACCGGCAACAAATTGGCAGTGAAAGCTCCCGAAGAATCGGTCGTCAAATGACGTTCCACCTGGCCCGTGGCCTCACTCACAATATCAATCTTGGCGCCGGAAACCACGGCTCCCGATGCATCTTGAACCGTACCGGTAATGGCTCCCGTGGCGCCTCCCTGCGCCAACATGAGCCCGCTGAAGCAAGCAATGAATACCACTACAGCCATCGACTTTCGGATGCTGAACATGTTTTCCCCTTTTCCAATTTATTGGGAGCCAGCCAGTATATTCCTAAGTCTGGATGGTCGGCGATTCAATTTTTGGTTTTGCAGCATCCCATGCAGTGTTCCGCAACGACACAGTACACGGGTGTTTCTGTTCGACCGTGTAAAATCATTCGTTCAGATGAACCCACCTCAACCTCGCAAACTCATCATTGCCATTGACGGACCTGCGGGCGTGGGCAAGAGCACGATCGCTTCACGCCTGGCCCGCAAGCTCGGGTACGCCAATCTGGAGAGCGGAGCCATGTACCGCGCGCTGGCTCTGAAGGCCATCGAATGGGACACTTCCTTCGACGATGAAGCCGCGCTGGCGAAACTGGCGCACGACTCACGCATCCAGTTGGAACCGACTTCAAGCGGCACTCGCGTTCTGCTCGACGGGCGCGACGTAACCCAGCGTGTGCGCGATACCGATGTGACTGCCGGAGCCTCGCGCGCGTCGGTTCATCCTAAGGTGCGCGAGTGGATGGTCGCGCGGCAGCGGGAATTGGGCACGGGTGGCGGCGTGGTGATGGAAGGCCGCGACATCGGAACCAAAGTTTTTCCTGACGCGGACGTAAAGATCTTTCTCGACGCCGACCCCGTCGTCCGCGAGCAGCGCCGCCTGCAGCAACAGACTCTACAAGGACCGGCGGCTCAAACCACCGCCGCCGATTTACGCGAACGCGACCGCCGAGACCGCACCCGGGCAGCATCGCCGCTGGTGGCTGCTCGGGATGCACTGGTCATCGATTCCACTAACTTGTCGGAAGACGAAGTGCTGCGCCGGGTAGAAGACGTAGTGCAGAAGAAGCTGACGCCTTAGTCGGATGAAGGACGGGCTCTCGGGCATCAAAGCGGACCGCGGCTGAACAATATTTGAGCGTCGTATCTGAGACATTGCTGCTGCTCTATAAATTGGACATTGCCCGCCATATGCGTCAGAATACCGAGTTTATATTTCATCGCTTACATTTCATCGTGGAGAACTCATCGAGTGACCCAACTTGTGCGCGTCAAGATCAGCGCTCTCGGAACTTACGTCCCCCCTCGCCTTTTGACCAACGCCGACCTCGAAAAGATGGTCGAAACCAGCGATCAGTGGATTACCGAACGCACCGGAATCCGTGAGCGCCATATCGTGGACAAAGGCGTCGCAACCAGCGATCTGGCAGTTGAAGCGGCGAACAAAGCTTTGGCCCAACGTGGCATTGCGGCAAGCGAGCTCGACGCAATCCTCGTGGGGACAGTCACCCCGGACATGCTTTTCCCCTCCACCGCCTGTCTGGTCCAGCACAAACTGGGAGCAAAGGGAGTCTGGGGGTTCGATCTGTCGGCGGCTTGCTCAGCGTTCTTATACGCCCTGCAGACGGGAATTCAATTCGTCGCCACCGGAACGCACAAACGCGTGATGGTCATCGGTGCCGACGTCATGTCCTCGATTATCGACTATACCGACCGCGCCACCTGCATCATCTTCGGCGATGGTGCCGGCGCGGTCATTCTCGAGCCCGCCGATACCGACTCGCTGGGCATGATCGACTTTATCCACGAGGTCGATGGCTCAGGTGGATGCTTTCTCTACATGCCCGGCGGGGGTAGCCTGCATCCTTCGACGCATGAGACCGTGGACCAGAAGATGCACTACGTACACCAGGACGGCCAGGCCGTCTTCAAATTCGCCGTGCGCAAACAGACCGAACTCTGCGAAAAGCTGCTGGAACGCAACGGGGTGAAAGCCTCCGATATCAACGTGTTCATCGCGCATCAAGCCAATAAGCGCATCATCACCGCCACGGCGGATCGCCTGGGTGTGCGACCCGAAAATATCGTAATCAACATCGACCGCTACGGAAACACCACCGCCGGAACGATTCCATTAGCCATGGACACAGCCCGCCAGGAAGGCAAGTTAAAAAAGGGTGACTTGGTGCTCCTGGCCTCGGTAGGCGCAGGATTCACCGTGGGGGCCGCATTGTTGCGCTGGGCCTATTAATGTCTGATTGCCTTATGGCATAGCTGCGCTTAGGATGACACGTGTGTTTGTCCACACTGAAAACGGCCAAACCCTTACCCACCATTAGCACCGCTATCGCTTTTCTTCGGCTGCTCGAACGGTTTCTGCAAATACTTGCGAGCCTCTTCCAGCGCGCCCTGGGTGTTGTCGTTGGTTTGCAGAGCCTGCCGATATTCATTCGTAGCCCGCTCGCGCTGCCCAGTAACGTCAAAAATCTTGCCTAACTGAATGTGGCTCCAAACTTCAGTCCACCGCGGATCGCCGTCCCCGTTTAGAGAATCGCGGTAAGCGTTGGCCGATGCCTGATAATTCTTTTGCAGGAAGAACACCTCCGCCACGCGATAGTGCGCCAGTGAGCTGTTCTTGTTGACTTCGAGAGCTTTATTGAATTCCGAAAGTGCCCCGGCAAAATCCCCCTGCTGAACCAACGCCTGCCCACGCTGAATCGACGCCCGTAGCTTTACATCCGACGAATTGCGCAACACGCGATTGTCCGGATCAATCGAAATCCGCCGGGGCTTACCAAACGTTTCCAGGGTAAACGCGGAATCCGTGCCTACGACATCTACACGCTTCTCTTCTGTCCTTCCGTCGGTATCAACTTTCAGCTCAACCGGCATGCGGAAAAGATCGAGATCCTGCGTAATCTGCCCCACGATGCGAAACCCAGGGCAACGTTGATTGGCAGGGCACCTGTTTCCCAGCCGGTAAACGGTGTACTTGGTCTTAAATTCGGGAGCGCCCGTGGAATCAAGCCACTGGGTGAAAAACCAGGTGAGTTTTTCCCCGTAACTCTGTTCCGCGACGGCGGTGAAATCATCCAGCGAAGCCGACTTGCCCGCATATTTCGACGCGAACGTCCGCATTGTCTGATCAAACTTCTGATCCCCTTCCACCCAGCGCAGCATGTGCAAAATCATCGCACCCTTGTCAGTCGCCAACGACTGAAACTCCGGAGAAAACATATCCAATTTGCCGATCGTCGCCAGCGGCACCGCGTCGTAAGCCAGCGCTCCCACCGACATGTCTTTCACCACTTCTTCCAAACCAGCGCTCCCGGCAGCGTTTTCCACGTAGCGAGCTTCCGAGTACCGGGCAAATCCATCGCACAACCACCAGTCATCGATCGAGGCCGGACTCACCGAAACTCCCCACCACTGATGCGAGAGGGTATTGGCCAGCAGCCGGTAATTCACTTTGTCAGTCACGGCGCGGCTCGCGACGGCAGCCATCTCCGGAGCCCAGGCCGAAGGCACAGTATCATCCGGAATTTCGACGACCCTTAACGTCGTTGAAGGAGCTACGCCATACAGGGTCACGTAATAAGTAAACTCTTTGATCGCGGTTTCCGCATACATCGCGCCCAGATTCTGATGAACCGGCTTGAAAAACACGTGCAGATCCACCCCAGCCTCGTCACTCTTAAATTCCTGAAACGTCCCGGCAACAATGCTCCCAGGAAAACTCGGTTTGTCCCAAACAAAGGTGTAGGTCTTCCCCGCCAGCGCGCTCCCACCCGCTTTCTTTGACGGAGAAGGATTACCGATCGTCTCCTTACCGCTGCCAATCACCACCATGTGTGCCGGCACTGTAATGTTCATCGTGGCCGTGAACCGGTTGATGCCGTAAGCATTCACCGGAAACCAGCGCCCCGCGTAAAGCAGGTAACTGGTGTCATCGTTGATCGAGGCCAGCTTCAACCCTTGCACCGGGCTGTCGTCAGCGGAGTCGAGCGTCCCATCGTAATCAAATGTGAGGGTGGTTGAATTACCTTTGCTGAGGGGTTTCGACAACTGCACCCGCACCGTGAAATCCTGAGTGATGCGCTCGGCAGACAGCGTCTGGCCAGTCTCATCGGTCACTTTGGTGACTCGCAAGCCATTGTGCAGTTCAAAAGTAGCGGCGTTGATGTCGTCCAAAGCGGTAAACTTCACCTTCGCGCGGGCAGAGATCTTGTGGGTATGCGGAGTCAGCTCGGCGTCGATCTGATAGTCGTCCACCCGCAGCCGAGTCTTCTCAGCCGCCCAAGCGGAAAGCGAAACCAACAGAAGCAACAGGACAAGAAAGTTAGTAAGTGCCCGACGGTGCCGCCGAGGTCGAAAGGACATTCAGGAACGTCTCCCGGGAAATCCCGCAGGTCTCTAAGCTCTATGATGAAGATTGTGACGCAAAAGATGCTGGTAGGACAAGGGTTAGATGTCTTTTCCCTGTAAAGATGCGGCTGGCGGCGTTTCGTTCAGCGTCAACCCACCGACGCTGTCATTCCGAGGAGCCGAAGCGACGAGGAATCTAGGTTTCCTTGGCCACGCGAAGAAGTGAGACCCCCGCTAGGCTCGTTATCACAACCAATCGTGCTTTGTCAGCAATCCGCGACGTAGCAAACTACATCTCCACGGGCCGCCTCAGCACCGCCATAACCGACTGTGCCGCCCGATCCGCCGGATGAAGCGGCTCCTGATTCGGCCCCCGCAGCGAGGCTCTCACCCCCGCCAAACCTTCAATCATCTGAGTACGAACCGGGCCCTTTGGAAGAATCGCGCCCAACCGCGCGACCACCTTCTCAGCGGTGAAATCATGCTGGACCAGCTCCGGCACAATCTCTTTTCCCGCAATCAGATTCACCATGGCAAAATGCGGCACCTTGACCCGCGACCGTCCCAGAAAATAGGTCAGGGGCGACACGCGATACACCATCACGAACGGCGTGCCCATCATTGCAGCCTCGACGGTGGCCGTCCCGCTGGCAATAATACCGGCGCGGGAGTGTGCCAGCGCAGGCAAGGCCTCGCTAACCAATCGGATCGCAGGGCGACCACCAATGAGCCCCTCAAGAAAACTGCGATCCAGCGTAGGCGCGACCGGCAGCAGAAATTCATATCCCGAACCCAGCTTCGAAACCGATTCCAGAATCGCCGGCAAATTCATCCGCACTTCTTTCCTCCGGCTGCCCGGCATCAGGGTGATCCAGGCCTTCGCGACATCGAGCAGGTGGGTCGAAGCGTAAACGTTGCGATCAACCGAGGGCTGCGAAAGATCCGCCAGCGGATGCCCCACAAAGGTCGCATCCACACCCCGCTCACGGTAAAACTTCTCTTCGAAGGGGAAAATTACCAGCGCCTTATCGACGTATTTGCGCAGCAATCGAACCCGCCCTTGCCGCCAAGCCCAGAACTGGGGACAAACGTAGTACACGACAGGAACCCCGCGCTTCCGCATCTGCCGAGCCACACGCCAGTTGAAAGCAGGGGAATCGATGACAATGGCAAGGCCCGGCCGTCGCCGATCGGCCTCCGCGATCAACTTGTGAAATAACCGGTAGATTTTCGGAAGGTGGCTAACGATCTCGGAAATGCCCACCACCGCCAGATCTTTAGCGTCCACGACGGTGTCGCATCCCGCTGCCCGCATCCGGTCCCCACCGACCCCAAAGAATTCCAGAGACGGGTCGCGGCGCCGCAAAGCCTCGATGAGTTGCGCCCCATACATTTCCCCAGAGGCCTCGCCAGCGGAGATGAGAATTCGCACCGAAGCATTGTAAAGCGAGTGCAGGTGCGAGCGTCCTCGCTCGCGTTCCGTCGCTTCCGAGCGTCCGTACTTTTTAACTCCCTGCGGATGCAGCGCTCACGCCGCAGTTGCTCGACAGCAGCTGCAAGATAGCCTGATCATCAACCGGCTTAGAGAAATGGTATCCCTGCGCCATCTCGCAATTGAGTTGCTTGAGCAGCTTGATGTGCTCTTCTGTCTCGGTCCCCTCAGCCACGACCTTCAGACCAAGATTGTGAGCAAGCATAATGATAATCCGCACGATCTCGCGGCTCTCCGAATCGGTGTCCATATTCATAATGAAGGCGCGGTCGATCTTCAAGGTATCCACGGGAATCCGGCGCAAACGGCTAAGCGAGGAATACCCGGTACCAAAATCGTCGATGCTCAAGCGCACTCCCAGTGCCTTCAATTGAGACAGCACCTGACCCGATTTTTCCGCATCGCCCATAGCGATGGTTTCAATGATTTCGAATTGCACGCAACTCGGATCAACCCCGGTCTGCTTCAGAGTTTTACCGATCTCGCTTACTAAGTCGGTTTGAGCGAACTCCTTCGAAGTGATATTCACGCTCATCGTAAGCGGTGGAGACGAAGGAAACTCAGCCTGCCAGGAGCGAAGATGTTCGCAGGCTTCGCGCAACAGCAGCCGATTCATGGGCACGATGAGGCCAATTTCCTCGGCCACGGCAATGAATGCGATCGGCGCAAGTATGCCCTCAGGGCGTTGCCACCGCGTGAGGGCCTCGAAGCCCGTGATCTTGCCGGTCTGCACCGACACAATGGGCTGATAGAAAACGCGAAATTCTCCCTGATCGAGAGCTTTGCGCAGATCTGTCTCCAGCGTCAATCGCTTCACCGCACTCGCGTGCATGGCTGGGTCCGACACTTCGCAACGCGCCTTCCCCGTGCGTTTGGCGCGGTACATGGCGATATCCGCATCGCGCATCAGATCTTCCACTTCGCTGTGAGGACCGGCGCTGGAAGCGATCCCGATGCTGGCCGAGATGACGATCTCTTGCTGGTCCACGACAAACGGGTTCGCCAGTTCCAGTTGAATTCGCTCCGCCACCCGGACCGCTTGAATGGGGTCTCGAATGTCGTCCAAAAGGATGGCGAATTCGTCGCCACCGAGTCTGGCTAACCGGTCGTCATTCGTGGGCTGGTCAGGTTCGCCGTCACCGCGGGGACGCGAGACCAGGTCGGCCCGGCGCACTGCGTCCTTCAATCTTTGGCCGATCTGAATCAGCAACTCGTCCCCAGCCGTGTGTCCGAGGCTGTCATTGATGATTTTGAATTCGTCGACGTCGATGAGTAACACCGCGAACTTATAGTCTGAATGTCTCCTGGAAAGAGTCAGAGCGTGGTTCAGCCGGTCCAGGAACAGGGCGCGGTTGGGCAGATCGGTGAGTCCGTCGTGGAACGCATTGTGGGCCAGCAGTTCCTCCGCCCGCTTTCGCTCCGTGATGTCCCGGTTCACAATGACCAGTTTGTCGGTTTGCCCTTCTGCATTACGGACCGCGCTCGCGGTTGACTCCAAAGTGCGCCAGGAGCCGTCTTTGTGGCGTATCCGGTACTCAACCCGCTCCCCATGGCCGGTCAACTTGGCGTTTGCCGCGGCTTTCAATACACGCGGCCGGTCATCCGGATGAATTTGCTCGAGCGACGACGTAGCCTTCAAATCCTGGGCAGAATACCCGAGAACCTTTTCATAAGCTGGACTGTTGTAAAGCCGGCGGCCATCGCCGTCGACCAGCGCGATCATATCGGCGGCGTTTTCACTGATCAGTTGAAAAAGTTGATCTCGCTCGGCCAGTTGTCGTCGAATGCGGTGGAGTTGCAGGTGTTGATAGATGGTGTAGAAGTCGAAAAGCAATACCAGGGCTGCCAGCCCGCGCACCCATTCACTGAGGTCGAACCAGTACGATGAATCCGCATCCCAACGAAACCAGCGAAACGTGAAGGACACGATGCCCATGGTCAAGGCCAAGGTCACCGCGACGGCGAACCCCCACAACCACCACTCCCGACCTTCGATCTGGCGCATCTCGGTCGGAATTGCCTGGGGACTGCTGGGGCTCACTTCTTGGAATGCTTGTCGATTCATGCCGATTGGGACTTGCTGCTCTACTGTATGGATTCTAGCCCGCGGAAGAACGTATCGAAGAGTTACGAAAGGCAGCGCCCATCGGCGGTCAGCGTCGATTAAGGGCAATCAGACAGGTCCGAAGCGGATGGCGACGCTGCAAAGCCTCGATGAGCTGTGCTCTATGCATTTCACCGATGCCTCGCAAGCGGAGATAAGATTTTGCACCGAAGGATTGCTAAGCGATGTGCGCAAAGTGGCGTTGTATCGTGGGCGGCGCACACGTAATATCTTTGCTTCACCAACCAGGAGGGTGCCCCATCCTTTCGCGTTGTTTGCGGAAGGGTGGGAGGCGTAAACCTCCGCGACCTTGCTTACTTCGATATTTACCTATGGGTACCTATTGCTCGCAACAGGTTTACTGTAGAGGACAGGCTATATACCTAAAAAACGCGTTTTCTTGCTAGATCTATGAAAACAAAGGCTCTCTTTTCGGAGATACCCTCGCAAAATATCCCTTCTAAAGGACTTACGAACGGGATATCCCCAGGTCCCTCTGCATCGTAAGTCTATGAAAACAGGTGGCAGGTTGGGATACCCTCTAAAATATCCCCTTTAAAGGACTTAGCGATGATGTTTCGGAGACAAGGCAGGTCTTCTGTCGCAGGGGAAGCGCCTGCGTGGGAATGTTCGATTTGTCAAAGAGCCGAAACAGTCGCCGCGGTTATCGCGGAGCTAATTTAATAAGTTTTATGTTAGCCTCGCTGGGACGCCTAAGTCAAGAGGAATAGTGGAAACTAAGTCGGAATGTACGGCGCGCCGGCGTGAGCAAGGTGAGGTCTTCGCCGCGTACGTATGCATCTCGGGCGAGGAATATCCTTTGAAATAGCAGGATTTGACTCCGAGGGCGAAGGGCAGTATACACCAGTTTGGGCGGCCACAGACCTAGTCGTCTGCGTTCGCTGTTACTTGGGGGCCGGTGGCTACTTCTTGATCTTTGTATTGCAGTTGATAGAGCTTGTAGTAAATGCCGCGCTGGGCGAGCAGTTGCTGGTGGGAACCCATTTCGCGGACCTGTCCCTTGTGCATCACGACAATTTTGTCGGCCCGCTGGATGGTCGAAAGCCGGTGCGCAATGATCACCGAAGTACGGCCTTCCACCATGCGGCTAAGAGCATCGCGCACCCGGAACTCAGTTTCCGTGTCTACGCTGGACGTGGCTTCGTCAAGGATCAGAATCTTGGGCTCGTGCGCCAGGGCGCGGGCAAACGAGATGAGCTGCTTCTGTCCCGTCGAAAGCGTGCTGCCGCGCTCGCGCACTTCTTCTTTGAAGCCATTCGGCAGCGTGCGGACGAAGTCGGCAAGATTCACATCCTCCGCGGCTTTTTCCACGTCCTCGTCTTCGATGCCTTCCGTGCCCAGGCGAATGTTGCTGGCAACTGTTCCGCTGAACAGGAACGGATCCTGCAAGACCACGCCAAAGCGGCGGCGAAGATCGGCAAGATCCATATCCTTGATGTCGACTCCGTCGATTTTGATCGCGCCTTTCTGCACATCGTAGAAGCGCATCAGCAACGAGATAATCGTCGTCTTACCCGCTCCGGTCGCGCCGACGAAGGCGACGGTTTCTCCGGCTTCGATGGCGAAGGTTACATCGTGCAGTACCCAGTCGGGGCCGGAGGTAGTGGAGCTTCGCTCGACCGGACGGACGAGGGCGTCCGCGCCTACGTGGGCATCGGGAATCGAGCGGTACGCGAACCAGACATGATCGAACTCAATGCGACCGGGACCTTCCGGAACCTTTGTAACCGCAGGCGCCGTGATCTCCACCGGCGCGTCGAGCAACTTGAAAATGCGCTCGCTCGAAGCCATGGCCGACTGCAGGATGTTGTACTTCTCGCTGAGATCCTGAATAGGCCGGAAGAAGCGCTGCGCGTACTGTATGAACGCAACCAGAACACCCAGCGTGGTCGTGCCGCGGATCACGTCATTGCCCCCGAACCAGATCACGCAGGCAATCGCGATCGCGGAAAGTATCTCAACCACCGGGTAATAGACGGCGTGCGCCAGGATCGCGTCTTTGAACGCGTCCATGTGAACCGCATTGACCTCGGAGAACTTGTCGAAGGCGCGCTCCTCGCGATTAAACAGCTGCAGCACGACCATGCCGCTTACGTGCTCCTGCAGATAGGCGTTGATGCGGGCGATCGCCACGCGAATCCGTCGGTAGGAATCGCGAACCTTGTCACGAAAAAGCTTGGTGGCAATGCCGATCAGCGGCAACACGGCAAATGTAATCAGCGCCAGCTTCCAGTTCATGTGCAGCATGATGGCGATAATTCCGGCCAGCACGAACACGTCTTCGAAAATCGAGACCACGCCGGAGGTGAACATTTCGTTCACTGCATCCACGTCGGTGGTAACCCGCGTGACCAGGCGGCCGACGGGATTCTTGTCGTAGAAGCCAATATGCATGCGCTGGAGGTGACGGAAGATCTGGGCCCGCAGGTCAAACATCGTCATCTGCCCCGTCCATTGCATGTAGTAGGTCTGCAAATACTCCAGCAGGAAGCTGAAGACCAGCAGGCCAACATAGAGGGCAGCGACTTGCGCAATCCCGAGCAGCGCCTTGTTACTTAAGAAGCGATCCAGTGGGGTGTGCAGTCCGTTCACTGGAGCCAGATAGCGGTCCACTACGATTTTGGTGAGATAGGGGCCGAGAACGTCGGCGCCAGCCTTGATCAAGATGGAAACCAGCGCAATCCCCACCTGCCATTTGTAGGGACGCAGGTAAGTCAGCAGCCGCTTCATCAACCGGCTGTCATACGCTTTGCCTAATACTTCTTCTTCCGAGGCCATGGGCGGCTAATGTCTAAAGGATACCTTACATAGATGGGAAGGAAGCCAGCGAAGATGGAAAAGCTTTTGGAGTTCTGTAGAGACGTAACTTGTTAGGTCTTGGGTCGCGTCCAGAATCAGGTTTATTGTCACTCGCGACTGCAGATTCCTCGCTCCGCTCGGAATGACAGGGGATAGTTTCTTGCGGCGCGAGACGTAGCTAGCTACGTCTCTACAGTGGTTGTGTTTTAAGCGATTTTTCTTAGCACCAGCGCTGAGTTCTTCGATCCGAATCCTACGCAGTTGCAGATTGCGTGCTCAATTTCAGTTTTGCGGCCTGCGTCGGGCACATAATCGAGATCGCACTTGGGATCGGAGACATCGAGGTTGATCGTAGGAGGAATTTTTCCGTGCTCCATCGCGATCAGGGTTGCAGCCAGGCTGGCTGAGCCGCAGGCGCCCTGGGTGTGCCCGATCTGCGATTTGAGTCCAGACATTGGAATCCGCCCGGCGTGCGCGCCCAAAGCCAGTTTCAGGGCGCGAGTCTCTACACGATCATTCATTTCAGTAGACGTGCCATGAAGATTCACGTAATCGACGTTCTCGGCGGCGATGCCCGTTTCTTCGAGAGCCAAACTAATGGCGCGGGCAGGCTCTTCCGGTGAATCGCTCATGCGGACCCGATGGAACGCCTCACAAGTGGAAGCGTACCCAGTGATTTCGGCGTAGATGCGCGCGCCTCGCGCACGAGCATGTACGTAGTCCTCAAAGATAAACATCCAGGAACCTTCCGCGATCACAAATCCGTCGCGGTCGGCGGAAAATGGCCGCGAGGCCCGCTCGGGGGCGTCGTTCCAAGACTGGGTGAGCGCGCGCAAGAGAGTGTAACCTTTAATAATTCCGGGAGTGATTGGCGAATCCACGCCGCCGACCAAAAACATCGGCTGCACTCCCGCTTGAATGTGCTGATAGGCATAACCCAGTGCGTCGGTGGATGAAGTGCATCCTGCGGTGACCACGTGACTGTAGCCGCGAAAGCCAAAGCGCATGCTGATCTCGCTCGGAATCGTGCCCATGGTTCCGCTGGGAATGCAGAACAGGCTGACCTGCTTGACGTGTCCGGAGTGCCAGAGCCGGTATTGTTCCTCAGAGAATTCCTGTGCGCCGCCGCCTGTGCCCAGGATCACGCCGATTTCGCGTTTCTCGTCCATGGACATTGCCGCTGGATCGAGCCCGGCATCGTGGATGGCTTCGTTCGAAGCGGCTACGGCCAGGGGCACGACGCGAGAGACGTGTTTACGCTCGCGAGCATCCACCCACGCAAGTTCGTCAAAGTCGGGAATTTCGCCGGCGATGTGGACAGGCAGTTCGGACGGATCAAAGCGCGAAATGCGCTTCACGCCGGACTTGCCGGCAAGAACAGCGAGGCAGAACGCTTCCTTGCCGATGCCGTTGGGGCTGACTACGCCCATCCCAGTGATAACCACGCGCGGAAGCGTCATCAGTTTGTAGTCGTTACTCCGTATCCCTCAAAATAGGAACCCGACGGTCGCGGGTAAGTTCCGAGAGTCGAATTAGAAAATCAGGTCAGGCCACCGCGTCCCGTGAAAGTGGGATAATCGTCTGAATGCCTCTCGGCCTCTACGTCTCCGTGCCTTTCTGTCGCACTAAGTGCAGTTATTGCAACTTTGCATCCGACGTCTTCTCCAGTTCCATGTTCCAGCGCTATGTGGACCGGGTCTGCGCTGACATGAAACATGCCAACGCGACTGTAACACAGACGGGCGGACGCGTGGAGAGCGCTGTCGACTCCATCTACCTCGGCGGCGGAACTCCTACTGTACTGCATTCAACGCAACTGCAGCAGATGTTTGTCACGATTTCGCAGAATTTTGAAGTCCAGCCGAAGGCGGAAATTACGGTCGAATGTGCTCCTGGCACGCTTACTCCCGCCGTAATCGAGATTCTGCAACACTGCGGAGTGAATCGTGTGAGCCTGGGTGTTCAATCCTTCGTCGATCAAGAGGCGGCCTCGGTCGGGCGTCTGCACAATCGGAAGACAGTTCTTGATGACATTGCCCGCCTCCGTGCCGCCGGGATTACAAACATCAACATCGACCTGATTGCGGGGCTGCCGCATCAGACCGCTGATAGCTGGGCGTTTTCCGTGGAGCAGACGATAGCGGCTCAGGCCCCGCACGCCAGCGTCTACATGCTGGAGGTGGACGATGATTCACGGCTCGGCCGCGAACTCATCGCTGGCGGTACGAGGTATCACGCTCACTTTGTTCCGGATGAAGATGTCACAGCCGATTTGTACCTGATGGCCTGTGAGCGACTGGAAGCTGCGGGAGTGCAGCAATACGAGATTTCGAACTTCGCGCGGCTGGGGTATGCGTCGCGACACAATCTGAAATATTGGACCCGGCAGCCGTATCTGGGATTTGGTGTGGATGCGCACTCGATGCTGCCGGGACTGGAGGGCGAGGTCGAAGCGGTGAGATTTTCCTATCCGGATGCCCTCGACTTTTATGTGGCTGGAGGTCCGCTGAATCGGACACTGGTGTCGTCGTCCGCGGCGCTCGAAGAGACATTCTTCCTGGGCCTTCGACTGACCTGTGGAATCAATTTGCGGCAGGTTGCTGAAACCTTTGGGCAAGAGGCAATTGCAGGTTTCTCTGAGACCATTGCCGATTTCGTGCATATGGGACTGATCGAGAGGCTAGGAGACGTAATCCGTCTGACGCCGCAGGGCCGGCTTCTTTCCAACGAAGTGTTCGAGCGATTCCTCTCCGTTCAAACCGGCGAAGTTTCGGCTCGATGAAAAATTGAAGCGACCTGAACTAGCGCGTGCATTGCCCTGGGCGTCACGCGCCGGCCTCTTGAGATTCTCGTTTTCTCCGCGTGCAGCCGAGCACGACTTCATGTCCAGCTCGCGCGCAGATCGTTCCGAGTTTGCCACCCGTCAAGCCGGCATTCCAAAATGCCAACTCGCATGCTATCGATTGATCAATTTCTGCAGTTTTTCCGGGTACCGTTCTCCTTGCACCGGGATCCTCGCCGCCGCGGAGTCGATTTGGCGGAGATCGTCGGTTGTAAGTTCGATGTCAACGGCTCCGATGTTCTCTTCGAGACGGTGCAGCTTCGTCGTACCGGGGATCGGGATGATCCACGGCTTTTGCGCAAGCAGCCAGGCAAGGGCGATCTGAGCCGGTGTCGCCTTCTTTCGTTTTGCAACCATGCCAAGCAAATCAACCAGGGCCTGATTCGCTTTCCGGTTCTCCGGGGTAAAGCGAGGGACCAGGTTGCGGAAATCGTTTTTGTCAAACTTCGTATCTTCGCTGATCTTGCCTGTGAGGAAACCCTTGCCAAGAGGGCTGAATGGAACGAATCCGATGCCGAGCTCCTCGAGCGCCGGTAAGATTTCCTCCTCAGGCTCTCTCCACCACAACGAGTACTCGCTTTGAAGTGCCGTGACCGGTTGGACTGCGTGTGCGCGGCGGATGGTCTGCACTCCTGCTTCAGAGAGACCGAAGTGCTTCACCTTGCCTTGCTGGATCAAGTCCTTCACGGTTCCCGCCACGTCTTCAATCGGGACGTTCGGATCCACGCGGTGCTGATACAACAAATCGATGACCTCGGTCTTAAGGCGTTTGAGCGAGGCTTCAGCGACTTCCCTGATATGCTCCGGCCGGCTGTCCACTCCATCCAAAGCTCCCGTGTTGGGATCGAGTTTGAAGCCGAATTTGGTGGCTATCACCACCTTGTCACGGAACGGGGCCAGAGCTTCGCCCACCAGTTCTTCGTTTTGGAACGGACCATACGCCTCGGCGGTATCGAAGAATGTAACGCCGCGTTCGACGGCCGCACGGATAAGGGAGATTCCGTCCTGCTTGTCGACCGCGGGACCGTAGCCGTAACTCAATCCCATGCAGCCCAGCCCAATGGCCGATACCTCCAAATTGCTTTTTCCAAGTTTGCATTTTTTCATTGCTTCTCCTCCCAAGTCATATTGAACCAGTTTATGATGCTGCCTGTGCACGCTGCATTTCGTGCTGGCAATGGAAAATGCAAAGGTACGAGAATGCAATTCTTCGCTACCCATCGGCCAAAGCAGTGTTCAGGCAGGGCATTGACTGGCAATCAGCGGAGCTGAGCCCGGACTGCAACGTCAAAGTTTGAATAGTACTTCTTCACGTCATTGCTTCCATACTTCTCCCGGAATTTCTCGACCACCGACGATACCTGTTTGGGGTCAGCGAGAGGAATGCTTTTGAATTCAGCCACTGTGCCTCCCGCCTTGATGTGAATCGATGGGTTCTTGAGCACGTTCTTGTACCACTGTGTATCCGATCCTTGCACCGGCAGCAGGTAGAGCTGGTCGTCGTCCCATACGAACCAAACAGGAATTGCGATGGTGCGTCCTGACTTTCTGCCGGTCACACTGATGGTAATTTCGCGAGATCGGGAAAGGCGGTCTTTTATAGGGTTGTTCTGCTTTGGCTTAGGGTTCATCCAAACCTCCTTTATGTCGCGTCGCGGTATTGTTCGTCGCTGACCTGTTCCATCCAGTCGACCACCTTGCCGTCCTTCTTTTCCTGAATGGCGATGTGGGTCATGGCCGTGGTCGGCGCAGCTCCATGCCAGTGTTTCTCGCCGGGGGAGAACCAGACCACATCGCCGGGCCGAATTTCTTCGATCGGGCCGCCCCAGCGTTGTGCCCGGCCGCAGCCAGCGGTGACGATGAGAGTCTGGCCGAGGGGATGCGTATGCCAGGCAGTTCGCGCGCCCGGCTCGAAGGTTACAGTGGCGCCCTGAACCAGCGCGGGATCAGGCGCCTGAAACAGTGGATCGATGCGTACAGTGCCAGTGAACCACTCCGCCGGCCCCTTCGCGGAAGGTTGCGTGCCAACTTTTCTGATTTCCATTTTCTGGTTTCCTTAGTCGATCGCTGAGTAACTCACTTCGATGTCTTGTTCATCCAGACGTCCCACGTGATCGGCCCGGCTTCCTCATCCGTCATTGGGCGGCCCGTCAACTTAAGGGCCAGCTTGATCTGACCGTGATGGTAGCCCTCATGCCAGACCAGGTGTTGGAGCAGGAGAATCGGGTGGTCGTAGTGAAGGTCCATCTCGCGGCCGGCTTCCACCCTGCCTTTGACCGCTTCCCGCACCGCTTCGGCGCTGTCGTTCAGCATGGCGGCGATGCAGCCGGGGTCGCGCTCGGCCGTCCACTCCGTTTCGGGCAGTTTTCTGGCGAACTCGGGGGCGTCCTCGGAGACGAACACCAGTCGAACATAGTGGATGTGTGTAAACAGCTCCGCGACGGATGGACTCCCCTCCATTGCTCTGGCCTCCAGCCCACCCTTCGGGAGAGCGCGGACAAGGTTGAGAAGGATGGTGTTGTTGCGGTCCCAAGAGTCCAGCAAAGCCTCAAGTAGAGTTCGGCCTAGTGCTTCCGACATATCCGCCCCGTTTGTTGATGCCACGAATTCTATATGAGCTTACCGCTCAGCGATTGCTCATCTGCTCGATGTGTTCGGGGTACCGAGCCCCTTGCGCTGTGATCTTTGAAGCGGCGCTTTCGATCTCGCGGAGATCGTCGACCTAGTAATGCTCCCAGGCAACTCTCCAGTGTTCATCTGGGCGAGCCGACTTCACGATGAGATGTTTGCCGGAGAACTCAAATGCGCGCGGCAGGTCTTTGCCGATCAGGGTCCGCGCCAGTGCGCCCTCGACGTGAAACGTGAAAGTGTGAGCGGGTTCGTCGATCTCGTAGTTGCCAAAGGAAGCCTCGTACCCGCCTTGCGAATACTGCTCAGGGCCACCTGGCGCTTGTGCCTGTGGATTGCGTTCCATGACCTGGACTGACATGTGGCCGTCGCGTGTGAAGACCAGCATCCCGGTAGAGTCGACCCCGTGAATTTTTCCGTCGGCGCCTTCCTGTTCGAGCGAGGCCAGCCGCCACGCTCCGACAAACCGGTCCTGGATACCCTCATTTCCCACCTGGCTGCCGGACAGCGTCATTGCGGTCATACCGATGAACAAAGACAGCGCGCCGAGCGAAAGCAGCTCTTTCATTTTCATTTCAGAAATCGCCTTACTCACTCTTGAGAGAAGCCATGTCAATCGAGAAGCGGTACTTCACGTCCGACTTGAGCAGTCTCTTGTAGGCTTCGCTGACCTTCTGGATGGGGATGACTTCGACATCGGCGGTGATGTTATGCTTCCCGCAGAAATCGACCATCTCCTGGGTTTCGGCGACGCCGCCGATGCTCGATCCCGAAAAATTGCGATTGCGCATGATCAAGCCGAAGGCAGCGACGGCGAGGGGCTGCGGCGGCGCGCCGACAATCGTTAGGTTGCCGCTGCGGCGCAGCAGGTTGATATAGGCGTTGATGTCATGGTCTGCGGAAACGGCGTCCAGAATGAAATCGAAGCTCTCGGCGTGCTTTTGCATCTCGTCGGCATTCTTCGAGATGACGACATCGTCGGCTCCGAGACGACGGGCGTCTTCCTTTTTGTTCGGAGACGTGGTGAAGACAACGACATGGGCTCCTAGCGCATGGGCAAACTTCACGGCCATGTGCCCCAGTCCGCCTAAACCGACCACGCCAACTTTCTTGCCTTTGGTGACACCCCAGCGGTGCATAGGTGAGTAAGTTGTGATTCCGGCGCAGAGCAGAGGCGCGGCTCCGGCTGGGTCCAGGTTCAAGGGAACGCGAAGCACGAATCTCTGATCGACGACGATGCTCTCGGAGTAGCCGCCATAGGTTACGGCTCCGAGGTGCTTGTCTGGGGAGTTGAAGGTCAGCACCATGTTTGGGCAGAACTGCTCAAAGCCCGCCCGGCACTCGGGACAGGTGCCGTCGGAGTCGACCATGCAGCCGACCGCGGCGAGCTCGCCGGGCTTGAACCTGGCCACTGCGGAGCCGACCTTGGTGACACGGCCGACAATCTCGTGGCCGGGAACAATCGGGTACACCGTGGGCATGAATTCGCTCCACTCATTACGCACAGAATGGAGGTCGGAGTGGCAGATACCGCAGAACAGGATTTCGATTTGTACGTCGTTTTCGGTGGGATCGCGCCTCGGGATCTTGGTGGAGGCTAATGGTGATGTCGCACTGGCAGCGGAAAAAGCTTTCGCGTTGAACATGGACTTAGTCTAATATGCGCCCCGCCTGTTCCGATATGCAGAGCGCCGTTATTCATGCAAAATACGTCCCGCATGGTCCGATGCCAAGTTGACCCGACGCATTCCGGACACACTTTCTGGTTGCAACCGCCTTTGCCATTTCCACATCACAGATAAGCGCCGTCGTGTTACACGAAATCCGCATAAAGGACTCTCCGGCAATGTGCCGTTCCTCGCGATCTGGTATTCAAGGACACCTTCTTGCCGGTTCGTCCCGCTGCAAATCAATCATTCGCAAATCAATCTGGAGGAAATAGACATGAAAGCCCCCTTCTTAATCGGTCGTTTGCTGTTCGCAGGATTGTTTATCAACAGCGGGATCAGCCATCTGAAAAAACGTAAGGAGATGGCAGAATACGCGCGTGCAAAGGGCGTTCCTGAACCGGAGCTGGCCGTAACTCTCTCCGCCGTACCTCTGCTGATAGGAGGCACCAGCCTGGCGCTCGGTGTCAAACCCAAGTTTGGCGCCATGGCCATCCTCGGCTTCCTGGCGGGGGTTTCTCCCGTCATGCATGATTTTTGGCGCAATGAGGATCCGAACGAACGTCAAACCAACATGATCATGTTCATGAAGAATATGGCGCTCGCGGGCGCAGTGTTGGCGCTGATCGGAGTCGAAGAGCCGTGGGAAGCGAGTGTTCCTCTCGGTAACTCAACTCTCGCCGAGAAAGTGCGCTCCGTCCGCCGGAAACTTGCGGCATAACCTGGCTAGCGGAAAGCAAGCGGATGCAATCCCAGATAAGGACCGCGGGCGTCTGTCCAACCGGCGTTCTATTTCGCTTTGGAGAAATCTTCCACCGCAAACATCTGTCCATTGCGTTCCGCTATGCCGATACCTGCGGAATCCATGTCGCTATCCAGCATGTTGGCGCGGTGTTGGGGGGATTTCATGAAGCTTTGGTGGATGGTGGTTGGGTTTGGTCCCTCATCCACGTTTTCGGAAAGCCAGGTGAAGTGGGCTCCGGCCGCTTTCGCCCGGGAGGGCAGGCTTGGCTCGCCGGGAAGTTGGTGCGAAACCGTTCCCTGCTCAGCCATGCGCTGGGCGTGCTTGCGGGCGGCGTTGGCCAGAGCTTCGTCGTAGGCGAGGGATGACAGTGCGTGCGCTTTGCGCTCCTGGTTCATGGCGTTGAGCAGTTGGCGCTCCGCGGCCGCCGTTTTCTGCTGTGCCAGGGCGCTCGCCGAACCAAGAGTCAGCAGGGCGATCAGAACGGCGATTCGATGTTGAACGCGCATGAAAGCTCTCAGGGGAATCTAACCCTGCTCGGGGCTTTTCGACTCGATTGTAAGAACATTTCTCTCAGGGGTTGAGCCCCGCATTAGCGCTGGAAGCGCTGCTGCGCCACCCAAAATCGGAGCTTCTCAGCACCTGTGAAGCCTTATCCTTCCAAGACCATGAAGCCGCGTTTCAGCATTGCATTTTAGCTCGCCCCAGCACGAGCGCGGATCACGCCTACACTTACTCAATGCCCAGCTCTTTCCACTTTTTATCCACCAGCGCTTTGGTTTTTTCGTCCATCAGAATTTCATCCGGCCAAGGCCGCGTGAAGCCTTCGCTCGACCATTTGCGGGTGGCGTCGATGCCCATCTTCGATCCGTAGTTGGGGAGGCGAGAAGCGTGGTCGAGCGAATCGACGGGCCCCAGCATGAACTGAATATCGCGCTCCGGGTCGATGTGGTTGAGCACCTTGAGCGTAACCTCGCCGATATCCTGCACGTTGACGTCCTCATCGACCACGAGGATGCACTTGGTGAACATGGCCTGCCCGAGGGACCAGACAGCGTTCATTACTTTGCGCGCCTGGCCGGGATAAGACTTCTTGATGGAAATGATCATCAAGTTATGAAAGATACCCTCGACCGGGAGATTGATGTCGACGATTTCGGGAATCGTGAGCCGCATGAGTGGGAGAAAAATGCGCTCGACGGCTTTACCCATCCACCCATCTTCCATGGGCGGCTTGCCTACGATGGTGGTCGAGTAAATTGGGTCTTTGCGATGGGTGATGCAACTGAGATGAAAAACGGGATAAAGATCCTCTAGCGAATAGAAGCCGGTATGATCGCCGAATGGGCCTTCGGTTCTTAGTTCGTCCAAGTTTACGTGACCTTCGAGGATGATTTCGGCGCTGGCTGGGACTTCGAGGTCGACCGTTTCGCACTTTACCAGTTCGACTGGTTTCTGGCGGAGGAATCCGGCGATGAAATATTCTTCGACGTCAGGCGGGGCTGGGACGATGGCGGAGAAGGTGATTGCGGGATCGGTGCCGATGGCTACGGCTACTTCCATTTTGCCGCTGGGGCGGTCGCCATCTGGTAACACGGACCCGCCGGACGAGCGCGCCATAATGTCAACCGCAGCACGCGCGAAGGCTGCCGGGCTTTGCCCGGCTGGACGGGTGAGGGCGCCCGTCCCTACGGATTTGTTCGCGGCAGCTCGCAGTTGCTCGCGGTAGTGCTCCGCTCCTACCTTTTGTCTTTGCCAGTGCATGCCGGTGGTTTGCTGATCGTAGACCTGCATGCGATACATCCCTACGTTGCGCTTGCCGGTTTTGGGATCGCGTGTGATGACACACGGCAGCGTGATGAAACGGCCTGCATCTTTTGGCCAGCACTGGAGAATGGGAAACCAGTCGAGGGAGAAATTGTCGCGGCGAATGACTTCTTTGCACGGTCCGGTGGAGACGGTCTTCGGAAAGAACTTTCCCATTTCTGCGAGCATCGGGAGCATCTTGACCTTGTCGAGGAAGCCTTGCGGGGATTTTACGTCCATGAATTGGCGGATGCGGTCGGCGACTTCGTCTAGCTTGTCGACTTCGAGTGCCAGGTTCATGCGGCGGGCGGAGCCGAATTGATTGATCAGGATTTGGGCGCCGGGATGGCCTTTGATGTTTTGGAATAGCAGAGCGGGGCCGCCGGGCGAGGACGCCCGGCCTCCATTATTTTTATTTTTGCTGACGCGGTCGGTGATTTCGGCGATCTCTAGTATCGGGTCGACTTCGGTATGGATTTTTTTTAGTTCGCCGGCGCGGTCGAGCGCGGCGATCCAGTCACGCAGGTCGTCGTAGGCCAAGAGTTCCCTCGTTTGTGAAACGCGATTATAAAGCACTACCCACGCCGAAAACCCTAAACCACGAAGGACACGAAGTTACAGAAGGAAACCGGACGAACGGCGAGTTTTGAGGCGGTGCCTGCTTTCTCTTCCTGTATCCTTGTTACAGCAGCACGGTGAGGTGAGGGTTTGAAACGACGAGTGGTGATAACCGGGATGGGAGTGGTGAGCCCGAACGGCGTGGGTAACGCTGCGTTTTCCGAGGGTGTTCTGCAGGGACGGAGCGGGGTACGAAGGATTTCGCGTTTCGATTCCTCGGAAATCCCGGTGCAGATTGCTGGCGAGGTTCCTGACTTCGACGAGCTGGCTTGGGTGGAAAAGCGGGAGCGGAAGCATGTTTCGCGGGTGTTGCCGCTGGCTTTGGCGGCGGCCACGGAGGCCTTGGACGCTGCCGGACTCGATCCCGCTTCCCTGCCCCTCGAAAAGAAACGGCGCTTTGGGGTGATCATCGGTTCGGGTGGAGGGTCGCAGGAATTTACCGAGGAACAATACCGTCTGTTCTTTCATCAGCAATACAAGCAGATGAGTTTGTTTTGCGTGCCTACTGGAGTCATGGGTGCGCTTTCGAGTGAGCTGAATGTGCGCTTTGGATTTCGGGGCGCGAGTCATGTGATCACGACGGGTTGTACCTCGTCGACGGATGCGTTCGGGTATTCGCTGCGGCAGATTCAATCGGGACGGTTGGACATGGTGCTCAGCGGCGGTGCGGATGCGCCCATTGCGCTGGGGATTATTAAAGGATTCATCCTGATGAAGATTTTGACCGACTCGTGGAACCATGCTCCGGAGCGGGGATCGCGCCCGTTCTCGGTGGACCGCGATGGGTTTGTGCTGGCGGAGGGTGCTTGGATGTTTATCCTCGAAGAGTACGAACATGCGCGGGCGCGCGGAGCGAAGATACTGGCGGAAATCTGCGGGTATGGGTCGACGTGCGAGGCGTTTCATCGAGTGCGGCTGCAGGAGTGCGGCGAGGAACCGGCGCGGGCGATTGGGTTGGCGATGAAGGAGGCTGGAATTTCTGCGCAGGATGTGGATTATGTGAACCTGCACGGAACGTCTACGCAGTTGAATGACCGCATCGAAACGCGGGCGCTGAAACTAGTGCTCGGCGAGCAGGCACGTAAGATTCCGATGTCGGCGTTGAAGTCGCAGATCGGGCATCCGCAGGGGGCGTGCGGGGCAGCGGGGGTGGCGGCTGCGATTGTGGCCATGCAAAGCGGGCAGATCCCGCCTACGATCAATCTGGAAACACCTGACCCGGAGTGCGATCTGGATTATGTGCCCGACGTAGGACGGAAAAAGTTAGTTGAACATGCGGTGTGCAATTGCATTGCGTTCGGGTCGAAGAACTCGGCTTTGGTGTTGCGGAATTGCGCTTGACGCGAGCACGAACTTGCGCGGATCAACGAAGCTGCAATGGCATATCGCTTCCTCCGCACGGGCGTAGATGCCCGAGCCTTTCATTCAACGGGAGGACGCGCATGCTCTAACTACTGGGCAAGCATATGGAGGACGGTGTTTTCTACTGTGGGCCCGGCTTTTGAGCGGGGATCGATGAGATCGAAGTGGCCGGCGGTTGACACCTCGGTGTAATGGACATCTTCTCCGCTTTTTTTCTTTTGCTCGGCATATTGGCGGCTGAAAAACGACGGGACTGTGTCGTCTCCCGCGCCGTGAATCAGCCATTGGGTTGTGGCACGGTTGATAGCTAGCTGTATGGGATCGGCTTCGCGGTAATGTTCCGTGACCTCGCTCGGCTTGCCTCCTAGAAACTCGACGACTGCGTTGTCGCTGAGGTGTTGTTCCCAGGCCTGCTGCAAATCGACTACTCCGGCCAATGAGACCACCCGCTTCAGCGAGGATTCGTGGGCGGCGAGACATAGCGCTAATTGTCCGCCTGCGGAGTGGCCCATTACCAGAAGTTTTGTCGAGTCGAGGTCGTAGCGCTTTGCGATTTGCGGAAGATAGCGATAGGCGTTGCGGATGTCCTCGAATGTACCCGGCCAGCCTCCGCCTGGGTTGCCGACACGGCGATACTCGATGTTATAAGTGGCAATGCCTTTGGCGGTCAGCGCGGCACAGAGATGTCCAGTATGGGCGAGAGTGTACTTGGCGCGCCAGAAGCCTCCGTGGATGTTCATCACCAGCGGGAATGGGCCTTTGGTCTTGGGTAGGCGAAGGTCGGCAAACTGATTGGGATCGGTGCCGTAGGGGAGATGGGCGTCGACGGCAGGAGGCGGTAGCGTGAGAATGTCGTCGGAAGACACGAGAATTCAATTTAACCACAGAACATCGGCCACGGATCAAGAGCTAACCGGCTCTAACTCAATTACTGTGCCGTCTCCCCAGCCGTATTTCTTGGTCGAGAGACCGGCAATTGCACGATGCAGCTCAGGCTCGGCTTCGGGGGTGACGGAGCGCGCACGGACGGTGAAACTTTGTTCAGCTACCCGTACCTTTGCATGTGGATCGGCTCGCAGATTCTGCACCCAGCTTGAGGTTGGGTATTCGGCGATCAGGTAGAAGCGTCCTTCGCGATATGTGAACCAGATCTCGATTTCGCGGAGCAGACCACTCTTGCGGCCACGAGTGGTGAGATAAAGATACTGCTCGCGGTCGAGATTATTGTCCTTTGAGCTTGAGTTTGGATTTGTTTTCTTCAAGGAATTCGCGTAGCTTGTCGGCGGCTTCGAGCAGGCGCGTCCACTGTTCGTAATAGAGCGTGACCGGGAAACGGCCGAGGCCGTAGACGCTGACGCCACCTTTTTCGCTGACCCGGAACTCCATGCTGGCGGTGCGGCGTGGACCTTGTTTCTCCAGTTCGGCTAAGCGGGCTTTCAATTCTTCATAAGTTGGTTCAGCCATTTTCTCTTACCTCGAACGAATGGGATGCATCCATGATAGGGATTGCGTGGGAATTCGTCGAGGGTGGTTAAGGAAAATCTTGTCGCGGCGATGCTTTGCGGACTACTCGATGAATGTCTTCATGCAGAATGTGCTGCCGCCGGATTTTTCGAATTCGGAGGTATCGACTACGACGGGAGTCAAGTCTTCCCGAGCAAGGATCCGCTGAAGGTTCTGGGTTAGACGTGGGGTGATAAAGCGGCCGTTCACAACAATCCCGTTGCCTATGAATTGTCTCGCTTCGTCCTGGTTTAATTCATGGAGTCTTGACCAACCGCCGCGAATGGCCTCAAGCGACTGCGGGGAAAAGGCTGCGGGGTACATGAGCGCGGCATCATCGTTGAGCGGGCAGAGACAAGTATCGAGGTGATAGCAGTGTTCGTCGACAAGCTGGAGGGGGATTACGGGGAAGCCTAACTCCTCCATGGCGGCGCCGAATTTGTCTACGCCACCTCGGGTCGAGCGAAAGCCGTAGGCCGCCCAGATGCGCGACCCGTCGGGATGCCAGAGCAGATCGCCGTGGCCCTCGATGAACTCCTGGTCCAAATCAAGGTCGATGATCTTATAGCCTCGCTGGCGGAACCAGTCCACGAAAAAAGTCACTTCCTTGTCCCGCGAGGCATAGCGCATGCGGCTGGGGACGATGAAGTTGCCTAGCCGCTCGTGGTGTCCCACGAAGACCTGGTTGGCGGCAAAGACCATGTCGTCAAGATCCTCTACCGGATCGATTATTTCCACCCTTAACCCCGCATCCTGGAGCGCGTGCCGCAAGCTTTCCCACTGTTGCTGGGCCTTGGTACGGTCGATGGGGAAGCTCATATAGGGGTTCTTAGCTTCGCGCACATCGAAGAACGTGGGTGGGCACATCAATGCGGTTTTGGACATCGGAAGTCATGATAGCGGCTAGCGGCAACCGATTCCAGCGCAAGGCTTAGCATCTGGTGCAGCCGAGATTCCGGCAGTGCCGACTCCAGGTGGGCACTTTGCCTTGAGAGGGCGAAAGGGGAATCGCGCAGCTCGTGGATTCAACACCAGTTGCGCTAACCATCTGGATAAAACCCTTCGGCCAGTGGCGTGCACCCGCAATTTCCGCTCTGGTTACGGAACCGCACATTTTTAGGAGGTATCGCGTGCTTCACAAATGCGCACATCCAGCCTGTCCTATTCCCTTCCGCAACCTAAACCAGGGGAAACTTTTTCTAGTGGATACGCAGCCTCTCGAGGACTCAGAGGCGAGGCGTGCACGACGGGGGGGGCAGCCTACCCACCGGGTCGAATACTACTGGCTCTGCGACCAGTGTGCGTTCGCCTTCACTTTGTCGTACGAAAAGGGGCGCGGAGTGGTCGCGGTCCCTCGGGCTGAAGATACCAAAAGAATGCCTCCAGTGTCAGTGCATGCCGTAGCAGCGCGAGTCAACAGAAACAACCGAAGCGAACACCCCGCGTAAGAAGGGACGGGAACAATCATGGAAAACTTAAGAACACACGAATGCACGATTTGCGGGGACGAACGATCGGCTGGACAAGTGTGGTTCCTGGTTGCGGAGAGTCACTGGGAAGACAAGCTGAGGGTTCTTGAATGGCAGGATGTGCTGGCCAGGCGACAAGGGATCTATGCCGCCTGCAGCGCTGAACACGTGGAGGAGTTGGTTGTCCACTGGATGACGACGGGGAGTCTCGACTATCCCTTCGCCACGGTTGGTCACAAGCCCGGGAAGCGCACACTGGGACCTGGCTCGCTTCTGCCCACGATCGAGGAGCCCGATACCAGGGGGGCACGCCAGATTGGCGAATTGGCGGTTGACCGCGAGTGCGTGCGGCGGGCGCTTAGAGACGATCCCGGGTCGCTGCGAGTTATCCTGGACGAACTGGTGCATGCGTTAGAGCGGGAGACTACGGGCACCATGGCTCGGTTGGAATCGGCGGATGCGATGAGCTACGGGTTCCCTCGCGAGATCTGAAAGTAGTCGAGAACCCCTGATCACAAGCCTCCGGACTTTTTCCAATCGCGCCAGTCGCGAGTGACCGCCTTCTCCATGTCTTTGGCGGCTGCGAGTAACCAATTTGGCTTGAGGCGGCTGAGATGGCGGCGGATGAATTTTTGTGCTTCCACGGTACCCAGATGAATATTGGCGGTTTCCCATCCCATGGCAGAAAGGAGTCGGAGTTCGTCGCGGTCGGTTGGGAGAACGCTCAGCTCAATGCGCGAACAATGTGGCGACAGGCGACGGACGATCCAGTGGCCGCGCAATTGGACAAAAGGATCCTGGCAGCGTACAGCCCGGCTAATGATGGCGTGGTAGAGGATCTCCGACGGCCCCTCGTCTCCCCTCACCCAGTAAACCGATGAAGGCGCGAGTTCTTTCGCCTCGCGAGCGACTCTGGCGCCGCAGCATAGGGCAAGTGCGACCACCCGAACGTGGCCTAGACTGCCCAGACCAGCCACGCGACGGAGTGTCCTGTAAGTGAGACCGCGTTCGGGCATGAGGTGCTCAAGAGCTTCGCGGGCACTGACTGGTACTTCGCCAACCCTTGGCAAACTTTCCATCTTTTGCCAAAAATGAACGGGATCGCGCAACACTCCCGTGGCGATCTGGCGCAGCCAGCTATTTTCCTCTTCCAGCACAAAAGGGTGGCCTTGGCGGATGAGCGATTCTTTGTAGCCCTCGAGGATCGCCGTGCAGGCCTCTTTCGGCTTCAGTGCCAGGTGGCCATCTGCAATGGCGAGCATCGCGCTAGTGGCTAAGCGCACGAGATCGACGGTGTAGGGGAGTACGGCGGCCTCGTCGAAATCGTTGATCCCCCAAATCAGGCGGCCCTCGATGTCACGCCACGTGCCAAAATTCTCGACATGGAGATCGCCCACGGCAAGAACCCGTGGAGCTTTCACGAGTTCGGCGCAGACCTCGGGCCAGAGCTGCATCCAGCGATAGAAGGTCGCACGAAGAAAAGGAAACACAGCCTCCGCCATACGCTCATGTTTCAAGCGGAGATCGGGCTTCACCAGCCTGGCATAGCGACCGAGCCATTCTTCGAAACGATGCGTTGCCTTGACAATATTCATTATTCATTGCCGTCCGGTGGGCAACGATAGAACCGGCCCGGCCAAATGTCAACGCGGGGAGAACGGGATGCTCAGCGGTCGTACCAAGCGGCGGCAAACGCTGCCGCTGACGACGATTCCCGGAAATGCTTATTCAGTTCGCGAAATATGCGGCATTCGTATCGACGAATTTCCGCAGGAGGAAATTACATGCATGCACAGAGTACGACGCGTGGAACTTCCTCTCCGTGACCCATCTCCTAACGGGATGTGTTCGAGATCACAAACGAGAGCGAGATCCGGGGTGGGTAGCGACGTAGCTTAGCTTCGTTTCTACGGTGCGGTCGTTTCGGGATAGATTAAGCGGGTCGTCCAATCCACCACAGGATTTTGGCTACGATGCGCCAGCCATTGGTGGAAACTGCGGTCGATTCATACTCGCGGTTTTCCGGGACCAAAACCTCGGTGTGGTCGAAGCGTTGCAAACGGGACACGATCAGCCCATGCTCTTTATGGGCTGCTACCACGATCTGACCATAGAGCTCAGGATGACTGGTTTGAGAAGTGTCGATCACGATGATGTAGCCGTCATGAATCAAAGGCATCATGGAGCGGCCGCGAACGCGCAAACAACTGGTATGGGCTGGGTTCGGACACCACTTGCTGGGCGCGGCCAACATTGATTCCGGAGGAACCTGATTCAGTTTGTCCACCGGGTCTCCCGTGCCTCCATGAGTGGCTGCGACAATGGGCAAAACGGGAATAGCGACAAGTTCATTGGCGTGCTTGGGAGCCCGGCGCGATCCGGCGTGCACAACCTCAAGCTTGACCATACGATCCTGGCGCATGCGGGATCGAACCGCGGGCAAGACGCGCATCAAATCGTCGCTGCTCAAGCCCGCCTGTCCCCAAAAATACCAGCACTCCGGATCGCCGGTTAGATTACCCAGCTGAATGTAGACATTGGCGGGCGGTTCCTGAACGCCGCGTTCCCACCGGGAAACCGCCATGGCGGAAGCGTTCATCTGCTTCCCTAGATCAGACTGACTGATTTGGAGGCGGCGGCGCAGGGCAAGGATCCGTTTTGCCCACTCAAACTTTGGATCGCTTGTGTTGCGCATGGCCTGCCTGTTAGACTCAGTTTAACACGGCTGGTTTAACAATCGCGTTAGGCGGCATCCTTGCCGCCAGTCTTGAGAGGTTGTCATGTACCGTGACAATTCTAACATAAATGTGAATCCTGGAAAACAACTATCCCCTCAAACGCTGTATCGCGGCCTTTATGTCAGAATCGCCCGCAAGCTTGGTGTCGACGCCTCTTATGTGAGCAGAGTTGCGCGTGGGGATCGGCGTTCGCCTGAAGTCGAAAGCGCCTTGCGTCAGGCACTGGAGGAGATCGACCAGCAACTGGGGCGCGGCTCATCGGCCGGCAGCGGGCTTTCGCGGACAGCGACTGCGGCCAAGCGGCTCACTGTTCTCGTAAAGCAAAATCGCGACCGAATTCGTAAGGAATGGCTGACCCATAGCCAAGCGGACCCCAATCTTAAACGGGTAAAACTTGCCCCTAAGACACGAACCGCGCCCATTCTCCCTTTGATCGAAGAAACCATGAGGGTCATGAAGGCTAACGTGAAGGACATGGCAGGCGAGTCCATGAAAGCAGCCAGGCAACACGGCCGACTGCGGCAGAGTCAAGGGTTCACAGCGATGGGGCTGGTCGAAGAGTACAACCTGGTCCGGCGCTGCGTTTTCGCGCTAGCCCAGGAACACGTTCACCAAATGGACGCGTACCTGCTGATCGAAGACCTTACTCAATTTGGCGAAGCCCTCGACCTTCAAACCCAGCGTGCGCTGCGAGACTATCTCGCGACGAACTAGCCCACGGTTCTCGATTGCAATAGGAACCTGCTGCCAGCGCCCCGTTCGGTTTTGACTCTCCGGACCAACCCCCCCGCGCTGAAGGCATCTAAGCTGCGGGGGAGGAACCTTGTCCAGTTCCGATCTGACTTCGATTCTGTTCCTATTGTTACTTCTTGTCGGGTTGGCGCAGCTGCTGGGCTACCTCTTGGTGAAACTCCACCAGCCCAAGGTGGTCGGCGAAATCCTGGCTGGCGTCGTGCTGGGTCCGGCTCTCGTAGGCCGATTGCCATTCGCGTCTGGATTGATGGAAGCCACAAAGCATCAGGTAAACATTTTGAACTTTGTTTACTGGCTTGGCTTGCTGCTACTGATGTTTCTCTCGGGCGCCGAAACCCGCCAGCTGTTCACGCGGGAAGAGCGCCGGGAGGTGGGTTGGCTCGCCATCGTAGGCACGGGCCTGCCATTCATCCTCGGGCTGGTGCTGGGTCCGCGCCTGGTTGGACCCGCGCTTGCCGGTCCCAACGGTAATCGCGTCTCTCTGATCATCATCCTCGCCGTCGGGGTAGCTGTGACGTCGGTTCCGGTGGTTTCAAAGATTTTTGCCGACTTGAAGATACTCCATACGCGCTTCGCACGTCTGGTTCTCGGCGTCGCTGTGCTGGAGGACATCCTGCTGTGGCTGGCACTGGCCGTGGCAACGGCAATGGCTGGGAAAACCGTGCTCAACCCGCGGCAAATGTCGTATCACCTTGTCGCCACGATCGGATTTTTCGGGCTTGGACTGACAATCGTTCCTCGAATCGTAAAGCGAATCAATAAATCACGCTTCAACGTTATCGCCAGACACTCGCCCGTGGCTTATGCGATTGCGGTTCTGTTGGGATATTGCGTCATCGCCGGCGCCCTCAATGTCAGCCTGGTATTTGCCGCCTTTCTTGCTGGCTTCGCCGTCGTACACAAGAAGCGAAGACTTTTCGCCGAGGCTCTCGACGCCATTGGAAAGATATCGTTCGCATTCTTCATTCCTGTTTACTTCGCGCTTGTGGGATTGAAACTCGACTTGGTCCACGGCTTCTCATTGTGGATGTTGTCCGCTTTCATCATCGGAAGTTGTATCGTCAAAGTTCTTTCGGTATCACTCGCGGGACGGTTGGCCGGGTTCCGTGGCTTGGATCTGATCAATCTTGCGATCACGACTAACGCACGGGGTGGACCAGGTATCGTGCTGGCGAGCGTGGCATTTGATGCCGGGATCATTAGTCCAAAGTTCTACACGACGCTGGTTCTTGCGGCAGTTCTTACCTCTCAGATGGCCGGCGCGTGGCTTGACTATGTGCTACGCAGGGGCTGGCCACTGCTGACACCGACGGCTCCTGCTGAGTCAACGATGGTCTCGGAGGCGGAAAGTCCGTCCGCTGCCTAGCCGTAGCCGGTTCGAGCTGGCATTGTCTGAGTTGAGCGCCGATATTATCGCCCGCGCTCACTTACTTCCAGAGAGTATCCAAAACGCTGTCAATTCATCTTTAAAGGTATGTCAGGTCACGATTTTTCTTTGTTGTGACTTTGCTTCCAGGTGCAGTGACGAGCGCGTGGTCGAAAGATTGGCCACTTCCCGTAAAGGTGCTAAGTGCGGAAAGCCACCAGTTCCAGGCGCCTGCTCCGCCCAAATGCGATTGGCGCGACATCTCTGCCTATTGCTACAGTTCAACCCCAGCGATCTACGTCGAAAACACGATGGTCGTCCAGGAGCCCGATGGAAAGTCGCTAGAAATCGCATGCACGGTTTATAACCAGTGGTCGCGCTGCGCCAGCTTGCCTGTGCACCAGAGCTTTCCGGCGCACATGACAAAACATAGCATGGAGATCCGCTACCGGGATCAACACGGCAAAATGCGCAAGCAAGTTTACGAAATTCTGAGGAAGGACAATGGAAAGAAAACCTGGTAAGTCATGCAAACCTGGAATACTGCCTCAATAGTTCCAGCCTTGCACCGGCGTGGACACCCGCGCCTGCATTACGTCTACATTGATTTTGGTAAGCGGTTCAGTAGAGCCGTTGCTTTGCGGAACCAGGGTCGCTCGCGTCGGCGCAGGTATCCGGGCATGGTCGGCTTTTTGTCCAAGATTCGTTGCGCCCATGCGCGAGCCTCGGCATTGCGTTGTTGCGAAGCCAGGAAGCAGGCGTAGTTGTAGTAAGTCTCCGACGAAGTGGAAATCTTCGTGACCTCGCGAAACAGGGCGTGAGCTTTGTCGGGCTGGCCCGTGTTGGCGTAAGCGTGGGCCAGCAGGGCGGCGGCGCGCTGAAAGTCGTACTTGGGATCTTGTGCGACCACACGTTCAAGGTCGGGCACGGCGGCCGTGAAGTCCCCCATGAATGTTGCGGCCATTCCCCTGCGATAGAACGGGTCCGGCGAATCGGTGCGCGACGAGATTGCCTTGTCGTAACATTGGCGGGCGCGAGCGTAGTTCCCTTCCTCCAGATACAGGTCGGCCAGTTCCTCGTAATTTCCGGCTGAGGGATTGTCCAGAATGGCTGATTCGAGTTCATGAATTCTCCGGCGTCGGGGAAAGACCTTAAACGATTGGCGCATCAAGCCGGCATCGGGGATGACCTCGGCGGCAATGTAGATAAGAGCCCCGAGCCCGCCGAAGAAAATAATGATCCACAGCCAATAGCCGTCCGGGCGCCGGCGAATAAAGTGCACAATGGCCACCGCCTGGAGGATTAGACCCCAAGGAAAAAATAGGAAAATTAACGATCCCATGCTGTGATTCGGACTATAACATGTTGGTGGAGACTGGGCGTTCTCGCTCGCTTGGACGGGCAAGAGGCAGCGCCTTCATTCGCGCGGGGATGCTAAAATCATGGGTGGTGAGACCTCCCATACGTCTGCTGGCCGCCGATATCGACGGCACCCTGCTGAATCCCGAGTTTAATATCTCAGAAGCTGATCTGGCTGCGCTGCGCCGCTCCCATCAAGAGGGAGTCGAAGTCATACTGGTGACCGGGCGGCGGCATACGTTCGCACTGCCGATCGCGAAGCAACTTGGCTTTGATCTGTGGCTGATCAGCTCGAACGGTGCCATTACTCGCTCTCTTTCCGGAGAAACTTTTCATCGAGATATGCTCCCTGCCGAGACTTGCCGCAAACTCTGCACCACGATGCGGGAATTTCGCGGGAACACGGTTCTGACTTTCGATGTTGAGAGCAAAGGCGCCGTGGTGCTTGAGCACATGGGCGATTTAAACGAGAGCATTCAGCGCTGGCTGGAGAAGAACCTGCAATATATCGATTTCGTCATTCCGATGGAAAACTCTCTGACGACCGATCCGGTGCAGGCGATGTTTTGCGGGCGGATCGAGCGCATGCATCAGGCTCTGGGTGTGTTGGCTGCGAGTGGGCTGGAAAAAGACATCACCGTGCTGCGGACCGAATACCCGGTGCGCGATCTCTCCATCGTCGATGTACTGAATCAGGGATGCTCCAAGGGGCACGCCCTGCAGCGATGGGCCAATTACCGTGGCATCCCCCGCGAACAGGTCATGGCCATTGGTGATAACTACAATGACATCGAAATGCTTGAGTTTGCCGGGCAGCCATTTATCATGGGGAATGCATCGGAAGAATTGCGCGGAAGGGGCTGGGCGGTGACCTTGAGCAATGACCAGAATGGTGTAGCTGCGGCAGTTGAGCAAGTGCTGGGGACGCGGGTCGAAGTTTAGGGGCCGTTCAGGCTAATAAGGTTTGCAAGCAGGTCCGATGTAAGCGTTCATTCTTCGTATGAAGTCGTGGGCCCAACTCGTTTTTGGAATTAGCCTTCTGGGAGCATCGTTGTCCGCATCCGCGGCCGATTTCGCCGTGTTGCGCAACGGCTTTTCCATTCGCCACCAGCGGCGGGAAATTGTGGGTTCGGTGACGCGTCTTTATCTGGGCGCCGACCGGAACGGATATGTGGATGTCCCCACCAACGACATCGATTGCTTTGAGGAGGATTTCTCCCTCCCCGCTGCGGTGCATGACACGCAACCCATGAATGACGTCATCAACGCCGTTAGCAAGCGCCACCATCTTGATCCGGACTTGATCAACAGCGTCATCCACGCCGAGAGCGGATTTAATCCGCGAGCAATTTCGCCCAAGGGCGCGCAAGGCCTGATGCAATTGATGCCGCAAACCGCCTCCCGCATGGGCGTGGCCAACTCCTTCGATCCAGGGGACAACCTCGAAGGCGGCACGCGATACCTGCGTGAGTTGCTGGAGCGCTACGACTTTGATTTGATCAAAGCTCTCGCGGCTTACAACGCCGGCCCGCAGCGCGTGGAACAGTACCACGGCGTCCCACCGTACTACGAAACTCGGGCGTATGTGGCGCGCATCATTCGTGATTTCAATCGCAAGAAGCTCGCGCAACGGAAAGCAGCCGCTTTAAAGACCGCCAGCAACCAAAAGAGCCCGACGCGTCACCTTCCCACAATAAAAGGAGCGGCCCTCCCAGATGCAACCCAGCAAGCCTCCCGTTGACTTTTGAACGGCCAAACGGAAATCTCGACCGTCTGAACCTGCTCCGAATCAGGATCCGACAATCGTACCGATCACTTATATCGATCAGTTCCGGCGAGAAATCTCGAAGACCGAGCCAAAGGTTGTCATGCCGTCCCCTGCGGTCGTCCCGTAGCGGTTCCCCAGTCCGTCGAAGATCACCCCGGCGACTGGCGCGGCGCCGGGCTTGTCCCTGAATGCGTGCAACACAGTTTCCGTCCAACCGCCCTTCCTATCGGGCTCGAGCTTGAACACCGTGCCGCGGCGGTAGGCGCCGCCGAGGGGTGCCGTGCCATAGAGGTTGCCTCCTGAGTCGAACGCGAGGCAAGCACTCGGCTCGCATCCTCCGTCGCCGCAGTTGAACGAGTGGATCACCTTCTCCGTCCAGCTGCCATCCTTGTTCGGCGTCAGCTCGAATACTGTGCCGTCGCTCCCCCCAGGGCCGCCATGTACCGTCGTGCCGTAGAGGTTTGCCATCGCGTCAAAGACCACGCCAGCAAGAGGGATGCATCCGTCGTGTGACGAAAACGAAAAGAGGACGCTCTCGTTCCAGCTTCCACCCCCATTCGGTGTCAACTCGAATACGACACCGCAATTGGATGTCCCGAGCCCTCCCCTGGTAGTCGTGCCGTAAAGGTTTCCCGTCGAGTCAAAGGCAACGCCGGCACCAGGGTTGGCTCCGTCGTGCGATGAAAACGAAAAGAGAACGCGCTCGTTCCAGCTTCCATCCCCTTTCGGCGTCAACTCGAATACGACGCCACACATGCATGCCGTGAGCCCGCCCTGCGAGGCCGTTCCGTAAAGGTTCCCCGCCGTGTCGAAGTTCACGCCGCCGAGAGGAACCCCTCCATCGTTTCCACCAGTGAAATCATGAAGAACGCTTTCGCTCCAGCTCCCGTCTTTGTTTGGCGTCAGCCGGAACACGGTACCAGCGTTAGAAGCGCCGCCCTGCTTCGTCGTGCCGTAGAGATTGCCGGATGAGTCAAGGGCAAGTTGCGCAGCGGGGAGAGCACCGTCCGTGCCGCCAAACGAATGGAGCAATTTCTCCTTCCAACCTCCCTGTCCATTCGGACTAAGCTCGAAAGCCGTGCCCGCGTCCTGATGGCCGCCGAAATAGGTCGTGCCTGAGAGATTTCCCACCGAATCGAGGACTAGACCCGCAGCGGGGGCGCCCCCGTAGACGCCCCGTTTGAAATCATGCAGTGTTTTATACGTGCCCGCCGCCCAGGCGTTCGACGCGACTATCGAAGTTAGAACTGCACACGTTGCCAGCGCTATCAAGACGGAACCGAGCCTCCGCCAGGACTTCGTCCCCAGCACGACATTCGTTTGTTGCATGGAGTCCTCACTTCAGATCTGAATAGAAAATCGAAGGGGCCCACTTGCGGTAACGAGCGACAATTATGTGCTGCTCGCGATATCGCGTCAATATACACGAATTTGCACCCGCCGCGGTAATTCTGCGCATCGCGTAGATCTGCGATCATCAGCGCGTGCCAGTCACTATATCTGCTGGCGTTGACCGCGTCGCGTGCGTCATTTACCTTGGCAAGGGGAGCAAATACCTGAAGCATTTCCCTACCCCGCTGTTCCGCCAAGGATGTCGCGAGTAAATGGACAAAAAACGCTACCTGGCCTACGCCGTCGTCGCTGCCATTCTTGCAATCCTCGTCTACGTGCAGTTCCGCACCTGGAAAAATTTTGACTGGGCCACGTTCTGGGATCAATCCAGACAGGTCAGCCTGCTCCATATTCTGAACGCCGTCGCCCTGATTTACCTGAGCTATTTCTTGCGCGCTCTGCGTTGGAAAATCTTTCTGCGGCCGGTGCGAAAGGAAGCCTCCGCCGTCGGCCTGATTCCCCCGACGCTGGTCGGGTTCACCGGCCTGACTCTGTTGGGGCGTCCGGGAGAATTGATTCGCCCCTATCTGATCGCGCGTCGAACCAACCTGACTTTCTCCTCGCAAATGGCGGTCTGGGCTGTAGAGCGCATTTTCGATATTGGGGCCTTCACGGTTTTGATGGTCCTTGCCATCTTTCTGCCGACAGAGCTGCGCTTTCTTCCTAATCCCGAGATCTACCCGCGGCTTCGAGTCGGAGGGTTTCTGCTGGTCGCTCTGGTGGCAGGGTTAGCTCTAGGAGCTTTCCTGGTCGCGAAATTCGGAGAAGTGGGAGCCGCCTGGATTGAAAGCCGCTTCGCTCACCTGGCGGCAAGCTTTGGTCACCGCGTAGCGCAGAAGGTACGTGAATTTCGCGGAGGACTCGACACGATCCACAGTCCGCTTTCCTTCCTGCAATTGTCCGGCGTGTCGCTTTTGATGTGGTGGTTCATAGCGCTTGCGTATCTTGAGGTCACTCATGCCTATGGGGCGGCGCTCGCGCACATGACACTGTCGAAAGTTCTGCTGTTGATGGGTTCCAGCATGCTGGGCTCACTGATCCAGTTGCCCGGCGTGGGCGGAGGTTCGCAGCTGGCAACGATCTCCGCGCTCCAGCATATCTTCAACTCATCGCATGAACTAGCCGCCAGTTGCGGCATTCTGCTGTGGGTTGCGACGTTTGTCTCTGTTGTGCCGGCTGGGCTGCTGCTGGCCCACCGCGAACGGCTATCATTGCGGAAACTTTCAGAAGAAACCGAACAGGAAGAAACGCGCGCCGAGCTCTCGCCCTCTCCCCCGGCCTGATGCGCGGCACGTTCCCCGCTACAGGCGTGCTACAGGCGTCCCTGCTACGGGCGTCCCTGCTACAATCAATCTTCGCTGATGCAAGCGCCATGAAGTGTCCTTTCTGCGGGTTCGCAAATGACAAAGTGGTGGATTCGCGCGAGAGCAAGGAAGCCGATTCCATCCGCCGCCGCCGCGAGTGCCTGAAGTGCGGCAAGCGCTTCACCACCTACGAGCGTATTGACGAGATCCCTTACATGGTGGTCAAGAAAGACGGCCGCCGCGAGAAATTCGACCGCCAGAAAGTACTGAATGGATTGCTCAGAGCGTGCGAAAAGCGTCCTGTTCCCATCGGTAAGTTGGAGCAAATCGTGAATGAGGCGGAGGGTTTTGTGATCGAATCAGCGGAGCGTGAGCGCAAGACCAGCGAACTCGGTGAACTGATCATGAATCGTCTGCGCCGCTATGACAAAGTGGCCTATGTGCGCTTTGCCTCGGTTTATCTGGACTTCAAAGATGTGCAAGAATTCATGACTGAACTAAAGGACTTGCTTAAGACGAAGGAACCAGAAGTTCGCAGCAAGCCCGCAGCCAAAGGTTGAGCACACTGTAGAAACGTAGCTTTGCTGGCGGGCTGAACTAATTAAATTTCCGCCATTCCGAGCTAAGCCGGGAATCTGGGTTCTTTGCGTGGACGGGCAAAACCAGATCCATCGCTTCGTTCGGAATGACAAACTCGGATTTGTTCGCTCGATGAGCGAGATTTTCTGCGCGCTCTGAGACGTTGTGAGCAACGTCTGTACAGTTCGAACCGCTTTTGCCGATAGTTGCTCTTATAAAGACATGGCACACAAGATCACGCTCATCCCCGGCGACGGCATCGGCCCCGAAGTAACCCAGGCCACGGTTCGCATCCTCGAAGCCACGGGGGTGAAGTTTGAATGGGAAACCTTCATGGCCGGGGCCGAGGCCTTTGAGAAATACCATGAATACATTCCCAAGGAACTGACCGAATCCATCGAGCGCACCCATGTTGGACTCAAAGGGCCGGTGACGACTCCGATCGGCGGGGGCTTTGCCAGCATCAATGTCGCGTTGCGGCAAAAATTCGAGCTCTACGCAAACTTCCGCCCCATACGCAATCTACCGCACATTCCGACGCGCTATCCTGACGTAGACCTAATCATCGTGCGGGAGAACACGGAGAGCCTCTACTCCGGGCTCGAACACGAGGTTGTCCCCGGGGTAGTCGAAAGTCTAAAAATCATTACCGAGAAGGCCTCCACTCGCATTGCGCGTTTCGCCTTCGAGTACGCGCGGAAGAATAAGCGCAAGAAGATTCATGCGATTCATAAAGCCAACATCATGAAGCTCTCGGACGGGCTCTTCCTGCGCTGCGCCCGCACCGTCGCAAAGGATTATCCCGAGATCATCTATGGCGAGCACATCGTGGACAACACATGTATGCAACTGGTCATGAATCCGTATCAGTACGACATGCTGGTGATGGAAAACCTGTACGGCGACATCATTTCTGACCTGTGCGCCGCGTTCGTTGGGGGACTGGGATTCGTCCCCAGCGCGAACCTGGGCGATCACTGTGCAATTTTCGAAGCGGTGCACGGTTCGGCTCCGGACATCGCCGGCAAGAATCTCGCGAATCCGACGGCCATCCTGCGTTCCTCCCTGCTGATGCTACGGCATCTCGGGGAGTACGATGCCGCGCTCAAGATTCGCAACGCGCTGGAAAAGGTTTATCGCACCCGCGACAAGTTAACGCGCGACGTCGGCGGTCAAGCCGGCACTTCCGAGTTCGCCGACTTCATCATCGAGGCAATGGAGTCAGAGTCTGGGACCGAAACTGTGGCGGAGTCTTCGCACGCTTAAAAGTGTAGGCGCGAGCGTCTTCGCTCGTGCGGGCGTGACAATCCCCGTTTGGGAAAGATAATCAAAGATTCTTACTGGACTTAACGCCAACCCTCCATGGCGCGAGACGCGGCCTGGACGAGCGGGACGCTCGCGCTACATCGTCTTTTACTCAGTTCCGCGTTGACTAACCCTTCCACTATTCAGTAACATCCTTTTTCACCAAGGAACCCGGGGGAATGGCTTACCCAACACGGCGTATAGGTGTGGTGCTCTTCCAGCTTGGCGGACCTGACACGCTGGAAGCAATCGAGCCATTTCTTTTTAACCTGTTTTGCGATCCCGATATCATTGACTTCCCATTTGCCCGCATCGGTCGAAAACCGCTAGCCAAGCTGATCTCCAGCACTCGCGCCAGAAAGGTCCAACATCATTACGCGACCATCGGTGGAGGCTCGCCCATCCGCCGGTTCACTGAGCAGCAAGCCCGGGCGTTGCAGTTGAAGCTGGCGCACTCCGGTTTGGACGCCCGTTGCTTCGTTGCTATGCGCTACTGGCACCCATTCACCGCGCAGGCCATCGAACAACTTCAAGCAGCGGGATGCGACGAGGTCGTGCTCCTTCCTCTCTATCCGCAGTATTCCAGCACAACGACCGGCAGTAGCCTTAATGAGTGGCACCGACAGTTTCGGGAGGCTCTCCCAGTCCATTGCGTTGAGCCCTTCTATCGTCACGAGCTTTACTTGCAGGCTCTGGTCGAGAAATTAGACGAGGCGCTGACAAAATTCGCCGCCCCTGAGTGTCCGGAAATCATTTTCAGCGCGCACAGCGTTCCCGTCGCCGTGATCGAAAAAGGTGATCCCTATCAGCGGCAGATCGAAAAAACAGTCGAACTACTGATGCAGCGCGGGAAATGGCGCAATCCCTACCGGCTGTGCTACCAGAGTAAAGTGGGAGCGAGCAAGTGGCTGCGGCCTTCGCTACACGCAACGTTGCACGAACTAGCCGCCGAAAAAGATCGCGAGGTTTGCATCGTACCTATTTCGTTTGTCTCGGATCACGTGGAGACGCTGGGAGAGATTGATCACGAGGCTCGCGCGGAAGCCCGACGTCTGGGAATTAGAAAATTCGAGATGACGTCAGGATTGAACGATTCTCCAACCTTCATCGCGGCATTGGCTGATTTAGTGGGCGCCGCGATTGGAGTTGATTTGGGAAGAGAACGCGGGACAGAGGCGCTCGCTGCCGCTGCAGATTGAGATGAAGAGAAGTTAGAATGAACGCGAGCCAAGTACAGACATAAGGGGTGAGGTTGGATGGCAGACGAATCCGCCAAAGCAGGTGGCGTTCTGGGGCATCTTCCGCCGTGGCCGCGGAACGCGCTCAATAATTCAGTCATTGGGATGGAGCAGGCTTACCGCCAGCGAAAAGGCTTGCCTCTGCTCAGCGATGCCGATATTGAAGCGCTAAAAGCCGGACAACCAATGGCTTGGGAGAGTGGAGACGGCGGAACGGTTGCTGTGGCGGCGAATTCCGCTCCTCCGTCCGCCGTGTCTTCCTCGCCCGCACAGACGGCTGCCGCAACTCCGGCGGCAACGCCCACAGCAGCCCTCAGCGAGGACGTCGCCAAGTGGGTTGCAGAGGGAAGGAAGTGGAGTAAGTCGACCATCGCGGCAGAACAGGCGCGACGCGGCCGCAAGGGTCTGCCAGCCCTCAACGAAGTCGAAGTCGCCGCTCTGCTCGGAGAGCCAGTCGAATCTGTAGGGACTCCGGCAGCGCCGGTTTCCGCCGCTTCCGCGACCCCACCGCCGGTATCCGCGTCCGGAGGTGCCATTAGCGCGGATGTGGCAAAGTGGGTTGTGGAGGGAAAAAAGTGGAGCAAGTCAACCATCGCCGCAGAACAAGCGAGGCGTGGACGCAAAGGTTTGCCCGTTCTCAACGATGCAGAAATTGCGGCTCTACTCGGAGAGCCAGCCGCCCCCGCCGCAGCTCCGGAGGTTGCAGCGACCGCCGCACCCGCTCCAGCAGCCCCTCGGCCCGCGGCAGCCAAAGCCGCGCCTCCCTCAGCGGTCGCTTCCGTAGCCCGTAGCGGCGCATCCACAAGCTATGTCGGCACGCCCGCGGTCGGAACGTCGAGGGCCGCGGCAGCGGGAGGCGTCGCATCGATCGGACCGGAAGACAGCGAGGTCAATCAACAACGCAGACGATTGGTGTGGAGCGCCGTCGCCGCTTTCCTGGTGGCATGGTTGCTGGCATTCTTCCGCTTCTTTCTGCCACGCACATTATTCGAACCTGCGACAAGTTTTAAGATCGGCTATCCCGAGGAATACGGTTTGGGAGTGGACACAAAGTTCCAGCAGAGATACCGCATCTGGGTTGACCGGACACCGGATCGCATCTTCGTGATCTACGCCCGCTGCACTCATCTGGGGTGTACCCCCGACTGGAAGCCGAGTGAGAACAAATTCAAATGTCCCTGCCACGGCAGCGGATACGACAGCGAAGGAGTCAATTTCGAAGGCCCGGCACCGCGCCCCATGGATCGCGCGAAGGTGGAAATCGCGCCCGACGGGCAGATCCTGGTGGATGTCTCAAAGCTCTACCAGTGGCCCAAAGGCCAACCGACCCAGTTCAATGATCCCGGGGCTTTCTTGCGCGCGTAGTTAGATTGTGTGGCGCGGGCGCCCTCGCCCGTGTCTGAAGTTTCGAGTAGCAAGACAAGAGGAAACAATGCCTGAAGAAAACGGAAACGGCAAAAACGGCAATCGTGTAGGCCTGCTGGAGCGGGTGAAAGCTGGCGTCAAGGAAGACGTCCAGTCGCTCAAAACAGACATGCCTGCGAAGGCCAAAGAGCAGATCGAAGGCCTGAAAGATCCCACCAAAACGCAGGTTTACACTTCGATCTTCCGCCACAAGCACGACGACACCCCGCGCAACCGTGCCCTGGGTGTGCTGTCAAACGTCTTCCTCCATCTGCACCCCGCGAAAATTAATCGCGACGCGGTCCGCTACAGCTATACCTGGGGCATGGGCGGGATCACGTTCTACTTGTTTATCGTGCTCACTTTTACAGGCGTACTGCTGATGTTTTATTACCATCCCAGCAAAGTGCAGGCTTTCCGCGACGTCTTATATCTCGAGCACGACGTTCCCTTTGGAAAGCTGCTGCGCAATATGCACCGATGGGCTGCGCACCTGATGGTAATCGCGGTCTGGCTTCACATGTTCCGGGTGTTTCTGACTGGCTCATACAAGAAGCCACGGGAGTTCAACTGGAACATCGGCGTGCTACTGCTGGTGTTCACGCTCCTGCTCTCCTTCACCGGCTACCTGCTTCCCGACGATCAACTCGGATTCTGGGCGGTCACGGTAGGAACCAATATGGCGCGTGCCACGCCGCTGTTGGGCCACGAAGGCCCCTTCGGCAAAATGCTCGGAATGACTCCCTACAACGACGTTCGCTTTGGTCTGCTGGGCGGCTCGATCGTCGACGCGAATGCGTTGCTGCGCTCTTATATCTGGCACTGCATCGGCATTCCGATCGTAGCTTCGGTTTTGATGATCGTGCATTTCTGGCGAGTAAGAAAAGATGGCGGCATCTCCGGCCCAGCCCCGGTGATGCTGACAGCGGAAGCCGACAAGCCACGTCGCAGCGCATAGGCGAGGCCGAAACGTAGCAAGCTACGTTTCTACGGTGAATGTGTAGGACGGTAGAGACGTTGCTTTGCAACGTCTCCTGGTTCAGGAGTGACTTTATGGATTGGCGACAACTTTGGGAGATCTGTTCGGCGCCCGACAACGTTCCTATCGTCGGTTTGATTCCACTGTTAATTTTCTACATTTATCTCGCGTGGAAGCAGGCCAAAGCTAACGACGAACTGATCGGCGAACTCGAAACCAATCCCGCGATGGCGAAGACACATCATCGCAAGAGCTGGCCATTCCGTCCTGGTTGGCAAAAAGAAATCCATGTCTGGCCGTTTCTCCTGCGCATTGAATTTCTCGCTGCCATCATCGTCACAATTATTTTGATGGTCTGGTCGATCACACTGAGCGCCCCGCTTGAGGAGCCGTCGAATCCCAACCTGACGATGAATCCAGCGAAGGCTCCCTGGTACTTTCTCGGCCTGCAGGAAATGTTGGTGTACTTCGATCCGTGGATCGCCGGGGTGGTGATGCCGACTCTGATCATCATCGGCCTCATGGTAATCCCATATATAGACACGAACCCTCTGGGCAGTGGCTACTACACCTGGAAGCAACGCAAGTTTGCCATTGGCACGTTCTTGTTCGGCTTCGTGATTCTCTGGGTCGCGATGATCATCATTGGAACATTCATCCGCGGCCCTGGCTGGCAGTGGTTCTGGCCGGGACAAACATGGGATCACAATCGGCTTATATACGAGGTGAATCGCGACTTGCCCGATCTTTTCGGGATCACCTCGAACCTTGCCAAAGCAATCTTTGGCGCGATTGTAGTCGGAGGTTATTACCTGGCCGGGGGATTTCTGGTGCACGCGTTGTTCCGCCGGTACAACCCGAAGGATTATCAGCGCATGAGCCTGCTGCAGTACTCCATCATGATGTTTTTTTGGCTGACCATGGTGGGACTGCCGCTGAAGATGTTGCTGCGCCTAGCATTCAATATCAAGTACGTGTGGATAACGCCGTGGTTCAACGTATGAGGGTCGTCATCGGTCGATGGTCTTTGGTCGTTGGCCAGTATCTTGGCTCATCCACCGCCAACGACCTGCGACGAACGACCAACGACTAGAGGGAGAATCTGTTGCCTGAACAACCAATCCCCGAGCAAGATCCAGTGGTCACGAAGTCGTATGCGATGTATTACGTCGTCTCGATGGTGTTGCTCATGGCGACGCTGTTCTGGGCATTGTGGGATGAGGCTTACGGACAGCGGCCGTGGAAAGCCTTTCAGAATGAGTGGAAGGAGCGCTACACCGCTGTGCTGAACAAGACCGAACCGGCGTCCGACAAGTCGGTCAAGAATGTGGAGGACAATCCCGAGTACCAACAGTTGGAGCAGGCCTATAGGCAGGCGGACGCGGCTGCCAGGCCTCGTCGGGATGAACTTCAGAAACACATCACCGATCTCAGCGCGCAAATCCTCGCGGTGCAGAATGTCTTCACCGACAAGCGTGCCTACGCCAATGCGCTGACCTACCAGATTGAAACCGAGACCAGTGCGTCGGGCAAGGAAAGCAAGAGGAAAGACCTGGAAGATTACAAGAAACAAATCTGGACCGTCGAGTTCCCCGACGGACACAAAGAGAAATATAACTTTCGCCAACTCGAAGAAAAATATAACCAACTCAAAGACGAGCGTACAAAGTTAAACGCTGAACTGGGTGACGTGCTCAAGCCGGTGACTGCTGCCAGCACAGCAATGTCCGCTTATATTTCCGAACACCTCGTCGATCTTACGCCCGCTCAAATCGAGGGTTTGCAGAAAAAGACCAAAGAGTGGGATCCAAAGATCGTGCAGATCAACGTGGCGGAAGCGAATATCGTGGACCGCTGCGAATCTTGCCACATGGGCATCCGTGAGCCGCTGAAACTCACGCCCGCGGTGATGGAAGCAAAGGGAGAAAAGAAGCCCGACGAATATGCGCAGGCGTTCGTCAGCCATCCAGAGCCTGGGTTGTTGAAGACTCATGACCCCGATAAATTCGGCTGCTCGCCCTGCCATCAAGGCAATGGCCGCGCCACCACGAGTATCGAGAAGGCACACGGAAATTACGAGCACTGGCTATGGCCGCTCTTTCCCAAGCAAAACGTTGAAGCCGGATGTCAGACCTGTCACGCGGCTGACATGGTGCTGATCAGCGGCGACGTGGGATGGACCATCAGCGAAGGCAAGGACCTGTTCCGCCAAAAAGGCTGCATGGGCTGCCATCGCTATGAGGGATACGACAAAGAGCCCGAGGATCTGAACACCGTCAGCCAGCAGATCAAACAACTTGAGCAGCAAGAGAAAGACAACCTCAAGCAAGCAGCGGATTTGATGAAGCAGGCCGACGCTGCCGAGAGCAACGAGGAAGCCAATCGGTTGAACGACAAAGCCATCGCCCTCAAAGTCGCCAACAGCAAGGACGAAGGCCACATTCAGCAGCTCGATTTTCAATCGCACAGCCTGATGCAGGACATGAAAAAAGTTGGGCCAAACTTGAAAGACGTCCGGCTGAAGCTGAATAAGAATTGGATTCCGGTCTGGCTGAAAAAACCGACAGACTTCCGACCCACCACCAAGATGCCGAACTTCCGTCTGACCGATCATCAGATCCAGGCGATTTCGGCCTACTTGTGGCAGTCGGCATTCACCGATCCTTTGCCCAAACAAAAGCCAGGAAACACCGAGCACGGAAAAGAACTCTTCGAAACACGCGGCTGCATGGCTTGCCATTCCATGGGCGAAGGCGATCAGATGCTGGGCGGCACGTTCGCCGCAAATCTCACGCGCGAAGGCGAAAAAGCAAACTACGATTACCTGGTGCGTTGGATTCACAATGCGCGGCAACGCACTCGTCCCTACTGCCCGTACGAAAAGAAAGATATTGGTCCGGAAGATTATGCCAAGAAGGGCTTGCCTTATCAGTTCGACCTGCAGCACAGCCAATGTCCCAACGATGGCCACGAACTGCAAGTGCAGAACATGACCGTAATGCCAAGCCTGCGTCTGGCTCCGGAAGATGCGCAGGACATCGCGTCCTATCTGATGACGCAAAAGAAGCAGGAACCCTCGTCCTACGCCGATGCCTCTTTCATGGATGATCCTGCGTTAAAGGATGAAGGCAAAAAGTGGATTCGTCACTACGGATGCTCGGGTTGCCATGAAATTTCCGGCATGGAGGACGAAGGCCGCATCGGCACCGAACTGACCTTCGAAGGCAGCAAGCCCATCGAGCGCTTGGACTTCGCGCTATTCACCGAGGTGGCCCAGCGCGGTGGCAAGAACGCCGAACCCATCAAGAATCCTGAAGATCTGGCGCGCCTGCCCGAGGGTCCGGCGAAAGATTCGTGGTACGACCACAAAGGTTTCTTCGAGCACAAACTTGCTGAGCCCAACATTTACGATCAGGGCAAGATCAAGTCCGAGACCGAAGCCCTGCGCATGCCCAATCTGCACCTGACCTCCGAGCAGATTCGCGCCCTCACCACATTCCTGTTGGGAAGTGAAGAGAGTTCCCTGCCTTCCGACTATCAATACAAACCGGGCGATGCTCGCCACGACATTCAGGAAGGCTGGTGGGTAGTCAAGAAGTACAACTGCATGGGATGCCATCAGTTCATCCCCGGCCAGAAGACCATCCTGATGGGCCTGCCCCAGTACCGCGAAAATCAGGAGCAATTGCCGCCCAAACTCCTGACCGAAGGAGCGCGCGTCGACCCCGAATGGTTGCGCCGCTTCCTGTCCAATCCGGCGTTGAGCGAGGCGGACACGAACCGCAACGGCGTGCGCCCATATCTGAAAGTTCGCATGCCTACGTTCTCGTTCTCGGATAACGAACTGCGCAAGCTGGTACGATTCTTCCAGGCGTTGTCGCAGCAGCCGATGCCCTACATTCCGGAGCAAGTTCCAGTATTAAGCGCAAAAGAATCGGACATGGCTCGCAGCTTGTTCTCAAGCACGGCTGCACCGTGCCTGAAGTGCCATGCCACGGGCGATCCCGCGCACGACAAGATTGCTACGGCACCCAACTTCCTCCTCGCCAAGGAACGCCTGAAACCGGACTGGGCGGAGCGGTGGGTGCTTGATCCACAAGCCATCAGCCCTGGCACATCAATGCCATCAGGTCTTTTCCGGCGGGAAAATAATCACTGGGTCTTTGCCGGGCCCACCCCATCTTCGTTCCAGGGATACGAAAAAGACCAATCCACATTGTTGATCGATTATATTTTTCAACTAACCCCGGAAGAGCAAAAGCGCGTAGCGGCATCCATGGGGCGAAGCAGCGCTTCAATCCAGAACCCGGCGAAGTCGAAGCAAGCTAACGCGCCCCCGCAGCGTGCAGGTAGTGGAGGTTCGCAGTAGAATATTCAGTTTTGCAGCGGCGGCTGTCGCGAGGCGTCCACCCGCGCATTCGGAGCAAAATTGCCGGACGTAGGATTACCTGAATTTAAGATTTTCAAGAAACGCGTTCAACAATTAAAGAAAGGGCGACATAATGAATAAGAAAACATCCGTAGCAATGTTTGGCATGCTCTGCCTTCTCGGCCTATGGCTCCTCGTAGGGTGTAGCAAGAAGGAGAACACAAACGAATCTCAATCTTCCTCACCGTCCTCCGCGGCGCAGCCCGCGCCGGCAGCGACTCCCATCGATCCCAGCACGGTAGCTTCCGTCAGCGGCACGGTGAAGTTCGACGGCACAGCTCCCAAGCCCTCCAAGATCGATATGAGCCAGGATCCCGCCTGCAAGGGCACCAACACTGCTGAGACCATCGTCGTCGACGGCGGCAAAGTGGCTAATGTTTTCGTGTACGTAAAAGACGGACTGGGCGACCGAACCTTTGACGTTCCCAAAGATGCGGTCACCATTGACCAGAAAGGTTGCCAATACCATCCTCACGTGTTGGGCGTGATGACGGGCCAGAACATTGAAATCAAGAACGACGACCAGACCACGCACAACATTCACCCCACGCCGCAAGCCAATCGCGAGTGGAACGAGTCTCAACCTCCGGCGGCCGCGCCGCTCGAGAAGAGCTTCGCCCGCGAAGAAATTATGCTGCCGGTGAAGTGCAACCAGCATCCATGGATGAGGATGTACATCAACGTAGCAAAGAACCCGTTCTATGCGGTCACTGGCGCGGATGGCAAGTATGAAATCAAAGGCCTGCCGCCGGGCGATTACACTATCGCATTCGTTCAGGAGAAACTAGGCGAACAAACCCAAAAGGTCACGCTCGCCGCCAAAGACAGCAAGACGGTAGACCAAACGCTCAAAGCGCAATAGCTGTACTAAACGGAGGACGGGCGTCTCGCCCGTCCTTGCTGGAATCGAGTGGGGACGGGTTTTCGACCCGTCCAGCCGACCGAAGCTCGGCAATTGTAAAATCAGATCAGGAGAGTAACCCTGCTGAAGTCCCTCACTACACCGTACAATCGCGCGCACCACCGGTTTGCTGTTTTCGTCGCGTGCGCGACTTTTGTTCTCATCATTGCCGGCGCCCTAGTCACCAGCAACGATGCTGGCCTGTCTATCCCCGACTGGCCCACCTCTTTCGGATCGTTCAGCGTCCCTCCGTTGCATGGAGGAATAAAGTTCGAGTGGAGCCATCGCGCCATTGCGGGATCGATCGTGATACTCACGATCTCCATCGCCGTGTGGACTTGGTTCACCGACCGTCGCCGATGGATGAAGTGGCTGGGCATCGCCGCCCTCAGTACGGTTATCACGCAAGCAATTCTCGGCGGCCTCACGGTCCGTTTATTCCAGCCGCCCTGGGTCTCCTCAGCCCACGCCGCGGTCGCACAAACATTCTTCTGCATCGCGGTCGTCATTGCCATGTTCACTGGACGGCGCTGGATCGAAGAAGTTCCACAGATCGAATTCGACAACCGCCGTCCCAGCCTCATCACGCTGACGCTGCTCTCGATCTTCGTGCTCTACGTTCAACTTATCCTGGGCGCCATGTTCCGCCATCACGGCATGAGTTGGTGGCCGCACGTTGCCAATGCCGTCGTTGTCGCCTTCGTACTGACCTGGACCGCGATCCGCGCATTGTGGCAGTTCTCGAAGATTGAAGCCGTTCGTCGGTCCGCGATTCTGCTGGTTTCCCTGATGATCGCGCAGCTTTGCCTGGGCTTCATCGCGTTTCTGACGCGCGTAGCCTGGGGCCACGATGCGGTTCAACCCGAATTGCCGATGGTGATCTCTACCGTGGCCCACGTCGCGGTTGGAGCACTCCTTCTCGCGACTGCGGTCATTCTCGCCATTCAAGTGTGGAGGCAGGTCCCGGTGTCGTTTGAGGAGCCAGTCCCCAGTCGAACCCGAAAACCGATAGCTGCGTGACCCGCTGGAGCGCGTCTCATCGTAGAATAACTTGTGGCCTCCAAAACTCCATTTGCTGTGGCCGGCCCTGAGACCGACTTATCTATCGAGCCTGCTGTTATTTCGGTCCAAGATGTCGTGCATCGTTATGGCGACCGCGCCGCTCTCAACGGTGTATCCTTCGATGTTCATCACGCCGAACTCTTCGGCTTGCTGGGGCCGAATGGCAGCGGAAAGACAACCCTGTTCCGCATCCTCTCGACTCTAATGATTCCGGTTAGCGGGCACGCCAAGATCATGGGATTTGACGCCGCTCGCGAGCCCAACCATCTGCGCCGCCAGATCGGCGTGGTCTTCCAGGCCCAAAGCATCGACGTTAAGCTAACGGCGGCCGAGAACCTCTGGCATCAAGGGCATCTCTATGGCTTACATGGAGCGTCACTGAAATCGCGCATTGCGGACATGCTTGGCCGAGTCGGGCTTAAAGATCGTGCCACCGAAAAAGCCGAGACTTTTTCTGGAGGAATGCAGAGGCGTCTGGAATTAGCCAAGGGACTGCTTCATCATCCATCGGTCCTGTTGCTGGATGAACCCACGACTGGGCTTGATCCCGGCGCCCGGCGCGATCTCTGGCAGTATCTTGCGATTCTGCGGGACGAGGAAAAAGTAACGGTGATCGTCACTACTCATCTCATGGAAGAGGCTGAGCGCTGCGACCGTCTTGCCATCCTGAACGAAGGAAAAGTGGTAGCACTGGGCACGCCGGATGAACTCAAGCACGAAATTGGCGGGGACGTCATCCTACTGGATACGAAGAACCCCGACTCGCTCGCGGAAAGAATTCGTGCCCGCTACCACCTCGACGCTCAAGTGTTTCACGGGCAGGTTCGTCTGGAACGGGAAAACGGCCATCGCTTTATTACCGACGTGGTCGAAGCTTTTCCGGGCGAGATTGAGGCGATCTCCGTAAGCAAGCCGACACTGGAAGATGTTTTCATCCACCGCACCGGCCACCGATTCTGGACGGAAGGCAGAGAAGAAGAAAAATAAGCTGAGAAGGAGCTAGCAAGCAGATGATGCTGGTGTTGTCCGTGATACTCGGAATCGTGCCCCTGATGGGAGTGGCGTGGATTGTTCTGAAAGCAGGTGTCACCACCGTCGATGGGCTCTTCATGAGCCTGATCCTACTGACGCTTTCCGGCATTCTTTTCCTGAATGCATTCCTCGAGATTCGCGGAAAGTTCAAGAAATCCGCAGCGCCACCGGCGCAGAAAACGAGTTGAATTGGTCACACAAAGCAGAGCGTTATCAGTTCAAGCCGCGCCACGTTCGAACGGAGTGATGCTCCCCGCCTTCACGCTTTGGTGGAGGGAAATCGTCCGCTTCTACCGCCAGCGTTCGCGCGTCGTCGGCGTGATCGCTTCCCCCTTGCTATTCTGGCTGGTCATCGGCTCCGGCTTTGGCACCTCGTTTCGCGCCGGCAATGCCCCCGGACAGCAGCATTATCTCGATTATTTCTATCCCGGCGCGCTGATTATGATTGTGCTGTTCACCTCGATCTTTGCCATGATGTCGTTAATTGAGGATCGCAAGGAGGGATTTTTGTTGTCGGTCATGGTCGCGCCTGTTCCCCGCTCCGCTATCGTGCTCGGCAAAGTTCTGGGCGGAACAAGCTTGTCCGCAATTCAAGGTCTTATTTTCCTGGCTTTCGCGCCATTTGTCGGCGTGCACCTGGGACCGATCGATTTCTTGCTGATCGTATTTGTAGTTTTCCTGGTTTCCTTCGCGCTCACCTCCTTGGGATTCGCTATCGCTTGGCCCATGGATTCCACCCAGGCTTTCCACGCCATAATCAATCTTTTTCTCATCCCGCTCTGGCTGCTCTCAGGCGCGTTGTTCCCACTGTCGGGAGCCTCAGGCTGGCTACGATTCCTGATGCGGCTGAACCCGCTGACCTACGGCGTCGAAGCTCTCCGCAATCTGCTGTATCCGGAAAGCCCGACCGTGCTGTCGCTGCCGGCCTCAATCGCCGCATTGGCCCTTTTCACGATCCTCATCTTTGGACTTTGCTTCGTCCGAGTAAACCGCCGCAGCACGAGGCCCGCCGCATGAGAAAGAATTTTGTCTCCGTGACTCTGTGTCTCTGTGTGAAATGTTCTTGACATGTCGGTAGTACGGCTAAAGATCGACGTTTCTGGTACCGTGGGCGACGAAGCCTGGCGTGGCATCCAGCAGTTCGACCAAATCCAGAGCGCCGATTTCGGTCCTCAATTCGGCAGCGGCGGACGCTGTAATCATCCGATCAACGCACCTCACAACAAGGGGGAATGGATCGGCGCGGAAATCCGCGTGCAGACACCGCTTCTCGCCCAATACGCCGTCTCGCACTATCTCGAACAGGACCGCGTGCTCGATGCGGACGTAGTGGAGTAAAGAGAAGCCTGATTGCTGAATCGTAGGGTCCTTTCTCCACCAGCTCTACGACTTAAGATCTTCCCAAGCCAAACCGGACGCAGGCTTTCTGCTATATTTTCGAATATCCCATGTCTGTTTCCCCCAACCTACGCAGCCAAACCACGTCGGAAGCCAGCAAGCTCCCTAAGCCTCGAATGTCCACTCGCAACCGGCTGCTCTTCTTCCTTACCGCGTGGCTGATCGTTTTAATGCCGTTTCTGTTCTGGTGGAATACCTGGTTCGGGCGTCAGCTCTCCGACAAGCAACTGGCCGAGTATCTGCAAGACCAGAAGCATCCCCGGCACATTCAGCATGCGCTGGTACAGATTGGCGAGCGCCTGACTCGACAGGACGCGAGCGTCGCGCAATGGTATCCGGAGGTGGTCCGCCTCGCCTCCGATCCAGTGGAAGAGGTCCGCAATACCGACGCATGGGTCATGGGACAAGACACATCCGGCACCGGTTTCCATGAAGGTCTGTTGAAAATGCTCGCCGACCCTTCGCTCATGGTGCGTGGAAACGCCGCCCTTTCGCTCGTCCGCTTCGCAGACGCAACTGGAAGACCGCAAATCCTCGAACTTCTGCAGCCAGCCACAGTCACGGCGCCGCAGTCGGGAAAAGTGATTGACACCAGCACAGTAGGAACCGCGATTCACCAGGGCGGAGTCGTCGCCAAAGTGCAGGAAGATAATCAGACCGGAGAAATCCGCTCGCCGATTAGCGGTCGTCTACGCGCCTTATCTGCACGGACTGGACAAACGATCACGGCTGGCGCACAGATCGCAACCATCGATCCGGGCACGGAACAGGTGTGGGAAGCGCTGCGCGCGCTTTACTTGGTTGGTCAGCAGGATGACATTGCTGCAGTACTACCGTATGAACGGGAATTGCCTGACATCCCCGATCACGTGCGCAAGCAGGCCATGGAAACAGAAAAGGCGATTCGCGAAAGAGCCACTCGTTAGCCTCCTGCCTGCGAAAAAAGCGTCCGCCCGACCGAACAATCATGGCGCAGACATTAGGATACGTCGCTCTGGTCGTTCGGGATTACGACGAAGCGCTGGCCTTCTTCACGCATTCGCTCGGCTTCACCGTGATCGAGGATACTGTCGCCAAAGATCGGTTGGGCAATGAGAAGAGGTGGGTACTCGTCAGTCCGCCGGGTTCTCGTGGGACCAGTTTGCTTCTCGCCCGAGCTTCAACACCCGAGGAGGCAAGCCGCGTTGGCAATCAGACAGGCGGCCGTGTCTTTTTATTTCTGCACACTAACGATTTCTGGCGCGACTACCGTGAAATGCTGGCGCGGGGGGTGAGGTTCACAGAGGAACCACGGCAGGAAGCCTATGGCACAGTCGCAGTCTTCGAAGACCTGTACGGCAACAAATGGGATCTACTCGAACTGAAGGACAAAGAACTGAAAGCTCAGAGCTGACGGGTGAAAGCTAGATGGGCATCACGCCCACTTCTTTTTCCACCTCGACCGTGTCCACCATGACAATCGCGTCCCACGGGCAGCCGTCGAGGAAACATCCGTCCGGCCCCTTGCTAATGCACTTCTTGCATCCGATACAAAGAATCGGGTCGACCTGGATTCTGCCGAACGGCGGATGATCTTCATCTGGAACCCAGAACATGCAATCTTCCACCGGGCAATACTCCACGCAAGCTGGAGAGCCGGCGCAACCGGTGCAGCACTCCGTAATGACCGCCAACTCCTTTGGTTTCTTTTTTCGAGGTGTCAGAAGCCCCTTGGATTTGGGTTCGAATTTCAGCTCGTCGGGCACCATCCCGGCGGGTTTCAAGGAGTCCGTTTCAGCAGGCATGGCCAGATTATACCGTAAGGCTTGGGGTTTTGATCCCTGCCGCGCACAATGGCAATAGTCCCAATTTAAACAGAGGAGAACAAAGAAAACCTCCGATTATAACGGCAAGGCCTGCTTGTTGCAGGTATATAGCGCTAATCGCCATCTGGCAGGAAAAAAGCGATGCGCTCCTTAGCGGTCATCTCCCGTTTGAACAGCTTGTGGAAGCGTTCCTGTATCTGGGCAACCGTCAGTGAGGCCATCTTTTCGGCCCACTCTTTGTCGTCCATTTCTGTTCTAGTCACACGACGAGCTTACTCCTGAAACCCGAGTTTGTCACGAAACGTGCCAAGCGACGAGTGGGCACGTGGGGACGTGTGATCGGCACGATCTTATTAGCGTGACCCATTTCGGCCCGCGCTTTCTGACTCTTTTCGCCTTTGCGGTCGCAGGCTTGATCGTTTCTGATATATTGGGCGTCAAGCCCTAAAATCGTCGTCTGTGCTCGCGTCTCGGGCCAGGGGCGGAAGGAGCAGCACTCATGAAGAGCGTCAACAAAGTCATTCTTATCGGAAATCTGGGCAAAGACCCCGAGGTGAAATACACTCAAGCCGGTATGCCGGTCGCCAAGTTCACGCTGGCCACCAATGACCGTTTCAAGGACAAAGAAGGCCAGTGGCAGGATCGCACCGAATGGCATAACGTCGTAGCCTTCCAACGCCTGGCCGAAATCGTCGGCGAGTATCTCAAAAAAGGCGGTAAGTGTTACATCGAGGGCCGGTTGAGCACCAGTTCCTGGGACGACAAGGAAAGCGGCCAAAAGAAATACAAAACCGAAATCATCGCCAATGACTTAGTGCTGCTGACCGGACGCGGCGAAGGCGCCGGAGACGATTCCAGCACACGCTCCCGTGGTGCAGCAGCGGGCGGAAACAATTTCGACCAGCGCGCACCCGAGCCAGAACATGCGGCAGCCTCCACTCCCATCAGTGACGAAGATATTCCCTTCTAGGTTTACCGAGAGCAAATGAACGTGATAGTCGGGACCGCCGCCTATTAGCACCACCGGCCCGGAAAAAAGGAGAGAAGCCCAAATCCGGACCGGCGGAGTTTCCGAAGGGAGACCCCTCAGAAAGTTCAGTGGCTATTGCACCTGTTGGTCCCGCGTCATAGGCTGAGGCGGGGCCATTTTCGGCCTTACGGCAAGTAGTAGCGGAACGAGGTGAAGACCATGTTGTCCAGGCCTTCCGGTGTTCCTGCTCCCGGGCCGACACCAGACCACGTCTGACGAGTCACATAAGAGTACTGCGTGCCGAACTGGAACCTGCCCCTCGGGCCGCTGTAGAAGCGGTACCAGAAACCGGCCGTACCCTCGATGACCGCCCGCGTGTCGCCGGTGCATTTAGAGAGCGAGCCTGGGTTGAACCCCGCCGTAACGGCGATAGAAGGAGTCGTCTCAGAGTTGCAACCAGAATTATTGAAAAGCGGCGATCCGTAGCCGACGTACGTTTTCGTCGCGGCATCGTAGTCGGAGGTGCGGCTGTCATACTCCGCTCCGGTGTAAAGATAGACATCCAGTTTCTTGCCGTGCCACTCCAGCGACGCTAGCCCCTGGAAATTCTTGATCAGGTCAGGAGTTCCGTTGGCATGAATCGACAGATCGGAAAGCTGCGCCGCGCCGTATCGCCCCGTTCCGCTGCCTCCAAAACCGTGCAGACCAAACACGATGTGTTTCTCGAAGAAATTCCAGCGGGCATTGGCTCCCACGCCGCCGCCGTTTTTTGAGGCGTTAAAGGCTCCCACAGCACTGGGACCCGTAATCTTGGGGTCGCTCGGGCAAGGCCCAGTCTTGCCGATGGTGAAGTTGGCGCAAGGAAAGGCGCGGTCGCGGAACCGGTCATACAGTCCGAAGACCTCGTAGTGCCCAAAACCCGGGTCGAACGCAACCTTGGCGATGATGTCGGGTGACGGGTTGAAGGAATATGTGGCAGCAGGGGTACAAGTAACGTAGTAGACGGGAGTGGTTGCGCCGGTAGGGGTATAGGAGTTGGTGGCGCAACCGGTGATCGCATCGTTGTAATTGTTGGTCGCGCCCGCCTCACCGAGCAGAAAGTTGTCGGCGTTTCCGTGAGAGGTGAGCGTAGCTTGCGGGGCTTCCACGGCTACGGCGACCGCTACTTTGTGGTCGAAGTCTTTGGTTAGGCGAATCCCATACTGGCGCGCATAAGTGAACCCGACGTTGTATCCCGAGTCGATGGTCATGGGCCGGGAGTCGTTGGTCTTGCCGATGTCATCGCTGGGGGCGATGCTCTGCTTATTTTCGGTCAGCAGACTCCAACTTTGCCCGCCGAGGAAGCTCCATCCGTTGTCGAATTTGGCTTGGCCCCACGCCTGGCGAAGGCGGAAGCTGTAACTATTCGTCTGGGTGTTTGAGGAGGTGTCGGCGGCTGAGAGAAAGTCACCGGAGACATAGCTGGAGAGTTCTACGTTCCCTAGACGCCCGTCGACGTACACCGTGGGCCGAGACTGGCGGGCGGAACCGAAAAACTCTGACAACTGGCTCTGCGAAGCGCCCGGCAGAGTCAACGAATTGAACGGGGTGGTGAGATCTGCACCGAGAGCTCGCGACCGCCGCACGAATGCAGCTTCGGCAAACCCGCCCGGAGTAATTGTGATTCCTTTGAAGTGAATGGATATGACGGGACTCTCGAGGGGGTTCGAGGAAACCTGCGGCGTGGTTTCTTGCAGGTTAAGTCCAGTGGGCGCGGGATTTTGCTGGACAGCAGGACTACTAATTTCCGCCAACTGTTGTGGTTGAGTTTGGGTTGCATTGATCTTGTCTACAGCTTCCGGCGCGGGTTGCTGTGACTGCCCGGCCTGCAGGCGCTCCAATTGCAATGTAAGTCGCTCGATCTGCTGCTGCTGTGCAGCCATGGCGTCTTTCAAAGACTGAACATCGGCAGCAGTAATTGGCGGCGCCGCAGGCACTGGGGCGGTCTCTTTAGTAGCCGGTGCACTGGATGCCGGGTTTTCTGCCCAAATGCTTGTGGTCAACACCGCAAGCGCGAGGGCGGTGAGAAACAGGGTTGTGGTTGATTTCATGGAATTTTCAATTCTCTCCTTTTTGGGTTTTAGTCGAACAACACTACCGGGGGAGCAAAAGCGAACCGATTTGAGCCCGATACGAGCTCTAGTTACATTGATAACTAAGTATCATGATCAACATGATCGAGATAAACCAACAGTTTTTACCTGATTTCATTTGCCAACGCTTCCAATTCTTCTCCACTCCGCGGGAGTCGGTATACTCAGGAAATACGAAAACCGTTAACCGGGCGCCAGACCACAGCTACCATCGGCATTCAATCTTGTGGTTATCCTTGCCTCGGATTCCCGTGGACCACCATGGGCAGGACGCTGGACGCCTCAGCCTTTTTCTTCCGCCGCTTCCCTGCCCTGGGCGCGTCCGCGCCCGTGCTATTCATGATGTCGGCTAGAGTAGTGTGCTCAAGGATCTTGGCTGCCGCATCCCTCACCGCGAGGAAGACTTGATAGAGCGCGCGATGTTCAGCGTCGCGATCGATCAAAGTACGCAACTGGTCGGCATCCCCGAAAGGCGCCAGCGGACCATCAATCAGGCGGATAATTTCGCTCAAATGGATTTCCGAGGGGTCGCGGCGCAACTGGTATCCGCCCTTGGCGCCACGCACGCTTTCAACCATGCGCGCGTTCTTCAGCTCCAACAGAATCAGTTCCAGAAACTTTTCCGGTAAAGTTTCTTCATAGGCAATGTCGCGAATGCGAATGGCGCCCTGGTTATAGTGACGGGACAGCATCATCATCGCCTGCAGCGCATACAAACCTTTTTGTGAGATTTTCATAAGTTCGACAGTATGCCATAAATTCTATGGTTTTAATCGAGTTTATTGACATCGGGGAGATTAGCAACTCTGATGCCAGCTCTGCGCCAGGTCCAACAGCGGGCTAAGTCGTTTGTGATTAATAGCTTGTGTGGCTTCGAGTCCCGTGGCTCCAAGGCTTAGGCGTGCATTGAATTGCAGTTTGACAGCAGTTCTGACGACATTCCAGACACCAACACGGGCCGCCCAATGCTTGGACTCGTCTCATCTGCACTTGGCAACTATCAGAGTCATATCGTCGGACTGCTCATGCGGACTGAACTTTTTGACCTCATCCATAATCGAAGCAAGCAGGACCGGTGAAGACTCCTCACAATGTCGTCGCAATGAATCGATCAGGCGTGGCTCTCCAAATTCGTCCCCTGCGACGTTGAATGATTCGGTTATGCCATCGGTGTAGAGTACGAATGTGTCTCCGCACGAGAGTGGACATTCCGCGGTTGCGCAATCCCACTCTTTAAAGAGTCCCAGCACGGTGCAGGTCGAGTGAAGTCGTTCCAGAGTGCCGTCGTGACGGAGCACAAGCGCGCAGAGATGCCCGCAATTTACATAACGCAAGCGCCGCGCTCGGTCGTCGTACTCGGCGAAGAACAGGGTGGCGTAAGCACTGTCAGTCGAATTCTCGTAGAACAAGTGATTTACCAATTGCAAGAAGCGGTGAGGTTGATCCAACGCGATTGCGCACTGGCTGCGCAGGTTCGCTTGCAGATTGGCCATCAAAAGGGCAGCCGCGATTCCTTTCCCTGAAATGTCACCGACCACCAGGCCGAGCCGCTCCCGGCCTAGATCGAGAAAATCGTAATAATCGCCGCCGACCTGGCGAGCCTGCACGCAAATCCCTGAGTAATCGAGCGTGGTAAGGGACGGGAGCGTCTGAGGAAAGAGCTTGGTCTGCACTTGCTTAGCGATTTCCAGTTCTTGAGCAGTGCGGCGCTCCGATTCTAACTTCGCCGCCGCCGCGCGGCGCTGCGCTTCGACGGCTCGGCTCTCCTCGTCGAGGCTGACCAGCGCGAAAGAGTTCCCGTCGGGATCTTTAAAGTGGGTAAACACTCCGCCCCAGATTGGTGCCTGCTCGCCCGGCAATCGCGACTGACCAGTCGCACCCGGGTCCGGTCGCTCATATCGGATGCGCTTCAAGCGCGGTGTATATTGAAATCGAACTCCGCGCTTGCGCCATTCCTCGAACTTGGCCAACACATCTTCGGTAACAAAGATCACCTGCGTGGACCGGCCAATGAGCACGCACTCTTTGGAGTCGGATTTAGGTGCGACCAACGAAAGCACGGCGCTGCCGTCGGGAGGGGCAACCGCCACCCAGCGCTGGCCGGCCCCAAAGCGAACATCACCGACCAGACTGAACCCTAGCTGGTCTATGTAAAACCGCAAGCTTTGATCCTGATCGCGAACGAAGATGTTGATCGCGTGGATGCGAAGGTGGGGTTGTCGCAGGCCGGGAGAGAGTGCAGACCGTTCAATGCAGAGACCTGAAGCAGAGGCGTCCATCCGCGAGATTATAGCGTTTAGAACATCTCTCGGTCGGAAGACATGTGGCTTACCCAGCCATTCATCTCGACTCGACCTGCCCGCTAAAGATCCGCATTACGCAGACGCAGCGAATTGGTGATCACAGACACGGAACTGAAGCTCATGGCTGCGGCAGCAAAAATCGGACTCAGCAGCAAACCGAACAATGGATACAGCACGCCGGCTGCGATCGGCACACCGAGTAAGTTGTAGATGAAGGCGAAAAACAGGTTCTGGCGGATGTTGCGCATCGTGGCCTGGCTGAGTTTTCGGGCACGGACGATGCCAGCCAAATCGCCTTTCACTAAGGTCACGCCTGCGCTTTCCATGGCGACATCCGTTCCAGTTCCCATGGCAATTCCGACGTCGGCTTGAGCCAGCGCGGGAGCGTCGTTGATGCCGTCACCCGCCATGGCTACGGTCCGCCCTTCTTGCTGCAAACGGCGTATTACTTCGGATTTCTTTTCGGGCAAAATCTCCGCTTCAAAATCATCGATACCAAGCTTGGCGGCTACGGCTTCCGCTGTACTACGGCTATCGCCGGTGAGCATGATGATTCGCAATCCGGAAGCTTTAAGATCACGGAGCGCTTGCGGAGTAGATAACTTGATGGGATCGGTGATACCGATCAGTCCGGCGGGCCGGCAATCGACCGCGACGAATATAATTGTTTGCCCACTACGGCGCAGTTCTTCTGCCTGCCGCGTCAGTGCGTCCATGGGCACTCGCAGCTGCTGAAAGAACCTTTCATTTCCAGCGGACACAGTTTTTCCTTCCACCCTACCGCTAATGCCAAGCCCGGTGTGAGATTGAACGTCGGTCGCAGTGGTCAAAGACGTGTCTTTAGCAGCAGCGACGATTGCGGAGCCGAGAGGATGCTCGCTTCCTTGCTCCAGACTTGCTACCAGTCGGATCAGTTCAGTCTGATCGCCTCCAGACACGGCGACTACGGATTTGACGCTGGGCTTACCTTCGGTCAGAGTGCCCGTTTTGTCGAACACCAGCGTGTCCACTTTCTCGAGGATTTCCAATGCTTCGGCGTTCTTGATCAGGACGCCGGCCTTGGCCCCGCGTCCGGCGCCGACCATAATGGCCATCGGCGTGGCTAATCCCAGGGCGCAGGGACATGCGATGATGAGCACCGCTACGGCGTTTACGAGGGCGTGGGCGAGACGCGGTTCGGGGCCGAACAAACTCCAGACGACGAAAGTGAGAACGGCGCAGGCGATTACCGCCGGGACAAACCAGGCGGCGACGCGATCGGCCAAGCGTTGAATTGGAGCCCGGCTGCGCTGCGCCTGGCTGACCATCTGGACGATACGAGCCAACAGGGTTTCGCTGCCTACATGCTCGGCTCGCATCACGAATGATCCTGTAGCGTTGACCGTCCCCCCGATTACTCGGCTACCCGGTTCTTTCGCAACCGGCATGGACTCGCCGGTGATCATGGCCTCGTCAACCGAACTCGTCCCTTCGAAAACTACGCCGTCGACCGGAATCTTTTCGCCCGGACGTACGCGTAACCGGTCGCCGGATTTTACCTGCTCGAGCGGAATGTCATGCTCATTGCCATCGCGAACAATGCGGGCAGTCTTGGGGCTGAGGTTAAGCAAAGCACGGATGGCGGCCCCAGTCCGGCTGCGGGCACGGAGTTCGAGCACCTGCCCCAGAAGAACGAGCGTCACGATGGCGGCGGCAGCTTCGAAGTAGACGGGCGGCGCGCCATTTATATTCGCGCCACCGAATGAGGCGGGGAATATTCCGGGGAAGACAGTTGCGATCAGACTGAAAAGGTAGGCCACCCCAGTGCCCATGGCGATGAGAGTGAACATGTTCGTGGAGCGGTTGACGATGGATGCCCAACCCCGCTGAAAGAAAGGCCACCCGCCCCAAAGGACGACGGGAGTGGCCAGAAACAACTCGACCCAGGGAAGCCAGCCGTTGGGTAGCGCATGCTCAACCGGCATGCGGGGCAACATATCAGCCATTGCGATTCCCAACAGCGGAACGGTGAGAATCAGGCTGATCCAGAAGCGGCGGGCCATGTCGCGCAATTCTGGATTTTCCTCTTCGATCGCAGTGACGGTGCGAGGCTCGAGTGCCATGCCGCAGATAGGACACGATCCGGGATTAGGTCGGACGATTTCCGGATGCATGGGGCACGTATATTCGGTGCGCGTGGCGGTTAGCGGAGTCTCGCGTTCAAGCGCCATGCCGCAACTGGGACAGGGGCCAGACTTATTCCCGCGAACCTGAGGACACATGGGACACACGTACTTCGCTTGATCTGCAGACTTTTCGGACTCTGCTGATGAGGATGAGGAGGTCATCGGTGCAGCAGAGGGACCAACGGCTGGAACGCCGAGGCTAACCAGACCGGAAGAACCCGGGCTGGAGGGCCGCGGAGGAGTAGCCTGCGCTAGATATTTTTCAGGCTCGACTTTGAATTTTTCAGCGCAGTGACCGCAACAGAAGTAGTAAGACTTCCCGGCGCGTTCGAACCGGTGTTTCGCGGTGTCGCTGTCCACATTCATGCCGCAAACTGGATCCTTTACCAGTTTTGCGGATTTCGAGAGATCATTCCTCATATCGCACGTGTCTAGCGAAGCTTCTGCAAACCGAAAACAGGAAGGCTAAGCATCCCACACACTACTAGATTCTTATCCATGACGCCTTGATTCTTGCTACCTCATTTTCGAGGTACGATTGTTGTATCTTAAAGGCTGGAGCGAACCAACTGCATGACACAATTGGAAGTCGCCTACCGATACGGCACTGTGCCTGGAGAAGCGGAGATGCGGGCGTTAGATAGCGTACGGGAAGTCTATGGCATTCGCCGAATGAGGTTTGATCCGAAAGAGCGAATTGTACGCGTGGAGTTCGACGCTTCACGCTTCAAGGAGCCGGTGATTGCGGGATTGCTCAGAGAGGCGGGACTGGATGTCCAAGAAAAGCTTGGCTGAGTTCATTGGCCAACGGTGAGCTTTGGGGGAGGTCTGCCGTCGGCCAGATGAAACCCAAAGAAGGGAAAATGCAAGGGGCGTCCAAGAAAACCTCTGGCCGAAGTTTATCTTCAAGGGCGCCCCGTTGCGCGCCACTTCGTCTGCAATTAGTTGTAGCACCCGGTTTGCCACTTCCAACCGTGTGAAAATACAAGGCCATCGGTGGCGTTGTACAGAGTAGGAATTGCGCGTGGTGAGAAAGATTTACGTTGACGCTTGCGGCAAACATGAGAGTTCAGACGGCGGGATACAGGGATTGCTGTATGCCGAAATTTCGGCGGCACCCTCGGCATCTTCACAACGACAAATTTCGGCTATAATCGACATCTCCGCTGTTGCTTTAGCCGGAATGCGCCCTTAGCTCAGTTGGATAGAGCATCTGGCTACGAACCAGAGGGTCGGGAGTTCGAATCTCTCAGGGCGCACCATTTCTCTTTTGGTTTTCTACTCTCTTTTGGTCTTCTACCTACTTACAGGCCTATCACGGTGCCGCTGGTAACCGCCAGCCGCTGACGGACATCAGGTCGGAGTTTTGGTATCTACTCTGAATTTGCTTTTCTGAATTTGCTTTGATCGGGGTTTGCTTAGAAAACCGGGACGAGGTTGTGCTTTTTCTGGTAGAGCTGCCGGTCTACTGCGCGGAGCACGTCTTCAACCTCGCTACCGGTCACGTAGCCCGCAATGCCCCAACTGAACGAGAGTTGATAGCTCTTTCCGCTGCTGAGATTCCATTGCTCCAGCCCCCGGTGCAGGCGGCGGATGGGATAGTCGGAGTCTTCCTCGCTGGTGTCCGGCATGACGACAAGGAATTCGTCCCCACCTTGGCGGAAAACTATATCGCCCCCTCGAAAACTGGTTGTGAGTAACTTGGCGAACTCCCTCAGCAGTAGGTTGCCCTCGATGTTGCCAAACTTGGAATTGATGGCGCGAAAACCGTCGAGGTCGATGGTTAAGAAAGTCAGATGACTCGACAAGCGATTGGCCCTTGCTACTTCCCTTGGAATAAGCTCATTCATCGCGCGACGATTCATCAACTGCGTCAGGGGATCAATGAGAGAGAGGCTTTCCAGCCGCTCGTTAAGTATGAGTTCGCTAATCAAAGAGCGACGGGTGTTGTTCAGTGTGATTTTTTGTCCGATCAGGTAAATGTTGAAAAGCAGAATCAGCGAGATCAATCCGAAGAACAGTTGCGGCAGGTAGGCGTGTTCGACGCGGATGACACGTTGTGCCCAGATGACGTTAGGGAGAACCAGCGCCAGCATGCCCGCGGTGAGCACAAGGATGACCATGATTACGATTGACCACAACTGCAAGTCGCGTCCCGAGAGCTGCTGAATCTCCCGCTGGATTTGCTCCGCACGCGCCAACATCGTAGGCGGCAGCGCGACCTGTTCCTCTTTCGTCTGCATTCCCCCTCCGCATCGGACAAACTCCGCCCGACGAATAGCGACACTTATAATTCTCCATTGGAATCGCAGGCGGAGCGAGGCAGAAGTGTGGTCAGCTGTTACGTTCGTAATCGTCGGCCACACGGCTGCCGACTTCGGGCGAGGCGCAAGCATCAGGCATAGCTGACGTCTACCAGCACGTTTTTTCCAGATTCTTTGCGCAATGTGATCTCGAGGGTCTGGCCTACAGGAAGAGCGTTGCGCATGTCGCCCTCGAGCGCCAGAGTCTGGGAAGAGCCGCCGCCGTCGGACAGAGTCACAATCGATTTATTGGGCTGTCCCACATTGGACTCGAAAAACACAACTTCCTTTACCGTGCCGCGGGTTTTCAGCCGGGAGCCATCCGAGACTGGGCCAGCCGAGCGTGTGGTCAGCACACTCCGCTTAGGCGCAAAGGCGGACTTGCCTTTGCGCAACTCGATCAAGACGTTCAAGCCAAGAATGGCGGAGATGGAAAGCAGGATGAGAGACATGAAGAGCCCATCCACCGTGGTGAGAGAGCCGAATAGAACGATGTAAACGATGCCTAGAAGAGGAATGAGCGCCAAGATCAGCGAAATGACCAGGACCATAGGTTTTCTCGGAGGAGGCCCGGCGCATGCCGGGCTTACCGGGAAACAGACTAGCAGAAAATCATTTGGTTTTGCAGGGTGGGAATCAGGATCAGGCACATTGATCGCGCCAGTCCCCAATTTCCTTGAGGCCCTCGCGGCGGGATTGCTCAAACAGGCGGACCCGATGGCGGAGGTGCTCAAATTCATGAATATCGGCCCAGACTTCAGCCTGCCAGTGTTCCTCATGAATTGCGGTTTCGCCGCAGGTGGCACAGCGGGTATGAAGCTTACGGACAACCGGACCGGTTGGCGTCCGGTGAGCACTGGGTAACTCGATGAAGATACAACGTACTTCCTGGATGTTTTCGTTGGCGTCGATTATGTGCTCGTAGCGCAACAGGAAGCCAAATCCCAGCTTGCGGGCTTCGGCCTCGGCCTCGGCGCGGGTCTGAAAGGGTCCGTATTCCGCTCGCAACTGTTCGATGGAGTCACAGGCCATCCAGAAACTTTCTTTAGTGGTCATTTCCTACCTCGAATCGCGACTGCATGGCAAGCGACATCGCAAGACCCTGGGGCGCACCCGCACCACCTTGGCTCAAGCAATTGTAATGCCGCAGGGCCTTCGCCAAATGCTTGTGGCAGGGCTCTTTGCGGAAGAGTCTCGGGGCAGGCGGGAGTTTTTATGCAAGCTTTTGCAGCGTTTTCCCTTCCAGAGTCGCAATGCTGCCCAATTGAGTAGTCCATCCGTTCGTTGGGCGAGGAAGGACGTCTGAAGTAGAATCATGTCACCCTAGGGTCCAAGCTTCTTTTTGCAGGAGTCTGGTCAGGTTATGGGTAAACGCCGAGAGCCCCGCAAGGAAATTAAGGTCCCCGTGCGAATTTTTGGGACTGATAGTAGCGGGCAAATTTTCTCCGAGAAGGTCTTCACTGCCAACGTCAGTCAGCAGGGGGCGGAGCTCATTGGGGTCCAAGCTCAGCCGAAAGTGGATGAAATCGTAGGCGTGACCTATGGCGTCACTAAGGGGCATTTTCGGGTGAAATGGGTTGGCCAACGCGGCACTCCCAAGGCAGGACATTTGGGTCTACTCAACCTGTCACCGGAGAAAAGCCTTTGGGACTTCCCCTTACCTGCGCCCAGTTTCGATTCGGTTCGCGATACGCACGATCGCCGAGCTAATCCTCGGTTGAAGTGTACAAATTCCGTGGAGGTGTATCCCACTGAAGCAACAGCTCCGATCCGAAGCAGGACTTCCGATCTGAGCCTGGGAGGATGCTTTTTAGAGATGCCAAACCCTCTCCCGAAAGGCACACAGATCAGGATTGCGCTTTGGGTCAAAGAGTTCAAATTGTGGGCGAACGCCGAAGTCGTAACCAGTACGCCGGGGTTTGGCATCGGGGTGAAGTTTACCGATATGACGGAACAAGACAGGAATGAGCTCAGGCAATTCCTGGAGAGCATGGTTCGAATTAGGATTTGAAGTCACGAGGCAGCGGTTGCTGACTGGCGACAGGCAATGGCAGAACGAAAAGTTGGGCTCCCAGATTCTCCTCCGTGCGCTTTGCCGGAGCTTCGTGGAGGCAACGGTCAACTGCGGCCGAGAGATACAAATGCCGGACGGGCTTGAGGAGATAGGAGTGCGCGCCCAGCGAAAGAGCCTCATGAATCTTGTTGGGATCGTCCACCCCTGAGCACATGATGACTCTCGGTTTGGGCAGGAACACCTGCAGCCGCCTCAAAGTTTCGAGGCCATCCATTCTTGGCATCTGCATATCGAGCAGTACCACATCGGGAGTGTAGCCGTGGCGTAGGCGTTGCAAAGCCTCATAGCCGCTGCTCGCAGTCACGACCCGGTAAGAGTCGAGTTCCAGCAAGGCACGAAGATAACGTTGGATTTCAAAAGAATCGTCCACGACCAGGACGGTGGCTTTGACCGGATTACGTTCAATGGAAGCCATAGGGGGATGAAACAATTTGATTCTAAATATCGCTTACAGATTTCTCGTATTGCCACAGCATCTTTGGCCGCAGTTGCGACCGTTCACCAGCTGACCAGGTTTCGCGGCATGTCGCGAAATACATGTTATGGGCTATTTGATCGCATCCTGAGTTCCTCACCGCCAATTGCTGTTGATATCTGCTTTGCGAGGAAACGCAATTTCAATTAAAACGATTCAAACCACGGTGGCCGAGCCGTGGAGCGAAGCAACGCCTATTCTGGAAACGATCCTACCCAAGCTGGTGGTGTGTACTCCGGCGCGGTTGGCATCGTCAACTAGATTCCGCTACCTGCAGGTTCTTTTTTTTGAAGCACATGCACCGTCTCCACAGGGCAATGCCCAGTTCTTGGTGCACCGATGCCACGTGATGGGGAGATCCTACGTGCGCAGTCGCGCACTAACGGCTATCAGGAACTTCGCCTCCGGTCACAGCGCCCCTCGAAAGAGGATGTACATTGTGAAAAACTAGGCCGAAATCAGTCGAGGCAAGGTCTTCGTCCTATAAGGCAGCCGCGGTGGCCCTTGGTCATCATCTTTGTCTTTGTCGATCTGTGCACGTGCCCGCTGGGTGGTTTCCAATTGCGTCTTCGGGGCCTCTGCGATCGACGGGGCGGAAGCGGCCGGCAAACCCGCGGGACTGCGCCAGTGAGACCCGCCGTGAGCGGCAACATAGAGTGCCAGTTCCAGCCGGCTCCAGACTCCAAGCTTGTCAAAGGTGTTGCGCAAGTAATTCTTGATCACTTGCTCCGTAGTGCCGACCACATTGGCGATTTCGCGATTGGTTTGGCCTTCCCAGACCAGCATCGCGACTTGAATTTCCTTGGCGGTTAGACGATCACATGGTTGCATGAGACTCCCTCTGCTCTCTTTGGAACACGGCGGTTGCGAGCTTCACGCGCTTGCGGCCGTCCTTGATCCCGGCTCGCAGAAACAGAGTGCGCAGATGCTGTTTCACGGTCCGAGGGCTGATGTTCAGTTGCTGCGCGATTTCCTTGTTGCTGCATCCTTCCACTAGCAGGTGCAGAACCTGTTCATCGCGTTGCGTAATCTTGATGTCGCTGAGATCCAACATGGCGGTTTCCTTTTGTTACTCAACCTTTGCTGGTTTCTTTCTGATTGACTTGAACTCAATCACCCAATGCGAAAGCAAGTCATTCGCCAAACATTCGCCTGCCTACACGGAGGGATAAAGACCTTTGAATGTGTAGCTTTGGAGATACGAGCGAGAATTCCAACGATTCGTGAGAGCCAAAATGGGAGTCTTTGTGCTGAAACGGGTCTGGTGGAGGACGCAACGGTAACGCGACAGGAATTCATCGTGAAGGTTTCAATTTTGCCTCACCTATAGCGCCCGTCATCGAATCTTGGTACTCTACGTTGCTTTCGATCCATCGACTTAGTCCGCCCTTGGTTGATTTTCATGAATACTTTTTTTGTCTTCTTTTTTGTCTCAGGGTTCTGCAGCATTCTCTACGAAATCGTGTGGCTAAGGCTGGCGATGGCGCAATTTGGAGTTACCAGCGCTCTGGTTTCCATTGTGCTTTCCATGTTCATGGCGGGCCTGGGATTGGGGTCGTGGGGAAGCGGCTATCTGATCCGAAGGATCGAGCACCTGATCCGTTTTCCGCCGCTCTACCTCTACGCTGCGGCCGAGCTTCTTATAGGACTTTCCGCCGTTTTGGTACCGCACGAATTGACTCGGGGACGAAGCCTGCTGGTACGCCTCTCGCTATCCTCGTCCGGGGCCTGGTACCTCGCCTCCGGAGTCTGGATCGCGCTATCCCTGATTCCGTGGTGCGCCTGCATGGGAGCAACGATCCCGCTCGCTATGCTCGCCATCAAGAATGAGTACCCACGGGAGGAGCGCCGCTCCTTCAGCTTTCTGTATCTGGCAAATGTCCTGGGGGCAGTCGCCGGGGCTATAGTGCCGCTACTTCTAATCGAAATTTCTGGATTTCACCGCACTCTGAGGACCGGCGCCATACTTAACGGTTTGCTGGCCTTATCCGCAGTCGCCGTCACCGTGCGTGGCCGTGCTTCCGCTGCCCGAGTACGGCGCACTGGAACCTCACTTATCCCAGCAATACCCACGCAACCGGCGGCGAGCAACAGACTGCTCTTCCTGTTGTTTGCTACCGGATTCACAAGTATGGGCGTAGAAGTGGTCTGGGTCCGGCAGTTCACTCCGTACCTGGGCACGGTTGTTTATGCTCTCGCCGCGATTCTTGCATGGTATCTTTTGTCGAATTTTGTCGGGTCGCGAATTTATCGAATTTGGAGTCGTAGTCATCCGCAGGCAAGAGACACGATTTCGGCGTTAGTGGGCCTTTTTGTTCTTTTACCGATCGTTAGTGTCAATCCTCAGTTTAAGTTTCCCCCGGTGATGCGGCTGGCGTTGGGAATTGTTCCGTTTTCAGTCGCGATGGGATTCCTCACTCCGATGCTCGTGGATTGTTGGTCTGGAGGTGATCCCGAAAACGCGGGCAGCGCTTACGCAGTGAATGTGGTTGGTTGCATCCTTGGGCCGCTAGTCGCCGGATTTCTGTTCCTACCCTTGATGAGCGAGCGTTGGGTACTGTTCTTGTTCGCCCTACCGTGGCTCGTCCTTGGTAGTCGCCCCGAGCAAATAGATGGAGGCGGGGGGCAGCGCCAGTTCGCATGGCAGCGAATCTGCGCTTATTCGGTCGCTCCTCTGGCACTGTCATTGGTATTTCTGAGCAGGGGGTACGAAGACCAGTTTGTTCATCACGTAGTGCGTCGCGACAATACCGCGACAGTCGTAGCGACCGGGGAGGGAATGCGAAAGCTATTGTTGGTCAATGGGACTGGCATGACTAGTTTGACGCCGATTGCGAAGATGATGGCGCATCTGCCTTTGGCCTTTCTAGAACATCCCCCAGGCAACGCTCTAGCGGTGTGTTTTGGCATGGGCACGACCTTCCGTTCTCTACTTTCCTGGAACATTCCGACCACCGTTGTGGAACTGGTTCCGAGCGTTCCCCGCCTGTTCTGGTATTACCATTCCGACGGTCCGCAGTTGCTGCATTCGCCGTTGTCGCACGTCGTGATCGACGACGGACGGCGGTACTTGGAGCGCAACCCCGAACAATTCGACGTTATTACTGTCGATCCTCCACCTCCGGTTGAGGCTGCGGGTTCCAGTCTGCTTTATTCCGAGGAGTTTCTCCTGACCGTCAAGCAGCGTCTGCGGCCTAGTGGTATTTTGCAGCTGTGGCTTCCGAGCGGCGACGCCGTGGTCCAGGCTTCGATTGCTCGGGCGCTAATGGAATCCTTTGCTCATGTTCGCGTCTTCCATGGCTTTGGGGGCTGGGGGTACCACTTTGTTGCAAGCAACGATCCAATAGTCAACCGGACGCCTGGGGAGTTAGCGCAGCGCCTGCCGGGACGAGCCGTTGAGGATCTGACCGAGTGGGGACCAAGACCGACCGCAGAAGGCCAGTTTGTAAGCATTTTGGACCGCGAAGTGAGCCTTTACCTGATGATTGCTGAAGCTCCCAACGTCCCTCCCCTGCAGGACGACTGGCCAGCCAATGAGTACTATGTTCTTCGTCGTCAGCTTAGTCCCAGTTGGGAACAACATCTGCTGTCCCAGCAGCACCCTGGCCGCATCGGCCCCTAGATTGCGATCATGCTTCTTCTACGTTCTTGCTGCGCTTCGTTCTTGCTGCGCTTCGTTCTTGCTGCGCTTCCGTCAGGCACTTCCCAACCGGGTTCAGGACGCGTTAAGGTTGAGAGACATAGAGTGCTTCAAAGGGCACGCGAGGAAGGTTGACGGTGCGCGTTCTGATCATCGAAGACGAACCTCGGCTGGCGGAAAACATCGCACGCAGCCTGCGCGAGATCGCTGGGTATGCGGTAGACATTGCCCACGATGGCCAAGAGGGACTTTTCATGGCGGAGTCCAGCGAATACGACGTCGTGTTGCTCGATCTTATGCTGCCGCAAATGGACGGAATGCAATTGCTGGGTCGTATCCGGCAGGCTGGCCAACGGACGCCTGTGCTGGTGGTTACGGCTCGTGATGACAAGGAGTCCGTGGTGGCGCTGCTGAACGCGGGAGCTGACGACTACTTGACCAAGCCCTTTGACCTGGGCGAACTTTTAGCCCGCACCAAGGCGTTGATCCGCCGCGGCAAAGGACAGCCTTCCCCGGTTCTTTCCGTTGGTGATCTGGAGTTAAACACTGTCAACCGCAGCGTGCACCGCGGAGGAAGGCTGATCACGCTTACCGCTATGGAATACCGCGTACTGGAATATCTGGCGCATCGACCCAGAGCCGTGGTCTCCAAGACTGAACTGCTGGAGCATCTCTATGACTATAACTGGGAGAAGTTCAGCAACGTCATTGAAGTTTATATTTCTGGGCTGCGGCGCAAACTTGACGACGGCTCCTCACGCCAATTGATTCACACTCTTCGCGGCCAGGGTTATGTTTTGCAGGATGGAACGCAGCCGGGATGAACCAGGAACACAATTCCGACACACATCGTTTGATCAGGCCGGGTTCGATCCTGCGCGGTTCGATTAAAGCACGGCTAATCACCATCGTCGTGCTTTCGCAGACGCTTCTGGCGGCGGGTCTGGTATTTACCGGTGTGGTATACACCCACCAGAGACTGCTTTCCACTCTCGACGCGGGAATGCAGGCTCGCGCCATGAGCGTGGCAGCGCTGGTGAGATATGCGGAAGACGCGAGTGGCAACGTGTATTTCGACGAGACCCTGATGCCCGCATCGCTGGATCCCGCGCATCCAGATTTATTCGCCGTCTGGACGGAGCGATCGGGGCTTCTAACTCGCTCCGCAAATTGGCCCGCCGGCCTTGAGGTTCCGCCTACCGGCTCTGACCATTGGAACTTCAAGCTCGCCCACGTGCATTACCGGGGCTTACGGGTTTTCCAAGTCCCTGTTCTTGATCGTGAGGAAGGCAAGACTTTCCGGCCGCAGGTGCTGACAATTGTTTATCTAGCACCCAAGATCCAACTGGACGCGCAGGTCAAGCAAGCGGGGATCTCGATCGCGCTGTCGAGTCTCTTGCTGCTGGGGGCGACAGTCCTGCTGGCGCTCTGGGGAATCCGCCGCGGACTTTTGCCCCTGCAAGAGTTGGCTGCGCAGGCGGGTCTGGTATCGACGCACAACTGGGAGTTGCACGTGCCCGACGATGCTCAGCAAATTAGAGAACTGCGCCCGCTGACGCAATCGATGACCACGATGCTGGCCCGGCTGCATCACTCCTTTGACCAGCAAAGAGAATTTTTAGGCAATGCGGCGCACGAATTAAAGACTCCAGTCGCGGTGCTGAAGTCCACCCTGCAGTCACTGCTGCAACGGCCACGGGCGTCGGAGGAATATCGCGCCGGGCTCGAACATTCACTGGAAGACCTGGAACGTCTGGAGCAACTCTTGCAATGGATGCTGCGCCTGGCACGGGCAGAACAGTGGGCGCATGGAGCTTTGCGCCGCGACTTGCAGGTTATCGATGTGACTGCGACTTGTGAAGAGGCGGTGGAGCGAACCCGCCAGTTGGCCGAGAGTCGCAAAGCAACGGTTCATCTTTCAAAGAACGGTCCCGTGCTGTTCCGCGCCGATCCCGAGGATTTGCAACTGGTCTGGATCAATTTGCTGGAAAACGCCGTTCGCTACGGCCCCGAAGGCGGATCGGTGGAGGTTGCGGTTACTCGAGAAAACGCCGGCCCGTCGCGAATCATCTTCGAGGACCATGGTGCAGGCATTCCTGCTGCTGATCTGCCCCACGTCTTCGAACGCTTTTACCGCGGAGATCCTTCCCGCACCCGAGCCACCGGGGGCTTCGGTCTTGGACTGGCAATCGCAAAAGCGCTCGTGGAGGCGTATGGAGGAACAATCACCGCGGACAGCGAACCCGGCAAAGGCACCCGCATGACGGTGGAGCTCCCGGTAGGCCACAACTGATCCAGGCAGCATGTTTTCTGCGGCATGTTTTCTAATGTAGGCGCGGGCGTCTTCGCCCGTGCGGACATGGCAGAAAAGTACCTCCGCTTTCCAGAATCGCATCTATACCGCGCCCTTTCAGCTTCGCTTAATCTTGAATCTAGGAATATCGAAACCGCGGTCCTCCCCCGTCGCGGTCCCGGAAGGGTACAGCCTTCGCGGTTTCGAAGCCGTATCCTTCCGCGTGGCCATCATAGGTAGAACAAGACTTATTGGAAGCACATGCGCGGTGACAAAATGGAAAGCTTGAATTCAAGAATAGACGGAAGTATGGCGAGAGTGAAAACAGCGCTGACGGCTCTGGCGCTGGGTGTGGCACTCGCAGCTTCCGGTCAGACTGCCCCAAATCAAGTGGTCCCGGGAACCGGCAATCAACACAACGCCAACAGCGCCCCGAGCAACGCTCCGGTGACGTTGACGCTGCAGGACGCGCTGGAGCGGGCGAAGAAGAACAATCCTGAATACCGGGCAGCGGCGACGGAATTCGGAGTAGCCAAGCAAGACCGGGTTCAGAGCCGGGCAGCGCTACTACCCAGCGTGAATTACAATGCGGCGTTTTTGTACACCGAAGGCAATCGCACTGCTTCCTCCAGGTTTATCGCCAACAACGGCGTGCATGAGTACATTAGCCAGGGAAACCTGCACGAAGATATTTCTTTGGCTAATTTCGCGGACTATCGCCGGGCTGCCGCGGCTGAGGCGGTAGCACGAGCACGTGCGGAAATTGCGGCTCGCGGGCTGGTCGTGACCGTGGTGCAGACTTACTACGGTTTCGTGGTGGCGCAGCGAAAATATTCGACCGTGCAGCGAGCCACCGCCGAGGCGCAAAGGTTTCTCGATATAAGTCAGAAGCTCGAACACGGCGGAGAGGTCGCGCACTCCGACGTCATCAAGGCACAGATTCAGACCAACCAGCAGCAGCGAGATTTGCAGGAAGCCCAGTTGGAGATGAATCGCAGCCGTCTCGAGCTCGCCGTTCTTGTCTTCACCGACTTCAACGAAAACTTCTCCGTAGTGGATGACCTGCAAATGCCGGAGCCGTTGCCGACTTTCCCAGAAGTTCAGGCTGCCGCTGCCAACAAGAATCCCGACTTGCGCGCTGCGGTCGCGGCATTGCAGCAAGCCAACTATGAGGTCAAGGCCGCCTGGAATGGTTTTCTGCCAACGCTCGGTCTTGATTACTTTTATGGCATTGATGCAAATCACTACGCCGTGTATCAGACCGATCCAACTACGGGATTACAAGTCCGTAATCTTGGTTACGCCGCTACGGCAACGTTACAGTTTCCGATCTGGAATTGGGGCGCGAATCGCAGCAGAGTGAAGCAGGCGGATTTGCGCCGGCAGCAGGCACGCGTCGAACTAAGTTTCGCGCAACGGCAGTTGCTCGCCAAACTGCAGACGTTGTACAACGAGGCTGAGACGGCGCGTTCGGAACTGGAATCGCTGAACCAGTCCGCTGAACTGGCGGCGGAAAGCCTGCGTCTGACTACAATGCGCTATCAGGCAGGCGAATCCACGGTGCTGGAAGTCGTCGATGCGCAGAACACGCTGACCCTGTCCCGCAATGCCTTTAACGATGGCCAGGTACGCTTTCGTGTTTCGATGGCAAACTTGCAAACCCTGACAGGGACTCTATAGGGAATGGAGAAAACGGCGGCGTGGAAGAGGAAGAAGATGACCGCAGGGAACACCGACGCGGCATGTTCGCGTAGGGGCGGGTGCCCTCACCCGTCCGGCCGAACGAAGTCAAGCAGTCCTGCGCCCCCGGCCCGGACGAGGGCGTCCGGGGCTACGTGGTCAATCGTGGCGCTCTGCATATTGTTGCTATTCCTCTCCAGTTGCTCCAAGGAACCGGCTGCTAAAGAACCAGTCGTTCCGGTTCAAGTCGCTGCTGTCGAGAAGACCACGATCGAGCACACGGTCGTTGCACAAGCAGTTCTATTTCCACTGGCGCAATCAGCAATCGTTCCGAAGATCAGCGCTCCGGTAAAAAGTTTCCTGGTGACGCGCGGCACCCATGTGCACGAAGGCGAGTTGCTGGCTGTGCTTGAACATCAGGATCTCACCGCCGCGGCGCAGGATACAAAAGGTACATACGATCAGGCCCAGGCCATATACGAAATCAGCACAGGTGCTGATCTGCCAGCGGAAATGCAGAAGGCACAACTCGAACTCCAGGCCGCCCAGCAAATGTTGGACGCCCAGCAGAAGGTCTACGAAAGCCGCCAGGAACTCTTTCAGCAGGGCGCTCTTCCGCGCAAGGAACTCGACCAATCGAGGGTGGATCTCACGCAAGCTCGCAATCAGTACGAAATGGCACAAAAGCATTTGGAGGCAATGCAGGCGATCGGAAGACAGCAGACGCTCAAGTCAGCGGCTGGCCAACTCGAGTCTGCGAAAGGAAAATATCTCGGAGCGACGGCGCAGCTCAGCTATTCCGAGATTCGCAGTCCGATTAATGGCGTGATCGCCGACCGCCCGTTGTATCCCGGCGAAATGGCGGCAGCCGGAACTCCTCTGCTCACCGTAATGGATGTTTCCCAAGTCATCGGCCGCGCCCACATTCCGCAACAAGATGCCGCATTGCTCAAGCTCGGAGACAAGGCGACGATCACCGCGCCCGATGAAGAGCCGGCGGAGGGCAAAATCACTGTGATCAGTCCGGCACTCGATCCGAACAGCACCACGGTGGAAGTCTGGGTTCAGGCGAAAAACCCCAAGCAGCGCCTCAAGCCGGGGACGAGTGTCCGGCTCTCCATGCTGGCGCAGACAATTCCCGATGCGCTGGTCATTCCCGCGGCAAGCCTGCTCACCGCGGAAGACGGAACCACTTCGGTGATGCTTGTCGGCTCCGACAATCGGGCTCACCAAAAGCCGGTCAAGGTTGGAGTTCGCCAGGGGGATGACGTCCAGATTGTGGAAGGTGTGAAAGAAGGTGGTCGCGTGGTGGCATCCGGAGCGTACGGGTTGCCCGACAATACTAAGATCCAAATCGAACAGCCGAAACCGCAAACCGACGAGAACGAAAAGAAAAGCGGCGCGGACGAAAAGAAGAGCGGCGGAGACGAAAAGTGAGTCAGCCAGAGAACTCGTACTGGTTTTCGCACTATTCCAAGCCGGTGATCTTCCTCATTCTCACCGTGGCGTTGCTGGGCGCTTATCTCGCCTTCACCATTCCAGTATCAGTTTTTCCGGAAACTAATTTCCCGCGCATTTTGATCGGTGTCGACAACGGCGTGATGCCCATCGACCAGATGATGGTCACGATCACGCGGCCACTGGAAGAGGCCGTGAACAGCGTTCCCGGCCTGCAGGACGTTCGTTCGATTACCAGCCGCGGTTCGGCGGAGATCGATCTGTTTTTTGACTGGAACGTCGATATGTTCCAGACGCTGCAATATGTGAATGCAGCGCTCTCGCGGGCTCAACCCGAGCTTCCCTCCACTGCGGTTGTGGTCGCGAACCGGTTGACCTTTGCCAGCTTTCCGATCATGGGCTACAGCCTCACCGCGGACAACGTGCCGCAAACGCAACTCTGGGAAATGGCAACTTACGAGATCAAGCCGCGGTTGAACCGGCTTGATGGCGTGTCTACAGTCTTGATCCAGGGTGGGCAAGAGCCGGAGTTTCACATCACGCCCGATCCCGCCAAGCTCCTGACTGCGAACGTCACGGTGACTGACATTCTGGATTCGATGAGGCGGACCAACCTGATTGATTCGCCCGGACTTTTCGAACGCAATCACCAACTGGTATTGGGCTTGATCAGCGGGCAAGTGCGCACCCCGGAAGAGATCGCTAGCGCCGTGGTTAAGACGACTCCCGCGGGAATTCCAGTTCGCGTCGGAGATCTCGGAACGGTAACCCGTGCCGTCAAGCCCGTGTACACCATCGTGACCGCCAACGGAAAGCCTTCGGTGCTGATCAACATCAACCGGCAGCCCGACAGCAACACCGTAGCCGTCGCCAACGAAGTCCACAGCGAAGTGGAACAGATCCAGAAGTCGCTTCCTCCCGGAATTCAGATTCGGCCGTTTTACGATCAGTCCATCATCGTTGGCGACTCCATCAAAAGCGTGCGCGATGCCATTCTGCTCGGCCTGATTCTCGCTTCGATCATCCTGGTTGTGTTCCTGCGGGATTGGGGCACTTCGATCGTGGCCGGCCTGGTGATTCCAGTTACGATTTTCGTGACCTTTGCTGCGCTTAAGCTTTTGCATCAGAGTTTCAACCTGATGACGCTGGGCGGTCTCGCCGCCGCCGTGGGCTTGGTGATTGACGACGCGATCGTAGTGGTCGAAAACATCGTGCTCCATCGCGACTCCGGACAGGGGCGGCTGCAAGCTATTCACAGCGCACTCAACGAAATCACCATTCCACTCGTTGGGTCCACGGTGACTCCGGTCGTTGTGTTTCTGCCACTGATTTCAATCACTGGAGTTACGGGAACGTTCTTCCGGGCGCTGGCCGTGACTATGGCGATCTCTCTGTTTACATCGCTTGCATTGGCACTCAGCTGGACACCCAATCTTAGCCAGTACTTCATCAAGCACAAAGGCGCCAAGGTTGAGGAAGGGGAAAACGGAGAACCAAGCGAAGAAGAGGAGATGAAACGACTGCTCGCCGCGGAAGAAGCTTCCTTAGGCGGATTCTTTCACAAGGTCGTGGACTTCCACGAGCGTTGGCTGCGGCGGGCGCTGGCAAAGCCCATTTGGCTGGCGGGCGGAGCTGCAGTGCTGGTGGCTGCCTCGTATGTCTGCTATCGCTATTCCGGATCGGATTTGCTGCCGGCGATGGATGAGGGTGGTTTCATTCTCGATTACATCACGCCCGCAGGCAGTTCGCTGGCTGAGACGAATCGCGTTATCACCCACGTCGAGCAGATTCTCCACAACACGCCAGAAGTCGAGAATACTTCTCGCCGCACCGGCCTGCAATTAGGGCTCGCTGCCGTGACTGAAGCCAACACCGGCGATATTTCCGTTAAGCTCAAAGCCGATCGCAAGCGCAGCATCGACGAAGTCATCGCCGATGTGCGCGAGAAAGTTACGCAGCAAGAACCGTCGCTGGACGTGGAATTCATCCAGGTGCTGCAGGATATGATCGGCGATTTAACCAGCGCTCCTGAACCAGTTCAGATCAAGTTGTTCTCGCCAGACGCAGCCGCACTGCAACAATGGGCGCCCAAGGTTGCCGATGCGATTCACAAGATTCCGGGCGTGGTCGATATCTTGAACGGAATCGACAACACCATCAGCGGCCCGGCAACCACTTTTCAGGTTGATCCGAGCGTGGCCGCACGCGCCGGATTCACTCCAGAAGAAGTTGCTACCGATGCTTCTGCCATTATTTCGGGCGAGCCAACTACTGCTCCAGTTGTGAGCAACGATCGCGCCTACACCGTGCGAGTACGTTTCCCAGCTGCGAACCGCGCTTCGCTCGAAGCGATCAGGGATACGCTGTTGACCAGCAGCACCGGCAGGACGGCCACGTTGGGAGGACTGGCCACCATCACGGAACTTCCTGGACAAACCGAAATTCGCCGCGAGAATTTGCAGCGTGATGTGGCAGTGACTGCTCGCCTGGAAGGGACCGACTTGGGCAGTGGAATGGACGCGGTGATGAAAGCCGTCGAGGGCCTTCACCTCCCCGGAAACATTCGCGTGGTTTACGGCGGAACTTATCAGGAGCAACAAAAATCATTCCGTGACCTAGTGCTGGTGCTGATACTCGCTATCCTGTTGGTGTTCATTGTTCTGCTGTTCGAGTTTCGTAACTTCGCGGCACCGGTTGCCATCCTTGCTTCCGCTCTGCTCTCGACCTCCGGAGTTTTCATTGCGCTGCTGATTACTGGCACCACGTTCAACGTCTCGTCATTCATGGGAATGATCATGGTGATTGGCATTGTGGCCAAGAACGGAATTCTGCTGCTCGATGCGGATCAGAAATTCCGCAAACTCGGATTTTCAGCCGAAGACGCCATGCTGCAAGCCAGCCGCCGGCGGCTGCGGCCCATCGTGATGACCGCTATGGCAACCGTCGCGGGCATGTTGCCTCTTGCTTTTGCGTTGGGTGCGGGCTCGCAAATGCTGCAACCGTTGGCGATCGCAGTGATCGGTGGAATCCTCATCTCGATGGTACTCTCATTGGTAATTACGCCCGCAGTTCACTACTACTTGAGCCATGAAAAGACGACGTACGAAGAGCTGACACCGGCGCAAGCCTAACCGTCCGCCTCCGTCAGGTCACTTCAGTGAGGTGAACGATGCAATGTCTTGCACATCCGGCTAAACGGATTGTGTTCGCCCCTACGATCTCCTCTGCACCCCGAGCTGGGCCTTGAAGGCGGTACAAGTCCGGTTCGACCATAATCCCAAGAAGTGCAAGTACTTGTGTGTATCCACCGGGGTATAGTCCCCATCAATCAAGGCTGCTAGAATCAAGGGGTTGCGAGGCTGATTTCAATAATTGTGGACGCCGAATTGCACTAGCCTATGGTAGAGTCACACAAGCCCGGGGCACGTGCCCACCTGGAGCGACCCATCATCACCGAGCGGGAAAAGCCGGCACTAGACGAAGCAACATTCCAGCAACTCCTTGAAGCGGCTCATGTGCTACAGGCACAAAAGACGTTCGAGGACGTGCCCCCCCCGAAACCCGATCCCGCGCAAGCGCTCACCGAGATTATAGAGACCCAGGAATTTCTGCGGTCCCAACCAAGGGATTTGGAAGTCGCTGCCAATGTCGTGGTTGAGCGGTTGCAGAAGATCACGGGCGCCACCGGCGTGGCAGTTGCGGTGGTGCGGGAGAATCGACTCGAGTATTCTGCGGCCACGGGAGATGCTGCCCGTCTGGCGGGAACAAGCTTGCCGCTGGATTCGAGTCTGTCGACTGACGGCCAACTTTCCACAGAGTTCAGCCGGGAGCACGCGGACAAGCCGTCCATCGCTCTGCCTCTTAACCACGAAGGCAAGTTGGCGGGCTTGCTGGAAATTCGCTTTGCGGATGCTGATTCCATTCCAGCGCCAGAGATGCGAAGCTGTCAACTCATGGCCGGATTGATGACCGAGGCAATCGCCAGAGCTGCGGACAATGAGTGGAGGAAAACGCTCGCCGCGGAGCGGGCCGCCATGCTGGAGGCTTTGGAACGCATTAAACCTCAGCTGGAGCGCCTTGCAGTAGGGCCAGCGAAAAACATCGCTGTGCCCAAAGACGAAGTTATCGAATCGGCGAAGCACGTCGTCCAACCAGCAGAAGAGAGTCAAGGGCCGCGTGTTCAAGTACCAAGCGAGCCCAGTGCTAACTTCGGTCGCGACGCAGCCTGTGCCCAGTGCGGATATCAATTCGGAGAACAAGAACTATTCTGCGGCAGATGCGGAACCGCCAGGTCGACGAGAGCTTTGTCCTCGGGTGACTTGCAAAGCAAATGGGCGTCGCTGTGGCATCTGCAGCAGGCGGCAGAAACCAAGCAGCGAGAAGAGAGAGCTAGAGACAGCGCGCAAAAGGAGATCAGCTCACTGGAGGCTCAACCTGCTTCCGATCCTTTTTACGAAAAATCTCCCCAACCAAACGATGTGGTAGCACGCTTTTCGGACGAATCGAGCGAGCCGGGAGCGACACAGGAAAGCGACTCCGGGTTGGTGATCAGCGGTGACACAGCGGAGGACACAGCTCCGGTTTCCCTGGCACTTCGAGAACGTCCAAGGTCGCCGTCGGTGTGGGCATCAGCTACCCAGGCCCAAAGGTGGCTGCAATCGTTACACCCGCAATCAGCGGGCGGAATCTGGCTGGCTAAACATCGCGCCGACCTTTACGTCGGAGCGGCGATTCTTATGCTTCTGATCGTGCTCTCGGGATGGGGCATGCGTCCCGTGCAGAATCACAGCGCAGTGAAGAATTCTCCTCAGCCCAGCCTCACGCTCTTTGAAAAACTGCTGGTGAGTTTGGGCTTGGCCGAAGCCCCACCAGCACCGGTTTATCTTGGAAATCCAAATGCCCAGGTCTGGGTCGATCTGCACACCGCTCTTTACTACTGTTCCGACTCAGATCTGTATGGAAAAACTCCGGGGGGGAAATTTACCAGCCAACGCGACGCCCAGATGGATCAGTTTGAACCAGCCGCACGAAGAAACTGTGACTAATCTCTGCACAACGCAATTCAAGCGAACGAATCACGCCCAGCACCAAACAAAGACCCCTGCGTCTACGACGCAGGGGTAGGATTTTTTGGGCGCTGTCACGCCGTTAAGCGTGAACCAGGCTTTCGTGCCGACGCGCCTCGTACCACAGAGCGAGTTCGACCCGATTCCAGAGTCCAAGTTTGTCATAGATAGCGCGAAGGTAATTCTTTACGACATGCTCAGTGGTGCCGATGGCTTCTGCGACTTCGCTGTTCTTGAGTCCCTGGGCGACAAGCTCGATGACTCGCCGTTCCCGTTCGTTCGGAACTCGTTTTCCGTATCGCTCTCCTCCAAACATAGCTGCCTCCGGTATAAGGTTGTCGCGAGTTTGACTCGCTTGATACCGCTGCGAATTCCAAAGCGCTGGAAGAGACGATTGAAGTGCGCCTTGACCGTGCGCCGGGCCATCTTTAGCTGCGATGCAATTTCCCTATTGTCACAGCCCTGCAACAGCAACTCGGCAATTTGCTGCTCCCGTGGGCCCAAACGAACAGGCTTATCCTCCATGTCGACTCTTCCCCAGGGATGAGATAATAACTGACGCTGTCAAGGGTAGGTTTCACAAATCCCCTCGTTGCAAGCGTCCTTCGCCATCCAGCCACAAAGGAAACACAGGGTTTTGGCTGGCTACAGAAATTCATAGCATTCAGGTTGCCAAGTGAGATGAATTTCCTCAGGGGTTTTCCGTTTCCGTGCCCGCAATGCCTGGGAACGTGGATGAACTCATTCAGACCGCAGGGGATAGAATAGATACGTTCAGTTGCCAGGCTCGCTTGATTTCGGTGACGATGGAGAAAGGAAGCAGCTATCTTATAGAAAACAATTGGGTAAACAACTCATGCCAGGAAGTGACTTTTAACCATTTCCGACTGTGAATTAACTGGGTATTTGGGGAGTACTGACGAGCCCTGCCGAGGGGTCGGCACCCAACGTGCAAACTATTGTTTTCAGCCTAAATGTCAGATAGTCCCTTAAGGCAAAGACCTTAGGACAAAATTCCCCGATCATGTACCCCCCCTGAGAACTAATTACACTTTTGTGCAGTGTAGTCGAGAATCGCTGAACCGGCTTCTCACCGCTTCCGCTCGATCCTTTGATTCAGGGGCAACGTTGTGGCATTCGGTAGGAAATGGGTTGCTTATGCTGCTCTCGAATCATGGTCAAGATTGCGAAGCGTCGGCCGCGATTGGGGGCGCACATACGAAGAGGGAAAAAAGTGGCTGGAAAGATGGAGTACGGGCTCGGTGATGCTTGCTGAAGTATTCGGTCAAGGAGTCTGTCAAGGCGTTCGGGCAGCTGGGCCGGTGGAGTCGTTGAAGCATTCTCCCGCTGAAAGGCGATTGTCGGGCGCTGGTAGCTGATTGATTTACCTCGGAATAGGAACTGCACCTCCGAATGCAAAGCTTTTCACATTAGGCGGCGGCTCAGGCCAAGAATAGTTATTCCTCGTTTTAAGTATCCCATTTAGAGGTAGATAGAGGGGCGAACCGGAGGCGGAAAAGGTACATTAATTGCTCGGACTCAAGTTTGATTCATTTTAGTCAGTCAGAACTTGCTACGCCACTGTTTACGCGGTATTCTGGCGCAGCGCTGGTTTCGTCCCGCTCGCTTCCGTCGACCGTAAGCTATCGCAGTCGCAAGCTATCGCAGTCGCATTGCCTGCATGGCAAGGAACCGCCGTATACACAAGTAAGTCTGTAATCATAGGAGTAACAATTTGATTTCTTCTATAAGCCACATTATTGCGCCCCACGGCGGAGAACTAACCGCCTTGATCGCGCCACCAGAACGCATCGCAGAATTGAAAGCCCATTCACGGGAGTGGCCATCGTGGGATCTCACGCCACGCCAGACATGCGATCTTGAATTGCTCATGAGCGGAGGATTTTCGCCCCTGCGTGGATTCATGACCCAGTCAGATTACGAAGGCGTCTGCCACAACATGCGCCTGAGCAACGGCGTTCTGTGGCCCGTGCCGATCACGCTGGACGTTAAAGAAGACTTCGCCAAGTCGCTGAAGCCGGGTACCAGCAAGGTCGCGCTGCGCGATGCCGAAGGCGTGATGCTGGCAGTCCTGCACGTCGAAGAAGTCTGGCCTCCAGACCGCAAAGCTGAAGCGCAATCCGTGTTTGGGACCACCAGCGCGGTTCATCCAGGCGTGGATTACCTGTTGAACAAGGGCAACTCCTGGTATGTGGGCGGCCGTCTTGAAGGCCTGCAGATGCCTTCGCACTATGACTTCCGCACTCTTCGTCTCACCCCCGCCGAATTGCGAGCTGAATTTGCCCGTCTCGGCTGGCGCCGCGTCGTCGCCTTCCAAACCCGTAACCCAATGCATCGTGCCCATGTGGAGTTGACGTTCCGTGCGGCGAAACAGGTCGAGGCTAACCTGCTGATTCATCCTTCGGTCGGGATGACCAAGCCCGGCGATGTCGATTACTTCACGCGAGTGCGTTGCTACCAGTTGCTTCTCTCGAAATTCCCCGCTGGAAGCGTCAAGCTATCCATGCTGCCACTGGCGATGCGCATGGGTGGACCGCGCGAGGCTATCTGGCACGCACTAATCCGTAAGAATCATGGAGTTACGCATTTCATCGTAGGCCGCGATCACGCCGGTCCGGGAAAAGATTCGGACGGCAAGAACTTCTACGGTCCTTACGATGCTCAGGAACTTTTCAAGAAGCACGAAGCGGATATCGGCGTCACCATGGTTCCATTCAACATGATGGTGTACCTCGAAGATAAAGATCAATACGTGCCGGACAACGAAGTGACCAACGGATCACGCGTGCTTAACATCTCAGGTACGGAACTGCGGGATCGCCTCAATGAGGGACGTGACATCCCAAGCTGGTTCACCTATCCCGAAGTCGTGCAGGAATTGCGCCGCAGCTATCCGCCCCGGCACAAGCAAGGTGTGACCATCTTCTTCACTGGACTCTCGGGCTCAGGCAAATCGACCATAGCGAATGTTCTTGTGACCAAATTTCTAGAGACGGGCGGACGTCCGGTCACGCTGTTGGATGGGGACCTAGTGCGTAAACATCTGTCCTCGGAATTGGGCTTCTCGAAGGAGCATCGCGATATTAACATTCGGCGCATCGGGTATGTAGCCTCGGAGATCACCAAGAACGGTGGCATCGCAATCTGCGCTCCGATCGCTCCGTATGACGCGACCCGAAAAGCAGTCCGCAGCATGATCGAGCCGGTCGGCGGCTTCATCCTGGTGCACATTGCAACCCCGGTCGAGACCTGTGAGCAGCGCGATCGGAAGGGGCTCTATGCCAAAGCTCGCGCCGGCATTCTCAAGGAATTTACCGGTATTTCGGATCCCTATGAAGAACCAAAAGATGCTGACGTCGTGATCAATACCGCCGAACTGAGTCCCGAAGAAGCAGCGCAAGAAATCATTTTGCATCTGGAGCGTGAGGGCTTCATCGGAGTGAATGGACAATCAGCCTGACCACGGAGCGAAAGGGTCACGGAAGAGTTGTGCAGGATTTTGAATGCTAATCGCAAAAGTCTTAATCGGCTTCGTGGTAGGAACCCTGATTGGAATGACCGGGGTGGGTGGCGGTGTGCTCCTGCTGCCCGTCTTGATTTTTGTTCTGCGAGTGCCGCCAATCCTGGCGGTGGGATCTGACGCCCTTTTCAATTTCATTACCAAGATCGGTTCGAGCTGGGTTCACCTGAACAAAGGAACGGTTCGAAAGAAAGTCGTTCTGGCACTGGCTACGGGCAGCATCCCAGGATCGATCCTAGGGGTGAGTTTGCTAGGCCATCTGCGAACTGTTTACGGAACTGGGGTCAATACGTTCATCACGACAGCGGTCGGAATCCTCTTAATCTGCATTCCGACGCTGCTCCTGTTCCAGAGCCGGATCGAGGAGCACATGGCAAATCGTGCTCCGACCTTGCAATCTTTTGTCGGTATGTCCGCCATCGGACTGCTGGCAGGCTTCCTGGTTGGTATGACTTCGGTTGGCTCGGGCAGCATCATCATGATGCTCCTGCTCTTGTTTTACAGTTTCTCGCCGAAAGTTATGGTCGGCACCGACATTGTCCACGCCGTCATACTAACGGGCGTCACCAGCCTGTTGCATTTCCGGTTGGGCAATATCGATCCCTATTTGGTGGGTTCCCTGCTGATTGGCTCCATACCAGGCGGGCTCCTCGGGTCGCACCTGAGCACGCATCTGCCTGTCCCTTGGCTTAGACGCCTCCTCTGCGCAGTTCTGCTGGCTACTGGTGCTCGCATGCTGTGGGCCTGAGCAAGAAACTCGCAAACTGTCATGACCAACAACTCCAACACCGAAACGCTGCAGCGCATTCAATCTGCATTGGAAGCAGCGCGGTTTGTTTTCAGCCGTTTCACCGCTGGCGCAATTGCGACGGAATACAAGATTGGCCATGATCCCGTCACTGAAGCCGACCGGGCGCTTGACGCGGTGCTTCGCAAAGAACTTTTGCGCGATGGCGAGGGCTGGCTTTCTGAAGAGAGTGTCGACGATTACACGCGACTGGATAAAAGGCGCGTGTGGGTAGTTGATCCGCTTGATGGCACCCGCGAGTTCGTTGCCGGCATTCCCGAGTTCTGCGTCTCGATAGCCATGGTGGAGAATGGCCGTCCGGTCGCCGGTGGAATTTGCAACCCGGCCACCAACGAGGTGTTTCTTGGCTCACTTGAATCGGGCGTGACCTACAACGGCAAGCCCGCCCGCCCCAGCCAGCGCACCACCCTGGATGGCGCCACGGTATTGGCGAGCCGGAGTGAAACCAATCGTGGAGAGTGGCAACAATTTGAGGGTGCGAATTTCAAGGTTCGTCCTATGGGATCGGTTGCCTACAAACTGGCCCTGGTATCGGCCGGTCTAGTAGACATTACCTTCACCCTGGTCCCGAAAAATGAATGGGATGTTGCTGCCGGCGTCGCTCTGGTGACCAGCGCCGGAGGATTTGTCAGCACGCTGGAAAACACTCCACTGCAATGCAACCGGCGCGACCCGCTGATCAGCGGCCTGATTGCGTGCGGCCCACTCTTGCGCGAGCCGCTGCTGCAGTTGCTCGAGAACCATATGCAGCCTGCAGGTTCGCAACCCGACCGAGGGTAACATCTCACTGTTTATTTTTCTTCCGATCGGCTAGTCGTCAGCTGTTCCTCGGAGAAGGGTTCTGATTCGGACGCATAAACTTCTTTGCGATCGTTGCGGCTGAGCATTTCACAGCGCGAGATCTTTCGCTTGCAATCTAGCACGCGCCGGCCATCAATCTCGACATAGCTGCCGTTACAAAAGATCACCAATTGGTCTTCGCCCTCGCATTCCCTTTGGTAGCAAACGAATTCGGCATCGCTTGTGACTTTTCCATGATTCCATGGGCCCGCCGTCTCAGCAAAAAAGAAGGAGCATTCTTGTGACGGCGTGCTGTAGAGGTACGCTTTGACGGACGTGGCTGCCTCTGCCCTCATTTGCGCCAGCCTTCGCGGAATGTCGCAGATTTCGTCTAACGGAATCAGCACGGTCGCGAATTCTGCGGGCAAATCCGCAGCGGTTCCGAAGTTGAGTACAGTGATGGCCTCTTTCTTGCCGTAGACAGGCGACCACACATCCTTGCGAACCTCTTCGGCCCATCCATGTTTGTGTGCACTCAGAAGGGCCAGCCCGGCTGAAGTCCCCTTCACCACCAATTCGTGTTCAGCACGGAACCGCATTTCAGGACCTAAATGCCAGGCAATGTCGAGTCGATGCTTGCCGATGCCCTGAGCGAGGTCACGCACCAGAAACAGCCCAGACTTTAATGCGAAGACCCAGCGCCGGTACACGACCGGGGACGCCAGGCGGCTGTAACCATCGTGACTGCCGACGAAAAGATCGAAGGTCTCCCCCACGATCCATTGTTCAACCTTCGCCTGGGCCAGCCGCTTCCAGGCAAACGGACCGGCAGATTCAGACTGGCTCGTGCGGTCTACTCTAAGCGTGTTGTGCATCGCCGTGCTGCGGAACAAATCCCGCTCCGGCCCGTCGCCAACGTACTCGAACGTGCCTGGATCGACAAGGAGCGCATGTCCTTGAGATTGCAAGCAGACGCTCAGAGCATCGGCGTGTGCATGCCCGCCGCTTTGGCTAGCATGCGGACTGGCAGCGATCACGAGTTGGCTGATGGGATTTCGAGTGGTGAGCAAATACAGCCCTGCGGACTGCAAACTGGCGGACGCCACGTTTGTTTGCTGCGACTGCAGTCGATCCCACTCGGCAACGCCCGGCTCTCCCAATAACCAGATCGTCTCCTCGCGCAAGGCACCCGCCGCTGCCTTGAAGTCTCCGCGATGAAAGAGCACGGCTCCGGAGGACAGCGAATCCAACAGTTGCTCGTCGCGATTGCGTCTGGGATCGAACAGCCGCCCCCCGTCGTCGTCACCCAAATGCGGGGGCGCGCCTGCACGGCCCAACAGTAATAACGCATCCAGCATTTTCTCCAGCGTTTTTTCGAATTCGCTCGGGACCGCTAGCCCGTTGAGGCTGGCCAGCACCACCGCGTGCAGAAGAAAGTCGATGGCATAAACGTGATAGTAAGCAGATTGCTCGAAGTGGAAACCGTCATCCCGCACCTGGCGGTGCGCCTCCTGAACGACAATTTCCCAACCCCGCAATTTCCATCGCTCCGCCCGAGAAAGCTCTGGGCACATCACCCCCAGGAATAGCAGCGCGACGGCCTCTCCTAGCAAGTGCGTGTTCGGCGAAAAATACGTCGAGAGGTAACGCTCGATATGACGCCCGTTCTGAGCCTGCGCTCGCAACCACTCCTTTCGAAACTCGTACGGGAGCACGGGTGTGCCTTCCAGCAGTTGATACATCCAAATCCACGAGAGACTGCGGAAGGCTACCTCCAGGCTGCTGGCCCAATTGAGCCCGAGGGCATAGGGGTTTTCCGTGTGCCAGTGCCGCCATTGTTGAAAGATCTCGTTAGTGTACCGACGGTCTTCAGTCAGCCGATACGCTTTGGCCAACGTGACCAGGTGCTGGTGACGGTTCAATTCCCACGTGACTTTCGAATCGCCAACCTGATCGAAATCCAGATATCTGATCTTGTAGGAAGCCGTTTTGGGAGCCCGTTTGCCATGCACTAAATCGAGATGCCAATCGATTGGATCCCCGTATTCCAGATTTTCGTAGCCGAGAAGATCAAACTGATGGCGGCAAATCTTGTCTGCCTGCCGCACAATTTGTTCGGCCTGTTGCGGAAGTCGCAGACGAAGCAGTTCTGGCCGAGACTGAATGGATGACGGTGCGAAAACAAACTGACCCGGCTTGCGGGCTGCCGACCGAACCACGCCTTGCCCAAAATCGAATCCCAAGCGCCAGAGCACTGCGTCCGCTCGTTTGGCCAACTCCTGGCGGCCGCGATCGAACAATTCGTGCCGATCCATGTGAGCCAGCCGCCACGCGGTACTTCGCCATCCTCTACCTGGCATAGCGAAGTCCGGTCTCAGTGTCACGCCACAAAATCATGAGTTCATGATCGCATATGCGCACGACCATGATAGATATTAAGGACACACGGGCGAGGGCGGTCGCGTCCATAGAATCTTCCTATGCCAGAAACAGGCATTGTGTTCCTGATGTATCACGAACTGGAAATTCCAGGCCGTTCCCTCTGCCAGAACGAAGCAGGATATTCGCGATACGTTGTGTTGCAAGAAGATTTTCGCTCTCAGATGCGGTGGCTGCAAAAAGCGGGATGGCGGGGCATGAGCGTGAGCGAAGCGCTCAGTTTCCCGCCGCAAAACGGAGAGCAGCGACATGGTGTCGTGGTCACGTTCGATGACGGCTGCGAGTCCGATCTCATCGCCGCAGTTCCAATCTTGAAAGAATCCGCATTCAATGCCACTTTCTACGTCACTGTGGCATTTCTAGGCAGGCGCGGGTACATGACCTCAACACAACTCAGAGAGCTCAGTGCCTCGGGATTTGAGGTCGGGTGTCACTCGATGACGCATGCCTATCTGACCGGCCTCGACGAACACGGCCTGCAATGTGAACTGGTCCAGGCCAAGAAACAGCTGGAACAGGTTCTGGGAAAGCCGGTGAATCACTTCTCTTGCCCCGGTGGCCGCTACAACGGGCGAGTGATGCAAGCCGCCCGCCGCGCTGATTACCGGTCTGTCGCTCACAGTCGAATTCAGGTGAACAAGTCCGCGACGAACCCTTTCCATCTGGGTCGAATTGCGATCCTGCGCAGAACTGAACTTCCAGCATTTCAGGAAATTTGCCGAGGCGAAGGCCTTTGGAAAATGCAGCTGCGTGAAGGCCTGCGAAGCGTGGCGAAACAAGTGTTGGGAAACTCACTGTATGATCGCGGCCGCGGGCTCGTGCTCCGGCAGTAGATGGCTTTGAAGGAGTGCTAGACTGAAGCCGATGGCGACATCCAATCCAGAAACACTCTCACCTCCGGGCCCTTCCGCCGCCGCTTCGCCTAGAGCTCTGGAGATTGATCGAGCGTGCGAACGGAAAACACGCCCCGTCTTCATCGTCGGGTGTCATCGCTCGGGTACAAATCTGCTCTACGACATGCTCCTTTCGGCTGGTGGTTTTGCTGTCTACCGTGGATATCTGCCGGTTTACAAAATGCTCATCCCTCGATTCGGAAATCTCGCGACCCTGGACAATCGACAAAAACTGATGAATACGTGGATTCGGAGCAAAGGCTTTCGCAGGTCAGGTGTCGATGCCGAGGAGCTAACGGTCACGGTGTTGGATGAATGCCGAAGTGGTGGGGATTTCATAAGGATGGTGATGAGCCGGATCGCGCGAAGCCAGAACGTCTCTCGTTGGATGGTTTACGATCCGGACAATCTGCTTCATATCCCCCGCATTAAAGCGGAAACGCCCGAAGCACTTTTTGTTCACATTATCAGGGATGGGCGAGATGTGTCGCTTTCACTGAGCAAAATGGGAGGATTCAAGCCGGTCCCGTGGTATGGAGGACCGAAAGGATTGCTGCCAACGGCCGCGTACTGGGAGTGGATGGTTCGCAAAGGCCGCCACTACGGCCTTCCCATTCCCTCCGATTACATGGAAGTGCGTTACGAAGAACTGGTCTCCGATCCCCGCGCGGCACTACGAAAGCTCGAGCTATTCCTCGACCACGATTTGGACTACGACTGCATCCAGAACGCAGGCCTCGGCAGGCTGAGGGAGCCCAACTCTTCTTTTCCTGAAGAGAAAGGCAGGGGCAGCCCGGTCAATCGTTGGCGAGCAAAGTTGTCCAGCGATGAACTGGTGTCGATCGAAGCGATGATCGGCGAGTATCTTGAAGAATTAGGCTATCCACTGAGCTCGCCGCAAGCAGTGCGGAAGGCGGGTCTCCGGGAAAAGTACACAAGGACTTTCTACTTCGAGCTCTTGAACGCCAAGCTGTGGCTGAAAACTCAGACTCCGGCTGGCCGACTCACAAACCTCGAAGCCTTGGAATTGTCGGATTCCATCGAATTAGCGGAAGCGGAATGAGCGGCACCATGCCAATGCTGGCAGGCATTGCACTGGGGATGCTTTCGCTCACGGCAGTTGCGGCGCAAGTTGGCGTGTCCTCGGAAAAACTTTGCGGTCCCCCGAACTACTGCGCTCGAACCGATGTGCGAGTTGAGGCTTATCCAAACGTTCCACCCGCCATAGGTCCAGCTGGCTTTATCATCAGCGATCCGATCTTTGGTTCGCGCATCGTTCGCGTAACCGATACTCGAACAGACTCGCGACGGCCTTCCGAGTCTTACTCGACACCGTCATCCGCAGAGCAAAATTCGTGGAACACAGACACCACGAAGTTTTACGTGCGAGGTATCGAAGGCGGTTTCCAGCTCTTTGAATTCAATCCGTCCACGATGGCCGTGCGCCCGATCGGCGAGCCGAACGCATCCTGGACAGCAGAACCGCAGTTCAGCTGCTCGCAGCCAAACACTCTGTATGGCATCGCGAACGGACGACCGATGTTCCAGCAGTACGACATCTCTACCAATCGAACTACGGACGTGCACGATGCGTCGAAGTGCGTAAAATTGAAATTCTCCGATGCTGGGCACGCCATCTCCACGAGTACAGATGACCAGCGAATGGCGATGGTTCTGGGCCCGGAACAAGACACCAATTACGTGGTTTATGTTTACGACCGGGCCAAGGGTTGTCGTTGGTACAACGCAGAGACCGGGGAGATCGGTGGGCAGTGGGGCGCCAAAGGAATCGTCTCAATCCCCGACCGTTACCTGATTCACGACGCGCGAATCAACAAGTCGGGGCGATTCGTCGAGATCAGCAGGAGCGGAGCCTCGGTGGCCGCAGTCGCGCCTTCGTCGAACCCTCCGCCATCATTCGTCTGGAATGTGGACACCATGGAAATTATGCCCTGCGGTCCAAAGGGATGTAAGGGGCACCATGCGCTAGGCTATTCGCATCTACTGAACCCTTCCGAGCAAGAACATCCCATGGATCTGTGGATTCGTCCCTTGACCCAGTTGGATGTGACGGCTCCGTTGATCAAGCAATTGCCGCCGATCCAAGGATGGTATGACCTGCACATTTCCTGGAACAATGCGAATCCGGACGATTCGAACCCCGCTTGTCTTTCCACCTATCGTCGAGACAATCCAAATACACCGGAAGCAGTGGCCAAAGTCGTCGGCCCTTGGGAAAACGAAATACTTTGTGTGCAGACAGACCGAAAGGATTCCAAAATCTGGCGGTTCGCTCACACCTACAGCACCGCTCAAAACGGCTTTTGGTCATCGCCTCGGGGAAACGTCTCGCAGGATGGGCGATTCTACATGTTCACCTCGGATTGGGAAGACCAATTGGGGCGGGGACGCGGCACCTCATCGTATCGAACGGACGTTTTCATCGTGGAGCTAAAATAACCGGACCTTGCGCTATTCGAAATTGAACTTCTCAGAACGGAAGTAGAAGAAATCGATGTCAGAAGCACGCGACGTCGTCGAAGTTAAGCCGGACAATTCCGCCACAGAATCGGCCGCACACACGGCCGCATCGGCCCGAAGAATGGATCAGTCTCTTGCCCACAGCTTGGCTTGGCGGGCGGGAGCTGATTGGTTTAGCCAGGTCCTGAGCTGGACTTCCTTTCTCATTGTCGTCCGGTTGCTCACTCCTGCGGATTTTGGAATTGCGGCAATGGCCATGGTGTTGTGGGCCTATTTGCGCTACCTCGGGGAGTTTGGCATTCCGCAAACCATCGTCACGTTGCGTGACCTCAGCGAAGATCAACTCGCGCAGCTCAACTCCGTCGCTCTATTGCTCGGCATAGGCAGCTTCGGGCTGGCGGTGACGCTCGCCTACCCTGTAGCCGCGTTCTTTAAGACTCCTCAGCTCGTTCTGGTTGTGGTGGTCACTTGCATTGGCCTTGTCCCTTTGGGGTTCCGCGCCGTTTCTGAAGGTTTGTTGAATAAGGACATGCGCTATCGAACGCTCTCCCTGCTCGAGGCGACGAGTTCACTCATCGGTGCAATTGCCATTCTGCTGATGGCATACTTCGGTTTGGGATATTGGTCTCTGATTCTGGGAAATCTGGCGCGCTACACGACACGATCGATACTCGTCGTGACTGCCAGGCCTCACCGGTTCGCTACGCCACGACTGCGCTGTCTGCGCGGGCCTCTGACATTCGGTTGGCACGTTTTGGTTTCCGTGCTTGCTTCTTCTGCGTACGAGAAGCTGGATAACGTCACCGCCGGACGGATGTTGGGACAAACAGCGCTCGGCATTTACGGCATGGCCTGGAATCTGGCCAACATACCCATGGAGAAACTGACCACGCTCGTGACCACCACAATTCCCACATACTTCGCCGCTGTGCAGACCGAACCCGCGGCACTGAGAAGATACTTGCGTACACTGACGGAAACTCTCGCGCTGACTACTTTCCCCGCAACCATCGGCCTGGCGCTGGTCGCACGCGATCTTATTCCGTTTGCCTTGGGGCATAAATGGGATGGCGTAATCGTCCCTCTAGAGATTCTCTCGGTCTATGTCACATTCCGTTCGATCGTTGCCCTGCTGGGCAAACTCCTGACCGCAGTTGGCAACCCGCGATTCGTTATGTGGGATGATTTGGCCGCCTTGATCATTCTGCCAACCGGTTTTTACATCGGCAGCCACTGGGCCACGCAAGGAATTGCCTGGGGCTGGGTGGCGGCCTATCCGTTAGTGGCCCTGCCGCTCTACTGGAAGACTTTCAAAACAATTGAAATGCCGGTTGGAGACTACTTGCGGGCTTTGCGTCCGGCCTTGCATGGTACTCTGGCGATGGTCGCGGCGGTGAGTCTGCTTAAGTGGTTTTTGCTTCCGAGGGAACCGCTATGGCTGCGATTAGGTTTCGAAATCGTCACCGGCGCAGTCGCTTATATTCTAACGTTGTTACTGCTGCACCGCGACAGAATGGCGACGTTTGTCCGCATAGCGCGAAACTTCCGCAGCGCCGAAGCAAATAAGTGACCGGGTTAAGGACGTTTTCGTTCGCCGTGTAACCAGCCCAGGAACCGTTGTTTTCTTTCGAACATCTTTTTGGCTTCATCGCGCAGCTTCGCGATCAGCTCGAAGCGGGATTTTGTAAACCAGGGCACTCGATGTCGGACACACCCGTATTTTTCCTTGTACCTTCCTTCACCGCCCCAATCGTAGATTTCAACCCCGCAGCGCTTCCAGTAGCGCAGCGCGTACCAGTGCATCAATTCATTCGGACGCAGTATCTGACTCGATCGGAAACTGGCATTGCCCCAGAATTCGGCCATCTTCTTGAAGCCAGGAAAAATCCCACTGGCGATGCAATTCCCGTCCGAATCGCGCGCCCGCAGTAACAGGATGCGGCCTGTAGGCTCCAGGTGTTTGATCAACGTTCGCACGCGATCCACGGTGTAAGGCGGAACTAGTTTCTGCTTGGCAAAGACATCCACCAGTTGCTGGTAGTATTCGTCGGCGAAAGCCACATCATGCGCTTCTTCAATCCTGACTCCACTCTTCTCCGCTTTGCGAATGCAACGACGACACGCGCTGTTCATGGCGCCGAAAAGCTCCACTTCAGATTTTCTCAAATCACTGCGGTAAGAATGGAAGAATTCACAGTTGAACCCGAGAGACTTGCCTTCCTCAATCGCGAAACCTGGGTCGGATACTTCCATGTGCAAGCATTTGAGACTGCTCCAAGCCATTTCTTCCACCGCTGCCAGGGCAGTCGCCCGCGAAGCACCTGGCACAATATTGAAGCCGATGTAAGGAGTGGTCCAACCAGGGAACGAACTTCCCAATATCTTAACGCCGAGGCGCGTGAAAGTTAGCCCGGTGAAGTAGCCTGCGACTTCCCTGCCGTCACGCAACTCTGCAATCAGTGGTGTGGCACCTTGTGTCTCGTGGATAAACTGAATCCATTCTCGCGTCTGAAAGACGGTTCGATCCGCGAATGTGTCGAGAGCATCCCAGGCGACCGCGTCAAAATCGATGATGTGACACTTCATCCGTCGTCCGGACTCCTGGGCATCTTACTTATCGATCAAAATCGCAGAGTAATCCACCGTTAGACGCGACAGTGGTGTGTTGATTTTTGCCCACTGCTTGACCTCATAGTAAATGCGATAGACCAACCGTGTCCTCCAGGCTGCCAGTGAACGCTTTGCCTGAGCACCGCCGGAAAGAGTGTAACCTAGTTGCCGAAGATAGTCCCCCACCAAACTCTCTAAGCAGACCAACTGATCGGGAGGGAATTTATCTTTCTGTTTCCAGCGCCCAACCGGCGTGAACCGCCCTCGTTCGAGTTCTTCTTTAAATGAAGTCAGAGGAGTCTTAACCGAACCAAGACTAATCTGCAGGATGCGCGCATAGTCGAGGTCGTGATTAAGGAAATCAGCCAACCGCTTAAGCGTTTCTGCCGGTTCAGTGACCAAATCCTCGTACCTCACCTCCAGGTAATCCGGTTGCAGCATGGAACCGAGCTTTCGGCCTTTGCGGACAATCCACTCCCAATAAAGCCCCGCAGCTAGCAATCCCTTGTCGCGATCCCAGGGGAGAGGCCGGCTCCAACCGCGCTTGTCCAGAGATAAAGCGACGTCGCGGCCATCCCGGATAAGATGAATAATCCGCGCGTCAGGAAAGTCTTTCTTGATACGCAGAAGGTGGACAATGTTGGTCGGAGTGGAATCAATCCAGCGATCCACTCGCTGCAGGCGCGCTGCCTCTTCCATCACGATCCGCAGAAAATCGCTGGCGCTCCGGCAGTCCGATAAAACCTTATCTTTAATTTCCTCGGCTCGTAATCCTGAAGCCTCGAACGCCTTGCTCTGCAACCATTCGTCCATCATTTTAGTTTTGTTTTTGGGGATACTGAAGTTCCCGTAAATGGGCTCAAGAACGTCAAACACATTCATCTGAGTTCGGAACTTAACGAACCCGCCTGCGGATAGCAGAAGGTGATACAGATAACTCGTGCCGGAGCGCGGACAACCCACAATGAACACCGCTGGCTTCATGGCGATCCGCCTACCAACAGATCCCTTGATACGCGGCAGGTTTGTCTGGTCGACTAGAGTGATTGAGATTAACCAGATCCAAAACAATCTGACCGGGGTCCAGATACTGAGAAAGCTGTTCCCTTTTCGCAGACTTGTTGCCGATGATCACGACCTCTGCGCTTCCAATAACGTGCTCCAGATCCGTGGAGAGTAGTGAGCCGATGTGAGGGATGACTTCCTCGATATACTGACGGTTGGCGCCCGCAAGACGCCCGAGCGAGACATCCTCATCCCAGATCCGCACCTGGCAGCCTTCGCCGAGAAGTCGCTTAACGAGTTGCACCTGCGGGCTCTCCCTCAGGTCGTCGGTTCCCGCTTTGAAACTCAAGCCCAGCAGTGAAATTCTCTTCTTATTGGTCTGCAACACGGCCTCGACGGCGCGATTCACATGTTCGGCATTGCTCGGCATGACGGCCTCGAGCAGCGGGAGGCTCAACTCAAGTTCCCTGGCGCGATAGGCCAAAGCGCGCAAATCTTTGGGCAGGCACGATCCACCAAAGGCGAAAGCGGGCGACAGATAGGCTGGCGAGATGTTCAACTTCGTATCCGATGTGAAGATTCTGATGACGGTTTCCGTATCCAGCCCCATGCGTTTGCACAGTGTGCCGATCTCGTTGGCGAAACTAACCTTCACAGCGTGGAATACATTGTTGGCGTACTTCACCATCTCAGCGACAGGAATCGTCGTTTCGAACCTTGGGCCGCGCAGGTTTCCGTAGATCTTTCGAAGCAGAATCAAATGCTCGGGCCTCTGGGCGCCCAGAACGGTGTGCGACGGCTCAAGAAAGTCAGCGACGGCACTGCCTTCGCGCATGAACTCGGGATTGTAACAGACCGTGAAGTCCGCGCCGGCGCGACGCCCGCTCGTGCTTTCAAGGATCGGAATGAACACGGATTCGGTTGTACCGGGAAGCAGCGTGCTGCGAAGAACGATCACATGATGAGATTTCTTTTCTCCGAGAGCCGCACCGATTTCACGAGAGACCTGTTCGATATGGCTCAGGTCAAGCTTTCCGCTGCGAAGGCTCGGGGTGCCAACGCACACGAACGAAATGTCCGAGTCGCGAACCGCGGCAACTGCGTCGGTTGTGGCGTGCAAGCGGTGAGCATCATGGCCTTCACCCACCAGCTCGTTCATGCCTGGTTCTAAGATCGGGCTGCGTCCCTCGGCCAACATCCCAACCTTTGCGGAATTGATGTCTACGCCGGTCACTCGATGACCCGCGCACGCCAAGCAGGCGGCGCTCACCGAACCCACATAACCTAAACCGAAAATGCTGATCGACAGGCTCACGCGCTGATCACCCGAATGCTAGAAGACCGGATCGCTTTCATAGTACATGCCTGACCCTACAACCATCTACGGTACGCACGCCTGCTTCCCAAAATCTGTATTCTAGCGTTACGGGTACGGAGCTCGTGCCGCGGAGGAGCAAACGATGTGCGGAATTGCCGGTGTCGTGCGATTTGACAACGACGCGCAGATAGATGCTCAGATCCTGCGGCGGATGTGCGCGGCCATGGTGCATCGCGGTCCGGACGACGAAGGATATTACTTCCAGGGACCGGTCGGACTCGGCGTGCGCCGCCTCAGCATCATTGACCTCGCAACCGGACACCAGCCGATCAGCAATGAGGACGACACACTCTGGATCATCTTCAACGGCGAGATTTACAACCACCTGGATCTCCGCGAGCAACTCATTGCGCGCGGTCACCGTTATCGCACCAAGAGTGACACCGAAACCATCGTTCACCTCTATGAAGAATACGGACGCAATTGCGTCGACCATCTGCGCGGCATGTTTGCTTTCACCATTTGGGACACTCGCAACGAACGCCTGTTCGTCGCCCGAGACAGGTTCGGCATCAAGCCACTTTATTATCGTCTAACTTCTGAGTGCTTTCTGTTCGGATCGGAAATCAAAGTCATTCTTGCTTATCCTGGAGTTAGTTCCGAGTTCAACCGCCAAGTTCTCACGGAATATCTCGCCTTCGGGTACCTGTCGGGCCCAGACACATTCTTTTCCGGTATTCGCAAACTGATGCCGGGCCATAGTCTCGAGCTGGAAAGAAACGGGGAAATTAAAATCCAGCGCTACTGGGATCTTCCTCTCACTGATGACGCTGCTCGCCATACTGAAAGCTACTACGTCCAAACCTATCGCGATCTGCTCGAACAAGCTGTTAGCAGCCATCTAATGAGCGATGTTCCCGTCGGAGTCTTTTTGAGCGGCGGACTGGACTCTAGCGCCGTAGCCGCGCTGATGACAAAGATCAGGCGCACGCCAGTTGAAACATTTTCAGTTGGCTATGCGGAACAGTCTTACAGTGAGCTACCCCATGCGCGCCAGGTGGCCCAGCATCTGAATTCAGTCCATCATGAAGTTTTGGTTAGCTGTGAAGAATTCTTCGACGCACTTCCGAAACTGATATGGCACGAGGACGAGCCGATCGCATGGCCGTCGAGCGTTGCGCTCTATTTCGCAGCGCGGCTCGCACGCGAACGCGTCACCGTGGTCCTCACCGGGGAGGGCAGCGATGAGACACTCGCCGGTTACACCCGCTACGCCGTCACTCTAAAGAACGCCGCATTGGATCGCATCTACCGTCAGCTCGCTTCACCGGCGATTCGACGCGCGATTCGCCACTCGATTTCTGATTCCAAGTTGATCAATGCGACGGTCCGTAGCAAGCTGGCACACACGTTCCTCGCCCGAGATGGAGAGTCCTGGACCTCATTCTATTTCGATAACTTCTTCTCTGCGTTTAGCGGCGAAGACCAAGCGGAGCTGTTGACGGACGATCTCGCGCAGGAATTTGGCAATGCCGCCTATCGTAACGTGATGGAGTACTGGAATCGCTCGTCCGGCGACCTGCTGCGCCGTCTCCTTTACACCGACGTCAAGTCTTATCTCGTCGAACTGCTCATGAAGCAGGACAACATGAGCATGGCAGCATCGATCGAGAGCCGCGTGCCTTTTCTCGATTACACGCTCGTGGAATTCAGCATGCGCATTCCCCCGGAACTCCATGTAAGCGGGCTCGCCGGCAAGCGTATTCTCAAGAAAGCGGTTGCGGATCTGCTCCCTCGCTCCATTGTCAACCAACCGAAATTGGGTTTTCCCACGCCATGGTCGGAATGGCTAGCCGGACCGCAACTCGACGCCATCGAGAATCTGCTTTTGGAACCACGCAGTGTCGATCGAGGACTCTTTAGACGCGCAGCCGTGGAACGTTTGTTTCAGGAGCACCGTGCTCACAGCCAAGATCACTGCGATCGCATCTGGAGGGTGTTGAACTTGGAATTCTGGTTTCGAGTCTGCGTCGAAGGCGAATCCCACGATTCTGCATTGATGCGATCAGCCGTGGCGGTCTGATTACGAGCTGGAGCAATCTCACCGATTCCGCACCGCAGCGAACGGTAGATTTCCAGCCATGGCTGCCGAACGGCCCGCCAAGAATAATGGTGCATCTCTTCATGGGCGTTGCGCGCCAAACCAGCAGCCAGGTCAGGGTGCCTCAGTAAGCGTATGACGTTTTCCGCCAGCGCTTGTGCATCTCCCGGTTTTGAAAGCAGGCCGGTGCGCTCGTGCTCGACCAGATACGACATCCCCTCAGGAGCCGTTGTGACCACCGCCGCCCCTGAAGCGAAAGCTTCGAGAATCGAGACCGGCATATTATCGAGATTCGAAGCGTTGATGAAAATATCCGCAGCGTCGTAAAAGCGGCGAATGTCATGATGCGGCACCGCGCCGGCGAAGTTTACTCCAGACAACTTTAATTGGCCCACGAGGTTCCGAATCTGCGGCTCCAGTGGACCTTTCCCTACCAGGTTGAGTGTTGCCGCGGGATAGCTTTGCTGAATCTCCGCGAACGCACGAACTACGACATCCGGGGAATAATAAGGATGGAATCCCCGCGTGCAGATCAACCGGGGGAGAAGTGGCTTGCGCACTCGAAAAGGAAACTGCGCCAGGTCAACAAGGTTTGGAATAATCCCGGCCTCGAATCGGAATTCGCGCAACACCTGTGCGAGATATTCTGATGGAACTACCAGCTGATCTGCGTCTTCCAGTACCGGATGCACGCTGCGGAACCGCCGCAGATGATCGCGGGCCTCGCCGCTGTGGTAGTGGATTAAGACTTTCGTTCCACGCAGCCGCGCGATGAGCCACGCTGGCAACGGCGCGACCAAAAACGACCAGTAGGAAGCGGAAAAGACATGCGCAATCTCTATCGCTTTCAACCCTTGCCAGAGGGAAAGCAGGTATAGAGGTTCGCGAATCAGGGTGCGAAGAAACGGAATGCGCTCCACCCATGCGAGCCATCGCGGAAGAGTAGGATCGATGGGAATAAATCGAGCATCAATCGCGGGATCGTCTTGCCAGTGGCGCAAGAGTAAGTCTGCCTGTACGGACTGCCCACCGACGTATCGCGGGGAAGCGGCTATTAAAGCGATACGAATGCGCTCTCCTCGCGTCGGGGGACCGTTTGGCCACTCCTGATTCGCACCCCTGCGCTTCTTTTCCAGCAGATCGGCGTAAAGCTGCTGGTAGCGTTTGACTATGTGCTCCATGGTAAAGTTCGCGCGCACGAATTGTTTCGCATTGCGGCCTAGATCGACGCGCATGGCCGCATCGCACAGTATCCGTTCGATTGCATCGGCGAGAGCTTTATCGTCCTCGGGTGCAACCAGCATTCCTCGGTCCGATCCAACCAGTTCAGGATTGCCACCAACCCGGCTTGCGACCACAGGTACTCCCGCCGCCATGGACTCAAGAAGAGCATTCGAGAGACTCTCCGACGATGAGGGCTGCACAGAAACATCCAATGAGGCCAAGATCGCGGGAATGTCTTGCCGGTCACCCAGAAACAAGACGTGATCTTTGAGACCCAGACTCTCAGCCTCCCGTTCGAGTTCTGGACGCAATGGTCCGTCTCCGATCAGCAAAACTTCCAAGTCGTCAAATTTGCGGCAAAGTCGAGCCGCAGCACGGAGCAACAACTTGTGGTTTTTGGAGCGCGTGTTCATTCGTGCAATCATGCCAACTCGCAAAACCCCGCGACGGCGAGGAATTGCAGGCGGAGTTTCCGCGAAAGCCGAAGCATGCAAACCATTGCCTATAACGACGACGCGAGATTCTCTCAAACCCTGCTCAATGAGTTGATTTGCGGCAGCCTGCGAGTTGCACACCACTACATCACACCAGCCAAACATGGCGGCTTGGGCGCGCGATTTCTCGCGGCCAAGGAGATCCCCGAGTTGGCGCTGGCTTCCGATTACCACAGGCACGCCTGCAAACTTGGCGGCTGGAATCAGGGTGAGGTTGGTGTAGAAGTCAAAGGAATGTGAGATGGCGATATTGTTCCGCTGCAAATACTGCGCCAGACGGAGCCGCGTCCACATTGATTTCAAGCCATACAGACTGCCCCCGAGCGGAAATTCCGGCACGTAGCCCAGACCGTCTAGAAATGCTCCCCGCCGCTGAATGCAGCTCAAGGAAACCCGGAACGCGGCCGGATTCAAAGATCGGGCAAGGTTTGCAAACTGACGCTCACTTCCGCCAGTTTCAAAACTGTCTGTCATCAAGAACAATCCCGGCAGAGAACAGTTCGCAAGAGGGTTGCCGCTGGCCTGTTCGAAGTCCGATCCAATGTCGTTATTGTGTTCGTCCTGGCTCATCCACCTCCCCGCGAGAAGACAGTTTGAGACACGTGCGCTGCTGCACTCGTTATTCCGACATTTGCAAGAAAATTGCGATGCCACAACTCAAACATCAAGAAGCGCCAAATACGTACCGAGTGATCGCGTCGGCCCTGAAAGTGCTCGTCCAGCAACCGTCGGATTCCTTGTAGGTTGAAGTAACCCCGATGAAGGGTGGAGGAGTCTAACAGCACTGACATAATCAGGTCTTTCAATTCGTTGCGCATCCAGTGGCCCAGCGGCAGGGCGAATCCTTGCTTTGGCCGATCGAGGACTTCCTCTGGTATGCCCATCTTTTTCGCGAGTTTGGTAAAAATGTACTTTTGCTTTTTTCCTCGCATCTTCCATTCCGGAGGCAAGCCCGTGACCCATTCAAGAAAAAGATGATCGAGAATCGGAACCCGCACCTCAAGCGAAGCCAGCATGCTCATCCGATCCACTTTTGTGAGAATGTCTCCCGGAAGATACGTTTTGGTATCGAGATAAAGGACGCGGCTCAACGGATCCCGGGCCGGGGCTTCATCGAGATATCGACGCAACGCGCTCATGGATTCTGCATCGCCCAGTGCTGCGCTCCGGAAGCCATCCGACAGGAGCGCCATTTCCCGATCGAAGGCTCGCAGAGAAACACCCTCCAGGTAGCGCTCGATCCAAGGCAACGAAATGCTGTACGCGAGATTTCGTCCCGGGATGCTGGAGGACAATCTTGGGTGCAGATGCTTTCGATAACAATTCCCGGCCCACTCAGGCATCCACTTGAAGTTTCGCCGCTGCAAATGGATTTGATAGCGCTCGTAGCCGGCGAATGCCTCGTCGCCACCATCACCAGACAGGGCAACCGTAACGTGCTGCCGGGCCAGACGCGAAACGTAGTAGGTCGGCAGGATCGAAGAATCGCCGAAAGGCTCCTCGAGCGAGCGCGTCAGGTTCTCGACCGTTTCAACCAGGTCCGGCTGTAAGATCAACTCATGGTGCTCCGTGCCAAACCGCTCGGCTACGAGCCTCGCGTACGGAGCCTCGTTGAAGTCAGCGTGTTGGAAACCGATTGAAAATGTTTTTACCGGGCGAGAGCTGGCCCGAGCCATCAGAGCAACCACCGTGGATGAGTCGGTGCCACCACTTAGCAAGGCGCCGAGAGGTACGTCAGCGATTAAGCGGATGCGAATCGCTTCCTCTAGCCGGTGCTCCATTTCTTGAAGGCACTCTTCTTCGCTGTGAGGCGGGTGCGTGCCGTACTCGGGCAAGTCCCAATACTTGTGGATACTGATCTTGCCTCGCTCAAATTCGAGAATGTGCCCCGGGGGCAATTTCTTAATTGGCCAAAAGGCAGTGGCAGGCTCAGGAATGTAGCCAAAGTACAGGTATTGCCACAGCGCCCGCTGGTCGAGGGTCGCGAGCTCGGGCGCCACGGCAAGGATCGCCTTGATTTCGGATCCAAATAGTAAACGTGCATCAGAGAAGGCATAATGCAGAGGCTTGATGCCCAATCGGTCGCGGGCAAGTAGCAATCGGCGGTTTCGAGTATCGTAGATCGCGAAGGCAAACATGCCGCGCAACTTCTGAACGCAATCGCACCCCAGCTCCTCGTAAAGGTGAACGATTACCTCAGTGTCGCAGTGAGTACAGAAACGATGGCCGCGGCCTTCTAGGTCCAGGCGCAGCTCCCGAAAGTTGTAAATCTCTCCGTTAAAGACAACGCAGATAGTCTGGTCCTCATTGAAAACCGGTTGGTGACCTCCGGCAAGATCAATGACGCTCAGCCGCCGCACGCCCAGACCGGCGCCGTCCTTTAGAAAAATACCTTCATCATCGGGTCCGCGATGGACAATGCTCTGGCACATCCGGTGAATCGTGGCCGCTTCAACTCTTCCGCGTTCCCCGTCGACCACCCCAGCGATTCCGCACATGGCTAGCGCTTCACCAATGCCTGCGCCGGTATAAGAGCCGACTCCGACGTTTTCGTGCTCGTGCGCTTCAAACGGTAATCTCTGTAGTCCCCGGGATTGCCTTCTCGTCCATCGCAAGCTGCCAGGATGATGTTCACCATCTCGCGCGCCGAGACAAAGTGGAGAATCTCACCTCTCTCCTTCGCTCCCTCGACGAGATCTTTCAGAAATTTGCGCATGGGCCCGCCGAGAATCGCATCGTGCTGCGTCGGATCCATGCCGTGGCAGTGTAATTTGATGAAGAGCCAGTCCGGCCTTCCGCGAACGGAAATTGCCGCCTGTTTCCACAATCGAAGCCGAGACAAGCTCAGCGGGTTCCGCCTCGTTATCGCTCCATTCTCGATGCCACCTCTCCACAATCGCGAGGGGAAGAAGTGCAGCATCAGCGGGCCCTGCACCATCAGGGGAAAAACCCTTGGGGATCGTCCTACTTCCAGGTCGCGACCTCGACGATGCGGAGTTCGCTGGCTTAACGGGAGCGAGCATTCATAGAGCGAGTTGATCTTCGCAATCTGCGCCGGGTGAAACGATCCGGTCGGAAGTGTCAAGTCGGCATAGCAGCCCGTGTCCGCCAGCACCTGCATCTCGTCATCGACCCCACAGAAGCGTCCACCGGCCGAATTTGCCAAGGCAAAATTGCCGTGTACAAAAGCGTATCTCGGGGCACTCACACCGTCGAGGTACGATAAGCACCCATGATCTGAAGCCAACGCATCTCGGAACTTCAGAAGCTGGCCGCGCGTATTCTCGGCAGTGTCGGGCGCAAAGAGTCCGTGATGCAGATGAATTTCAATCTCTCCCCAACCCGCATGGCAGTGCTCCGCCAGCTGTTGGATAAGACGATAATCGTATTGTTCGGCGGGATAAAAATAAGTATGAACGAACGGATTGCCATCCCGATCCCGCCAGTCCTCCGCCACCCGCGGATATTCCCGGCACCAGAAATCAACGCGGCGCTCCTGCTCTGAATACGGAGCACGGAGCAACCCATTTTGCGGCACAATCGAAGGCTCGAAGTGATCCGCCAAAGCAATCATTAAATTGCTCGGGCCGCGAGGCAGGTGCCGCGTAAGTTTCTGCCAAGCATAGCTGGGCAGCAGTCGAAAACCATAAGCCAACTTTTCGCGCAGGCTCAAATGCAAACCTGCGTCACACGCAGAGCCTTCGACCGACGGAAGTTTCAAATCACCATGCATAAGTAAAACTTGGTTTACGCTCTCGCGTCGGCGCTCGATTCGAATCTCTCACCGAGACCGCATCGCTCTTTTGTTCCTGCTCGATCGCCAGCAGCACCGTCGTATACGCGACGGCGAAATACGGGAAATACTGATAGGCCTCCGGCGCAAATAACGCACCCACCAGAAAGCCAACCAACGAACTGTGCAAAGCTCCGGCAAACAAGCTCATCTCGGGATCAGAATTTCCCGATCGCCGCAGTCGTCTAAGATTGGAAAACCCTCGCCCAAAAAACATGAGATACAAAATCAACACAGGAATGCCGCCTTCGACAGCTATCTGCAGATAAGTGACATGCACATCGCGCCAGACTCCCGAGTAGATCGAAAAGTTGTGCAGGCCGATTCCAAGTATGGGGTAATGCTCGATTCCTTCCAGACTCCTGGAAATGAGAATGCGACGCTGCTCGTACGATGCGTAGGCGCTGCTCTGCGAACTTGAATCCAATCCTTCGCCAGAGATGGCGAACAATCGATCCTTAAGCTGGCCGCCGGCCACAATTCCGACGACTATCGCAATCACAGCCGCAGCCCCAATCAGATGCAAACGCCGCTCTTTGATACCGAAGTGCCACAGACTGACGCCGCCCGCAACCAAGAAGGCAATGAATGCTCCTCGAGATGCGGTGAGAAATAAGGCGCTAATCATGAGCAACAGAGCACCAGCCCACACCGCCTTGCGCACAATGCTCTCTGTCCTCAGGAGGAACACGAGACAAAAAGGTAGCGACAGAACGATGGCGAATGCCAGATCGTTCGGGTTCGAGTAGATGCCCCCCAGCACGCCGTCGAGCCGTGGATGAGAGGCGCCCTTTACCATGGAAGCAATCGAGATCACCGCCACGGAAGCGGTCTGAATGAAAAGCACGCGGCGCAGTCTCGCAAGGCTGGTGACGGCCAAAAAGGTGAGCACCCAGGCCACGAAGACTTTGGCAAAGTCCAGGGTGCGAAAGAATGCACCACCCTTCCACACCGGAGAGAATGCCGCTGAAACAAAAAATATCCCAATCAACAGGAGTAAGTACAAGGCTTCTCTGGGAAGGTCTCTAAGTCCGCGTTTAGAACGGCCTAAACTCAACAGCAGCCCTACAACCGCGAACACGCCTGAAATCTTGGCTAGAGGAACCGAATGCAAGCCGGGAATCCAGTCTTCGGGCCGCGCGCAATAGACGACGTAAAAGACTGCCAGCCAGAAATACGCTCCCTTCAACGGCTCAGGGTGATGCAGGGTGTCTCGAGGTGGCGGCAATGTTTCCACTGTCGCTTTGTAGCGATCGCGCCAACCCACTCCCTTCGCCTGGACAATTCGAAATTTGTTATTCGCAAACACAGGCTCTCTTTAATATCTAGCTGTGTACATCGGTCACGCAGTGTGACTCCGTATGGTGTGAAGTCTCTGGCGATGTCTTCGCCACCAGCGTTTCCAGCACCTGCGCAAATCTGTCTCCAATTGCCGCCCAATCATACCCGGCAGCAAGAGCTGCTGCGGCACGCTCGTAACGCCGACGGAGATCCACATCTTCGAGAAGCATCGTGACAGCCCCGGAGAAAGAGGACGGATCGTCTGCCAGCAAGATGTCTTGATCGGGATGCACATCGAGACCCTCGGCGCCAATCGATGTGGAGACCACTGCCTTGCCCGCAGCCATGGCTTCGTAAATCTTGAGGCGCGTCCCACTTCCCACGCGCAATGGCACCACCACGACGGAGCTCTCCTGCAAGTGGTCCACGACGGAAGGCACTGCGCCAGTGACTTCGACCGAATTCGAGGCCAGCCTCTGCACCCTGCGAACGGGATCTCGCCCTACGATGCGGAATCGCGCCGCGGGAACCATGGCTTGAATCGATGGCCAAATTTCGCGGCAGAAGTACTCCACCGCGTCGATGTTCGGCTCCCAATCCATCGCGCCGACAAAAAGCACTAAAGGCTCTTTCGCTCCGGCGGATGGGCTCGGCCGGTATTGCTGTAAGTCGACACCCGTAGGCACAACGGTAATCCGCGCAGAGTCTGTCCAAGCACTCATCAACTGCCGATCATGTTCCGAAACTGCGATGACGTGGTGAACCTTCTGCAACACGCTTCGTTCGTAGTTCAGCATCTTCTCGAATTCCACTCGATATAAGAGTCTCCTGGCTGGGCTTTGTTCAGTCAAAACATGCCGTCGCCAGATCTCGCTCTCCACGTTGTGTTGGAAAAGGACCACCGGAATCGGCGGGCTAGGTGAGAAATTCACCGCTGCGTCGAGAAAGTCACAGACCGCAACATCGAAGCAGTCTTCTTCAAACCAAGTGTTCAGCCTATCCTGAACCCGCGTCGATTCAAATCTACTCACGGCATACGGGGCCCGCGTGGGCACGCGGACGACGTAATCCAGAGCCCGCGTCAGCAAGTTCGTCCCGCGCCTTCCCGTATAGAGGCAGACTGCCCCGGGAAACTGCCGCGTAAGTTCTTTTTCGTATTCAGCGTCGGGGACTCCGCTGTAGTACGAGAAGAAGGTGAGTTCGTGGCGCGAAGCCAACTGGCGAAGAATGTGGCAAGAGCGAATATTACCGCCACTATGAGCCGGCAGAATCTTGCCTGCCTTCACCCAGAGGATTCTCAACGGGCGTTCACCCAACTTCCCCATCGCAGGATTTCCATCATCCCCGAACCTTAACGGATCCACGCTGCCTTGCGTCCGGAAACAAAGTTGGCGAATGCGACCACAGCCGCGGTATTGAGCACAACGAGCGTGAACGCCGCATGCGCCATGCGCGCCAATGGGCCTCGCTTCAGTTGCACAATCGTCAGGAAACTCAAAGTGTAGAAAGCAACCTGCAGAGCCAACGCAACGCGGTAAACAGGTGCACGGAGAGCTAGCGACGCAACCATTATGCCGACCAGCGCGAATGGCACCGCCAATCTCAGGAGCTTGTGACTCACGAACTCAAAACGAATCGGATTGGCGCTAGTTAACAGCCAGGGGGCAAGCTGAAGCAATTGGTAATTGCCGGTCAGTGTTCGGACTTTTCGCGCAAACTCGCGCTCCGCTCCGAGATCGGCACTGTCCCAGGCTTGGGCTCGAGCATCAAACACCACTCGGAATCCCTGTCGCGCCGCTTGCATGGGCCAATAAACGTCATCCAGGATCGTTTCCGGGGGAAGCCCCGACAGCAGATTCAGGCGCATCGCATAGAGAGCACCCGTGGCCCCAACCACCGATCCCGAAGCTGACTCCAACTCGCGAATCCACTTTTCAACCTTCCAATAGGTCCCGAGGCCTTCACCCGTCTCTCCCGTCTCGGAATCGCCAAGCATCAATTCTCCGCTCACGCAACCCACCTGCGGGTCTGCAAAATTCTCCATCAACAGGCGCAGCGCACCGGGCTCGATGTTCTGTCGTGCGTCGGTGAAAACCACGACATCTCCCTGGGCCAGTTCGAGTGCATCGTTTAATCCGCAAGCTTTCCCCCGCGAGAGTTGGTTCAACACCACGTTCACACGCGGATTGTTCGCATATCTCCGCAAAATCATTTCGGTGCGGTCCGTGGATCCATCCGAGACCACTACCAACTGCATCAGTTCCGCTGGATAATCCAGCGTCAGCAGGTTCTCCAACTTGCGCTCCAGCGCCCGCTCTTCATTGCGGACCACCATAACCATCGAGACGAACGGCAAGTACGGACCTAGACCAATCTCTTTGGGCCACCATCGTCTCCGCAGCCAAAGCCATCCTGCGTAGCCAAAATATGTGTACGCGATCACAGCGCTCGATCCCCAGAAGGTCCATGTCCAGAGAATCGATGTCCAGAAGATCCGGCTCATTGCGCTCCTCGACCCAGCGTAACGATCTTGATGGTTTCGAACATGATCAGCAGATCCAGTCCCAGCGATCCGTTCTTGATGTAGTAAAGGTCGTACTGCAACTTCTCCCGGGCGTCCTCCAAAGTATTGCCGTATTTGTATCGAACCTGCGCCCACCCGGTAATTCCCGGGCGTACGGCGAGCCGCACCGGGTAATAGGGAATCTCGCGGCTCAGCCACTCGACAAACTCTGGACGCTCCGGCCGCGGTCCCACAAATGCCATATCCCCTTTCAGCACGCACCACAACTGGGGAATCTCATCCAGACGCGTGGCGCGAAGCATTTTCCCGATGCGGGTGATGCGCGGATCGTCGTCGCAGGCCCACGTTGCTCCCGTATCCGCCTCCGCGTCCGGCCGCATGGTTCGGAACTTGTAACAATAGAACGTCCTGCCTGCACGACCCATGCGTCTTTGCCGGTAGAGCACCGGGCCATGCGAGTCCAGTTTGATCAGAAGGACCACGAACGGAACCATGGGCAGAACCAGTAACAGGAGTGCCGCCGCGGCCGCGGTCGAAAGCAACCGCTTCATCATCCTTAAACTGGCGCTGAAGCGGAACCCTTCCGCGAAGATTAGCCAGCTCGGGTAAAGCTGTTCGACTTCAATCCTCCCGGACATTCTTTCCAGCCACGATGTAGCTTCTTCCACCTGGATGCCGTTCAACCGAAGCTGCAGCAACTGCTGCACCGGAAGCGTGCCCCGCCGGTCCGGCATGGCAACGATCACGCGGTGCACATGCTGTTGTTCAATCAGTTCCATTAAGTGTGAAGCCACCGAGTCGCGAGTTACCGCGCCCTCCACGTTCCCGCTCCACCCCACCACTTCAATGCCCATCTCCGAGCGCCTTCGCAGACCGTTCACCAGCCGCTGAGCGCGCTCTCCCGTGCCCAGCACGTAGACTCGCTCGCGCAAATATGGCCGTTGCGCCAGCCATCCATAGGTCGCGCGCCATCCGAACATTGCCGCGGTGAGGATTACAAGTCCCAACAGCGCCGAGTTGTTACCGGGAAGAAATCGCGGAAACACATACCCCACTACTGCCAGCACCAGAGCCAGAATGCCAGGCACCAGCAGCACCCGGAAGTAGAGCTCGCCTTTCTGGTCAAAATGATTGGGATCGTAAAGGTCGAACCAGTGGGAGAAAACCAGGACCACCAGCGTCACTACCAGAATCTTCAGATATCCGCCTTCGTAGTTGAGCGCGACGTACAAATCCTCGCGATGCTGCAGCGCCATCCCTGAGAGGAAGGAAGCCCACACAATCAGAGCCTCACCTACCAGCAGGATCAGGGTGCGGATTGGATAATGAACACTAAACAGCCGGATCACAGTCTACCTCGGAGCCCACGCTTTTTCGTCGGCTATGCCGTAAACACCGTAATACTGGTCGTACTCCGGACCGCCGCGCTTGATTCCGTTGAGCACGACACCCAGCAGAAGCTTGTCATCAAATTCCGCGCGGGCTTTTCGCGCCATGTCGGATGGAGTAGCACTCGAGCGCACTACCATAAGGACGCCGTCGCAGTGGTTGGCCATTAGCCCAGCATCGGAAACCGGAACTGCAGGGGGAGAATCGATAATGATCCAATCGAACAACGATTCCACTCGGCTAAGAAGAACTTGTAAGCGCCCATTGGCAACCAGTTCCGCGGGATTCGAACTCGAACGGCCGGCGGGAACGAAGAACAGATTTTCCATGGCGCCGCGCTGCATGATGCCGAACTCGTCAGCTTCGCCCAGCAGATATTCCGAAAGCCCCGGCGTCAGGACGGTTCCCAGGGCACGGTGCAGGCGCGCGGCGCGCAGATCGGCATCAATCAACAAAACCCGCCGGCCTTGCTGACGCACCATTGCTTGCGCTAGATTCGCCGCCACGAACGATTTTCCTTCCTTGGGCAGTGAACTTGTCACCAGGACCTTCTTCAACGGCTGCTTCTCTCGCATCTGGTAGAGGCGCGAGCGTAAGGTGCGGAATTCCTCCCTGCCGGGCCCCTGTTCCGAGTCGTAGAAGAGCATAGTCTTCGTGTCCGGCGACCAGTTACGCGGAACACAACGCAACAACAAAGTTTCGTGGGTGAGCTGATTTAACTGGGAAGTTGAGCGCGCAGACGAGTCCGAAGGAACCGTCGCGATGGCCGGGGGCTTCGGGCCGACAGCAGGCATGGCCGAGACCTCCGCAATTTGCCCAGACTCAACGCGAACTCCCTGAGCTGCAGCACGGTCTGCTTCCGCGCGCTTCAGCGCTTCGTGAATTCGGCTCACGGCTTTCTTTCCTTGGCGGCGTCCTCTTCCGAGTCCCGCAGCCGGTCCGCTAGCGTCACCAGGGTTTTGAGTGCCGCCACCAAGTCGAGTTTTTCTCCGGACGGGGTTGTAAGCACGGTGGGCTGCGCAGTCGCTGCCTTGGTGGACACGCTTGTCTCGCCCAGATCAAAGTCCCGGGCGACATCCTCCACTACGCTGCTCACGATTACTTTTTGGTGATCCACGAATGCGCTCACCAGGCAGTGTTCGCAAATCAAATTGACCACACGCGGAATCCCCGCCGCATAGCGATGAATGGCCGTCAGCGCCTCGGGATCAAAAATCTGCTCCCCGTTCGATCCCGCGATCCGCAAGCGTTGCACCACATAAGCCTTGGTTTCTTCCAGTGTCAGCGGATGCGTCTTCGCCCGCAGCGTCAACCGCTGGCGCAACTGCCGCAGATTCGGCTGCTTGAGTTTTTGTTCCAATTCCGGCTGTCCCACCACGACGATTTGCAGCAATTTTTCCGTGAAGGTCTCCAAATTGGTCATCAGGCGAATCTCTTCCAGCACTTCATCAGAAAGATTCTGCGCCTCATCCACGATCAGCACCGCGGTTTCGCCCGCCCGGTAGCGATCCAGCAGCCAGTTGTAAAGCTTCAGCAGGATTTGGCTCTTCGACTTGGAATCACATGGAATGCCGAAATCGGCCATCATGTACTCCAGAAACTGAGGCACGTTCATTCGCGAGTTGAAGATGAAAGCCGTTGCCACCTGCTGCACCCGCAGCCACTCCATCAACTTGTTGAGCAAAGTGGTCTTGCCCGTCCCCACCTCGCCGGTGAGCAATACGAATCCTTTCCGGCTCTGGATGCCATAGGTGAGACAAGCAAGCGCCTCCTCCGTGTGCCGCGTTAGAAAAAGATAACGCGGGTCCGGATTGACGTTAAACGGATTCGCCCGGAGTCCAAAAAAATCCTTGTACATCAGCTCTTAACCTCTACAGCCTCTCGCTCGCGTTCGAGCGGCACCTTCAAATTGCTCCGTGGCCTTCCGTCACCGCTCGACTTGAACTCCTCTTCGTCGATCCACGGCAGGGAAATCAACGTCGGCATTTCCAGCGCCGCCATCACGTCCCGCTCATCGCGAATTGACTTGTCGCGCACTTCGCGCCATATCGCGAGACCCATCCCGAAGGTCAATCCGGCAACCAGGCCCCCGCCTGCAAACAGCAATCGATTGGGAAAGCTGGGTGCATCGGGAGGGTTGGCGGGATTCAGCAAACTCATTTGTTCGCCCTGTTGCCGGCGCTCCATATCAGTTTGCATTTCAGATTCGTTTTTCTTGGCGAGCAGATCATTGTAGAACTTCTGTGCCGTCTCATAATCCCGCATCAGAGCCTTGTACCGCTCTTCCACCCCGGGGCTGAGCGAAAGCCTGCCTTGATAAGTATGAATCTGATCCTGCAGCAGCTTCTGTTCCCGCGAAGCCTGCGCAATGGATTGATCGTACTGATGAATCTGCAGTCGCAACTGCTTAATCTCTGCCGGCTCCGATGCGCTTCCCTTGTCCGTGTCCTCGATACCCGGCGCACTCGCCGAGTTCATTTCGTTTAACTTGCGCTTCAATTCGGCAATGTCATTCTTCGTCTTCACCACATCGGGATGATCATCGGTATACCGAGCCTGCAAAGTAATCAGTTGGCCCTGCAGCTCCGCCAACTGCTTCTGCAGGTTTTCCGGATTCATGGAGATCTGCGAAGAACTCCAAGCTGCCAACTGCTGCGAGAGCAACGATTGCGCGTACGCCCTGTCCTGCTCTGCGCGATTCAGCGCCTGAGTGTAGGCGTCCAGTTGCGAATTCAATCCCGCCAGCAGCTTGATGTTGTTATCCTCGTCGCCGGGCAACTGTCCCATATACTGTTTCTTAAAACCAGCCAGCTTGCTGTCCTGATTGTCCAGATCTTTCTTCGCGAGATCGACCTGCCGCAGCAGGAAGTCGGTCGTGCTCTGCGCCACCTGCTCGCGACTCTTCAAGTTTTCCGCCAGCAGCATGGACGTGAGTTCCGTGCAAACCTGTTGCGCTTCCTGCGGAGTCGCCGCCGTGTAGTTCACGTAGAACCCAGGGATATCGTTCTGTCCCGGCCGGTGCTGCCTGACGGCAGCCGCATCCGGCGATACCCATTCGATCAAAGGATTTTTCCGAACTTCCTCGCGAATGTCGTCGACCGCTTCCTCCACGGTCTTGCCTTTCGCCAAACCCAAGCGTTCGACCATCGGCTGCAATTCTTTCTGGCTCAGCACTTGCTGCTGCATTGTGGCGATGCGCTGAACAATGTCCTGAGTGACCACTGGCTGCACGTATCCTTCCGGGACTTTCTGCGTCTCTACCAAAATCAGGGATTGCGAAGTGTACCGAGGCGCAAAGGCATACGAGATCAGAAACCCGGCAAGCGGCGCCGCGAGTGCGGGTATAAGAATCACCCTCAGACGCCGGCGCAACATTGCCAGATAATCGTCCATGCTCAATTCGCGATTTTCAATCATGCCAGAATTCCACTCCAAACTTGGACTGCGCAAACCTAGTCGAGCCGGATCGGACGCGGATGCCAATCCAAGCCAGCGGCAACCACATGCCGCGGCGCCGACCCGCACACTCCTCCCGCATTGCAGGATGAGCCATTAAACCAGATATCGTTAAACTGATAACTGAAAAACAACGCGAAATGCCTTCCCAGCGGGCGGTGCACAGCCGCTCCCGCGTACACATACTGGAATGAGGTTGTGAAAGACGGGAGCGGCCCCGTCAGACTCGGCTGCAGCGCACCGCTGTACGCATAGCCAATGTCCGCAGTCGCGCTCCACAGGCGAGTAAGCGGCCGCGAAACCGAAAAGCGCGCCACGTCGCTGACGGCTCCCGCAAAATACCCTGAACCGCTCGAGTCATAGCGGTCGAAGTAGATTCCAATCAAAGTGCGCGGAAAACGATACCTCAGCGCCGCGCGGGCACTCACCGTAACCCGGTCACTCGACCCGCCAAATAAAGGAGAATTATGAATGAGCGTGACTTGGGGACCCGCACCAACCAGAAAGTCCATCCGCCCGGAAATGCGGTAGCCGTACATCAAATTTACAACTTGCGTGCTAAACGAACTCCCCGGAATGTTGGGATATTGAAAATCCTGAAAGCCGTAGATCAGCGCCGCCTGGCTTTTCCGGCTCAGTTGATAATCGTAACCGACCTGAGCCGTGATCTGATTGCTATCGATGAATCCCGCCGCATTATCCGTGAAGTGCACGATCTCGTAACCACCAGCCGCAGTAACCGACGAACGCGCCGACAGGTTCTGAGTCACATCCGCAATAGAAAGGTTATCGATCCGGGGCGCCTGACCCAAACTGCCGAACTCGCCCAATCCAAACAGCCCGCCCAGCCCCTGCCCCAGGGTTCCACCGACATATCCAATGCCGCCCAGGCCAAGGTCGTAGGCTCCGGTCTCGCCGTAGGCTCCGAAGCCGAACGATCCTTCCGGTAGATAGCTGAATCGATCGCGGAAGGTCAAGGCTCCAGTGCGCCACAGAATTTTCTGCTCCGCGTCCAACTGCTGGATCTGGCTGGTGTTGGGATTGACGCCGGTGTAAAACGCAACACCGCCAACGTAGTCGAGAGCAGTCACGTAACGGCTGCCGATCTTTTGCAGCATCAGGCTGCCAAGCGCCCGCGTCACTCCATTAATGGCCGAGGTTCCCGCCGTCTGGCCCACGTTCGTGTCCAGTGCTTCGCTCACATGCGCGCCCGGAACCAGGAAGCTACGCGCCGGAAATCTGGATCCCAAAGAAGATTGATCGAGGCCGGAAATCGGCGGATTATCCGATGACTGCGCAGGCGGATTGTCTTGACTATCTGACGTTGCCCCGGCGCTGCCTGACGCCTGACCGCTCTGGCTGGCATCGCTTTGCGTCCAAGCGATTTCTGTCAGAGCAAACATCACCAACCCTGTCAAGATCCACCGCAACTGCCGTTTGTTCATCGCAACTCCTCAGGGGACAACAATCGTGTCTCCTGGTCTGAGGATAATGTTCTGGTCAATGGCTTCGCCCTTCACCAATCGCTTGTAGTTTACGCGAATTTTCTGCTGCCGCCCGCTCTCAATGCGCAGCACATAGATACCTCTCGTATTCGCGAACTGCGTGAACCCTGCGTCCGCCAGCGCCTGCAGCACAGTCATGTTGGGCAACAACTGGAGGGCTCCCGTGTGCAGCACTTCTCCTGTCACGTAAACTTTTTGGCTATTAATCTGGGTTACGATCACGGTCACCCGCGGATCGGCCACGTATTTCCTCAGCTTCTCGGTGATCGAAGCCGCCAGTTGTGTCGGCGCAAGCCCGGCCGCAGTCACATCGTTGAGCAACGGCAGGGAGATATTCCCGTCGGGGCGAACCGGCAGCGTCATGGTGAGATCCGGTTCCTTCCAAACCGAAACCAACAGCACATCATCCGCGCCGATAACGTAGCCCGGTCCAGCCACAGACATTGGCAGACCGGGAGACTGGGCGGGAGGGGAGTCAGTCGCAGATTTTTCTTTCCCCTGCGCGGCGTTTTGCGCCTCGAGTTGGACAATCGCGAATCCGAGCAGCGCGACCGCGATAATCACCCTCATCGTTCTCCTACTAAAACCGGTTCACAATGCTCTCTCGTGGAGGTACCGCTTTACAAGCCAGCCTGAACATTTTCTCAGTCGGCATCCCGGGTTTTCCTTGCGGCAAAGCCGCGAGAGCTGATTGTCAGCAATCGTGCCAAATCTGTAGCCCAATCATGACCACAGCCAGTTCCCTCCCCATACCTATGGGCGGACATGGAACTAGCAGATACACCACTCCCCGCCTTCGGCAACTTGGCGCTATTAAGAAATGGTTTTCTGGTACCCCTACCCTACCGCAAATCACAGCAGCACCGCACTAATAAAAGAGATTCTTCTTGCTCGGGTCCTGTGTAAAACTTGGTTGGCGACGCGTCCTGCCGCAGGTCTGATTGCGCTCGGTGCAGCGTTCGCATATGCTAGGCGCATCCCCAGCACTTTCACCCCGTGGGTTATCTCGCACAAACCGCCTCGCTCCCCGAGCGGCCTCAGCAGCCTGCGCTGAGTCGTGACTTGTGGTGGCAAACCGCAGTCTTGATTCTTTCAGTCGGCTGGCTTTACTGGTCAATCCTTTTTCATCTCGCCAAACAATGGTCGCATGACCCCAACTTTACTCACGGATTTTTCGTTCCCGCCTTTTCTTTGTTCGTGTTGTGGCAAGATCGCGACCGGCTTGCGCGGGAACCTTGCAAATCCTCTTCATGGGGGCTGCTCGTCGTCGCCTTCGCGCTTTCCGTGCTCGTCGTGGGAGTGCTGGGAGCGGAACTATTCCTGTCTCGCATTTCCCTGCTGCTACTGATTGCGGGCCTGGCGATTTTCTTCCGCGGACGGCGTTGGTTTCGAGCCGTGCTTTTCCCCTGGGCATTCCTGATCTTAATGATTCCTATCCCCGCCATCGTTTTCACCCAGATCACGTTTCCACTGCAAATGCTGGCCTCCAAAGTGGCCGCGCTGCTGTTGCCTCTGCTGGGCGTCCCCGTGCTCCGCGAAGGCAACGTCATCAACTTGCCTGCCATGCCGCTGGAAGTTGTTGAAGCCTGCAGCGGCATTCGCTCCCTTCTTTCCCTGGCGACCCTAGCCATAATCTACGGGTACCTGACCGAGACTCGCATTTGGGTTCGCGTTGTATTGGCGCTTGCGTCGATTCCCATCGCAGTAGCTGCGAATAGCTTGCGCATCGTAGGCACCGGCTTGCTGGTGCAATACTGGGATCCGGAGAAAGCGGAAGGTTTCTTCCATATATTTTCCGGATGGCTAATCTTTGTGGTGGCACTGGCGATGCTGTTTCTCCTGCATCGACTCTTGCAGATTGGCCGTGCACGGATTGATCCAAGACCGCTCGACCACGAAACCGGCTACAGAAACGGCAAGCCCGCAAACACAAAATCATATTGGAGATTCGCCGTTACTGCGGCATTGCTCGCCACCTCAGCGACATTTCTTCAGGCGCGCGGTCACAGCGAGATCTTGCCGAGTCGCGAACCCCTCGCTTCCCTCCCCCAGCAACTGGGAGAATGGACAGGAACCGATGTGCCGATGCAGCAGGATGTTCTCGACATTCTCGGCCCGGGAGATTTCCTGCAGAGATATTATGAGAACGCGTCCACTAGCCAGCCCTTCGTGGACCTCTTTCTCGCCTACTTCCCCAGCCAGCGCGCCGGCGATACCATTCATTCCCCGAAACACTGCCTGCCAGGCTCCGGTTGGTTGCCTACGGAGTCCGGCAGGGTTTCTATCTCTTTCCCGGGGCGCACACCGTTTGAAGCCAATCGCTATGTCATCGCGAAGGGTGACGAACGCCAACTGGTGCTCTACTGGTATTGGGCTCATGACCGGGCTCTGGCCAGTGAATACTGGGCGAAGTTCTACCTGGTCGCGGACTCTATCCGGCTCAACCGGAGCGACGGTTCGCTGGTCCGTGTCATCACGCCGTTGCTTCCCGGCGAAGGCGTCGAGGTCGCCCAACAACGATTGCTTTCCTTCGCCGGAAATCTAGTTCCGCGTCTGGACCGCTATATTCCGCGATGAAGCACACGGGGTTGTGTCATGAGTAACTTTATCCAGCGCCCGATTTGCAGTACCTTGGTGCACAGATCAAGAAAACAAGTTCGGGCGTCCACCGCGCCTGTTTCTGGAGATTTGGTAATGAGGCATGCTTCCGCTTTTCGTCTGGTTCTGGCTCTCGGATTGATCGCAACCGTCTTGGCCGGATGTTCCCGCGATCCCAATGTGCGCAAGCAGAAGTACTTTGAGAGCGGACAGCGCTACTACGAGAAGGGCCAGTACCGCGAGGCAGCGATCCAGTATAAGAATGCCGTCCAAATCGATTCCACCTACGGCAATGCGCACTATGGGCTGGCGCAAGCTCTGCTCAAACTGCAGCAGTGGAACCCCGCGTATCAGGAACTTGCTCGTACCCTTGACCTGCAGCCGGACAATTATCAGGCGCGCATCGACCTGGCAAATCTGCTGATTGCCGGACGCGATTTCAAGCGCGCGCAGGAGCAGACCGACCAGCTTCTGCAAAAGCAACCCAACAACCCACAGGTCCATGTGGCCGTGTCCAATTTGCTGATCGGCCAGGAAAACTTTCCCGCGGCCATCCAGGAGATGCAGAAGGCGATTGCGCTTGGCCCCAACAACTGGGAACCTTATCTCGATCTAGCACTCCTGCAGATAAGATCCAATCAGCCCGACGCAGCCGAGGTCAATTTCAAGAAGGCCGTCGAAGTGAATCCCAAAGCCGTGCAAGCTCAACTGGCACTGGGCGGCTATTACCAGTCACGCAGCCGCTTCCCCGAAGCCGAGCAACAGTTCCGCCATGCCATGGATCTCGATCCCAAAGATCCCGACCCCCCGGCTGCGCTCGCGCGTCTCTACATCACGCAGGGCAAGAAGGCCGAGGCCGAAACGTTCCTGAAGCAAGTCAAGAGTAGATTTCCCGACAACTCAACCGGCTACCGGATGCTGGGCGACTTTTACTTCGCCACCGGGGACCTCGACAAGGCGACTGCCGAATATGGCCTGGTCTACCACGATCATCCCAAGGACACGCAGGTCGAGAAGAACTACATTCAGCTACTCATCCTGAAGAACCGCGTCGACGAGGCCAGGAAACTCGATGATGCAATTCTCGCCAGCAATGCCAGTGACAATGATGCCCTGATCTATCGCGGGCAGATTCAGATCCGCAGCGGACACGCGAGTGACGCCGCCCAGACTCTGCAAAACGCGCTCAAGAACGATCCCGACAACGGCGTCGCCCACTATCATCTCGGGCTGGCTCTCGATCAGTTGGGCAATCCTGAGCGTGCCGTTGAGGAATGGCGCAGCGCCGTGCGCCTGCGTCCCGATCTTATCGAGGCCCAGCGCGCCCTTGCGACCGCCGCGGTTCGGCAGGGCGACATGGACACGCTCGAGCAGGCGGCCACGCAGATCATCAAGCTGCAACCCGCTTCGCCCGACGGTTACGCCATGCGGGCGCTCTCCAAGATCAATCGCAAGCAGTTCGCTGCCGCCGACGAAGATGTGAAGAAGGCCATCGACGTCGCTCCGCAGAGTGCAGTCGGCTACATCCAGTCAGGAAACCTGCAGCTGGTGCAGAAACGCTACACCGATTCGGGCAAAGCGTTCCAGGAAGCCCTTGACCGCGACCCCAACTCCAACGACGCTCTCAGCGGGCTGATGAATACTTACCTGGCGCAGAACCAGACCGACAAAGCCATCGCGGCCGTGAACGCCCAAATTGCCAAATCGCCGAACAGCAGCGGCTTCTACGATCTGCTCGGCACGGTGCTATTCAATAGCAAGAAAGATCTCGACGGCGCCGAAGCCGCATTCAACAGATCGGCTGAGCTCGACAAGAACAACGCGGACGCCTTGCTCAAGCTGGGTCAGGTCCAGGTTGCGAAAGGGTCGGCGGATCAGGCCATCGCCACTTATCAGCGGTCGCTCAAAGACAATCCCCACGAGGCCATGTTCTACATCCTGACGGGCGAGCTCTACGAGTCCAAGCAGGATTGGAATAGCGCCAAAGACGCGTATCAGAAGGCGCTTGAAATTAAACCTGAGAATCCGCTGGCCTCGAACAATCTCGCCTACGTGATGCTGCAATCCGGCGGCAACGTGGACATGGCCCTGTCGCTGGCGCGAACGGCTCGGCGCGGCATGCCGGATTCACCGAGCGCCGCCGATACGCTGGGCTGGGTCTTTTACCAGAAAGGCGCTTACCAGTCGGCGGTGGATCTTTTTCAGGAAGCGCTCAAGCTGGGCGAGAAAAACAAAGCCCCGGACGACGCCACCGTTCACTATCACCTGGGATTGGCCTATGAGAAGACAGGTAAGAACGATCTCGCCCGACAGCAACTGGAACGAGTCCTGAAGATCAATCCCAATTACAGCGAAGCTGGCGACGTGAAGAAGCAGTTGGCGCAGTTGAAGTCCTAAGCTTAGTCGTTGGTCGTCGGTCGTGCGCCGTTGGTCCTGTCTCTCCATCACCAACTACGTTTGCCTGCTTTACGTGTGGTCGTGGGTCCGCTGCCCTGTTTTTCCCATTTTGGGACGTAGTTTACCTTTTCGTACTGGTACCCCCTCCCCCCTGTTCGTGTGCAAAATCTAGAAAACAAGTGATTTATTCTACGACTATGCGCTAGATCTTTGAGTTTACAGGACTTACACGCAAAATCTAGAGAACATTGGAGTTATAACGTCGGTGGTTTCCCATTTTGGGATAAACAGCCATTTGAAGCGGAAGCCGGACCGCTCCCCGGTGCCAGATTGTCAAAGATCGAATATTATCTTGCAGATAATTTATCTTGTATCAGATTATCGTAGTTGAAGCACGCGGTCAATGATAAAGGGGCACGTGGAGCGGCCATCAAAGTAGCCTTCCGCTTCTTCCCGTTTTGGGAATGTGGCAGCCGGAACCTTGGGTGGGCCACGCGCCCGTCCCGGGCTGCTGTGCAGTACAATGCGACATCTCGCAGATCGTCGCAGCGCAATGCAGGAAAGGATCGGGCTATGCCGTTCCCGCTGAAAAGAGCCGTATGGGTATTGGTTTTAACCCTCGTCCTGGCGTCCTTAGCTGCCTTCGTGCTCGAATTCCATGCGAACGCTCCCGCCCATTTCCCTTTTGCCTACATGAACGAAGACTGCGGACCAACCGACGGCATCGCCATTGAACTCTACTTCACTCTCAAAGCAACGGCCCAGTGCGGGAAGTACAGCGAGCCATTCCTCCATATTGAGATCTACGAGTTGCACCAGTCGGGGCCAACGGACTATCCCATCGGGCGAGGTAGCAGGGTCGCGGCTGCGTCCCGCTGTTTGAAACCAGGACAGTGCGAATTCGCAACCTCCGGTACTCTGCATCTCGAAAAGTACGTCAACCGCAACAGCGCCTCAGGCCATTACAAACTCCATTTCCCTGACGGAAGCGTCGAAAAAGGCCGGTTTGACGCTGCCTGGTGCTATTTCACATTCGGGTGCGGTTAGCTTTTTCGCAGCGCCCACCCTTTCGCAGAGAACATTGAAAGGGTGGGGCACCCTAACGCGAGTCGCCCCGCCCAAGCCAAAGAACGGCTTGAATGGGCCGCCCGCCCGATGATTGTGCTCTTTGGGGGCAATCTTGACTTCATACGCTATTAGCGTATACTTACTGAGATACGCCATTAGCGTAGGATTCGAGTTCGATGGAGTTCATGGAAGCGCCCGCATTTACCCATCACTTGGTCAAGTACCTAGGCGACGATCAGTACTGTAGGCTCCAGGACGCTCTGGGCGACGTGATCCCGGGTACCGGCGGATTCCGCAAGCTGCGCTGGGCGGATACTCGCCGTGGCAAAGGCCGTCGGGGTGGACTGCGGGTCATTTATTACTGGTTCAACGGCCAAGATCAGACATGGCTGATGACCGTTTATAGCAAGAACGAAGCCGCGAATCTGACGCCAGAGCAACGAAAAACGCTGAAGGCGGCGATTGACGCCGAAAAGAAATCACGGACACGGAGATAAGACAGTGGCCATGGCAAACAAGCGGAATCTGTTCAACGAGCTGATGGACGGCGTAGCCGCCATGAAGGCGCATCGCGCCGGGAAAATCACGCTGCGTACCTATAAAGTCGAGGCGCGGACGCTGCCAGAGGTCAAGCCGAAAATGATCAAGCAGGTACGCGCGCGCTTCCGCTGTTCCCGCAGCGTGTTTGCCCGCAAACTCTTCACCAACGAACGCACCCTGGAAAAATGGGAGCAAGGACGCGCCAAGCCCAACGCCCAGGCAGCCGCGCTGCTGTTATTGGCGGCCAGGTATCCGGACACATTCGAGCGCCTGGAGCAGTTAGCTGAGTAGCGCATGGTGCGGGCACAATCGGTCCAAACGCGCGAAAGCAGGGTGAACACCGATGTCTGCGCCACCGCCAGAATGCGCGGTTTCCCGCTCGGCATCCTATCCCTCTTCGCCAGCCACCAACTGGCGCAATTCGTAGATGGTCTGCTCATCCGAGGAAAAGTCGTAGAGCGCAAGAAGAATGTCGAAGAGGCTGGGGAAGTAACTTTCCTCTTCCTCGAACCTGGCGTGAACGCGTCCCCTCAGCAGTGGGGGTAGGGAGGAGAACTTATCTCCGGCGAGTAAGACGGGAAGAACTGAGTCTTTGGATTTCTTGGGTCCCGTTAAGCGTTGGTTTATTATGTCCATTTCCGCCGACACAAACGTGCCACGCGCGGCCTCTAGATTCTTGTACTTGCTCATATATTCCGGCGTTCCGACAACGACGACGAAATCAACTTGCTCGATTTGGTTAACGAAGGTGGTGATACTGGATCCGATTTTCGCATTATCCTTGCGATCAACCAGCGCATGCACGTCAGCGTTCTGCAAGTCTCTCGCAAACCGGGCGACCCATCGCTCGTGTTTATCGACGCCCCAAGCGTAACTGACAAAGCACGAGGGAGGCGTACGTTGGGGATCGCGGTTGCGGATGAGGCCCTTTAGCTGGGTAAGTGCGGTCTCAAATTCGGTTCGCTGATTTGCGGCTTGTTGGTCCTGGGCGAGAGTCTCAGCTCTGCCGCGAACAGAGGGCTTTTCGACAATGGCAGGAGGCAGAGTAATCTCCTCGCCACACTCTCCACAAAAGAGAAAGGACTTCTGCTGTTTTATTCTCTTGATAATCTCTACACGCTCGGGGCGATAAGCACACTCGGGGCATGACACCGGTGGGTATTTCGTCACCGTTACGTCCCGCGCCAGCAAGAAGCTTTCAAACAGGCCCTGGAAAAGGGAGCGCACGTGGGGGCCGGCATGTGGGCCATAGTAGTGGATAATATCGATCTCGCCCTCTCGCTCGGTGATCTGTTTAAACCCGCATATCTCTCCGGGGTTCATTTCGTATTCCGCTTGATTCTGCCATTGATTGGTTCTGGTGAAGGTGTTGCTGTATCCAAGCAGAACGACAAGAGCGGCATAAACATTTTCGATCTGTCCACTTACCGTGTACGACACATCTTCAATCATTCCGGACTGTTCCGAGGTAGGCTTTTTCTGATTGATTAATGAAGGGAAAATGAGAAACGTCCCGGAGCCGAGTCGCTCACGAAAACAGATGTTGTGTTCTAGAAACAAAGCCACGGTGGCATCTAAAAGGATTTCCCGGTCCCTCGCATGCAATTGTGACACTTCCGGAAAATCATATTCTCCCCGTAGCACGCGCGATTCTTCAAGCGCACCAAGGCCCGCGGGGTTCCGCCGTGCCTCAAGTACAAAGGACGAGGCGAGGTTGGAGAGCACTTCAGGAGACATGAGTATGCTCTCTCTCCCAGACGATTCCTTCAGTACCCTCACGTACCCGTGGTTGGCAAGATGCCGTACCGCAGTCATCATTTCGTCGGTGGAAAATTTCCATACTGGATCAGCCGAATGTAGCTTGGACTCAAGCATGGCAGGATCAAGCAATATCTCTTGACCGCAGGACTCTTTAAGCGAAAGGACGAATTCCCGAATGCGCTTAAATGTGGCTGTCGTGACGGTTGCAGCCATTGCATCCCACACAACCTCGCGCCTCATGCGCGCGAGCAATTCTTCAATGCCCTCTCCGTTCCTGGCGCTCGTGGCGATGAAGCCGCCGTGAATTTTGTGGCGCCGGCAGAAGCTGTCAAGGTCCGATTGAGTCAGACTTGGGCTCGCGCGGTCTGCTCTGGCGGCCACTAATATCTTCGGGCAGGCCCTCGTGTTCTCATGTTCTAAAGCCTTTAGCCAATATTCGACGCCGTTAAGCGGCTCGGAGTGATTACCCGGATCGAACAAAACCAAGGCCAGATCGACTTTGTCGAGGAAAAGCGCATGGGTCAGTCGATAGTCCGGCTGGCCTGCCAAATCCCAAAGAACCGCCTCGCATTCAGTTTTGTCCGGGCGGGCCCCCTTTAAGGACTCCACTACCCAGAATTGTTGTCCATGCGTGGATGGATGTTCTTTGAATGATCCATGCGCCAGCCTCCACCCAAGACCCGTCTTGCCAACCCCGCTGTTGCCAACCAGCACGATCTTTGCCGTCGTATAGCGAACGCTTTCATCGATGGCAGTTGCGTGAGTCAGCAACGGAATGTCAAGCTTCCAGATTCGAACTTGTCGGTCCGCTTTATCGAGGGTCGCCAAAAGAGGTCTGCTTGGGTGAAACGCCAGGCCGGAGGGTTTCTTGTTTGTGTATCCGAAGATCCGAGCGTCGAAACCCTTCTCGTCGATGACCGCCAAGTTTGCATAACTGGAAGTGCTCCAAAGACGAACTGTGCCGTCGTCAGACTTAGACGCGAGAACAGTTCCGTCAAATGAGAACGAAAGCGAGCGGATTTGACGGGTATGGCTCTGAAGCTCAGCGATCCTAGCTCCAGACTCGACATCAAACAGGCAAATCGTGCCGTGCGACGAGCCTCCCGCGAGCACCGTACCCTCAGGCGACCAAGCGATGGTTCTCACGCCGGCCTGGGCCAAAACCCTCAACCAGTCGCTTTCTGCCGCCGCTATCACAACGATTTTGCCATCTCTGGAGGCCAATGCCAGGCGACTCGGAGGAGAAAAGGCTAGGCTGGCAAGCTGCACCGAAACCGACGATTGCTCTTGCCATGTTCGAGTGTCCCAGAGCGAGCAGGGCCCCTTTATGAGACCCACTGCCAGAAATTGTCCGTCCGGCGACCACGAAACAAGGTTACCCTTAATGCTGAGTAGTACCGAGCTTAATTTGCGAGACTGCCTTTCTCCGTCGCGTGCCCGCCAAATCCGCGTTCTCCCATCGCCCGATCCGGTTGCGATGTACTTACTATCTGGAGACCAAGCAACGGAAGTGGTCCATGTTCCAACGCGCGCCTTTATTTCGTGAAGCCGGGTGCCGTCTGCGGTGTTCCAAAACTCGACGGTCCCACTCTGAGTTGGTACGGCGAGCATTTCTCCATCGGGGGACCAGGCGATCTTGGTCACGAAATCCTTTTGACGATCGCGCAGGACACGAGCTAGTTCCAAGCCAGGGCGAGCAGTCGTTTCGTGTGCAGTGTTCTTCATTCCTTGTGTCTGCAGGATGCCACTCCCTGGGTCCCTGGGCAAGGATGGGTAGGCGAGGGGACAACGTCCCCCGGTCCACCCAGTTCTTGACCCTCATAGTTTCGGAGTCGACGGCTTTCTTGCCGGATACGCCTTCTAGTCCGGCGAGGATGCCGGGGTGGTCGTTCTTATCGCACTGCATCCCACTTCTCGCAAAGAACGCGAGAAATGGGGCACCCGCTTTTTGTTTTCTTACGCCCGCTGAGTACAGAGGTCCTTCGTTGGGAGTCGCTCGCTTGCGCGTGCGACTCCGCTGCCTCAGGATGACAATTGTTGAATTTGTAAAACGCAGCAGCGAGCACATGTCTCATGTGGTCTCCTTGGCTCTGAATCGAGGAACGATTTCCTTGGGGGAAACTTCGGGGCCCTACATCTTGGGGGAAGGAGAACAGTACTCCGGGGATTTCGGGGTGTCAATCGCAATCGGAACCGGATAAGCAGCCCGGCCGTTTTTCCCCGACCTCATACTCCAGGAGGCAGGAAAATTTCCGACTCTTGTTTTCTGAATTTTGTGCAGAAATGAGAGTTTCTTTTGGGGTAGGTCCGCACCGAATATGTGCAACTCCTCAGTCGAGCAGCAGCCTTTACTATTTCAGGAGCGCTGACTGGGCGGGGGATGAGGGTTGAGCGGTTGAGGTTGGGCTGGAGAGCTCGGAATCGATCAGCGCTGCGGCCTGGTCCCAGACGCGGGGATCGTTCTCGATTTCGTGGTGAGGTTTGTTGAAGGTGCGAGCGAACCAGGGATAGTTATCGCAATTGATGGGATGATGCTCATAGGTCATGCGAAAGTTGCCGATGATCCTGGTGCGGGCGGGATCGGTCGGGAGAATTTGTGAACGTCCGTGGAGGAAACCTCCAGGCTGATAAAAGTTGGCCGCGCTGGCTACGTTCGAGGGGATGGTGGCATCGTTTTGACCGGGTTTGGCAATACTGTCCAGTTGGATGGTGAGCAGGACGGGGATGCCGTTCTGCCCTAACTCTCGGGCGAAGGCGACGGTTTGCGAAGCGCCCCAGCTGTGTCCGTAGATGATAATTCTGGCTTGGTCTTTCTCCGTGGCGGTGAGGTCGCCGTCGTGATCGGTGTCGAGCAGGCGCAAGACCTGGCGAAACGCTTCCTGGGCATGGTGATTTGAAAAGACTTCAGCGTGCAGTCCGGCGGGGTAGCGATGGCGAAGGTAGGCGGCAAACTGCACTTCAGGATGCCGGGCGTCGTCGTGCTTCACGAAGCCTCCGACAAAGCCGATGATGATGGTCTGCGGAATTGCGGAGTCTGGCGTGACCGGAGGCTTTCGCCGACAGACCTGGAGAAATGCGTTTTTCAGCGAGGAGGGCGCCGCGGTTTGTTCGCAGATGCTCGCACCTGAGGTGCGAGGCAGGGCGTCTTCTTTGAGGAGGGCCGCGGTCTGGCCGGGGGCGAGACTGAGCGTCACGAGTTGCAGCGCGGCCAAAGCGAGCAACCAGTTCGTCCCTTTTGACTGCCGAAGGCCTCTCATGCGAGTTCGCTTAACTGTCTCCCAAAATCTGGCAGCGATGCACGCTGCAAGACGCCTGCCACCCAGCGGCGAATGGGGATGGCGACAGATTTCTATCGTCCCCTGCCAGAGAGACTATACCGCGTTTCCCATAAGACATTGCTAAATAGCGCCTTTTAGGAATTCGTTGGTTGCAGCCGGCGGGGGCGCGCGGTTTCTTGTTATTGAGCTTTGCCCCCGGTTAGAGGTTACAAAAAAACCATTGGTTGCTAAAACTTTGGCACATTTGTCTAAAGTTTGGCCTCGACTTGCCACCGGAGCACCCGAAAGCAGCAGCCCCGTCAGCCGCCGACCGCTGGGGACCTCGGAAGCTACGTCAGCGCAGGATCTTCGGAAACTAATTCACATTTGGTGGCATCCATTGCGTCCATGAGACCGCCTTGTGACGAAGCCGTGCTCCGGTCGGCGGATGGCGCTGCTCCGTGTGCGGCAGAAGCGAGAAGGTGGATACTGGCCGCGACCATTATCGGAAGCAGCATGGCATTCATCGACAGCACGGTCGTGAATGTCGCTCTGCCTGCGCTGCAAAGCAGCTTTCAGGCGTCCGTCGTGGATGTGCAGTGGGTGGTCGAGTCTTACGGATTATTGCTGGGCGCGTTGATTCTGGTGGGGGGCTCGCTCGGCGATTTGTTTGGCCGCCGCCTGGTGTTCGTGGCAGGGGTGGCGATCTTCTCGGTGGCTTCGCTCGGTTGCGGGGTTGCCTCGAGCATCCATCAGCTGATTATTGCGAGAAGCGTTCAGGGTGTAGGAGCTGCGTTGCTTGTGCCTGGGAGCCTGGCGATTATCAGCACATCGTTCGATGAGAAAAGCCGCGGGCAGGCGATCGGAACCTGGTCGGGGTTCACGGCGATCACGACTGCGGTGGGGCCGCTTCTGGGCGGCTGGCTGGTGGTGCATGCTTCCTGGCGCTGGGTATTTTTCATCAATCTTCCGCTGGCGGCGGCGGTGATCGCCATTGCGCTTTGGCATATTCCCGAAAGCCGGGGCCCGGCGGGAGGTCACGTCGATTGGCTTGGAGCGTTTATTGTCACTGTGGGCTTAGGAGGCTTGGTTTATGGGTTCATCGAATCGGTGAACCTGGGTTGGGGGAATCCTGTGGTGGTGGCCAGTTTGATTGTGGGGGGCTGCGGCCTGGTTCTGTTCCTGTTCGTCGAAGCTAAGGTGAGTTTCCCGATGGCTCCGCTGACGCTGTTTGCGTCTCGTAGTTTTAGCGGCGCCAACCTGCTGACGCTTTTCCTGTATGCCGCGATTGGAATTTTCTTCTTCCTGTTTCCGCTGAATCTGATCCAAGTGCAAGGATATTCCGCAACCGCAGCGGGGGCGGCGGTGCTGCCGCTGATTCTGCTGATCTTCTTTCTTTCACGTTGGTCCGGAGGGCTGGTGGCGGGTTACGGACCCAGACTTCCGTTGATCGTCGGCCCGCTGGTTGCCGGGTTAGGGTTTGTGCTGTTTGCTGTGCCCTCGGTGGGCGGCAGCTACTGGAAGGCGTTTTTCCCGGCGGTGATTGTTCTTGGTTTTGGCCTGGCGATTACCGTGGCCCCGCTCACGACTGTGGTGATGAATGCAGTGGGTCAGGATCGTGTGGGAGCGGCCTCTGGGATCAACAATGCCGTTGCCCGGGTCGCGGGTGTGCTTGCGATTGCCGTCCTGGGAATTGTGATGGTGAACGCCTTTAGTTCTCGACTGAATTACACCCTGGCTCACTTCTTGCTCCCGGCGGGCGTTCTGGAGGCAGTTCGGGCGGACGAAATCAAGCTTGCCGGCCTGCCGGTGCCTGCCGGCCTTAGCCCGGCTACGACGACCGCCATCAAGGATTCGATTGCGGAGGCATTTGTATTTGGATTCAGAATGGTAATGTGGATTTGCGCAGGCCTGTCTTTAGCGAGTTCCGCGGTGGCATGGGTTATGATTCCGAAGGGCGGAGTAGATCGTTCAAGATTTTAAAGAGGCGGCGTTGACGAAGGTCAGAGACTTGTTGCAATCGATACCCGACTACTCCCTCTGGGGCGCGCTGCACAATCGCAATCAAGATCGAGCCCTATGACGTAGACCAATCGTCGCCACGGTACAACGGGAGCCGCAGATTTACTGGCTCGGCTCCTTTCAGTGCGTCAATTCGAATATCACGCCCCAGTCATTCGCGCCGCCCAAAGCCGCGGAGCCGTAAAGATTGCCTTTAGCGTCGAAGATGAGCCCGGAACCTGGATTTCCTCCATCCTTCCCGCCGGTGAAGGTGTGGAGGACGATCTCCTTCCACTGTCCGTTGGAAATCGGCATTAGCTTGAATGCCACGCCGCAACCGTAAGCACAGTTGCCAAGCCCGCCGTAATAAGTGGTGCCGTAGAGGTTGCCTTCCGTGTCAAAGGTAAGATTGGGTTCGGACACCGCTCCGTCGTTGCCGCCAGTAAAAGTGTGCAGCACCGTCTCTTTCCATCTGCCGCTGGACGTGGGCGTGAGCTTGAAAACCAGGCCACACCCGCCTAAGCCCTGGCAGCCTTCGGCGTCTCCGCCAGTTGTGCCATAGAGGCTGCCGGCTGAATCGAAGATCAGGCTGGAACCGCTGGGCCCGGCTCCGTCCTTTCCCCCGGTGAAGGAATACAACACGGTCTCCTTCCATCGGTCGCTGGACGTCGGCGTGAGCTTGAAAACCACACCGCAGCCACTGCCTTGGCAGTCTGCTAGATTCCCTCCAAAAGTAGTGTCACCATAAAGGTTCCCTGCGTTGTCAAAGATAAGGCCACCGCTGGGTTGGCCTCCGTCCTTGCCGCCAGTAAACGCGTGCAAGACCTTCTCCTTCCACATGCCGTTGGAGGTTCGCATTAACTCGAAGACCACCCCAGCCCCGCGACTGCCTCCCAGCAGGGTCGTGCCATAGAGGTTGCCCGCTGCGTCGAAGGTCAAGCCAGCATAGGGATACCCTCCGTCATCTCCGCCGCTGAAGGCATAGAGAACGGTTTCCTCCCACTTGGCGGCGGTAGTGGGCGTTAGTTCGAAGACCACGCCACACGCCCTGTAGAGACAACGGCCACGCCCGCCCTCGGAGGTCGTGCCGTAGAGATTGCCGCCGGAGTCGAAGATAAGCCCGGCCTGAGGAACCGATCCGTTCTTGCCCCAGGCAAAATCATGCAGCACGATTTCTTTCCACTGGCCCCCAAGCGTGGGCTGCAGTTCGAACACGGCGCCACACCATCCGTTTGGGCAGTTGGTATTAAAACCGCCGCCCGCTGCGGTCGTGCCGTAAAGATTCCCCGCCGTGTCAAAAATCAGTTTGCCCGAAGGATTCCCTCCAGTGTTCCCGCTGGTAAAAGTGTGCAGCACTTTTTCCCTGACGGCAGCCGACGCGGGGTCTGCTTGGGTAGCCTTGCCTGCGGGCGCCTGTCCCGCGACGCTCCGTTTCTGCGCACGGCACGGGATCAAGTAGGCGGTCAGGAGAATTGTCAGGATCAGCCAGGTTTCCATCGTCACGCGTTTCATAGTTTGTCACCTCCAAACCGTTCGGCCCGAACGAAGCGACAATTTCAAGAGCAGAAAAGACGATTTCGAGAGCTGTAAACGGAAGTCGGGAGGACGGATAAGCGGGTCCTCCTAAAACGCTAGCGAAGTGTCATTCTGGCGGAATCGGAAGTCAAGCAAAATCTGCGAAAACACGAACTTCTCTGGCAGTCGACAACTTTGCCGCAAGCTCTCAACTGGCCGGGGTAGAGGAGCGTAGGAATTCATAGTCTTCAATAACAGCCGCAATTCCGACGCGTGAGGCTGGCAGCGGCGCTTCGGTTCGCACCACCCGCGCACTAAATCGGATGCGCACCGGATGGGTTAAAGTGACGTGCGGTGGAAGCGTCAGAGTCACAGAAATGCGGGAACCTACCGCGAGCGCCCGGTCGAGGTAGAGAAAGACGCCGCGAGCGCTCACATTCTGAGTTTCGGTTAGTAGCTCGTCGACGCTGGTGTCCGCCAATTTGACGGTCGCGGGCAGGCGCATATCGAAGCGTCTCAGGACCCGTCGTTCGTGCGACGCTTCCGGCATTGCGCTTTCTTGTTCTTCGAGCATTCCAGATCCCTCGTCACTGAAATCACTCCGTAATTCCAAGACACGCAACAACGCCATTCACTTAAGCCAAAGATACTTAATTGTCAGCTGTTTGCAACATCAAAGGGGTTGGGGGGACTGACTCGGTTAATGCCTGCGCCGCTCCAGCGGAGCGAAAGGGTAACGACGAGCCGAAGATCTTCGCCTTGCTGGCATCGCACTCTGCACTGCTCCGGCGGGCTCTGGCCTTTTCGGATTTTCAACGGCATCTCGAAGCAGCGAAGCCTGCATCTGATGAATCGACGGCGAAGAACAGGGTTACGCATCTTGACAGGGTATCCGTCCGATGTTTAAGTAGTTACTTAACTTTTGCTCTTATTTTTGGTGACAAGTACGCAAGCCGCTTCGCGGGCGCGACTCGGGGTGCTGTTTGTGCGCCAGTTCTTCTTCCTCTCCCTGAAATCGGGAAAGACATCGCGGCAAATCGGAGGAGTTCAGTGAGATTGGATCACCGTCGGTCGGGAAGGATTTGTTCGCGAACCCGGGTGCTCGTAGCCATCGCGCTGTTGATGTTCATCGGAGCCGTCGCTCTGACCATTGGTTCGGATGCGGTGAGGCTCCAGGTTGCTAACCCTGCAAGTTCCCGACGGCCTTTTGCTTCCAATCCAGTTGTTTCTTTGCAAGCGGCGTCCATGCCAGACTCGGTTCGGGCTACCTACGGCCAGCTCCCCCTTATCTTTGAGCCGAACCAGGGACAGAGCAATGCGCGAGTGAAATTCCTGGCGCGAGGCAGCGGGTACGGCCTTTACCTGACCGCGCAGGAAGCGGTGCTGGCCCTGCAGCATTCGGCCGCTGACTCCCCTTCCCCGGGGACTTCCGCGGTTAGCATGAAGCTGGTAGGCGCCACCTTCTCCGCTGAGCCGGTTGGTGACATCGAGCTCCCCGGGAAAAGCAATTACTTCATCGGCAACGACCCCGCCAAATGGCATCGTGACATTCCTCAGTACGCGCGTGTGCGCTATCGCAACGTCTATCCCGGCATCGACCTGGTGTACTACGGCAACCAGGGGCGGTTGGAATATGACTTCGAAGTTGCGCCCGGGAGCGATGCCAACATCGTAGCTCTTAGGTTTCAGGAACTCCAGGATCATGAACCCCAGTATCTGAGAATCGACGCGGGTGGCGCGCTGGTTGTGGCTGTCGGCGGTCGCGACGTGCGGCTGCAAGCGCCGCGCGTGTATCAGAAGTTTGGAGCTGAGGAACGGAGCGTGGCCGGCCGCTTCGAATTGCGTGGCCAGGAGAAAAACGAAGTGGGCTTCCGGCTGGGCGATTACGATCGCAGCCGGACATTGATCATCGATCCCACGGTAAGTTATGCGACCTACCTGGGAGGGAGCGGAGCTGAGAGCTGTTCCGCCATTACTGGCCTCGCCTTTACCCCGGGCTGTCCAGCGATCACCGTGGATGCGGCCTCCAATGCCTATGTCGCTGGCTCGACCACGTCGACCGATTTTCCTCAAACCGCCGGAGAATATCAAGCTACGCTGGCGGCGGGGCCGCCCGGCCACGCCAACGCCTACATCGCCAAGTTCACTCCCGCTGGGACTCTGGTGTTCGCTACGTATCTCGGCGGAGATGGCACGGACTATACCGCCGGCGTGGCGGTGGATTCCGGATTTGACCTGATCGTGGCGGGAACGACCAGTTCCAGCAATTTTCCGACGACCAGCGGAGCGAACGGAAGCAACGCCGCTTTTCAGACCACGCCTGTCAGTGGCGGCAAGCACGTTTTTGTGAGCAAGCTTGACCCTACGGGAAAGACGCTGCTGTATTCAACGTATCTTTCTGGCAGTGGCGCCGATATTGCTTCTGGCTTGGCACTGGATCCCGGAGGCAACGCCTACGTGACCGGAACCACCACATCTGCAGAAGTGGGGACAGGATTTCCATCCACGGTCGGATCCTATCAAACCGCTCCCGCTGCGCCGTCGACCATGCAGTTTTTTTTGAGCAAGGTGAATCCCAACCTATCAGGAACCCCGAGTGTTCCGTACTCCACGTATTTCGGCGGGGCAACTCCTTCAGGCGCTGCGGGAGTGGCCACGGGCGGTGGGATCACAGTCGATAGCACCAGCAACGTGTACATTACCGGGGGCACGAACTTCACCGACCTGCCATTGCTGAACGCGTATCAAGCGACGAACAAAGGTGGGTTGGACGTTTTCGTAGCCAAGTTCAATCCCGCCGGGGTTACCGGCACGCAACTGTTGTACTCGACGTATCTCGGCGGCTCGCTCGACGATGTGGGCTATGCCATCGCCGTGGACTCCAGCGGCGACGCGTACGTCACCGGCTCGACCGATTCCACCGATTTTAGTGTCACCAGCACCACGGCCACGGCATTACAGCCCACGAATGGCGGCGGAACCGACGCCTTCGTAGCGAAACTTGGAATACCATGTACCGGCACGAGCTGTACCACGTTCGACATTCCGCTGGATTACTTCAGCTACTTTGGAGGCTCGGGATCGGACGTCGGAACGGCCATCACGGTGGACAGCACCTCGGGAGCCCGCATCACCGGCTGGACGGACTCCACAAACCTGCCCATCGTCGGCAGTCCGGTGCAATCCACCTATGACGGAAACACCGACGCGTTCTTTGCCCGCATCGACACGCTTGCGACTTGCAGCCCGATCGGAAATTCTGGTTGCGTCTCGACCAGTTCCACGAGCTACTTCGGCGGCACGGGCACGGATTTAGGGACCAGCATCGCGTTGGATCAGCAAGGCTCCAGCTACTTAACGGGCGAGACAACTTCCGTCGGTGGTTTTCTCGGCCATCCCTTCCAGGGCATCCTCGACGGACCAAGTGATGCCTTCGTCAGCAAGTTTGCACCGCTTCTGAACCTTACCATGCTGCCGCCCACCGTCACTCCGCTCGTAGTGGGCATGGGAAGTCAGGTTACGTTTGCGTACACCATTACCAACTCGGGGGAGTTTACCAACAACGTGACTTTCACCGACAACTTGCCCACGTCAGGGGCAACGTTTATTTCCGCGACTGCGAGTCCTGGCACTTGCGGGACCCCCGCGAACAACACGGTGTTGTGCAACATCGGAACCTTGAACGCAGCCGCCACCGCGACTGTCACCATCATTGAAGCCCCGGTTGCCCCACCCTTGCCGGGGGGACCCGTGAGCCTGGGGAACAGCGGTCAGCCTTCGGTAGGGACGGTAACGTTCCCGTCGGAAGGTGCGAGCGTCACGGTAAATGATTTCAAAATCACGGCAGCCCCGGCCACAGCCACGGTTCCCGCGGGCGTGCCTGCGATCTTCACCGCGACGGTTACGCCCAGCTCGAATAGCGGATTTCCCGACAGTGTATCGATCTCCTGCGGCAGCGGTCTCCCCACCGGAGCAACCTGCGTGCCGGGTAACAACAACCCCATCCCCAATCTCAACACCGGCGCGCAGAGTTCGCAGCTTGTCATTAACACTACAGCGCGCGTGACCACCACCACCGACTTGCGGCATGGCGGTGGCTCGGGAGTTCCGTTTTACGCAACACTGTTGCCGGTATCGGGGTTGGCTCTGCTCGGTGTGGGTCTGGGTGGCAAACGCTCTCGCCAACGCCGCTTGCTGATGGGAGTGTTTTTGGGCGGATTCTTCGCTCTGATCTTATTTCTCCAAGGATGCGGTTCGACCTCGACAACGACCACCACGACCGGCACTCCCGCGGGAACTTATTCGGTGACTGTTAACGCGGCGTCCGGCAACGCCACGCGGAGCACGGTGGTAACGCTCGTTGTGCAATAAACTGACTTCGGCAGCGAGTTCGGTTTGATTGCGTTAAGTATCAAAACCACGCGGCTTCTCCGCTTCAGGCTCCAATCCTGGGCACGCGGTACCGGGCGCTTGCCCAGATTCGACAGGTTTTCACAGTTCACACAGTCGCCTCATTGATATTGGCGACACCCATACCCAAACTATGGTTACCTTGTTTCTCCCCAAATAGAACTGCAAGATGCAAAGGCTGATGCGCTGTTTTGCCTCGCCGCCACATTCCGTCCAAAAAATGTATGTGCGGGATTGCACTTGAGGATCGAAACCGGCCCGCAAGAAATCGACGGGCTTTGCGACATCACCGGACAAAGGAGAAATCATGTCAGTGTTTGTCAGAAATGCTCTCTGTGCTACTCTGGTCCTCAGTTACGCAATCTGCGTCAGCTCCTGCGGGGGAGGAAGCTCCAGCACCAGCACTCCCCCTTCAACTCCTTCTTCGAACCCTTTGGCGATTACATCAATGGCCACAACTTCCTCAAATCCGCTGGCGCCACTCGTCATCAATACCAGCGGTGGCAACACCGACCCGGTGAGCGTCAACTTTTCAAACAGCGGCGGGTTTTCGGCGACCACCTCGGCGATTTCCATGAAGGCCGGCAGCCTCACCGTTCCAGTACCTCTGTACATTGATCCTGCCTCGAAGACGACGGCAACAGGCACCGTTTCCATTGTGTTGACGCAGGATGGCAAATCCACCACGCCAGTGAGCTTCACAATTCAAGACTTGCCGCCACTCAGCACCTACGGCATGCAAGTCGGGCAAATCACCCATGCATTTGTTATTTTTGAGCAGCTTCTACTGGGCCAAAACCTTGATGAAATGCAGACGCTGAACCTCGCGATGGCGTCCAATTCCAAGGTCGCCGGTGAAACTGGGAGCGCCGCCAATACCCTGTATACCAGCCTGATTCCCGGGGTAAACAATGCCCGCAATGACATCGATCAGGTGATGCTCAACAACAGCATGGTTTTCCCCTGGGGCACTCTGCCCAACGGCGCGCAAATTCAGTTCGATGCCAAGCAGTTGGATTTCATGGACCGCATTGCCGCACTGTATCTGGTGCAGCAGTTTAGTAACACACCAACCGTCGCCCGTATGCGAACGCACTCGATAGCCCGCCGGAACAGGAGGGGAACGTCGAAGAGCACAACCCAGAACACACTCCAGACAATTGTCTCTGCGATAACCAGCGGAAACGCGGTGTATCAGTTGACCGAGGATTTACGAAATTCGCCGACCAGTGCGGCTTCAACTGGTTTGGCTTTGGTGGATGGCCTGCAAATGACCGCGTCATCGCAGGACGCGGAGCAGTTCACCTCGTATGTCGGCATGGTCAGTGGCCTTGCCCATTTCGCAGAAGCTGTGAGCACTCAGCTCAATCTGATTCTCCCGACCGCTACTTGCTTAGCAACGGCATGCGACTCGCCAGCTTACATAGCCCAGCTCGATAGCAATGAAACCAATGCCGGCGTGAACGTTGCCGCCGCCGTAGGTGCCGCCATGAGCAATGTTTCCGGCATGGTCGACTTACAAGCCAATGCCGCAAACACGATTGACGAACTATTGAACAGCGTGGTCAACGTTTACAATCTCGCGCACAACGGGACTCTGCAGAGTATTTCGAGCGCGGCTCTGGACGCCGTCAGCAATTCATCTTTCAGCGCTGTGGTTAATAAGCTCGGAGTTCTACAGAGCAGTGTGGCCATAAGTAACAACTTGGGTGTCTCCGCATCCCTCACCGGCGTGCAACTGCAGCAGTGCCCGCCAGGCACTTGTACCACCAGCTTCAATGTTACGAATGTCGCAGATACGGGGGGGAGTTATCAGCTGGTGGTCCCGCTCAACATTTCGGGTGCCAGTTACAGCACCATGGATGTTGTCGCGTTCGATTTTACGACGAACACAGGACTGGCGACCGAGACAGTCGATCTCACCGGGTTAAATCCGAACTCGACCGTGCAGGTGCCGCCTATGTCCGGCACTTGTAACGATTCAGATTATGGTGCGCCCGATGGTGATGATCCTGACTGCGATTAGCGTTGTCGGGACCAGATTCGGTTCACCCTTTTCCATCCGGCCGGCACGCGCGCAGTCGAAGTGCAGCTAAATGCGCGCGCTGGCGCTGGTGACAGAACACTAGAGGCGCAGTTAAGCGCTGCGAACGATCTACAAGCAGGTAATGAAGTCGTCTTTCTACGCGCCAGCGGAGAGTTTGTGGCTTCTGGATTGAGCAATACCGTACTGCCGAATCTTGTATAGCAGCGCTTTGTAGCTGATCTTCAACAATGCCGCGGCCTGCTTGCGGTTCCAGTTGGTTTCGTCGAGAGCCTTGCTGATGGCTTCGGCTTCGGCTCCGTCCTTGGCAGTTCGTGCCAACGACTTCAAGCCGCCAGATCCATCGCCGGAGTCCTGCGAGGCCGGTTCGAACTGGGCTCCGTGGCCATCGGTTTTCGGATTCAATTCCTGGATCGCCAGTTTTTCATCCCCAAGAACCAGATACCGCTTCACAAAATTGTTGAGCTCGCGCAGATTGCCGGGCCAGGCGTAATCCTGGCATGCCTGCAGCAACTCGGTTGACAGCGGCAACGGCGGCCGGGCATAGCGCTCCGACATGTTGGCCATGAAATGTTTAAGCAGGATGGGAATTTCTTCTTTGCGCTCGCGCAGTGGAGGAACTGACAGCGTGAAAGCGTTAAGCCGGTAATAAAGATCCTCACGCAGGCGCTTATTCGCCAGCGCTTCGGGGATATTGATGTTCGTCGCCGCCAGAATGCGCACATCCACTTTGATCATCGATCGGCTGCCCAACCGCGAAAATTGCTGGTCCTGCAACACGTGCAGCAGCTTCGCCTGCAAGCTGGGAGGCATCTCACCAATTTCGTCCAGCAGGATGGTGCCCTTGTTGCACAGCTCGAATTTGCCGGGCTTGGCATGATTCGCGCCGGTAAAGGCTCCCGCTTCGTAACCGAATAGTTCGCTTTCCAGCAAGTCAGCGGGAACAGCGGCACAGTTTACTTTCAGGAAGCTTCGGTGGGCGCGCGGAGAGAGCTTGTGAATGAGCCGCGCCATCACTTCTTTCCCTGTTCCGCTTTCACCCAGCATGAGCACTGGAATGTCGACGTTCGCCACCAGCGCAGCCTGCGAGCGCAGCTTGCGCATCACCGGACTGGCGGCGACAAAGAACACCTCGTCGCCAACTTCTTCCACTTCCCCCGGATAATTCTGCTGGTTGGTGCCCAGACACTGATCGATCACCGTGTCCAGTTCACTCTTCTGAAAAGGCTTGGTCAGGTAGTCGTGCGCGCCCAGGCGAATTGCCTGGACGACTTTGCGCGTGTCACTGACGCAAGACAGCATCACCACTTTGACGCCCGGCTGAAGCTTGCGCAGTTGCTCCAGAGTCTGGAGCCCATCGATGCCGGGCATCAGCAGGTCGAGCAGCACCAACTCGGGACGCAAACCCTTCTGCACCCGCTCCACTGCCTCTTCGCCGGTACTGGCAGTCTCAACTTTGTAGTTATCCACTTCGAGCAGAGTTCGGATGTAGCGCAGCATTCCCGGTTCGTCGTCGACCAGCAGAATGTTGTGAGCAGCTTTCATTTGCTTTTCCCTTGATTGGTTGCGGTCGAGGGAGGCAGTAGGGGAATAATGAAGGAGAATTTACAACCTGCACCGGGGTCACTCTCCACCCAGATCTTGCCACCCATCGCGCCGACCAGGCGCCGGGCAATCGCCAGGCCCAGCCCCATCCCCGATTGACTGTCACTTTGCGGCATTTGAAAGAAGTCGTCGAATACTTCGATATGGTATTCCGCCGGAATGCCCGGGCCGGTATCAGATACGCTCACCTTCACGGAATTGGGATGCGAGATCATTTGCCGCCGGCGCTCCATGGGATTGTCAGGATTCGTCGCGCTTCGCCGTTCCCACATGTAGGGTTCGGCATGCAGCCAGACCGTGCCTCCGGCGGGCGTGAACTTGGACGCATTCTCCAGAAGGTTAGAAACCACGCGCTGCACCTTGGGGACGTCAGAAGCAAACTCTGTCAGTTTTTCATTGGCCAGGAAATATAGAGCCAGTCCCTTCTCCTGGAAGGAATGCGACCACAAGCGGCAAACTTCGGATAGACATGCGTTTAGGTCGGCGGGTTCGAAGTGCATCTTCATCTCCCCGATTTCGAGGATGCTGAAACTCAGAAAGTCCTGGATGAAGTGCTGTAAACGCAACCCACTGGTGCGCATATCGGCCAGGATCTCACGCTGGCGTTCGTTCAATCCACCCAGTTTCTCGCTCTGTAACAGTTCAACATAACCATTAAGAATGGCCAGTGGAGTCTTGAGATCATGGGCGGCTGAGGCTAGTGCATTGGTGGTGCGCTGAAAGCGCTCCTGCAATTGGGTGAACTGTTGCAACAAGTCCTGGCTGCAGGTCGGATCGGGACAGACACCCTGGCCCTCGGGCCTGGTTGGGCACAGTTGCGAGTAGTCTGCTTTAGACTCTTTCGCTTGCGGCAGACACGTCTTTTCAGGCGTTACAGCCATCGCTTGGATGCTCAGTGGTTGATACGACGAGGGAGGGGCACTCAACTCGCTGAGGTGAATGCTAACTTTTGTGATCCTATGTCATGACTTTGGGCCTGTCAACGGAAAACGCAAGGAAGTAGTCACGGAAGGGAAAAAGCTTGCAGTCCAAGGTGCTGGGAGTTCCTGGAAACGATTCGCGAATCAGCGAACAAATGACAAAGATAAGAACGTGTAACCCACATTCTCTGCGACCGTTCCCGACAAAGGCTGGGCGGTTACAAGCCGTTGCCCTCACAGGCGTCCAGATTCGAGACTCGGTTTGGCCCCCAAGATGCGGTAAAGAATGAGTTAAGTCCATCTCTGAGGGATGCGGTTGAAGCGACAAAGGCCGGAAACGGAAAACCGGAAGTGGCCGCGCTTGCCACTGGCAATCCCTATCTTTGTCCGCAGCCGCGACGAGGAGGGACGGGAACTACTGGAATTCGCCACCGCATTGAACATTTCAGCCGGCGGAGCACTGGTTGCCGTGCGCCGCTCCTTACCGCTCTCGGCGCAGGTTTCGCTGGAAATTCCCAGCGCACCGCTGGTTTCGGGCAATTCGTTCCCCAAAGCTTCCCGCACCTTGCGCGCCCGCACCGTGCGCGTGACCCACGTGGACGGCTATCACCTGCTGGGTCTGAAGTTTTCCCATCCCCTGGTTCCGGCCGGAGCCTCGGGAAAGCAAGCTCGTCGACGGAAAGTTACTTCTCCTGTGTGAAAAGTTTTTCCTATCGAAAAAGCCGGATATGAGCCCTACTTCCAGGGTCTTTTGCTCTGCAGCCGTGTCTCCCCCCATGTTACTAAGCGATTGAAACAACAATACTAAACTGATATGCACACCCTCAGTTAACAGCCTGCAGAATTTGGCTCTCGGGGTGCACATAAAGGCCGGGTAGAGGAGTTAAGCGCAATAAAATGCCTATTCCAATAACAAATTCTGTCAGTTCTCTGGTCCATCCGTTAGGTGAATTTCCCCCCGACGCCATCGTATTTGGCAAGTCGGAGGCGATGCAGGCACTTCGTGCCCGCATGGACAAGGTTGCCAGTGCCAATGTCCCCGTCCTGATCAACGGCGAAAGTGGCACCGGTAAAGACATCATCGCCCGCATGATCCACGGCCTCTCGCCATGGAAGAGCGGACCGTTCGTAAAAGTGAACTGCCCTGCCATTCCCGGAACCCTGCTCGAAAGTGAGTTGTTCGGATACGAAAAAGGCGCCTTCACGGGAGCCTACGGCATGAAGCCAGGACGGGTGGAAATGGCCCATCGCGGCACCCTTTTCCTGGACGAGATTTCGGAGCTCGATCTGGCCCTGCAGTCGAAGTTGTTGCAGTTGTTGCAGGACGGCCAATTCTGCCGCATCGGCGCTCAGGAAGACAAGAAAGTAGAAGTCCGCATCGTCTGCGCCACCAACCGGCAACTCGATGTGGAAATTGAGAATGGCACCTTCCGTCAGGATTTGTACTACCGCATCAACGTCGTCAATTTGCGAATGCCGCCGTTGCGCGAGCGTCGCGGCGATATCGAAGCTCTGGTTCAGTATTTCCTCGAATATTACAACCGTAAATACAACTGCCGGGCGCGCGCCCTGTCCCCTGAACTGATGGCCGTGCTGCACAAATATCATTGGCCGGGAAACATCCGCGAGCTCGAGAACCTCATTAAGCGCTACGTGATCCTGGGCAGCGAAGACGTAATCAGCAACGACCTGGTGACGCGCAACGAGCAGGAATTCTTCAATCCCGACATCAACCTCGATGGTCCTATCTCCCTGAAAGCCTTGACTCGCAAAGCAACCCGCGAACTGGAACGCAAAATTATCCTCAAGGTCTTGCAGGCCCACCACTGGAACCGCAAACAAGCCGCGCGCGCCCTGTCCATCAGCTACCGCGCATTACTTTATAAAATTCGCGATGCCGGTCTGCCTCCGAACCGCTCCACTCGCCGCCGCGAGGTAGTGGTCGGCGCAGGCGTAGCCGCAGACTGAGCTCAAGCCGGCACAACGCTGGCCATGATTTCAGGACTCCCAACTTGCCCGCTGCGATTGACGCTCTGGATTGAACATTTAGAAAGCACCCACCCTTCAACGACGAAGGGTGGGGCACCATTTGTCAGGCCGGCACGACCGACCTCAGGCCAGCCCTCAATGCCGACAAGATTCAGTAACCCGCTACGGCAACTGCAACCGGCAATCCAATCCCGCGCAAACCTGACAGCGCGCCACTACTTCTTCTTTTCCGCAGCCTGCTTCTGCGCCTCCACCGTCCACGGTGGCACAATGCCGTTCACCCGTGCATAAGCCACCAACTGCCCAAGGTGCTCGTGCGCATCGGCGACCAGGATGTAAATCACATCGCCGGCATTCGCCTGCGGACCCAGTTTCGGCAGCGGCTTCGCGAAATCGGCATTGCTCATGCCATTGATCGCCGTTTTGGCAAATTCCCACGACTTGTTCAATTCCGCGACAATCTGGGCTCGATCCGTCGTGGATTTCTCGAAGGTCTTTCCGTCGAATCCAGCCGGAGGCGTAGCTCCCATGAGCCCCAGAATCCCGTAGCGCTCACCAGCCACGTGAAGAAACACTTCCGCGAAGGAACGCGAATCCGCCGAAGGACGCCAAGTAAGCTTCTCGGGAGGGATCGCGTTCGCCAGATCCACAAACTTCTTCTGGGCGCGTTCCAGGTCAAACAGAGCCTGCGCCTTCATGTCGTAGCTGGGAGCAGTGTGGTCGGCGTTGGCCGCCGCCGCGTCCGAATTCTGCGCAGACGCTCCGATTACCCCAACGTTCATGCCCGCACAAACCAACAATACTGCCAGAAACATTTTGTTCATGTTCGATCCTCCTGAAGAGAAGCCGCTGCTCTGCTTGGACGTGCACACAAGGAAAACGGCCCTCATCGGCACAAAGTTTTTATAAGCATGTTGACGGGATTCAGAACGAGTTGCGCCCGCGCCTTCGACGAGTTTGATTCCCCTTCCATAAACAATTCCCGCGCGGAACACAACGGGAACCATCGCCGAATGGCCCCCGCACGATTCTCCGCTGACCGCGCTACGCCATTGACTTCACGTTTCCAATTAGATAACCTATTAAAATCCGGATTATCAACTGGATAAAGCTTGATCTTTGACAATCTGACCGGGTGCTGAACCGGCGGCAAGAGTTGGGCAATGGCTGATCCCATTGCCCCGCCGCGAGGCTGAGTTTCCCAAAACGGAACCGCTTGGGATAACGGTTGGCACCTTAACTCCCATGCTCTCAATATTTTGCCAGTAACTCCTTTAAAATCAAAGATCTAGCACCTAGTCGTAAAATAAATCCTTTGTGTTCAAGATTTTGCAAGCGAACGGGGAGGGGGGTACCCAGTACCAAACAGTAAACTCGGTTCCAAGATGGGAAACGCCGCGAACAGTTAAGCTTGGGTTCAGCTCGCTAGCGTTAAGGTCCAATCCTTAGGGCAATCCAAATTGAAGAACGAGGCATAGAAGATGATCAGGCATTCCTGTTCGACCTGGCTGCGTCTGGCAATGTTCATTTCCCTGCTGGCGACGTTTTCCGCCGCCGCTGACCCTGGCTATCACGTGATCAAGACTTATAAGGTGGGCGGCGACGGCGGCTGGGATTACCTGACCCTCGATAGCTCCTCGCGACGTCTCTACATTTCGCGCGCCACGCATGTGATGGTAATCGACGCGGATTCAGGCAAGCCGGTCGGCGATATTCCAGACACCCCCGGCGTACACGGCATTGCGTTGGCTCCCGAACTCGGACGCGGCTTTGTCAGCAATGGGCGTGAAGGCACAGTCACGATCTTTAACATCGAAACGATGAAGCCGATCACCAAAGTCAAGGTCGGCGACAATCCTGACGCAATTCTTTACGACCCCGCCACCAAGCGTGTCTTCACCTTCAACGGAAAAAGTCACGACTCGACCGCCATCGACGCCGCCAAAGGCACGGTGATCCGTACCATTAAGCTGGAGGGCAAACCGGAATTTGCCGTCAGCGACGGCAAGGGAGAAGTTTTCGTCAACATTGAAGACAAGAGCCAGTTAGACGCGATCGATCCCGCCAAACTGGAAGTGAAATCGCGCTGGCCGCTAGCCCCGTGCCAGGAACCCAGCGGGCTCGCCATCGACCGTAAGAACCGTCGTCTGTTTGCCGGCTGCGACAATAAGATGATGGCGGTAGTCGACGCCGACACCGGAAAAGTGCTGGCCACACCCGCAATCGGCGACGGGGTCGATGCCAACGCCTTCGACGAAAGCACCAGCCTCGCGTTCGCCTCCTGCGGAGAAGGCGTTCTGACCGTGGTGCGCGAAGAGTCACCCGGTAAATTCAGTGTCGCCGAAAATGTCAAAACACAGGAAGGCGCCCGCACTCTCGCGCTCGACGAAAAGACTCACCAGGTTTACCTGGTGACAGCAAAATTCGGGCCGCCTCCCGCGCCGACCCCAGAGCAGCCGCATCCCCGGCACGCAATCCTGCCCGACACCTTCGTGGTGTTGGTTGTCGGCAAATAACTTTCGCGACCATACGTAGAAGCGATAGATCAAATCGATTAAATCGCTCGTTGAAGAGAAGGTGCGCAGCCCCGCACTTACGGTAAACTATCCCGACCCCGGGTATCCGCGGAGCCCGGCTCAACGCCATGAGCAGCAGCCTCGCAGACAAGTTTCATCGCGCCACGATTACGAAACGAGTCGACATCGCACCCGAGCTGTGGATGATTCGGGTCCGTCCCGACGGCGAGTTCAAGTTCGCCCCCGGCCAGTATGCAACCCTCGGACTCGAAGGTCCCGACAAGCGCCGGGAGCGGCCGTACTCGATCGTATCTGCGCCTCACGAAAGCGAACTGGAGTTTTTTTTCGAACTCGTTCCTCCCGGCGATCTGACTCCCCTGCTCTACAAACTGCAACCCGGCGACGAAATGCTCATGCGCAAGGTTCCCAAGGGACGCTTCGTACTTGACACCCAGAGCGGCCGCACCAATCACCTCCTGGTCTGTACCGTGACCGGTGTGGCTCCCTTCGTCAGCTATATCCGCAGCCTCTATCGCGACTGGAAAGAAGGCAGATTTGCGGGAGAACATAAACTCTTTTTGCTGAACGGAGCCAGCCGCTCCTGGGAATTTGGTTATCTCGAAGAGTTGCAGAAGTTCGCGCAGGAAGCGCCCTGGTTAAAGTACGTGCCCACGGTAAGCCGGCCCTGGGAAGATGGGAAATGGACCGGCGAGACAGGCCGCGTGGACGACATTTTGCGCAAGTATACGGACCTGTGGGGCCTCGGGCCAAGTGCGGTCGCGTATCTGTGCGGCCATCCGGCCATGGTCGAAAACGCCAAGGGAATCCTTCATCGAATCGGATTCAGCAAAGAAGGATTGAAGGAAGAAATCTACTGGGTGCCATCCAAGGAGAAGCAGGTCGGGTCCGCATCCTAGATGGTCAAAATCAATTTAAATACCCACCGTCGGACTCCGGCGCTCAAGCAGAAGCACGTCCCTCCAAACACCGCCGCGCTGGCCGAGTTTCTGCCGCACTCCGACTTCGCGGAATCCGCAGGACCGATGCAACCGAAGGCTTGCAACATTCTCGGGAAATATCCCCGCTTGCAGCGTCCATATCCCACAGCGCTCTGAGTTCTCGACCAGCGATTGCAGCAGCAACTTGCCGACCCTACGACCGCGCGCCTCGGCAGCAACGTAAACCGACACCTCGGCCACGCCAGAATAAACGCGCCGGCTGGAGACCGGGCCCAGTGCCGCCCAACCCACAATCCGCTGGCCGTCCCGGGCAACCAGACAGCAGTCTTGAAGATGCCCTTGGTCCCACTTGTCCCACTCTGGAGTGACCGTTTCAAACGTGGCATTGCCAGTCGCAATGCCTTCGGAGTAAATGTCCCGGATTGCAGGCCAGTCGTCGCTTCGCATGGCCCGGATGTCAAAGTTCGACATATGCCAATTCGATCTGAGCATGCGGTTAAAGGTCGCAGTAAACGAGAACGCTCCCCTATTCCGTTTCCGCTGGCGCGAAAAACACAAGTACCATCAATTCTTCCGCGATCTCGTAGAAACGATGCTCGACTCCAGCCGCAACAAAGATAATGCTGCCCTCACTCACCGCATGGTCTTCAGAACCGGCTCGCATGCGGGCTTGACCGCGAACCACGTAGTACATCTCGTCTTCCTTGTGGGGCGACTGGGAGTCGACACTTCCTGCCGGCAAAACGTAAATTCCAGCACTCATGGCTGGAACACGGAGAAACTCCGAGTAGCGCTTTCCGGATTGCTTGCGATGCGTCTCCGCAACAGCGATGTTGAAGAAGTTTGTGAGTTGCACGGTAGCAGCCTCACATTTCCGATATCGGCGCCGAGCGACTTTATCCGAACCAGAATAACACTTAGTACAGCATTCATCGTATTGCCTCACCCAGTCGGCAGGCTCACACTGTAAGTGCTAGGATTAGCTCACATTAACTACCAGGGGGTAGCTCTAGCCAGCGCCACAGTCTGCAGAGGCAAAATGACTGTGGATCGTCAGCCTCGTTTAGTGGACGTTCGCCAAATTGGCCCGAAGAGCGAGCGCGACATTTCAGGTAAGTGCTCTGCGTGCGGTGTGGTGTTGATAGCTCGGCTCGACAACTCGGAAGACGCCAAACCTGAGCAACTAAGAGAAAGGCTTGAAGAGTTATTCGCGCGCCACGTAATTGAAAGCGGGTGTCGCAAGGACCCGCACAGTTCGACCTCTGAAACTTCACCGTCGACTGACTCACCACGCGACCAATAAAATAAAGGGCTGTAATCTATCCGTTCTAGAGAACTGGCAAATCATTGCATTTCTTACATCGATTCTTCTATTGACAGAGGCCTGCAGTGTTTATCCCCGCGAGCAGTTTTCGTGAAAAAGGGGTCGAAATTTCACGTTCGTAAATCTGACGCCTGATGTATCTCCAGAAAATAAAGGCTTTGTAGAAGTGGCACGCTTCTTGCAGACATTATTCGAGATAAATGCATGGTCACATGCGAGAGGAACCAGTCGCGCACTTCATTTGGCAGGAGGCCACTATGAAAAAAGCACTCCGAGAAATAAATTCGTTAGTTTGGGTTTTACTTTTGGTTTTTACTCTAATCCCCTCAATTTACGCCGAGAATACAGTTATGGGGGAAATTCAATTTGAAGGCAAATCCCACGTCGAAAAGACGTCCGGCGTATGGGTTGACGGACAGTACGTAGGTTATCTGAAAGAACTCAAGGGATCGAAGAAGGTTTTCCTTTTACCCGGCGAACACGTAATTACCGTGCGCCAGGATGGCTATCAGGATTTTACGGACCGAGTTATGGTCGAGCCGGGACAGAAACAACTTGTGCGCGTGACCATGGCAAAAGCCCTTACGGGGCCGCTTCCTCAGGTGACGGCCGAAGTCAAAATAGCGGTCAACCCATCGCGAGCCGCCGTTTTCTTGGACGGACTTTTCGTGGGGCACGTGGGAGAGTTTGGGGGCGCAGGTCGGGGAATGTTAGTAGCGCCCGGAGCACATCAGATTAGGATCGCACTCCCCGGTTACCAAACCTTTGAGACGGCTATCAATCCGATCGCCAATCAGAAGGTCGAGATTAAGACTGAGTTGGTCAAGAACGGTGCTCCCCTAAGTGAGCCCCTGGTCAATACGCAGACAGGCGAAGCCATGCCGGCTCCCCCTCCGGCCCAGCCTACTGGTGGGACGTCAGCTCCGCAGCGTTGATACATAGAAACGAACAAATGGTTTGGCCTCTGGCAGCAACTGGGAATGCCGAGGCCTCCCTTTTCTCGCAGAGTTTGGCCTACTTCCAGACCGTTATCACTCTCTGCTAACATTCGTCTTTTCCAGCAGTCTATGAGTCAAAATGCCGCCGAGGATTCTCCCGAATGAGATTTCTCCTTTTCGCGATTCTGCTGACCGCCTCCTCGTTCACCCCAGACCCAGACCTGCTACGGCATTTTGAATACGACCAGAAAGCCCCGCTCGATGTGCAGGAAGTGGGCGTCGAACACCGCGGCGACGTTGCCATTCACGACATTTCGTACGCTAGCCCTAAGGGCGGGCGGGTGACTGCCTATCTGGTCGTACCCGCTGGCAAAGGGCCGTTCGCTGCGGTGATCTGGGGCCATTGGTATTGGGGCAATTCAGCGATGCGAAATCGCAAAGAGTTTCTGGATGAAGCCGTAGCCCTGGCACCGGCGGGAGTCGTGTCATTGCTCACGGACGGCCCGGTCGCGCGTCCCGGACATGTGCAGGATCAGAGTCCGCTAAGTGAGAAGGAAGCCGCTGATCTGGTGCAGCAGATTGTGGACATGCGGCGGGGCGCGGATTTGCTCCTGGCCCGCTCCGACGTCGATCCCCATCGCCTAGCATACGTAGGCCACAGCTACAACGCGACGGTCGGCGGATTCCTTGCAGGCATTGACAAACGCTTCCGGGCGTTCGTTCTGATGGCAGGGGCTCTGTCCGACGAAATCGATATGAAGTCTAAAGAAGTTCAGGAGTACCGCCAAAAAACCGGTCCGGAGAAGTTCGACACCTTCCAAGCCAAATACGCATGGCTCGATCCCGGCAAGTTTGTGTCGCATGCGGCCCCTGCCATAGTTTTTTTACAATATGCTTCGCAAGAAGAATTCTTGAATCCCGATCGGGCGCGCGCCTATGCGGCAATTGTAAGTGAACCCAAACGCTTCCAACTCTACAACGCGCCCCATGCTCTGAATGCGGATGCTCGCCGCGACCGTATCGGATTCCTCACCGAGCAGCTTAATCTCAAGCCGCTCCCTCCCGCCGTGATTGCCGGCATACCGGATTTGTTCCAACCGCCTGCCCCGGGCCCATGAGCTCTCGGCAACCTGCGTACTGATCAGTATTGGCCGTAACGTCCCTTCACGGACTCGAGGAGTTTCTGTGAGTCATAGCCGATGCCGTCTTTGAAAACGATCTCCACGTTCTCGATATCTGAGATATGGCTTGCCGGGTCACCTTTTATTACGACGAGATCCGCGTTTTTTCCTGGAGCGACCGTGCCGATCTGATCTTGTTTGCCGAGGTATGTAGCGCCATTGAGGGTCGCAATCTTGATGGCTTCGAGCGGCGAGAATCCGGCCTCCACCAGCAGTTCGATCTCGCGCTGATCGCCGAATCCGGGGACAACGCCTCCATTGCCGGTGGGATCCGAACCGGCCAGCAGCAATCCTCCGGCTTGGGCGAATGCGTATTCCAATTCCATGTCGCGTTTGAACAACATGGGCCAGTCAGTTTTTGGTGGCTTCATGCTCGCAGGGCGCTCTCGATTGTAGAGATAAGCTTCGCGCGCTTCTGGCGTCATTGCGTCGAGGGCCTGCTGGCGCAGAGGAGGACGTCCGGGGATGCCGCCACTCTCAAACACGGGCAGAGTCGAAGTGATCGCGACATGATGCTTCACCAGGGTGTCGATCAAGTCCTTCGTTTCCGGACTATTCGCCAGCATGTGTTCCAACGTATAGGCGCCCTGGCTTTCACTGCAAACATCCGGTTTCTTGTCGGGGTCGAGTTGGGTGTTCACGAAGAAGCCGTGCTCGAGATCGTCGATGCCCAGTTCCGCCGCTTCTTTGTATGTGACCGAGCAGAGGTGCCCCGTGATCTTCAGGCCGTGCTTGTGAGCCGCGTCAATCGCGGCCTTCAACTCGGGGCGCGTGATATTCATGTACGCCTTGAACGAGGTCACGCCGCGGTCTGCCCAATAGTCGACTATCTGTCGCGCCTCGTCGGGCCCGCTGAGTTGGTGCATCTGGAGGAAGTAGCTGTTGGGACCTTCGAGGTACGGCCCAGTCACGTCGATGTGCGGACCGGGCAGTTTGCCCTCTTCGATCGCGCGCTTGAGATTCAGGTCGGTGTAGGTCTCAACGCTCCCGGTGGTGCGCATGGTGGTCACTCCGCCCGCCAGGTAGAGGCGAGGAGCGGAAAATGTCATCTGCGGCACCAGCGCCGGAGGGTCGGAGTTCCACTGGCTGTCTTCATTTGGCCGGGCGACGTAAAACAGATGGTTGTGCATGCCAACGATACCCGGCATCACTGTGTATCCGCGCATTTCGAGCACCGTCGTTCCTTGGGTTGCAGGGATGTTGGCGCCTGCCTGCACGGCTGTGATCTTGCCTGATTCGAGGACCACGTTCTGATCTTCGACGGGCGGTCGACCCGTACCGTCGATTACACGAACGTGCTGCAGCACTACCCTGGGCGAGTTCACTCGCACGTACTTCAGCACGGGCGGAGACAGCGAAGCTTGAGCATTAGCCCATGAAGGAAGGGCCAGAAATGCGGAAAGAATCAGAAAGCGAACAATGCGCATTTGTTTCCCTCTAAAGTCGGGGCAATTGTAAATGATGAGCGCTCGTCAACACAGAAAGCATCGAGCCTAAACCATTTCCGCCCGAAAGTGCATAATAAGGGGGCTTCATTCGCAAACGATGAGGCTCGCGTTCTTAATCTGGTGACGTACGCGGACCAACCGCCATCTTAATTATTTTCCGTAACTGCTTAGGAGCAGCTTTGTGACATTGCCGCAAGACGCGCTTTGGTATAAAGACGCGATCATTTACCAAGTCCATGTCCGGACTTTCCACGATAGCAACGGCGACGGCATCGGTGATTTCCGCGGTCTCGCAGAGAAGCTCGACTATCTGCAGGAGCTAGGTATCACGGCGCTGTGGCTGATGCCGTTCTTTCCATCTCCGCTGCGTGACGACGGATACGACATCGCGGATTACCGATCGGTTCATCCCAATTACGGAACGCTTGACGACGTCAAGAGCTTTCTCACCGCGGCCCACCAGCGCGGAATTCGAGTGATCGTTGAGATGGTGTTGAACCACACCTCGGACCAGCATCCCTGGTTTCAGGAATCACGGAGTTCGCGTGAAAACGCGCGCCGGGACTGGTACGTGTGGAGCGACACCGACACGAAATATAAGGGCGTGCGGCTTATTTTCCTGGACACCGAGACCTCGAACTGGGCGTGGGATCAGGTGTCCAAGTCGTTTTATTGGCATCGTTTTTTCAGCCACCAGCCCGACCTCAACTACGACAATCCCGAAGTCCGGGAGGAGATGTGGTCGATCATGCAGTTCTGGCTGGAGATGGGAGTGGACGGGTTTCGGCTCGATGCGGTTCCCTATCTCATCGAGCGGGAAGGAACATCCTGCGAAAACTTGCCCGAGACTCACGCGATCCTCAAAGAATTTCGCCGTCGGGTCGACCAGCATTTCCCGGGAAGGATGCTGCTGGCCGAAGCCAACCAATGGCCGGCTGATCTCCGGCCTTATTTTGGCGATGGAGACGAGTTCCACATGGCCTTTCATTTTCCGGTCATGCCGCGAATGTTCATGAGCGTGCAACTCGAAGACCGCAAGCCGATCATGGACATTCTTCAGCAGACTCCAGCCATCCCGGATCCATGCCAGTGGTGTGTGTTCCTGCGCAACCACGACGAACTCACGCTGGAGATGGTAACCGACATAGAGCGCGATTACATGTACGATACTTATGCCGGGGACAAGGCGATGCGCTTGAACCTCGGCATTCGGCGGCGGCTCGCTCCCTTGCTGGATAACGACCGGCGACGGGTTGAACTGATGAACGGGATGCTGATGTCCCTTCCGGGCACGCCGATCATCTATTACGGTGACGAGATTGGAATGGGAGACAACATTCACCTTGGCGACCGCAACGGAGTACGCACGCCTATGCAATGGGACGGAGGATGGAACGCCGGCTTTTCCTCGGCGGATCCAGAAAATCTCTACTCGCCGTTAATTCTCAATCCGGTGTACGGGTATCCGGCGGTGAATGTTTATTCGCAGAAGCGATCCGGACATTCGCTCCTGGCCTGGATGAAACGCCTGATCAGTGCGCGAAAATCGACGCAGGTTTTTGGCAGAGGTTCGATCGAGTTCCTGCATCCCGCGAACCACCGTGTGCTCGCGTATGTGAGGCAACTCAAGAATGAAACGGTCCTGGTGGTGAATAATCTTTCGAGTTCCGCGCAGGCCGTGGAGCTCGACCTGCGTCGCTACAAGGGCAATATTCTGGTGGAGATGTTTGGCAGGAACATTTTTCCGCGCATCGGGGATTTGCCCTATCTGCTGACTATGGGCCCTTACCAGTTCTTCTGGTTCCGCTTGCGACGGATATGAAATACAAAGAGTTGAAGCTATAAAGCCACGCGCAGGAGTTTCGACTGGACGAAAGCAGCGTTCTTACCGATGATTTTCTTCGCCAGCTGATCAGTGTAGGCGAAGTGGACCTGCTGGTTGGTGTGCCTACGCACAACAATGCCAAGATGGTTGGCGAGACGGTACAAGGGATTCGCGTTGGACTGCTGAAGTATTTTCCCCGGGAGCGCGCGGTCATCCTCAATGCGGACGGAGGATCGAAGGACAGCACGCGCGAGGTAGTCTCTGCGGCCTCGATTAACGACCTGCAGCGTTCCTCCGACTTGTACGCTCTGCGCACTTTGCCCTGCATCAGCACGTCCTATGGTGACACCCCCGCGACTGAAGTCGCTCTGCGGACGATTCTGGCAGCGGCGGAATTATTGCGCGCCAAAGCATGTGCAATCGTTTCGCCCGAATCGACCAACATCACGCCGGATTGGATGGAGCGGCTTCTACGTCCGGTTTACCGGGATAATTTTGATCTGGTCACGCCCGTGTACCGAAGACACAAGTTCGATGGGTTGCTGCTGCGAAACCTCATCTACCCAATGACCCGGGCCTTGTATGCGAAGCGCGTCAGGGAACCATACGCGGTGGAATTCGCATTCTCCGGGCGCTTCTGCAGTCACCTTGTGGAAACGCAGGTCTGGGATCACGAGGCGGGCGCCATTGGCACGGAAATTCGCATGACTATAGCGGCCATCGTGGGAGGCTTCCGCCTTTATCAGACCTTCCTGGGAACGAAACCTCATCTGGATCGTAGTTCGGCGGACCTGGTGGCTGCGATGCGGCAGACCGTCGGCACTCTTTTCTGGTCGGCGGAGCCCAACTTTCAATACTGGAGTACTAACCGCGAGACGGAAAGCGTACCCACGTGTGGCCCCGAGTATGACTTAGCTACGGAGCCTATTCGAGTGAACCGAAAGCGACTCTATCAACTATTCGGCTCTGGGGTTGGCGAACTTGAGCCGGTTCTTAAGTCAATTCTTTCGGCTCAGACACTGGCGGAAGTTCAGAGCATCGCCACGGTTGCGGAAGAGGACTTCAGGTATCCTCACGAACTCTGGGTGAAAACGGCCTATGAGTTTGCGTCCTCGTATCATAAATCCGTAATCAATCGAGATCATATTATTCAGGCTTTGGCTCCTCTTTATCGCGGAAAAGTTTACACGTTTCTGGTGGAGAATCGCGACGCTTCGGGAGAAGAAGTGGAAGCGAATGTCGAGGATCTTTGTCTGACATTCGAGCGCTTAAAACCGTACTTGCTTGATCTATGGAATGCCAGAGAGTGAGGTCACTATGTGGGAAATGATAGCGGGAGAACTGGACCATGCGATGCATGAGCTTGCGAAAGACTTCGCACACTTTTTGCCCCGTCTGCTGGCGATGCTGATCGTTGCCCTCTTGGGATGGGTGATCGCATACGCTCTGAAAGTCATTCTGCGGGGCATCCTGCGCATTGTGAAGTTCGACCGGCTCTCGGACAATGCTGGCACCACTCAAATGCTGAACAAACTGGCCCTGCCCTCGTCCAGCGAACTGTTGAGCCGGGTTGTGTTTTGGGTGGTGTGGCTGGGCTTCATTCTGCTGGGCGTGCAACTGCTCGGCATCGTCGGCTTACAGGAATATATCTCAAAGTTTTTCCTTTACCTGCCTCGATTATTCGCGGCACTGTTTATTGTCTTCTTCGGATTGGTGGCGGCAAGTTTCTTTTCCCGGGCTGCGCTGCTCGCCGCCGTCAACGCCGACTCACCCTCGCCCCGGCTGTTAGCAACCTTGATTCGAACCATCATCGTCATTTTTGCGGTGACAATGGCGTTCGAGCAACTGGGCTTGGCTGAGAGAACAATCCTGGTTGCGTTTGCCATCGCCTTCGGCGCACTAATGCTCGGGCTGGCTCTCGCGTTTGGCATGGGCGGCCGGGAGTTGGCAAAGCAATTTCTGGAAAGAAGATTCCTTAAAGAAAAGGAGGAACAGAGACAGGACGAACTCTCGCCGCTGTAAGTTCAGGAGGTCGGCGAAAAATGGGCGTTGGGGTGAGCAATCTTGCACAGAATCGCTGACCTTGATGTGTCATCGTGAGACTGTCGAAATGCGAAAGAGCGGCCTAAGAAGTAATTGCTCCAAATCGCATACGACTGCTTGGTGCCGCGGATGCATCTTATGCGAGTTCGTACCTGGCTCGGCTTCATTGCTGACTCACTGAGGACCCTTATTTCGAAGAAGACGCGTGGCGCGGATTTCGGATCACCGAGGATGTGCCCATTTTGTGGGCTAATTACGCCTCGCTCCAAGCCATTCTGTTTGGAGTGTGGGAAGTCGTTCAGAGGGATTCCAGTGGGGCACAAAGAGGCAAGGCAGGTATGAGCAATTCGGCAAATGAGCGGAGGAGACAAACATGCTTTGGACGATTTTCGTAATACTCTTGATTATGTGGCTTCTAGGCTTCAGCCTCCACGTAGCTGGTAGCCTGATCCACTTACTGCTGGTAGTGGCGTTGGTGGTTTTGGTCATCAACCTCTTGAGCGGCCGCCGTGTAGCGTAACGCTGTCCCCGAGAACTCAAGCGCCGGTGATCGTTATTTTCCGGGCCTCGCCTTGATTTTTTCCTGGCCTTTACGAGGCAACCGGTACGGGCTTGGCTCATACTCCGAGAAAAACGTCTCCGGATCAGTCTTCGTTGGCCAGCGATACATTCAGAATCGTCACGTGCCACATGGGGCATCAGCGGGATGTAGTTGCGGCAAGGAATGTCACCACTGCATGGCGAAACTGCTCAGGCTTTTGGATGTGCGGTACATGGCCGCAATCCGGCACTTCAACCAGGAAAGAGCCCTTGATGGCGGCATGCGCTCTGCGGCCAAGTTCGGGGTACTGTCCAGCGACCGATTGTTAGCTGGCTGGCAAACGATTCTTGCCGACGACGGTGCGATCGTCCTGTCCGATGATTAGTAGCGTCGGGCGGCTGATCTCGTCGAGTTCGTAGACGACGGGCTGCTCGTAAATCATCTCCTAGGTAAGCGCAGCCGACCAGGCTCGCAGCTTTTCCCATTTTGCCGCACTTGGCCAATCGGAATCGCCGGGGCGAACTCGGCAGAATGCGGACTGCGCGGGCAGTTGAGTGCCAACGCCGGACAGATAAGGCCAAAGAGGATGCTGCAGGGGGGCGGCGGCTAAGCGTTTGAGCCACCTTCGCAATGAAGAAATCTGTGAAGCAAGACAGTGTTCAGGTCCGGGCAATCATAACGTTTGTCCCACAGGACTGAAAAGAAGACTTTGCACGTACCATGAACACACTACCTAGTCTGCCGTGTTGGTTGGTCACCATTGAAACACCCTTCCCTTCCTTAGGACCGATCGTTCTCGCTTATTACTTGGGGTACGATGATTGCTTGACATGAAATCCGCCGATAGCAGGCTGCTCCGGCTCATCGCACTGTTTAAATTGCTGAAGGCCATTCTTTTGATCGCCGTCGGTGTGAGCGCTCTCAAGTTGCTTCACAAAGACGTGGCGAGTGTGGTCGAACGTTGGGTTGCAATACTCGGCCTGGATCCGGGCAAACAGTACGTCGCGAGGGCACTTGAGAAGGCCGCCAACCTTACGCCAAATAAGATAAAGGGGTTAGGGATCGTCAGCTTTTTTTATGCCGGGTTATTCCTAACTGAGGGAATCGGTCTTTGGCTGCAGAAGCGGTGGGCTGAGTGGTTCACCGTAATCATCACGAGCACGCTCGTACCAGTGGAAGTCTACGAGATACACCGCCATCCAAGTCCGATGAAAATCCTGGTACTGGTTATCAATGTTGCAGTGGTGGGCTACCTGCTTTATCGAATTCGCAACAAGCGCTCGAACTTGGGCTGACTAATTCGCAATCCAGAACAGGGTGTCCAACCAGTCCGGGAGCATGCCGATAAACCGGAGGCGTCACGCAGCAATGAGGATGCCTCACGCTTATAGCGCATAAACCAAAAGCAAGTTTTCCTTTAGAAAACAGTAACCGTTTTAACGTTAATGGAACCCGAAAGCAGCGCGGGGCGGCCTAGCCAACCGGTTCGCGCTGACTTCAGTCCGTATACTGCCCTTAGTCCCAGTGATATGCTTTGGTGCCAGGAACGAGGAGATTCATTGATGATGGGTTCGCCGATGCCGCGTTTTCTGTTCGCCCTTGCCCTGGTATTTTGTGCCGCCAGCGTGCCAGTGCCTTCCCAGGACCGGAAAACGACTGTGCCAGGCCACTATCTGTTTGCCTGGACGGGGGACGCAGCCCGCAATAGCAACGACTTTGCCATAATCGATGCCGACCCTTCATCGACGTCGTATGGGCGTCTAGTGACGACACTCGCCACCGACCAGCAAACCATGCGGGTGCATCACACGGAGTACACCATGCCCGCCAGCGGAATGCTGTTTGCCAACGACCATGACGCTGGCCGGACTTTTATCTTTGACCTGCATGATCCGCTGCATCCCAAAATTGCGGCGTCGTTTACCGACATGGCGGGTTACATGCATCCGCATTCCTACCTACGGCTGCCCAACGGCCATGTGCTGGCTACCTTTCAACACGCGCACCACGACGCGAGCGCAGGAGCGGAAAAAGAACCGATAGGCGCGACGGGAGGTCTGGTAGAGATTGATGATCAGGGCAACGTGATTCGCTCCGCCAGCAGTGCGGATCCCTCGTTTGCGGGCTCTCTGCTGACGCCTTACAGCCTGGTCGTCCTCCCCGAACTGGACCGCGTCGTATCTACAAACTCTTCCATGCACTTGGAAGATATTTTCGCTGGTGTGACCTATCAGGTTTGGCGGCTCTCCGATCTCAAGCGGCTCAAGACGGCGTACTTCGAGGTGGGAGAGAATCGCTACGCGCAGATCAGTCCGGAGGAGCCGCGTCTTGGTCCCGATGGGTCGATCCTTGTACAAACCCTCGGCTGCGGACTCGAACGCATCACCGGAGTGAACACCGACGAGCCCAGGTCGCAACTGGTGTATACCTTCCCCGGCAACTGGTGCGGAGTGCCCACAATCATTGGACACTATCTGGTGCAGAGTGAAGCAGCGACGCACGGTTTGATTGTGCTCGACATTGCCAATGCGGCCAAGCCCGTGGAAGTCTCACGCCTGAAGCTGAGCGATACGTATCAACCTCATTGGACGGGGTGGGATTCAAAGACGCAGCGTCTGGTCGTGACTTCCAGTATGACGAGCGGAGCAGTGGAGCGCCTCTACTTGATAAAAATCGACAGCGCGACGGGGGCTCTCACCCTGGACCACGCTTTTCGTGACACTGATGGGAAGATTGGCTTCAACTTCGCCGACCGTGAGTGGCCGCACGGATGGAAGGGATCGGGCCTGCCCCACGGAGTAGTCTTCTCGCGCTGAAAGTGAATCGTTGATCTCATTAGGCCACCTCCAGGAAAAGCGTTTTACGGGTCGCTTGCAAAAGCGGGGTTGCGGCGCGCAAGCTACTGAACATGCCGGAACTGCCGGATATTACCGCTTACATGAGTGCGCTGGAACCACGAATCGTGGCCCAGCCAATCGAGCACACACGGCTTTCGAGCCCCTTTCTGCTTCGCACCGTACAACCCCCACTTGTGGATGTGGAAGGCCGCATGGTGCGCAAGCTGCGGCGAATCGGCAAGCGAATTGCGATTGGAGTAGAAGGCGATCTATGGCTGGTGCTGCACTTGATGATCGCCGGCCGGTTGCACTGGCGATTGCGAGGAGCAAAGCTGGGAGGACGCCAGGGCCTGGCTGCCTTCGATTTTCCCAACGGCTCTCTCGTGCTTACGGAAGCCGGTACAAAGCATCGCGCATCGCTGTATGTCCTCGCTGGAGAGGAAGCCTTGCAATCCATGGACCCGGGCGGAATCGACATTTTCAGCAGCGATCTCGACTCGTTTCGCGAAGCACTAACCGCCGAAAACCGCACGCTGAAAAGGGCTCTTACCGACCCGCGCATCGTGAGCGGCGTTGGCAACGCTTATTCGGACGAGATCTTGCACGCTGCCCGGTTGTCTCCCATCGCGCTAACTCAAAAGCTGAAGCCGGATGAATGGCAACGACTGTTTGCTGCGACCCGCGAGACTCTCACGCTCTGGATAAACCGGCTCCGCATTGAAGCCGAGACTGGCTTTCCGGAGAAGGTGACTGCGTTTCGCAAGGAGATGGCGGTTCACGGACGTTATGGGGAATCGTGCCCGAGATGTGGCGAAACAATTCAGCGGATTCGCTACGCCGACAACGAAACCAACTATTGTGCTCGCTGCCAAACCGGTGGGAAAGTTCTTGCTGATCGAAGTTTGTCCCGCCTGTTGCGATCGGACTGGCCGCGTACACTGGATGAGCTCGAAGCTCTTAAGCGCCGCTAGAAGTTGGAATCATCGTCCGGGCAGATGCTGGGTCGTCAACCAGCCTTTTCTTGCCGGACTATGCAAGGATTACCCACATGATGACGGCTGATGCCTCCAAAATACGCCCTTAAGAGCCTTCGGCGAACTTTCGTAATCTTTCGCGAACCAGCAGTCCTAATAGAAGATGAGAGGTTCATCGGCGATCAAGAACCTTGTTCAGAAAACCCATGCGGAACCGGTTTCCAGAGGTTTGATGATGAATTCTAAGGGCTTCGCAATAGCAGGCGATTTTCATGAAGTGTCGCATTATCGCGGTCCTCGGTACCAGGCCGGAAGCCATCAAATTGGCGCTGGTGATTCACGCATTACGCCAGCGCTCCGAAGAGTTTGAGACTGCCGTCGTTCATACCGGTCAGCATCGCACGATGCTTGACCATGCCTTGCAATTCTTCAAGATCAAACCTGATTTTGATCTGGCAGTGATGCGTCCGAATCAGACGCTCAACTCCCTGACCGCGCGTGTATTGGACACGGTCGAGAACGCGTGTCATCGCTTTGAGCCGAATATGGTGCTGGTACAGGGTGATACCACGACTGCCTTCGCCTCCGCGCTGGCGGCTTACTACTGCAAAATTGCCGTGGGTCACGTCGAGGCCGGCCTGCGGAGCCATGACATCTACGATCCGTTTCCAGAAGAAGCCAACCGGCGACTGGCATCTGTACTGACCGAAATTCACTTTGCGCCTACCGCTTTGTCGCGGGACAACCTGTTGGCCGAGGGCGTGCCCGCCGAGAAAATCGTGGTCACGGGCAACACCGTCATCGATACCTTGCGGGCACTCAGCATACTGCCGCATTCCTGGGAGAACACTCCCCTTGCCGGTATCCCGGACGACAATTCGCGGCTAGTGCTGGTCACCTCTCATCGGCGGGAATCCTTAGGCACGGATCAGGAAAATATGTGCCTGGCGCTTAAGGATCTGGTCAAGCAGCATCCTGACATTCGCGTCGTTTATCCCGTGCATTTGAACCCCAATGTGCGTAGCACGGTGAATGCTTTGCTGCAGAGCACAGACAGAATCCACTTGACCGAACCGCTCGACTACATCACGTTCGTCAGCCTGCTGCGGCGTTGTTTTCTCGTGCTAACCGATTCGGGTGGCATTCAGGAGGAGGCGCCCACGTTCGGCAAGCCGGTGCTGGTGTTACGCAAGCTTACGGAGCGTCCCGAGGCCTCGCAGTTTGGCATGGCCAAAATCATCGGCATGTCACGTGAGGGCATCGTCAATGAGACCAGCCATTTGCTCAACGACGCGGAAGCGTATCAGGACATGTCCGAGGGCGACAATCCCTACGGAGACGGTCACAGTTCGGAGCGGATCGTCGAGGCTGTCGCTCGCTGGTATCAGAAGAAGACTCCGCTATTAGAAGCCGACAAGCAGTTCAAACTGGCACCTAGGCCGCAGCCGCGCCGCCGGAAAAGCGACGCTGAGGAGAGTGCACGCAAGGCCGCCGCGGCAGGTAAGGAGTGACCGCACCGGGCCAACGTTGGGGTTGTGGTTGCGCGCCATGATCTATGTCCTCTACACCATTGTTTTCGTGATCTGCGTCTACACCGGTCGCCATTACTGGTTCACGCTGAATCGTCTTTTCGGCTTCCAAAGGCACCCTTACGTCGACATTGATACCGCCGACTGGCCACCCGTCACGGTGCTGGTAGCTGCTCACAATGAGGAAAAAGTTATTGCCAACATTCTCGACGCTTTAATGACGGTCAAATATCCCACAGACCGAATGCTGGTGATTCCAGTAAACGACCGTTCCACGGACCGCACGCGAGAGATTATCGACAAGTTTGTGGAGGACTTTCCCCACCGGATTCAGCCATTCCATCGCGAAGGGGGCAAGGGCGGCAAGGCGGCAGCGCTGAAAGATGCCATGCAATTGGTGACCACCGAGGTCATTCTGATTTTCGATGCGGATTACATCCCGGGTGCGGGCCTGATCAAACAACTGGTCTCGCCGTTTTTTGATCTCGAGGTTGGAGGCGTCATGGGCCGTGTAGTGCCGCTGAATGCGGGCACAAACTTGCTCACGCGTCTGCTGGATCTGGAGCGGTCGGGCGGCTACCAGGTGGACCAGCAGGCCCGCATGAATCTCCGCCTCGTGCCCCAACATGGCGGCACGGTCGCAGGAGTGAGATTGAGTGCTCTGCGAGAGATCGGCGGATGGAATGAAAATTCGCTGACTGAAGATACCGATCTGACCTATCGCCTCCTGCTGAACGGCTGGAAAACGGTATACCAGAATCGGTCTGAGTGCTACGAAGAAGTTCCGGAAGTTTGGCCGGTTCGCATCAAGCAAATTATGCGCTGGGCCAAGGGCCACAATCAGGCCATGATGACCTACGGCCTGAGCTTGTTGCTGGGAAAACATCGCGCCACCCTGCGGGAACGGATTGATGGGACATTGCTGCTGGGAGTGTACGCTATGGCGCCGGTGACGTTGGTCGGCTGGGCGCTGGCCCTCGGAGTTTTCTATCAAGGCGTGGCTCCGCTGCACGGTGTTATTGCGCTGCTTTCCCTCACGGCGTATGCGGCACTCGGCAATCTTGCCGCTTTCTTCGAGATCGCCGCCGCCGCCCGGCTGGATGGAACACGTAAACGAATCTCCCTGCTCCCGTTCTTGATTCTGGGATTCGCAGTGAGCATTTTCTCCGTCTCTCGCGCCGCATTTTCGCAAGTCAGCGATCTGGTCACCGGAGCCGAGTTTCATTGGGATAAGACCGAGCGCTTTCGGAAGGTCCTGTGAGTCCATATCTCGCAGTGGCCGCTCTGATCTTGATGGTTAGCGTCATGCTGATGCTGCCTCTGATTCCCGCGTTCGTGGAATTGCACCGCAAGTCGGACGCACAGCCGCTCAAGGTAGTTCAGCAGAATGCCGGAGAAATCCGCTATTTCGCCACCAGCTTTCGGGAATACATCAAGGAACTGGAGCCAGTCCTGCGGCGCTGTGTGGCCGATGCGATCACGGCTACCGGCACTCTTCCCGACGGCGAGGAATATGTTGCGCTGGGCTTGGCGAATGAGCCGTTAGTGCTGGCGCTGCAGCAACGTGACGCAACCCGTCCTGTGTTGATGGCGGTGGGGACTGACCTTATCGTGCCTCCTGAAGCTACGTTTTCGAGAGATATCTATGCGCGCGGCCAGTTTATTGGTGGAGAAAAGAATAATTACCGGGCGATCTTGGGAGAAGCAAATGTTCACCTCGGTGCTTCAAGTCATGTGATGCGTTGGGTTCATGCGGTCGGGGAGTTTACTGCCGATGCCGGCTGCAGGCTCAACGGGCGCATCTCCTCGGACTCGCTTATACGTCTACACGCCCGTTGCAGTTTCCTGAGGCTGAACGCTCCCCGCATTGAAACCGGGAGCGCTGCCTCTGACGGGGACGCAATCTCACCCAACCTGATCTTCCCCACGAGTGTGGGTTCGGCGTCGTCTGAGCGTTTCTTGCATGACGGCGACTTCGAGGTTCAGGCCGGACATGTCATCCGAGGCAATGTCGTCATCCGCGGCAATCTATACGTTCGCTCAGGTGCGCGAATTTCGGGCAGCGTGAAGAGCGCAAAGGACATGGTACTCGAGGACGGCGTCTCGGTAGAAGGGAGCCTGATCAGCGCACGAAAAATGCGTATTGGTCCGAACTGTGCGGCGCACGGACCGGTGGTTGCCGAACGCGAACTGACCATCGCGGCCGGAGCCCGCTGCGGCACGCTAGAACATCCGACAACGGTCAGCGCGCCACGGATCGAGGTCGAAGAAGGCGTAGTAGTCTTTGGAACGTTGTGGGCCCGCGAGCATGGCGGGGTGGTGGCCAGCCAATGAAGCGGCGCCGTGTCATGGTGGGAACCTGCAGCATCATTCTCGTGGCCTTGATCGCCTGGTCTTGGGCGACCTACGACCGCTTTCGCTCCACGGCCGATCGTTTGCTGCTGTTGGTGCCCGACGGCGTCAGTTTCTCCAATCCCAAAATCACCATGTGGCTGGACGCAGGCAGCGAAGAGGGACTTCATGTAGTCCCGGTTCATGATTCTGAATTTCTGCGGCCTTTGTGGGGAGAATCCAAGTGTGCAGGCGTGATCTTGCCTGATTCCATCCACCAGCAGGCGAGTGATCTCTTTGTTGCCACTCTCCACCATTTTGTAGCCGACGGCGGGAAACTGATGCTGGTCTACGATGCCGGTACATTCTCGCTAAATGGAGCTTTCGCCGCCGGCAGTTCCCGACTATCAGATCTCGCAGGTGTGGATTACGCCCTCTACGACAAGCTCGGGGACAAGACAATTCAATGGAACAAGGTCACCAGCACCAATGCAATTGTCAGTCAAATGGAAATACCTCCCGGCAAGTACTATCCGTTCCGCACGGAAACCGGCGTCTCCGCTCATAAGGATGGCTCACCCATTGCCGCCAACGGAACGTTCGAGGTCGAACTCAGACGCTACAAGTACGGAGATCTGCAGTATCCCAGTTTCGTAACCTCGGGCAACTACACCGGCGAAGTTTTGTTTCACTCGAGCAATGGACTGGTGGCCGGTCAACAGTCCTATGAAAAAGGTTCCGTCCTGTTCGTGAATCTGCCGCTCGGATATCTGAAAGGCAGCACCGACGGATTGATGCTGCACGTCTTTCTGAAGTACTTTGCCAGCCATGCATTGTCTTTGCCCTATTTAATGCCGGTGCCGGATGGAACCGGAGGCCTGGTCCTGAACTGGCACATTGACTCTAATGCCGCCATTAAACCACTTCAGGAGATGAGTTCGTGGTCGTTGCTGCAACAGGGGCCATATTCGATTCACATCACGGCTGGACCTGACGCGGGAAAAGTGGGTGACAGGAAGGGCTTCGATGTGGATCACAATCCCGTCAGTCAGGATCTGGTCCGCAAATACATTGGCCTCGGTTATGAAATCGGCAGCCACGGCGGCTGGATTCACGACTATTTTTCGGCCCACGTGGAAACCGACAATCCGAAAGATCTGGAGCAGTACCTCGCGTTAAACAAGAACGCGCTGGAGCGCGCAACCGGGAAACCGGTTGCTGAATATTCGGCACCGAATGGCAATCAGCCGCCCTGGGTCACGCACTGGCTGGAGGCTCACGGTTTTGTCGCCTACTACTTTACTGGCGATACCGGAATGGGTCCTACTCAGGGTTATCGCAGCGGAGAGCGGGAAGCCCGCAATGTCTGGGCTTTCCCCATCCTGCATCTCGATCGAGCCGCGGGTTTCGAAGAATTGAGTACGGAAGGCTATTCCGACTTCGAAATCGCGCGCTGGCTTGCAGCCATCACGGACTTTACGGCTGATCATCGGTCAGTGAGACTGGTGTATTTCCATCCTCCCGGAATCTTGCAGTATCACGATCTGGTCGATCGCTGGGCGGAACAAACGGCTCGTCTGAGAACCGACGGACGATTTCGCTGGTACACCATGACCGAGCTCGCCAACTTTCTGAACTCCCGTAAGCAGGTGAAGTGGAAGATGTCGGACCATAGCGGCCTCATCACGGTCGAGGCGACGCACCCTCAGACGCTTGATCACAAGACATGGAGGATTCCGGCCAGCAGGTTTGCTGAACCGAAAATTATCGAGGGCTCTGCCAAGGTGGTCCGGGATTCCGACGCGTGGATGGTGATCGCCGGAGAGGGGAGAGATCTCCGTTTTGAGATGGAGGCGCTGAACAAGTGAGGATCATTCTCCAACGATGCCGCCGGCTCGCCGCAGCCGCACTGCTCTTAAGTCTTTCTATTGTGCCGGGATCAAGAGCACAGGACATTGCGGTTTCCGCTACTCCCGGTTCCCCCGATCTCGCCCCGGTCACTCCCGAGCAAGCCTCACCCCAGCAGCCGCTCCTTGATATCCCGCCGCAAACCGGACCCAAACAGTTGACCAACTATGTGGAAACTGGCAGCGACTACCTGGGGCTGGATAACGGCTTCGGGCACTGGGCGGGCGGATACGCTCGCGGTGTGGTTACGCAGGGCAACAACATCTGGAACGCGGAGGCCAACGGACAGTACGAGTTCGGCGACGCCGGGGTATACCTGGCTGGCGGAGATACCTATAACCTCAATCCGGACTGGTACGGCTCTCTGACCGTTGGTTCCAGCGTCGGAGGCTTTTTCTGGCCGCGCTTCCGGGCCGATGCATTTATCAACAGGAAATGGATGGGCCGCAAACAGCTGATCACCACTCTCGGCTTTGGTTACTACGCTGCCAAAGACGTTCACCGCGATCACAGCGTTTTCGTAGGCAGCACCTACTACTTCGCGAAGCCTTGGATTATTGAAGAAGGAATCCGTTTCAACGTTAGCAATCCCGGATCGGTTTTTTCGCCGGCAGGTTTCGTGGCCGTGACCCAGGGACGAAACCAGCAGCACTACATTACGGTTCGTGCTGGCGTCGGCCAAGAGGCATATCAACTCGTGGGCCCGGCCGTAACCCTCAATGATTTCGAGAGTCAGACTTTAACCGTCACCTGGCGTCAGTGGGTGGGTGCAAACTGGGGCTTCAATCTAGTGGGAGATTCCTACCACAGCCCTTTCTACACCAGAGGTGGAACCAGCTTTGGATTCTTCCGCGAGTTTTGAGCGCCGCGAGAAATCTGCCAAAGGACTCAAAGTCCCGAAACTGGCGGATCCTGTCCCGACCCGCGGGCATCGCGGCGGCGTTATTCCCCTGCACCGCGCGCTCGCCCACTTCCATCTTGGACCCATGAATCTGATTATTGCCATCTCTCTTTTTGTGTTCTTCACATCCGTCTGGTTGGCGTTTCTGCCGAAGGTTTGCCAGTTCTGGAATCGTGTTCTGGCGCTGGGGATTCGCGTGTTACCTTTGCGCGCTGAACTGGCTCTGGCCGAACATCACCTCGCGCCGCTCATCGGCTTCGATATTCCTTACCTTCGTATGGAGCCTGTGCTACCCAGCTCGCAGGCCTGGTGGCTAACCTGCACCGCCACCCTGGCACTCTTGGCTGTGACCTTTCTATTGCCCAGCAAGCTGATCCCCATCAAATATCTGCTCCGTGGAATTTTGCTGGTACCGGCGACGGCGCTATTTTATTTCGCCATTTTCCCAGCGCGTTTCCCCCACACTCCAGCCAGTTATATGGAAGGACTGGTTACGGCCGGAATCGCCCTGATCTCTACCGTCCCACTGTTATTCGGATTGACTTACTACATCTTCGATTTCGGTTTGCTGAAAAAGGCTTTTCTCACAGCCATCGCCATGACTCACTTGGCTCTATTTCTGCCTCTCCAGGTCCTTCTGCAAGCTCTGCTTCTGCAAAAAACGGTCTTGTTCATGCCCGTGCTCTACATCATTTTCGGCATGCCTATAAACATTCTGATCCTCATTGCCTTCTACTCATGGGGGATGACTTGGCGCTTCCGATCAGCAGAGTAAATTTTGACGAAGCCCACAATGGTGGCCGCGGAGGAGGCGAAGTCCGGCAGAAGATCATGAAAAGGCAACACGCTCAGAGGAGCTCATTCCTGGTTTTACTGTTTGACCGTCACGCGAACCGGGGGAGAAGTGGACGGTCCCTCATCATCGTTGCCAGGAAAATAGGTGATGATGTTGTTCGCGCCATCCGCAAGCTCTGAGGCTCGCACCGGGAAAGTCGCGGTCGAGGTCGACTGGGACCGATCATGCAGCGGAGCCTCACCGAGCAGCGTGCCACTCGTGCTGCCGAGATAGAAGCGCACGCTTCCTCTTGGCGCGACGGGCCCGATGCTTTTCACAGTCGCAATTAGCCGCGTGCTGGGGTCATGACTATCCCTGATAATGCTTCTACGATGCGCTGCAATCGTTGAAGTGGTCCACATGCTGGGACGACCAGCCATTCTCCAGGAAAACATCAGAAACGACGTCGCGGTCAGGTCCACTGCAGGTTCGGTGGTGCTGTAGGACTGAACATTGTCACGGTAAACCGCCACCTGCGAGCGGTTGTACTTGCCATTATTGCCGTTGAATATTTTGAAGGTGTCCACGCCATTCGCGGGACAGAGAATCATTCCCGGCAGCGTACCCGAAGTCGCCACACTGGCCGGGCCTTCGGCGGCAGCGCCCCACAAGATCGGCGTGCCGCCAGAGGTTCCATCCAGCGCTCCTTCGAGATTCGCCACCTGGTGCTGTATGCAATTGGGGAAGGTGGTGCCGTCGCCCACAAGGAACGACGATCCCCAGGAATTGGCGCCGAGGATGTTACTCAGCCATCTCTGCGCATGCGTGCCGTAGCTGTTCTCGTTCGTTAGATAATGGAGCTCGCTCGCCATTACCGAGAGGCCGGCGCCATGCGATGTGGTGTCCCCGTATTGCCAGGGAATGCCGAACCCCCATACATCTTTTCCAGACTGAGTAACTGCGACGCCGAGTTGTCTCCGCAGCGCCTTGAGCATGGTGGATTGATTCACTGCCAGGCCCTGAGGATCGCCCGCCAGGCCCAATGCGCGATAAAGCTCGAAGTGTGCCAGTCCGCTGACATCGTAGAGATTGAGCGTGTCTTCATTGCCGGTGTTATAGATTCTGGTAATGTAGTTCGCTGCGTAGCGGGCCGCTTCGGCCAAATATCTCTTAGGATTCGTCACCGGCAATCCCGCGGGTAGTTTCCCGTTCGCCGGGGCCAAAGCCGATGTCAGAGCCGAATTCAGGGCGAAGTAAAGTTCAGTTGCGCCGAGCTCCATATCGTCGTCCCAGACGGTCTCGGGATAGCCGTCGAAGGGCGTGATGGTAAGCAAACAGCCGGAACGGCAGCTGCCACCATTCACAGAGTTCGCTGGATCGTGCAAAGAAGTATTCGCCAGCGCGAAAATGTCTTCTGCGTTTCGCAGCGCCTGGTTCGCAGTCGTCGGATCCGTAGTTCGATAAAGCTGGTAAAACTCCGCGAATGCGGCGGCCATTCGGCCCGCAAGATTCGGGCTGATTCGCGAACCGGCGGGCGCGGCGATAAATCCTGGCCGGTAACAAATATAAAAATAGTCAGTGCCGCAATGTTTGTAGTCGTCAGCCGCCTGCGGCAGCGTCCAAATGTCATACTCGGTCTCCAGATTGGGAAAATTCTTCCAGTCCTGGCTGTTGTCCACCTGGTAGTACAGAGTTTTGCTGCGGTCGTCCCACATCCGCATCAGCCAGTCGAAACCGAATCGCGCTTCCGCCGAGAAATCCGCCGACGTGGGAGCGCCCGATGCATTGCCGGCATAAGAGACCGAAACCGGAGGCGCCGCGGGATTTTGAGGAGCGTTCGGTCCCATCTGCTTGGGAAAATCACGTACCCCAATTTCCATGAGAGCCGTCGTGTAGCTTTCAGTCTCCACATACTTCATGTAGTCGCCTGCGTCCCACCAGCCCCCCGCACCGTTTATGACAGCTCCCGTTGGCGTCAGCGGTGTCCCCGTAGTGACGATCAAATCGTTGCGGTTCAGCGGCGGAGTATCGTATACCGTCGTGTTTTTGTCGTTGAGGTGACCGGGCGCGCTGCGCAGCGCGTTCGGGATGTAGTCGGGCCCATCGCGCTCCGTCTCATAAAACCAAAGCGTATTCAGGAGCAAGCCCAGATAGAGTACTTCCGGAGTATCAACGGCGAACCGCGGTGACGTAGCCGCTATCGGGCCGTCCACGGAAATAGCGTAAACATCGCCACCGGGAGCAGCGAAGCTGAGAGCGTACACATCATAAACCAGCTTCCTGCTATTGCTCCATGTTCCCACTAGGGCGCCAATTGGAGCCGAGTAAACTATTTTGCCCTGGGAATCGATGACGTTGAATGTCGCCCCGGCTTCCGAGGCCGTGGACATAAGATAAGCCTGAAAAGGTGGATGGGCGGACTCGTACCCGGCTTGACTAACGCGCACATAGGCCGACGAAGCCGCCGCTGTCGAAGCACCGGCGAGCAGCATGAACGTGGTAACTGCAATTGCGGGAGGGCGAAGGCGCTTCAAAATCTCTGGGAATTTACCGGCCTGCATCTTGTTCCACCCCAAGGTCGAACGGTTGCCGTGAACCATTCATTAAAACGTGTGAATACAGCCTGTGGGATAAAAAGTGTAACCCATGAGGGTCGTAACTTCCAATGCTGTTTTTCAACGGAAGAAACGCACGTTCGAGCCCTGAGGTAGGCCAAAAGCACTCTCCGCTGGATCCGAACCTTGTGCAAATTTCCGAAGTTGCTGATATTGCGGCGAATTCCGTTGTGGCGAATAAAAAGCGAATATGCTACACTCGTCAGCGTGCATGAAGGTGGAAAGCGCGTGCTCCTAATCGCTGCCTGCATCCTGGCGGCCGAACGCTGACGCAGTGGGACGGGAAAAACTCTCCAGCGTCGGAGTCTGCCATTTCTGACGCAATAGCCTTGGCAGAAAGGATCATGGCAAAGACTGATTCGCGCTGGCCGGTAACGCGGTGACGACGAGGGTGCGATGATGCGATGGCAAGAGTTTATCGACGGGTACGACTGGAAGGCTCGCCTGATACCCACGGCGATCCTGCTCTTGCCGCTGTTCTGCACCGTCTATTATTTCTTTCCGCGGGTACTGAACAATCCACTTCAATTGGCAGGTTCCAGCCTGCTCTCCTTCGCGTTGGTTTATTTGGCTTCAATGATTTTTCGGGATCGAGGAGTACGTTATGCCCGCCAATTTTGGAGTGAAAGAGGCGGTCTACCATCCACTCGCTTCGGTCGAATGAGAGATTCGCGTCTAAGCCCAGATCAGAAGAAACGAATCCAGCTCGCAGTTCTACGCAGATTTGGAATCGAACTAATGTCGTTAGATGAGGAATGTGAATATCCGACGTTAGCAGACCGGAAGCTGCTCGACGCATTCCGGGAAATCAAAGAGTACCTGCGTCGCTGCGAGGGATGCGAATTAGTCGATAAGCACGGTGCCGAGTACGGCTTTGCACGCAATCTATGCGGGTCCAGACTTATTTTTGTCGTTGAAGCGATCAGCGGGATTATCATTTCCGGATTCGGAGGCACTTGGCCGCACTGGACTTTGGCGCCTGGCTGTTTCGCGAATCTTGTCCTGGTGTTGCTCTGGATTCCTTTCGCCTGGCTCGTTCTTCCCAGAATGTTAGTGCTGAGCGCGGAGACGTATGCAGGCCGTGCCTGGATGACCTTCTTGAGCTTGTCAGAGGGAACCTCCAAGAAGCCCAGTACCTTTGTGAACTCCGTTATCGATCATCAACGCGTGTCGAGTAAATGAACCATAGGTTATTGCTAACCCGTCAATGCACACAAGCTATGCAGGGTTGTTACGTCGCGAGTTAAGCTTACGAAATGCCACTTACGCCGCCACCCTGGGATTGCCTCATGTCACGACCTACGGTGACATGCCCGTCATTGTTTACCGGCCATCAGTGGAAGAACGGAGACACGGCAATTTTCTTGAACCCAGCTACGAGTCCATCCTCGACCATTCAGCATGGAGGCGTCGACTAGATAAGGTCCACGCCCAGGCCCGCCGTTCCCTGCCTCGGAGCGAGGAGTGCTGGAAGGAACTCGACTCGTCAACGAGTTCGGATGCTTTATTAATGAACGTATTTTGCTGTCCGCCTGTCGCTCAGAATCCGACTATCGCATTGAAGCTCGGATTCGATGTCTGCGAGGTTCCGGATTTTGGATTTCGGGCCCGCATCCCGCGCGTCGACGGACATGTGGACCGAACCGAGATCGACATGAAACTAGGAACGCTGCTGGCAGAATCGAAGCTTACCGAAACAGGCTTTCAGACGCAGCGCCCGACCATCGTGGAATCCTATCGCGACTTGGATACCGTGTTTGACCGCGAACTGCTCCCAAGGCTGAATCAGCAATATGTCTCCTACCAACTCATTCGTAACGTTTTGGCCGCATACCACCTTGGCCTCGGGTTCTGCGTGTTGTTGGATGCGCGTCGTCCAGATCTGATGGAGGCGTGGTTCGCAATCATGAGGTGCGTAAGGATCGCAGAACTGAGAACGAAGTGCAAAGTTCTAACCTGGCAAGAACTCGCTGAAATCCTGCCGCAAGAACTTCAACACTTCTTGGATCAAAAATACGGGATCGTGCCTCCCGGCTGCACTCCCAGCCCTTGCGATTCCGACATCAGTTACGTTGAACAGGGTACAGCACGCATGCTCGGCGGTGACTCCGGAGGGCAATCGTACGACTGTGGAAACGACCGCGAAAGCCCTGTATTTTCAGACGAGTAGAATGGTGGAGCTAGTCGGGCTCGAACCGACGACCTCATCGTTGCGAACGATGCGCTCTCCCAACTGAGCTATAGCCCCACTTTGCGAGGAAACCGCGAAGCGGCAAAGCAATTTTACCAGCGTTCGCCTGGCTGGGCCACATGTCCCCACGGATATTGCGGCTATCTCGAAAACCAGCTAGCACATTAATAACTTGCCTTTTTGCAGAACAGACTAAATACTTCCAACCATTATGTTCAGAGTTTCGCTCCGCTTCGTCATCTTTCTTGTCGTTGTCTACAGTCTCTACGGTCAGAGCCTTCCTAAACCTAAAGCAGAGACCAAGCCAGACTACTCCGACGAAGCGGTCGTCATCGAGCAGAGTTCCACGACGATTGCGTTTGAGAACGACGGGACCGGCACTCGGGAGTACTCGGCCCGGGTTCGCATCCAGTCCGACGCTGGCGTGCAACGCTATGGCCTCCTCACTTTCTCCTACCAGAACTCAACCGAGAGTCTGGACATTGACTACGTTCGAGTGCATAAGCCAGACGGTTCGGTGGTCCCGACTTCGGACGAAAATACCCAAGACATGGCAGCGGAAATCACCCGCGGAGCTCCTTTCTATAGCGACCTGCGCGAAAAGCACGTGGCCGTCAAAGGCCTCAGCGTCGGAGATAGTTTGGAGTACCATGCCCATTGGCGACTGACCAAACCGCTGGTGCCGGGCCAGTTTTGGTGTGCCTACAATTTCTCGCAGGATAGTATCATTCTGCGGGATCAGCTGCAGATCAGCGTGCCCAGGGAACGTCCCGTCAAATGGAAGAGCCTCGATCTGAAACCCACGATCGCCGACGAGGGTTCACGTCGGGTCTTTACCTGGACCAGTTCCCAGCTTGAACACAAGTCCGCAGAGCAGGACAAGACTGAGCAAGAAACGAAACTGTACCAGGCTGCCCGCGGCCAGCTTCCCCCTCCCGATGTGCAGCTCTCCAGCTTTCAAAGCTGGCAGGAGGTTGGCCAATGGTATGGAAACCTGCAAGAGGAACGAGTCAAGCCCACGCCCGAGATTCGTGCCAAGGCGGCCGAACTCACCAAAGGCGCCAGCGATGACAATGCCAAACTTCGGGCGATCTACAAATATGTAAGCACACAATTTCGTTACATCGGAATTGCCTTCGGCATCGGCCGTTACCAGCCACACACCGCGGCTGAGGTACTAAGCAACCAGTATGGAGACTGTAAAGACAAATACACTTTATTCGCCTCCTTGCTCGACGCGGCCGGCATAAAAGCCTACCCTGCCCTCATCAATTCCTCGCACGAGATCGACGTCGACGTGCCTTCGCCGGGACAATTCGACCACGTGATCGGTGTGGTTCCGCAAGGCAGCACCTCCTTATGGTTCGACACCACCACCGAGGTTGCCCCCTTCGCATACCTGGTTAGACCATTGCGCGACAAACGCGCGCTCATGATTCCCGAGGACAAGCCGCCAACGCTGGTAACCACCCCCGCGGATTCGCCGTCTAAGGCATCGCAGACTTTCAAAATCACTGCCAAGTTGGACGACACCGGCACGCTGACCGGCAAGATTGAACGCACAGTTCAGGGCGACGACAGTGAGGTCTTACTTCGAAGCGCCTTCCGCCGCGTACCCATGCCGCAGTGGAAAGATCTCATCCAGCAAATATCCTACGCATCGAATTTTGCCGGCGATGTAAGCGAGGTGACCGCCAGCTCTCCGGAAAAAACCGACGAGCCCTTCCATTTTTCTTATACCTACACACGAAAGGATTATCCCAACTGGACTGAGCGGCGGATCAACTCACCACTTCCTCCCATGGTCGGAGTGACACCCGATAGCAAACCTTCCCATCCGATCTTTCTGGGCGAAATTGGTGAGTTTCAATATGAATCGCGCGTGGAGCTTCCGAAGGGCTATTGGCCTGCGCTTCCCGACAAAGTTGATCTCAAAGAAGACTATGCCGAGTATCAGGCATCGTACGCCGCTAAGGATGGTGTGCTAACCACGGAACGTCGCTTGGTAGTGAAGCTTCCCGAAGTGCCGCTGAGCGAATACGAGGTGTACAAGAAGTTCGCCAAGACCGTTGGAGACGACCACGAGCTGTACATTGCCTTGTCCTCAGGGGACGCACCAGCAGACTCACTACAAACCGCAATTGCGCGTCTGCCTTGGAGCAATAATTCAGACGCCGCGCGCGCCTACGGTGAGGCCATGACCGCGGCTCAGAGCAATAATATGCGGGAGGCGATCTCGTCCCTCCAACACGCTGTGGAATTGGACCCTCACTTTACTCGTGCCCGGATTATGTTGTCACAGCTTTGCCTCTTCACAGGAAAGCCAGATCTGGCTCTGGAAGAACTTCGCGCGGCATACGACGCCGATCCTCAGCAGCCCGTAACCTATAGGGCGCTGGTTTCGGCTCTCATGCCTATGCACAAGTATGAAGAGACTGTTTCGGTCTTGCAGAAAGCGGTAAAGACAAATCCAGAAGATGCCGAAGCGTTTTCCAATCTTGGCGCTGCGCTCATCGCGCTGAAACGATACGGTGAAGCGGTTGACGCGGGTGAGTCAGCAATTAAATTGCGCCCTGATAGCGCTAATCTCTACGTGCGATTGGGATCCGCCTACCTGCATACTGGTGACGATGACAGGTCCCTCGCTGCCTACAAGAAAGCGATCGAGATCGACCCGCGATGGGAGTGGTTCAACGATATTGGATACTATTTAGCTGATGCGAACAAACAGTTACCTCTCGCGCTCGAATATGCGGAGAACGCCGTACGCGAATCCGAGGAGGCTTCGGCAAGAATCAAGTTGGCCAATCTGACAAATGGGGATCTCGTCTACGCTCCACGGCTCGCAGCATCCTGGGACACGCTGGGTTGGGTTCATTTTCGCATGGGACATTACGAGAAGGCCGAGAAATACCTGAATGCCGCCTGGACCCTTTCCGAACGCGCCGTAGAGGCGGACCATCTCGGCCAGGTTTACGAGAAACAGAGCAAAAAGCAAGATGCGATCCACGCCTACCAACTGGCTTTGGCTGTATCCTCCGGAAAACCTGGGGCAACAGACAACCTGCCAGAAACGCGCGCCCGACTGGAACACCTGCGCCCCGGCGGTTCGGCATACAGTGCTCTGTTTAACGAGACGAGCGAGCTCAGCACAATCCGTACCGTCAAGCTGGCTAGACTGACGCCGGGGAACGCTAGCGCCGAGTATTTCGTGCTTTTCGGCCCGGGATCGAAGGTCGAAGACGTGAAGTTTATCAGTGGATCTGATGCTTTAAAAACTGCAGCCAAGATTTTCTCGTCGGTCCCTTTCAAAGTGTCGCTGCCCGACGACGGTCCCACACGATTGCTCCGTCGGGCCATGATCGCCTGCTCCTCCGTGTCAGGCTGCAATTTGGTCCTTTTCCTACCTGATTCGGTCCGATCGGTAAACTAGAATCTACCGCACTTTCCCTTACGCCCTGCTTCGCGCTATAGTCTCAATCCGGTTCTTTTGGAGGCTTTCATGGCTACTCATACCCGGCCCGAAGGCAAGGTCAGGAGTTTCGGTCAAAACATCGAGAGCGATCTGGCTTCGAGATTCTTGCGCGTCGTAGAGACTGCGGCCATTGCTTCCGCCCGCACTATGGGCCAGGGCGAGCGCAAACTCTCCGACCAGGTTGCCACCGAAGCCATGCGCCAAACCATGGACAGCATTCCCATGCGCGGAACCATCGTCATCGGCGAAGGTGAGCGCGATGAGGCGCCCATGTTGTATATCGGAGAGAAGGTAGGCGCGGAATTTCCTGACGGCACCGAGGTGCCCGAGGTCGACATCGCGGTCGATCCTCTCGAAGGAACCAATCTTTGCGCCACCGGGGCGCCCGGGTCCATTACAGTGTTGGCCGCTTCCGAACGCGGCGGACTGTTGAATGCTCCTGATTGCTACATGGAAAAGATTGTCGTCGGCCCTTCCTGCAAGGACGCCGTGGATCTGGATGCACCGGTAGCCGACAACCTTAAAAATATTGCCAAACGCATGAACCGCGACGTGGAAGACCTCGTGGTGATCGTGCTTGATCGCCCGCGCCACGAGAAGTTGATCGCTGATATCCGGGCCGCCGGCGCCCGCATCCGCCTGATCGGAGATGGCGATCTCTCGGCCGGAATTGCCGCCGCAGTCATCGGCACCGGCGTGCACGCGGTCATGGGTTCGGGCGGGGCTCCGGAAGGCGTGATTACAGCCGCTGCAATTCGCTGCCTGAATGGATACATGCTGGGCCGCCTGGTGATCGATAAGCCGGAGTTGGAAGAGCGCATCGCCCGCATGGGCATCAAAGACAAGAACAGGATTTATGAAGCCGAGGATCTCGCTCCTGGCAAGCAATTGATCTTCGCCGCCACCGGCGTAACCGAGGGTGCGCTACTGAAAGGCGTTCGCTTCTTCGGCGAGGGTACACGAACCTCATCGGTCATCCTGACCTACCGCACCGGCAAGGTACGTTTCATCGACAGCATCCATCTGGAGAAAGGCCCGGATGTAAAGGTTCGGTTCGCGTAGCGGATTCCGCACCCGTGATCTTCCAAACCCCGCTGGCGATACCACTTACTCGAACTGCTTCTTCACTTCCGGCGGAACTTTCGGCTCTGCAGGAAAATCTTGAGAGATTCCCTTGAATAACGCAACTGTCTTCTCGGCACGCTTCGTCCCATCGTGCACCGCGATCTTGTGCGTCTTGTCGGGTGGGTAGGCTTCCCACAGCGAAACACCAGCATAGGCGCCGTCTTTGCGAAGAATGTAATAGGTCATGTCCACAAAGCGCAGCTTGGCCATGTCGTTGTTGTAATTGCGAGCGATACGTTTGAGCGCATCCATGCCGGCATCCTGCGGAGACATGCCGCGTCGCATGTTCTCTACGATGGTATGCGCGCCTGCGACTTTAATGTTCTCTTCCCCGCTGCCCGTGGCGCCTGCCGAGCCCACATCTTGATCGGTATAACATCCGGCTCCGATGATAGGAGAATCGCCGACGCGTCCCGGCAATTTGTAGGCCAGGCCGCTGGTAGTAGTGCAGCCGGAAATCTCCCCCTTCTCGTTGAGGGCCGAGCAATGAATCGTGCCGGTCGGCGGAAACAAAACTTTGTTTACCGCCTCCGCTCGCAACTCGGGCGCGATGCCGAGATCCGCGGCCCGCTCTACCAGGCGGCGAAAAAGTTCCTCCCTCAAATCCACCTGAGGCTTGGGCCCCGCATTAACGTCCGGCGGCTGCCAGTGCGGATCGGCCAGCCCCGGTCCCCACCAATCCTCAGTCGAGTGATACTCCTTCCACAGCAGCCAGATCTTGCGGGAGTGATCGGTCAGCAGATTCTCCCGCGGAAATCCCACCGCCACCGCAAACCGCTCCGCGCCCTCGCCCACAAGCATTACGTGGCCGGTATGCTCCATGACAACCTTTGACACCAGCGAAACATTCTTGATATTACGCACCCCGCCGACCGAGCCTGCCCGTCGAGTGGGCCCATGCATGCAGCAAGCGTCAAGTTCGACGACTCCTTGTTCATTCGGTATACCCCCAAGCCCGACGGTAGTATCATTAGGATCGTCCTCCGGTCCCTTCACCACGCGTAGAGCCGCATCCAGCGTGTCTCCGCCGCCAGCCAGGAATGCGTAAGCGTCATCCAGATAGTTGAATCCGTTGTTCGCACAAACGATGATGGGACGCTTACCGCCGCCTGAGGCTGACTCAGTCTTGTTTGCCGAACGCTGTTTGGTCGATTGGTCCTGACTTTGCTGCCCTTGCAAACCCAGCGACAGAGAACCTACGACGGCGGTGGCGAGAAAGTCGCGGCGCGAAACGGTCATCAATCCCCCCCTGGAAAGTGAGTGCTGGAAAGTGTTCGCCAGAATAACACGCGGAAGGGACGGGCAACCGCCAACTTTCACGACCGTGTCGAGCCCCCTTCGGGCTGCCCAGACGAGGCGTCCGAGGCCACGTGATCTAGGTGCAGGATGAAGACTTGCATTCGGCAGAATCCAACAGGATATGGCTTTTCCGATTGAAATTCGTAATTCCTGCGGCCTCCTGAAAATCGAGGACGGCCCGGGCCGCCCTCGATCACACCGCTACCAGTCGATCACCAGGTCCAGGCGCTTACCTCGTCTACATATTCGGTGTAGCCGGAACCGCTGCTGTTCCCATCCAGTTGGAACTGCACCGTGAAGTCATTGCTTCCGCTAGTCGGTGCGTCCATTGTGGCGTCGATATTGTATTGCTGATTGTCGATTTGCATCGCGCTGTACACATATGTGTTGTTGTTACGGTTGACGGTTCCATACCACTTCAACGTGTGCCAGGTTCCGGTGGATAACGAACACCCGATGCTGGTATTGACCCACGCACCGGTATTCGGGTTCCAGTATTGCCACACTTTGGACGACCCCAAGATATTGCACTGGGTTCCAAAGTAGTAATCTCTGCCATTCGACCAGAGAGGGAAATCAAACTCCAGAGCCTGCGAGCTCGCTCCCGAATTCACCTGGAAGCTCCACTGCACTTCGAAGTTTGAAGTCGAATTTTGTGCTCCTACGTGGTGGTACCAAAGAATTCCCCAATATTTTCCTCCGCTGGCAAACGCTGCGAGGGCGTTGCCATCGAGTGAAGGACTGGATGTATCGGTGAGCGAGAACGATGACGGGGCCACGTTACTGCATTTATTGGCGGGCCCAGCGCAGTACTGCCAGTCTGAAAGCGGCAAGTCATCAAGGTTGAGGAACTCTGTCGCGGTCGAAGGAGGCATGGGGATCAGCCCTCCCCCGATTACGTCGACGTTCACATTGGCGAAGCCATTGATGGAGCCAGCCCAACACTTGGCTTGCAGGACATGGGTTCCGACGCTGGCCTGCACGAGAATGTCCAACGAAGTAGAGTTAGACGTGTTGCGATAATACGGTGTGGGGTTGCCATCGAGATAGACATCCCAGCCAGTGATAGTGCCACTGGATAAACAAGTGGCTTGCAGCGTGAACGGCCAATCCAGCGAGGCGTTATTCGATGGTTGAAGTATGGTCACGGCAGGATTGCTGGCGAAGCAGGTACAGCAAAGCCCAAAGCAAACTACTAAAGCGGATACGGACAACTTCATTGGAGAAACTCCTTTTTGAGATCCAGGTAAAATGGTTGAGGTCAACTGCGAGGAGCGGCCGCTTGCAGCAAAGGATTCTGTCGCTCTTTAGGATGGGCAGCTTCTTGGGAGGGTTTCTTCGAGACTTTCAGTTTGCTCAAATTTTACAAACGCCGTCCAAATATTGGACACGGATCACAGCGAAGGCCGTAGAAAACAGAACACGCTCAACACGAGCGGTGAAGGCTGGCGTCTGTAGAGACGCAGCTAGCGACGTCGCTACAACCTTTCAGGAGGCGAGTGTTTCGCGGCCCTTGCTTTGGTCGGCACGGAAGCGTAGGAGGGCTGCGATGTTTCCCGCACGGTCGAAGTCGGGATCGTCTTTTACGTAAAACAATTCGATGTCGCGGCGGATAGCGGCGGGAATGATGGCTTCGGTCACGTCTTCAATTTCGCGGGTTTCGCGACCGCAGGCCGAGCAGTTTCGCACCATGTGCGCGTCGAGGTGGCCACAGCTAGTACACTCGACTGCGAGGTGGGAAAACTTGTCGCCGATCAGCAATGTCTGTATTTCCCCGAGTTCCAGCGAACGTAATACTCGACGCAACCCGGTCACTCCGCGGGCGTTGCTCTTGGCCTGACTGATCGCTTCCCTGGCCAGTTCCTTGCAGCGCTGAGCGAGTGACTCGTGCAGAATGCGGCTGGCCTGTTCGCGAATCTGCTCATTCGTAATCCGGCTGAGCTCGGCCGGGAAATGGCCCAGCAAGCGTTTTCTTGCGTAGGGGTGCAATTGGCTTTCAAGTTCGTGCCAGCTGGTCTCGTGGCAGCCGATGATCAACTTCTCATAGAGATTTTTCTCGAGAGCTGTGCTCAAGTGCTCGGCTACGCCTTTGAAGTGGTGGAGGGTTTCGTCGTTGACGCGGCGCTGGGCATGGCCGCCGTCGTATCCGGCGTAACCATCACTGCGGCCTTGACGAGCCGGCGGAGTGCGGAACATGCCTTCACGCTCTTTCAGTTCATCCAGGCGGAGATCGAAGAAGCGAGCCTTTTGGCGATCCACGAGCGCGATCGAAAGACGAGGTTGCGCGCCCAGAAGCAGCGCCAGGGGCTTCAAATGAAATTGGCGGTTTACGAACAGCTGCGTTCCCGGCAATTGTGAAGGCAGGTCGAACTCGCGCCAGAAATTTTGACTGCTGCAGGCAAACACTGCCCGGGCGCGGGCTTGATTGCCATGCAGATTCTCCGCCATTTCGAGAATCCGATTCAGGTCCGCACGGGTGCTACCGTTGTTGCCGTTTTTCTCTGCCTCGCGCAGGGCTTTGCGGACCAGATCCTTGGCGAGAATAGTCTCTTCGCGATGGGATTTATTTTGTGGGGTGCGCGGTTCAAAATAAAAACTGAGGGCCGAGCCTTGCTCCCCTGTGGTACGGAATTGAGCCAACTCACGGATCTCTTCGCGGGTAATCATCACCGATTCTCCTGTGTGCGGTTGACACGTTCAAGCTTTTGCGGACGCTCGAACGAGCCCCTCCATTTTTGGTTTAAAGCGGTTTGCCAGCGGGGCCAAGTGGCGTAAATGTTCCCGCGCCAACTCGATGGAGGATCGCACCTCGTCGGGCTTACGGTCGGTGATGACGCCGATTTCGTCGAGCGAAAATCCCTCGATCGCGTGCAGGATAAAGGCTTCGCGATCGGGCCGACTGGCGCCCTCGAGGGCGAATTGCACCAGCGTGACCATCTCGTCGGACGAAGCGATATCTTCAGGAGTGGCGGCGCGGCGATCTGCGATCACGTTTTCCCCGGTTAGAGTTTCGTCCGGTTGATGGAACTGAAGCTCAGGCTCATCGCTGGCGCGGATGTTCGGACGGCGGGCAGAATCTTCGAGATGAACCGGGAGCAGGCTCTCCGGGCTGCGAGCCGAGAGGTCCTTGATAGCGCGAAGCGCTAAACGGTACAGCCACGGCTCGATCGCCAGACTCTCCGGCTTCTCTCCTCCGTTGCCCAAGGCGCGCGCGATGGCTTCGTCGACGACTTCTTCTTTGGTAACCGAGTCGGGAATGATCTCTTCGGCAGTTTCGCGAAAATAGAGTTCGCGCTCGACGAAGCGTTCCAGGCGGCTGAGACTGGCATTTACATAAGTGCGAATGTCATCGGAAGAGGCAGTGGGTACGCGTATGGCTGCGACCGTCTCTTCGAAAGCAACCTGCGACGTGGGTCGAAAATCCGCAACCCGGCGACGCTGCCATTTATGCGAATTCCGCAATAAATCTTTGTGTTTTCTGATCTGCTGCAACAGGTCGTCAAAAGCGGCCTTCACGGCCGACTGGGCGCTGGCAGCGGATTTCTGCACCGCCATCTGCCCCGAAGGCAGGCGCAAGTTTAGCGATACGGTAGTTCCCTCACGCGGCGAGTTCTGCTCCACTACACCCCGTAAATGGATCAATTCCGGGCGAAAAACCTGCAACCGCTTACGCAGCTTTTCCACCAGGTGGTTGATGTCTTTTTCGATGTCAGGAGGTTTGCGATCTCTATAGCTGATGTGGACATTCATTCTCAGGCCTCGGATCACGGAAGAGATTCCGCGAAGAATTCCGGTTCCTTACAAGCCGATTCTACACCCGGTTCTTGGGAGACAACCCACAAATCGCGTTTCGGAGACCATTTTTTTGTGAAGCAAGCCAACTTGACATGCCTCAAAACATTCACCGAGGTTTCCACCAGGTCGGGCGCCCGAAGCCTAGTTTCGATGCAACTGCTGAGCGGGGGACCGATTCTAAGAGCAGGGGCCATAGGGGATTTCATTCGATGAAGTGCTATTTCTGGAGTTTTTTCCTCGTTGTCAGTTTCGCGCTCCTCGAGAGCGCTTGCGGGGGTGGGAGCTCGCCCTCAACAACGACCACTGCTAGCGGCGGGGGAACCATTCCTGCCGCTTCCCATGTCTTCATCGTTGTGGAAGAGAATCACAGCTATGGTGACGTGATCGGGAATACTGGCATGCCCTACTTCAACGGGTTGGCGAATTCGTACGGCTTGGCGACTCAGTATTATGCCGACGCCCATCCTTCTTTGCCGAATTATTTCGAGCTGACAGCTGGAGATGCAACTTCTATCACAGGCGTGCTCGGCGATTCGTATCCCGGACCCATGACGCAAGATAACGTTGTGCGGGCATTAACCGGCGGTGGCAAAACGTGGAAGAGCTATGCCGAATCGTTGCCTGCGATTGGGTATCTGGGTACAAGCAGTGGCGCGTACGACAAGGCACACAATCCATTCGCCTACTTCTCTGACGTGATCAATAACTCCGCGCAGGCGGGAAATCTCGTGCCGTTCAGTCAACTGGGGACCGATATTGCCAGTGGCACTGTTCCTGACTATGCTTTCATCGTTCCTGACTTGAACGATGACGCCCACGATTGTCCGGCGGGAATGTCCAGTTGTACCGATCCGCAAAAACTGGCCGCAGCCGACCAATGGTTGCACGCCAATATCGATCCGGTCATCAAGAGTGCGATCTTCCACAATTCGCTGATGGTGATTGTTTTTGACGAGGGTGACCTTACCGATATCGCCAATTTCGGCGGCCATGTGGCAGCAATCATCGTGAGTCCGAAGGGCAAGACTGGTTATCAATCAACCACAACTTACCAACATCAGAGCGTGCTGCGTTTGAGCCTGAAGGCGCTGGGCGTGACCGATCTTCCCGGAGACGCGGCCACCGCGCCGGACATGGGAGAATTTTTTCAATAGAGGCTGGGAATTTCTTTACACCGCAACGGTGACCGAGGTTTCGGTGCGGGTTACCGGGCGGTACAGGGTGTCGCGCTCGATGGGCTCGCGTCCAGCTTCGCGGATGAGGCGCATCAATTCTTCGCGGCGCATGCCTTGCGGAGTGGTTGCGCCAGCGTCGTGATAAATCTTTTCTTCGACTACCGTGCCGTCGATGTCATCGGCGCCAAAGCGCAATGCGATCTGTGCGATCTTTGCGGTCATCATCTGCCAGTAGGCTTTGACGTGGGGGAAATTGTCGAGCACCAAGCGGCTCACGGCAATTTGTCTGATGTCAAGCATTCCTGTCGTTTTCGGCAAATGTTGCAGCGGAGTGTTGTCGGGATGAAAAGCCAGCGGGATGAAGGTTTGAAAGCCGCCGGTTTCATCCTGCAGACTACGCAGCTTGAGCAGGTGGTCGACGCGGTCCTCGTCGTTTTCTACGTGGCCGTAAAGCATGGTCGCGTTGGATTTCAGCCCGATCTGGTGAGCGAGCTTCGCAGTTTCAAGCCACTGGTCGCCATCGATTTTGTGATCGCAGATGATGTGGCGAACGCGGTCAGCGAAAATCTCGGCGCCCCCGCCGGGGAGTGAATCCACGCCTGCGGCTTGCAACTGTTCGAGCGTCTCGCGGATCGAAAGCTTGGCGCGCTTGGCCAGATAGGCCACCTCGACCATGGTGAACGCTTTCAGATGGACCTGCGGGAAGCGTTGCTTGAGACCGGAAATCAAGTCGAGGAAGTATTGGAACGGCAGATCGGGATGCAGGCCACCGACGATGTGGAATTCCGTAACCGCTTCGCTATAGCCTGAAGCGGCCGTCTGGAAGGCTTCTTCCAGGGCCATCGTATAAGCGCCGGACGTATCTTTCTTTCGGCCGAAGGCGCAGAGGCGGCATGCGGCTACGCAAACATTCGTGGGATTGATGTGGCGATTGACGTTGAAGTAGGTCTTGTCGCCGTGCATGCGCTCGCGGACGGAATTGGCCAGCCAGCCAACGGCGAGGATGTCTGCGGAGCGATAGAGGGCGAGGGCATCGTTCGCATTTAAGCGCTCGTGCGAAAGAACCTTGTCCTTGATGGCATAAAGCCGACGGTCGTCACTCTGAAACGGGTGACATTGAGATGGCTGCATGCTGGGCATTGCTTTGATCATATCGCATCAAAGTGATGAAAGTCACAGCGCGTTTCCGGCCTTAGATTAGTTCGGAAAAGATAAGGTCTCAAATCGCAGAGGTTACGGAGAAGGATACAGGTGGCGGAGTGTGACGCCATCTTCATCTCTCCTTTCTCCTTGGCACCCGCACGGGCGAGGGCGCCCGCGATTACATTTGGATCTTAGCGCGACGGACATTTTATGCAAGAGATGGTTACGTCAGCGCCGGAGCAGGAGGTCGCCCGCGACGAAAAAAAAGAACACCACCGAGATCACGCCGTTCATGGTGAAGAAGGCGGCGTTGAGTTTGGAGAGGTCATGGGGTGAGACGAGGGAATGTTCGTAGGTGAGAAGCAATGCCACTGCTACCACTCCAATAATTGTCAGCTTTCCCAATCCGAAAACTCCAACCAAGCTGATCAGCAAAAGCAGCATTACGAAATGAAAGAGGCGCGAGATCCATAGGGATCTGGCGATTCCGCAATAGCGGGGAATGGAGTGCAGGCGGGCTTGCTGGTCGAATTCATAATCCTGGCAGGCGTACAGCACGTCGAAGCCGCCGCCCCAGAATGTTACCGCGGCAGTCAGCAGCAGGATTCGCGGATCGAGCGAGCCGCGGACAGCGATCCAGGCGGCGGAGGGCGCGATTCCCATGGCGAATCCTAAAACCAGATGGGACCAGCGAGTGAAACGCTTGGTGTAGGAGTAGAGCAGAATCACGGCCAGTGCGAGTGGAGAAAGAAGGAATGACAACCGATTGAGTTGGGAGGCGGCAAAAACGAATAGCGCGCAGGAAACCAGTACAAATGTGATCACGAACCCCGGAGTCAGCGTGCCTGCGGGCAGAGCGCGCGTGCGGGTTCGCGGGTTAGCCGCATCGATCGAAGCATCCGCCAGACGATTGAAAGCCATGGCCGCCGACCGAGCCGTTACCATGGCGACGATGATCCAGACCAGGGCGCGGGTGCTGGGCAGTCCGTTCGCGGCGAGCATAGCTCCGCACAGAGCGAATGGAAGCATGAAGATGGAGTGCTCCCACTTGATCATTTCCAGAGTGGCGCGGAGGTTGTGAAGAACGGGCACGAGTAAATTGTAAAGGTAGTTCCGAGCCTTCGGAATGAACCCTGAAAATTATTCGCCTACCATCCCGATGGATATCCCTCGCCGCCTATGAGCGGGACAAATCGGCATCCTTCCAGAGTGGTGACCACTGACTTGCCGGATTGCTTGCGCACTAACTGCAGTTCCTGGGCACGGGCGGGACCTACTGGAATCACCATGCGTCCCCCTTCGCGCAGTTGTTCAAATAACGGCGGGGGAATCTGCGGTGCGGCTGCGGAAACTACAATCGCGTCGAAGGGGGCGCGTTTGGGAATGCCATGACTGCCGTCGCCCAGCGAGATTTCTACATTGCTGTAGCCGAGGCGAGCGAGCGTGGCTTGGGCGGTGCGGGCCAAGGACGCGTGCCGCTCCACTGAATAGACTTGTCGGGTAAGTTCTGCGAGCAATGCGGTTTGATATCCGGAGCCGGTGCCTACATCGAGAACCACATCCAGGGGATTGAGCGAAAGTGCCTCCAACATAATGGCGACGATGTAGGGCTGAGAAATGGTTTGGCCTTCGCCGATGGGAATCGGATGATCTTCGTAAACCTGGTCACGGTACTCGCTGGAAACGAATTCATGGCGGGCCACGCGGAGCATGGCCGTGAGCACGCGCTTATCGTGGATTCCGCGGGCGCGCAGTTGCAACTCCACCATACTTTGGCGTTGTGCGACGAAAGGGTCGGCCTGGGCTTCTGCGGCCATAATCAGCTAAACATTCTCCACTAGTTTTTCGAATAGCGCGAATCTTCACGCCGCCCCGATCATCTTTACATTACGTTTCTAGTACCATGCACTGAGAACTCTAGAGGATAGACTATTGAGTGACACGGAACGATACGCTCCGGGCTGGCCGGGGATTCCGCCGCGGTGGACGTCGAGTGCCAAAAGCGGCGTGGGCACAGCTCTGAACCAGCATAGCCGGGTGTGGTTCACCACCAGCCACGGCATCCTGAACGAAGTTTATTATCCGCGCGTGGACCAGGCGTGCACGCGCGACATGGGATTCATCGTTACCGATGGTAAAGGTTTTTTCTCCGAGGAGAAACGTCACTGCAGCTTTGACCATGTACCGGTCTCGCCCGGTATTCCCGCCTATGAGCTGATCAATACGGAGATGCAGGGACGGTACAGGATCGAAAAGGAAGTATTGACGGATCCGTATCGCAACGTGGTCTTGCAGAAAATTCGCTTTGTGGCCTTGCAGGGAACGCTTGCCCACTATCGTCTTTACGCGTTGCTCGCGCCGCACCTTGCCAACTGGGGCAATGGCAACACGGGATGGGTGGGCGATTACAAGAGCGTGCCTATGCTGTTTGCGCAGCGCAATGACTGCGCACTGGCGTTCGGCTGCTCGGCTCCGTGGAAGAAGATGTCCGTAGGATTTGTTGGGTACTCCGACGGCTGGCAGGATCTGTCGACAAATTTCCAGATAACCTGGGACTATACCCGCGCTGAGAACGGCAATATCGCGCTGACGGGAGAAATTGACCTGGAAGCGTGCAGCGGGGAGTTCGTGCTGGCGCTGGGGTTCGGGGGCATCTGGTCAGAGGCTGGGCAACAGGCGCGATCGAGCTTGCTTGAACCCTACGAAGAGCTTCGGCACCACTATGTGGAGCAGTGGGAAAGCTGGCACAAGAGTTTGATGGAGTTGGAGCAGGCGGGACCGCTGCGCGAGCGAGACCTCTACCGTGCCAGCGTGGCCATGTTGCGCACCCATGAGTCGAAAGATTTCCTGGGAGGCGTGATTGCGAGCCTTTCCATTCCGTGGGGCTTCAATAAAGGCGATGAGGATCTCGGTGGATATCACCTGGTCTGGCCGCGGGATCTGGTCGAAACCGCCTTCGGATTTTTGGCGGCGGGTGCGCAGACCGACGCGGTGCGGGTGCTTCGCTACCTCGAGTCCACACAGGAGGCCGACGGACATTGGGCGCAGAACATGTGGTTGGATGGGCGTCCGTACTGGAACGGTCTGCAGATGGATGAAGCGGCGTTTCCTATTTTGCTGGTGGATTGCATGCGCCGGGACTGTCCGTCCGTTTTGGGTAACCTCACCCGCTGGTGGACGTTGGTTCGTCGCGCGGCCGGGTTTCTTGTGCGCAATGGCCCAGTCACGCAGCAGGATCGTTGGGAGGAGGACGCGGGCTATTCGCCGTTCACGCTGGCAGTGGAAGTCTCAGGACTGCTGGCGGCGGCGGATATGGCGGAGGTGCAGGGGGAGAAAGCCGTCGCCGAATATCTGCGGGAGACGGCGGACAATTGGAACGACAACATTGAACGTTGGACCTATGCCGCCGGAACGGACCTGGCGCGGCAGATCGGAGTGGAAGGCTATTACGTCCGCATTGCGCCGCCCGAGACAGACTGCGCGCGGTCTCCGGCGGAGGGATTCGTCCCTATCAAAAATCGGCCTCCGGGACAAAGCTCGGAGCCGGCAACTCACATCATCAGTCCCGATGCGCTCGCGCTGGTGCGATTCGGTTTGCGGGCGGCCGATGATCCGCGAATCCTGAATACCATTAAAGTGATCGACGCGTTGTTGCGAGTGAAATTGCCGCAAGGTCCCTGCTGGTATCGCTACAACGGCGACGGCTACGGAGAGCACGAGGATGGATCGCCGTTTGATGGCACGGGGATCGGGCGTCCATGGCCTCTGCTGGCGGGCGAACGGGCGCATTACGAAATAGCCGCAGGACGTCCAAAAGTCGCAGAGGAGCTTTTGCGGGTGATGGAGTTCTCCACTGAGGGAGGACGTTTAATTCCCGAGCAGGCTTGGGATGCGGCCGACATTCCTGCGCGGGAACTGTTTGCGGGCAAGCCTACCGGTTCGGCGTGTCCACTGGTGTGGGCTCACTCGGAGTACATCAAGCTGCGGCGCTCGCTACGGGAAGGAAAGATTTTCGATCAGCCGCCGCAGACCGTGCGGCGCTACCTGATCGATAAGAAAACATCGACGTACTTTGCCTGGCGCTTCAACAACCGCTGCCGATCCATGCCGCGTGGCAAGAAGTTACGGCTGGTGCTGACGGCGCCCGCGATGGTGCATTGGAGTTCCGACCATTGGCGGACTTCGCAGGACATCCATACGCGAGATACAGGGTTAGAAACTTTTGTCGCGGATCTTCCGACCGACCGATTGTCAGTGGCAAGTGAGATTGTTTTTACATTTTATTGGCTGCAAGAGCAACGCTGGGAAGGCGCGGACTTTTCGGTGGCCGTGGAGGAATAGGTTTGCCCGGCACAAAAACATCAGCTGAAGCCGGTCTTCTTCTTTCGTTAGCTTGGCATGCTTAAGGCATGCCCTGATACGAGCCCAGATCACCCCGAGGAAAGCCCTGACACGAATCACGTCGGTTCCCGAGTGGTTTGTATGTGATAACTGTCACATCCGATGAAGGAAAACGTCGAAATTGGGAGCCCCTTGTGCGCGGCGCTAGCCTGTGTACATCAGTTCCACCACCGTGCAATCGTCGTTCAAGGGAGTGCCGCCGCAAAAATTGGAGATCGCGGTGAAGATTTGTTCCAGGGTTCCGGTTTTGGCGGCGAGTTCCAGGCGCGAGTCTTCGAAGAAGTCTCCGCGAGCATTTTCGGCTTCGGTCACCCCGTCCGTGACCAGTATCAGGCGATCCCCCGGCTTCAACTGACAGTGATCGCTTTTGTACTTCGCATCGGGCAGCAGGCCCACGGGAAGATTTCCGTGCGCGGGGCGCTGAACCTCGCCACTGGAAACCACCAGCGGCAGTATGTGGCCGCAATTCACGTACTCCACGTCCCCGTTGTCGCGGACTCGGGCGATGATCACGGTGGCGTACTTCTCGCCGATATTTTTGTCGGTGAAGAAGCGGTTGACGGCGGTTACGATCTCGGTCAACGGCATGCCTGCGGTGAGCTGCGAGTAAATCATCCCTTGCAAGGTAGACGCCAACAGTGCGGCTGAGACTCCTTTGCCGCTCACGTCGGCCAGCACAATAGTCAGGCCTTCGTCGGTGTTGACCGCGTCGAAGAAGTCGCCGCCGATTTCCTTGCAGGAGAGATTTCTTCCCGCCAGCTTGGCGAACGGAACTTCGGGAATGGTAACCGCCATGAGGCGCTGCTGAATCGATGCCGCAATCGACAGCTCTTGCTGGTACCGGCGGCCGGCTTCTTCCGCTTGCACCAGGCGGGCGTTCTCGATGAGCGACGCTGCTTCGGTCGCGATCGCATGCAGAATATCGTTGCTTACGCCAGAAATATCACGCGAGGCAAATCGTGAATCCACGTACAGGGCGCCCATGACTTCGGCCGAAATTGCAGGCCCGGGGGCCTCCGCGTCGCGAGTGGCATGCACCTGCGGCTTGCGCAGGGGTACACAGATCACGGTGCGGAGATCATAGGCAACGATACTTTTTCGTCCCGTAAGATCTGCCGAGCGGCTGGTATCGGTCAGCACGAATTCCGAGTTGGACTTCAATGCGTCCTCGAGAATCGAGTGGGAGATCGTCTTATCGTCCAACAGCGGCTCACCCTTCGCGTTGCGGCCAGCCGCCAGCCGCAGTTCCCCTTGGGGATTCTTCATGTACACATAAGCCCGCTCGGCTCGGGTAAGCTTCAGAGTTACGTCCAGCAGGGTCATCAGGATTTCATCCAATACGCCGATGGTGTTCAGTTTCCGGGCGGCTTCGAGAAACAGAACCAGTTTTTCCAGGTCCGTGGTCTCGTCGGAGATGTGCATCCCGGAGATCTGGCTGAGGAACTCGCGAGCGGAGTTGGTGGTTCCGTGCTGCGGGTTGAAGATCACGTACGCGACTTCACGAACCCCGAACTCCAGGCGATCGTTGCGCTCCAGCGTCTTGCGTTCGACTCGCTCGCCATTGACAAATGTGCCGTGCTTACTACCCTGGTCGACGACGCTGAAGACTCCGTTTTCCGACACTATGAGGGCGTGGTCCCGGGAAACGCGTGGGTCGGCGATGACCAGATCTTTGTCAACCTTTCGTCCCACGCCGAAGGGACTGTGATCGAGGTTGATGACGCGCTGCTCGTTTCCCTGGACAAAAACAAGGGTGGGAAATACTCCGGAACCGGTTCCCGACGACGAACTAACGATGGTTTGAAAAGCCATGTGGCGCTGCAACGCTCCTTAGAATCGCTAGTGGAATAATGACAGCATCCAGTGCCGATGGGAAGAGGGGAACTTCACCAGCGGGTATATTTCAGGCAGCCCCGCGATGGAACGTGGCAATTGCCTCCTGCTCGGTGTCGTAGACCTCGAACACGGTGACTAATTTAGTGATTTGCAGCACGTCGCGCAAGCGCTGGCCGAGGCCAGTCAGCTTAATGTCGGCGCCGGACGCACGCGCGGACGAGTACACGCCCACCAAGGTGCCGAGACCGCCGCTGTCGATGTAGCTTACCCCTGAAAGGTTCAGCACGATCTGCCGCGTGGAATTCAGCACGCGCTTGAGATTCTCTCGGAGAGCCGCCGCCTCTTCCCCAAACACGATCCGGCCTTGACACGACATAACGGTGACTCCGTCGGCTTGCCGGGTGTCAATTTTCAGGGTCATGGGATCCTCCGCACCGTATCGATGTCCGAGAAGCCTAACGCGGGCGGCGGCAGGAATGCAAGTTCAGGCGCCGGGCGACGCGCCTTGGCCCGGCTCAGAACGGGAGTGATCGTCGATAGCTGCGCGGCTGACCTCATTCAGCACTGCCGCAAGGAGCACCAGCACTGCCACCGGAATCGCCAGGCTGGTCCACAGCGGGACAGCCCAGGCGTCTTGCACACGCTCGGCTGGGACAAAGAACGAGGCCACGGTTAAGCCGAGGGTTGCCAGCCAGGGCCAGAAAACAATCAAGCCTGAAATCACGCAGGTTGCTCGCATGATTGGATGTTTTGTCCAGAGAGACCTGCGGTGGCGAACTATCAACAGAACTCCGGGAAGCAAGAGGACTTGATTGTAAGGCGCAGTCATGGGGATAACTACGACCGTCACGGCGAGAACCAACGAAACCATGAGTCCGAACCTTGGAGAATCTGCCGGCGCGTGGCGCGTTCGCCAGCAAACAACGGCGAGCATGATCAGGATCAAGGCAGAGAAAAGCATTCCCCAGCCAGATGTGGTCAACGTAAGCAAGACCGACTTGGGATGGTTGAGGTACTCGCGGTAAGCCACAACGGCCCTGGCAAACCTGGCGATCCATCCGGGCAAGAGGTATTCCGAACCTGCGAGTAACGCTGCCATGGTCAGTGCGAAAGCCCAGATAAACCGTCGCCGGTCGTGATCGTCACTAAGCGCCCAGAGAAGCAGCCATACGGTCAAAAGCAAAACGATCTGAGGTTTGATGGTGGCCAAGGCGAGCACAATGCCGGCGAGCAGAAGGTGGTTGCTTACCAGCAGCACAGCGCACCCGGCGATCATCCCGCTCACCAGCAGAGTCAACTGCTGGAGCTTGATTCCCTGCACCGCCGGGAAATTTCCCAGGGCGAGAATAACCAGTGTCGCGATCGCAACGCACGATATCCGCCAGCGCAGCGCGCGCAACCAGAGGGGCACCGTGACAGCAGTCAGAATAAGAAGAAACCAACGAAAGCCGATCTGAACGGTTGAAAATGGCAGTGCAATCGTGGGAGCAAGCAGGAAGACAACAAACACCGGATAAGCAAAACCCTGCTGATCTGTCGGATCCAGCGGCCGCGCGGGATCTAGCTGGCGGCCGTAATAGCCGATCTGAATATCGCGAGTAACCTCGGGGCTGTACGGATCGCGATGCTGCAGCAGCAACTCTCTGGCGCCGAGCCAGCGGGGATAGAGGTCAGAAAGATTTCCGCGTGGGATTGCGTGCGCTGCCGCATAGGCCTTTTGATGTCCGACTAACAGGTGCTGTACGTAGAACCACATGCTTGCCGTGAGAAGCAAGGCCAGAACCAATCCGAGTTTGGAATTTCTGTGCAATGGAGTGGCGAAGAGAAAGTCGCCTCATGTTACAACCTCTGACGGCGAATCTCTCGGGCTACCGCTTAGGCAACAGCCCAAGTCCGATCACGGACTCGCCATCGAGAAAAAGTAGCTGCGATGACCGCTGCGGTCGTAAGTAAGGACAAACTATACAAGGTATATTCCGGCACCAATGCCGCCCATCTGAGTCGCGCCGCAGGCATCAGAACTGAGCAGAGCGAGAGAACGAGCGCCGTTATCCACTGCCACAATTGGCAGCCGAAAGCGGCCGTGATTAAAGCGCGTGGGACAAAACCGGCTTTCCAGATCGTGCCTCGTTGAGCTAGTAAGACGAGCAACGCCGGTATAAGGAGCGGCTGATTGTATCCGGCCAATTTCGGCAGAATCGCAATCGTCACCGCGCTAACCCACGCCAAGGCCCACGCAAAATCCTCCGATCCCGGCGCGGCGGTTCTCCAATGCCAGCAAACTGCAAAGAGAACGCACACCAGTGCAGGGGTCACCAACGTTGCCACCACGGATGGCGCAAATAATTGGATGACCGACGGTTCAGTGCCGTAAGTTGGGTATTCACGAACAGCCATGAGAAATCTCATCATCCAGTGCGGCGAGACCGCGTCCGCGGCGAGGACCAATGCCATCATGGTCGCGAGGAAACTGTAAATCAGAGGCTTGCGCTCCTTCCATCGAGAGATTGACCAAAGCAGGAACCAGAGAATGAGCAAACCTGAGACGTCGGGCCTGGTCGTGGCGAGCGCCAACAGGAATCCGCTGAGCGCCAGCCAATTGCGCACCGCAGCCGCAGCTCCCGCCGCGAGAAAAAAAAGAGCCAGCGCCGCGAGGTTTTGCATATGAAACTCCAGCACTGCGGGGTAGCTGCTTAGCAGCAGAACGATTCCTGTGGCGGTCAGAAGCACCCTCGGACGAAATCCGATGGCGTACATCCAGAGAGGAAGGCTGCATGCGGTTAGGAACAGGAGAAGCCATCTGAATATTTCCTGTGCTGTCCGAAAATTCATGGTCAAAGTTGGGGTCAGCAGGAACACGACGTACAGGGGATAAACGAAACTCTCTTGGAAAGGAGGGTCCGACGATCTTGACGAATCGAGGGGCCGACCGTAAAAGCCAGTTTGGATTTCGCGGGTCACCTCTGCTCCGTAAGGATCCCGATGGTGCAACAACACTTCGCGAGCCCCCAACCATCTTGGATAGAGGTCGGAGTTGTTTCCGATGGGTACACCCTTGGCCAAAGCGTTCGCCGTGTCCGCAGGAACGAGAATGTTTTCGGCCCAATGCCAGACACCGAATGCAACCAGTAAGGACGCGGCTAACCAAAGCCATGGCAAGACGCGGGCTCTATTCGAAACGCTACCCATCGGAGACCATGTTACAACTTAGGCAGTCGTAGCTCTCGAGACATGACTATTTCCTCGCACGGCAAACGATGGACAGGAAAGTTTCATTACTGGATTAGCGCCGTGTTGGCGGTGGTTGCGATCCCACTTCTAAGAAAGCTGAATCTGCCTGTCAATTTCGATTGGGTGCTCCTCGGTTCCGCCTACTGGCTGGTGCTTGCGGCACAATCCATCTTCGTGACCACTCTTTTATATTTGATCGGGTTTGCTCCGGCGTTGACGCTGGACGCACTAGTGAAGCGGATTCAACGCGACAAACTCCGCATCGCGCTGGCGCTGGTCTTTTTCCTCATTTTGTTTTGGGCTTTCACTTGGCTGAAGGCCCTCGTTTTAACCGTGGACGCAGTCGCAGTGCTGGAGTTTCGCGAGCGGTTGAAGCCGCCGGCGCGCCGGGAAGCCGCACTCGCAGTTCTGATCCCAGCAATCTACCTTTTCTGCGGGTTTCTACTCGTCTTTACGTACAACGACATTATCGTGTCGTTACGTTTCTACGGCGCGACGGACAAGGCATTCAATGCGATGGATATGTGGCTGCTACGCGGAACCTCGGTATCCAATCTGTGCCACTGGGCACTACGAAGATTCCCCGTTTCGTTTTTCCATTTTCTTGAATTCGTATACTTCGGTATGTTTCCCCAAATCGGCGCCGGCCTGATTCTTCTTGGTGTGTATGCGGGGAAGAAACGGGGGCTACAGTTCGTGGGGACGATTCTGACCGCGTACTATTTGGCGCTAATATTGTTTTTTCTGTGGCCGAGTCAAGGACCTTATTATTTGTGTCCAACCCACTTTTTGGAGTTTCCCCGGAGTTTGAGGGCTTACGCGGCGCAGAAAGCATCCCTGGCAAACTGCCAGGCGCTGTGGAGCCATTCACGAATCTGGCGGATTTCCACTGACTACTACATAGCCTTTCCCTGCATGCACATCGCTCAACCGTTGGTCGTGATGTGGTTCCTGCGAGGTTGGAAAAGAATGACCGCCGCGCTCGCCATCTATGACGTCTTGCTGCTTGTGGCGATCGTGCTCCTGGAGTGGCACTATGTTGTCGACATATTGGCAGGCGTGCTGGTAGCAGGTTTTGCGATCGCAGCGGTCAATGGCCGCGAACTGTGGCAGGCCGCCGGCACCACGAAGATGCCCGCGGGCACGACGACATCGTTATGACCGGCCTTGACCACACCGTTCGGCGTACGCTTTGGTTGACTTTGTCCATGCTCTCGGCATTCAGCATGTGGTACTACGTCGCGAATGTGTGGAGTGTTGGGCAGCCTGCACAGTTCTCGGATCTCTATGCGAGATGGTGGGGAGCCCGTGAGCTGCTGCTACACCGCCGCGATCCTTACAGTCCCGAGGTCACCCGTGAAATTCAAATCGTTATTTATGGGGCGCCGGTTGAGAGTTCGCATCCCGACGATGCGGCGGAGCTGGCGGGAGGATTTGCATATCCGATTTATGTTGTCTTCCTGATGTGGCCGACGGTGTACTGGGCTTTTCCCATGGTGCACAATCTGTTTTTTTGCGTGTTCGCGGCATTAACGTTGGTGAGCCTTCTACTGTGGCTCTCCGCGCTCAGGTGGCGACCTGCGGCAGTCGAACTTGGCGTCATTGCTGTTTTCACCTTCGGCAGTTTTCCTTTATTGCAGGGACTCAAACTTCTAAACCTGAGCCTGCTTGTGGCCTTTCTGTTGGCTGCGACCATGGCCTCGCTCGCGGCAGAGCACTTTGCCCTGGCCGGCCTGCTGCTTGCCGGCGCCACGATTAAACCCCAGTTCGTGTTCTTGTTGATTCCGTCGCTGGCGTTGTGGACCCTGGGCGACTGGCAACGGCGACGGAGATTGGCTTGGAGTTTTGCGGCTGCTATGTCAGCGCTTATGCTGGGAGGCGAAGTGATTGCCCCCGGTTGGGTCAGTCGCTTCTTGACTATAGCTCGAGCATATCGGCGGTATACTTACGGCCATTCCCTTCTTGACGTCTGGTTCTCTCCGCGATTCGGTGCTGTTGTAGCGGCCGTGCTGGTGCTAGTCGTGCTCGGTGTTTGTTGGCGATGGCGTTCGCTCTCTGCACAATCCTCAGTTTTTTTCCTCGTTTTCAATTGGGTGTTGGCAGCGACGTTAGTGGCCATCCCCACTCTGGAACCTCATGCCCAGCTTCTGTTACTTCCCGGCTTTCTGTTTCTGCTCCAAAATGGCAATCGTATCTGGCGATCGGGCAAGATCGCACGACTTTCGCTTACGGCCGCATGGGTTCTCCCGGGGTGGGCTTGGGTTGCCACCGCCGGCATGATGCTAGCCGCGATCCGACTGCCGCCTATCACACTGCGGCAGTGGTGGGGCTTGCCGCTGTACACTAGCCCGCTGATACCGTTGGGTGTCTTCATTATTTTGGGATTCCTGCTCGCGAAACAAAGTGAGCATCCCTCACTCGCGGTATGATCCTGCAAGCTTGAACCGGCTCCTCCAAACACGCAACGTGTTCGTGGCCATACTTACGCTGGGGCTTCTTAGCATGGCGGCGCGCAATGTGACTGATCCTGACGCGTGGTGGCATCTGCGCACCGGACAGCTCATTGTTCAAACCCACGCCGTATTTCACACTGACCCTTATTCGTTCACCCGGTTTGGACAACCCTGGGTCGATCATGAGTGGCTCTCTCAAGTTCTTATCTTCTGTTTGTACCGGCTGGCAGGATGGGGCGGGTTGATTGTGGCATTCGGCGCAATGATCGCGGCTGCGTTCTTGATAGTGTTTCTACGTTGTCCGGGACGGCCTTACGTCGCAGGAGTGATCACATTGTTGGGCGCTTTTGCATCGGCGCCCAGTTGGGGCGTTCGGCCTCAGATGCTTACTTTGTTGTTGGCGAGCGTGCTTCTCCTGATTTTGGAGCGTTCTTATGAACGTCCCAAACTTCTTTGGTGGACACCGGCGCTAATGCTCCTCTGGGTAAATCTTCATGCGGGATACGCGCTGGGAATTGCCCTGATGACACTGTTTCTGGTTGGCGATGCGCTGGATGTCGCCTTTGGGTTCAAGGGCGGCCCGACGACTGCCGGACGCTTTCGAGCCTTGGCCCTGGCAATCGTGGCTTGCTTGGCAGTGGTCCCATTAAATCCGTATGGCATGGCAATGTATACCTATCCGCTCGAGACGCTGCGGTCGCGAGCCATGCAAAGCTACATTGGAGAATGGTCATCGCCCGACTTTCATCAATCCAGCTACTTCCCCACGCTGGCGATGATCCTCGCGACAGTCGCACTGCCCGCGTTCTCGCCCCGCCGTTTGCGCCCGCGCGAAATTCTGCTCTTGTCGGTAACGACGTATGCTGGATTGCGTTCGGTAAGGCACATACCGATTTATGCGTTAATCGCGATTCCTATTCTGAGCATGATGGTTCTGGCGTGGTGGCAGGAGATCAGGATTGTCCGAGGATTGAAAGCAAAGCAAACTTCCATGACTCCGCTCAAGACTTTAATCAACGCAGCTTTGCTGGCGGGCTTTCTCGTATTTCTGGTTGTGCGGGTACGCTATGTTACGCATCGCCAAGCCGAGACCGAGGCAAAAGAACTTCCGGAAGCCGCAGTTTCCTTCATCACTACGCACCGGCCCCCGGCGCCCATCTTGAACCATTACAACTGGGGTGGGTATTTCATCTGGAAACTCTATCCCGAGTATCGGGTCTACATTGATGGCCGGGCAGACCTTTATGGAGACACCTTTATGGACGAATTTGCCACCACCTACTACCTGAGAGGCGATTCTTGGCAAAATCCATTTAAAACGTGGGGAATCCGAACTGTGGTTCTCCCACCGGACGCTCCGCTAATAACCGCTTTGCGAGCCTCGCCGGACTGGGAAACAATGTATGCTGACAGTCAAGCTGTGGTTTTGAGAAGGAAACCTCGGTAGGCGCTGCTGCACGCCATCATTGAAAAGCGAACTTAACGAAAAGCGAACTTGACCGTGAAAACGCGAACCACCGCGGAGGAGATCGCTGGAATTCGTGCCGGTTAGCCCACAAAACACGTCCGTTTGAGGGTGAAAATCCCAAATAAACGGCTATTTACCAGCCTTTCCATGAGAAACTATGGTCACTCCGGGGGAGCTAGAGTGCCCAACAAATTATCGCTTTGGCGAGATACCTCAGGGTATGATGGAGTGGGTTTGAGGGTAAATTCCCTTTCTCCTCCTAAACCTTTGATTCGACAAAAGCAAGTCATCGGTGCGCTAGAAGGGCAAGTGCGCATAGAATTGCACAGCAACCGGTCGGGACGTCCGCTTGGCGACCTGGTGCAGGGAGCTCAAAAATGAAGAAACTTTATCGTAGGCTTTGGCTGGAGGATGAGGCGCAGGATATCGCCGAATATGCGGTGATGCTGGCGGTGATCCTTGTCATCGTGGTAGGTACGATCCGTCTCATCGGTGGTAACGCGAACAATGTCTTCTCGTCGGTTGCCAGTTCAATCGGTCAATAGTGCTCGCGGAACGACCGCGTTCCAGGAGTATTATTCGCGAATTCACCTGGCGGAATGGGCAGTTCCACTGTCCGGTTGTGCTTTGGCAGTCCGGCCCCGCCAGCGGCGGCAATGCGAGAGTTCGATTCCTGAGGAGCAGTGATGAATCGCAACCGGCTCTTGTTAATCGGGTTTGTCGCCCTGATCTTGGGCGCATTTGTGAGCTTCATTGTCTACCGTAGTCTTCAGTCCAGAACAACCTCCAAAGGTCCGCCGGGCGAAGAAGTGGTGGTCGCGGCGGAGGATCTGCAAGTGGGAACGAAGATCGAAGACAAGGACATCCGGCTAGTCCGATTCAATAGCGCCGACCTGCCCGCAGGCGTTTTCCACTATAGGACAAAGGTAGTGGGTCGGGGCGTGGTCCTGCCTATCGCCAGGGGGGAATTCGTTCTAACCAGCAAACTGGCGGGTGAAAATGCGGGCTCGGGTTTGCCCTCGCTGATCCCCCCAGGGATGCGGGCGGTCTCGGTTCGAGTGAATGACACGACCTCGGTCTCCGGTTTTGTCCTCCCGGGTACGCGTGTAGACGTGTTGCTGACCGGAAACCCGCAAGGATCCAACGAGCAGCAAACTACGACTGTTTTGGAGAACGTTGCGGTTCTGGCCACCGGCACGAGGCTGGAACGCAACTCCGCCGGAGACGCGCAGAGTGCTCCGGTAGTCACCCTTCTGTTGTCGCCGGACGACGCTGAGAGGCTCACGCTGGCCACCTCGCAAGGCCATATTCAGTTGGCGCTGCGCAATCCACTCGATACCAAACTAGGGGAAATAGCCGCCGTGAAAGCCAACTCTCTCTACAGGTACAGCTCTGAGCAGCCTGCACCGTCTGCGCCACGAAGCAAGCCCAGACACGTCGCAGTCCAAGCTCCTCCATCCATTCCGGGCGCTTACACCGTAGAGGTGTACAAGGGAGACAAGAAGGAAGAGGACAAGTTCTAAGCACAAGTTAGGGTGCGAGGTTAACAAAAACATGTCGATCTACTCCCGCAGGGGGGAGAAACGTGAAATGCGATCTGGCAAACGCGCAGGAATGGTGTTTGGCATTCTGTTGCTGCTGTGCGCGTTGACAGGGGCAGTGCAGGAACCAGCAACGCCTCCACCACAGCAAGCAGCACCTCCAGCGGCTGCGCCGGATCAATCCGCGCCTCAAGTTTCGCCCTCGCAAGCCGCTCCTCAAGGCCCTGCGGCGACTGCGCAGACTCCTTCAGAAAGTGAGTCGCATGGCGCAGCTCCGTTGCGGGTGATGGTCGGCAAGTCGCTGCTCATCAATACCACGGAGCGGCTGAAGAGAGTCTCCGTGACGGATCCAGGGGTGGCGGACGCCATTGTGGTCACGCCCACGCAAATCCTGGTACATGGGCGCTCCGCCGGTGAAGTCTCGCTGCTGATCTGGGATGAGCTGGAACGCTCGCGCAGCTTTGACCTGCGCGTAGATGTGGACGTCAGTTCAACTGCCGAAGAAGAGAGACGAGTTTTCCCCGAAGAACAGATCACCGTCACTCCGTCGCGTTCGGCCATCGTACTTTCCGGTCACGTAACCACCGAGGATATTGCCAAACGCGCCGAGCTGATTGCCGCCGCCTATTCCAAGAATGTTGTGAACGTGCTCACCTTCGGTCCGGTGGGAGCGCAGGAGGTCCTGCTCGAGGTAAAGTTCGCCGAAGTGGATCGCAGCGCGGCATTGCAACTGGGCGTCAATTACTTCACTCCCGGCACCGGCCACACGACCGGAACTTTGACCACGGGGCAATTTGGAGGAGCCACAGTCTCTACCAGTTCTGCCAGCACCACCACCGTCGGGGGTACAACTACCACCTCGACCTCGGCCACAGCTCCTACCATCAACTTAACCAATCCTTTGAACCTTTTCCTGTTCCGCAGCGACATCAACTTTGGGGTGGTGGTCCAAGCGCTACAGCAGAAGAACCTGTTGCAGATTCTTGCCGAACCGAATCTGATCGCGGTGAATGGCAAGGAAGCCAGTTTCCTGGCGGGAGGAGAATTCCCTTTTCCTATCGTCCAGCCGGGACAGGGTTTCACCGCGGTTAGCATCTCATTTAAGGAATTCGGAGTAAGGCTCAGGTTCACTCCCGTAATCATGCCTAACGGAAATATTCATCTGCGAGTCGTGCCGGAAGTCAGTGAACTGGATTTCACCAACGGGCTCACGATTTCCGGCTTTAACATTCCGGCCCTGAGCACACGCCGCGCGGATACTGAGTTTGAGCTGCAGGATGGGCAGAGCTTCGTGATCGCCGGTCTCATGGACAATCGCTTAACTCAAATCGCCAACAAGGTTCCGGGACTCGGCGACATTCCGATTCTCGGCAATCTATTCAAGAGCAAGAATTTGCAAAAGAGCAAGACTGAATTGATGGTGTTGTGCACCGTGCACCGAATCGCACCCAGCAGCCAGCCGCCTGCGCCGCCTGTCGATCCACAGCCGTTCCTGGATAAGGACAAATTTGATGGGAAGAAGCCATCGGGTAGCAGCAAGTAAACTTGGGAGTCACAGAGCCCGACCTTATATGCTCGGGGTCCTGGTAGTGGGAAATCTGTAGGAGAAGTGGCAGCGTCATGCCCGAAATTTCAGTTGTTATTGTCGCAGCGGATAACGAGCAGCGTGCCGTGTTGCAGGTTCTACTAGACAGTACGAGTGTGGCTCGGGCGGTGCACACCCAACCCAGTTTTCCAGTAGCGACAACCGACCCTCTTATGCACCGGATTCAGACCACCAAGGCAGACGTTGTGCTGGTGGATATACCCGCGGACAATGCGATCATGGCTTTGCGGGCAATCGAGCTGATCCATCAGCAGCTGCCAACTTTGGCGGTGTTCGCCATCGGCAGCATAACGCAACCGCAGGTAATTATTGGTGCTATGCGGTCGGGAGCTCGCGAGTTCATCGAGCGTCCTACCACCTCCACCGATCTCTTGGAAGCATTTGTCCGCCTCACAGCGACGCAGCGAAAAGTGAATCGGGAAGGAAGCAGCGGCAAAGTTTTTAGCGTAGTCAACGCTAAAGGGGGCAATGGCGCCACTACGGTGGCAGTGAACCTCGCGTTAGCGTTGCAGACTATGCATGGCAACACGGCGCTGGTGGACCTCGCCCCGCTTGGACACACCGCGCTGCACATGAACCTGAAGCCGCTGTTCAATGTGACCGACGCGATCCGCAACCTGCATCGTCTTGACAGCTCCTTGCTGGAAAGCTTTATGACCCGGCACAGTGGCGGCTTGCAGCTACTTGCCGGCGCCAATGTTCCGGTTGCGGTCGAGCCCTCGACGGCTGAGTTTGCCAGGCTATTCGATATGTTGATGGGTCAGTTCCGTTACGTGGTGGTGGACGCTTCTACGCGTCTCGACCCGACGACGCGGCTAATCTGTACTTTGTCCCAGACGGTGTTGATGGTGGTCAACGCCGATGTCACTTCCTTGTGGAGCGCGGCTCGAGTGCAGCAGTATCTCGGAGAGACAGGCAGCCGTGAAAAGGTAAATCTCGTGCTGAATCGTTTCCGCAAAATGCCAGGCTTCAGCGAGGCTGACGCCGAAGGTGCCGCCGGGGTAAAGTTACTGTGGAAGATTCCTAATCAATATTTCGCAGTGTCCACGGCGATTGATCGCGGAGTGCCGGTAGTGGCACAAAACCACACCGAAATCGCCCGCGCCTTCGCAGGTCTGGCGGCTCGTTTGACAGAGAACGATTTGGACGTAAAACGTAAGGCTTGGTCTTTGTTCAAGACAGTTTAGGATTCAGGCTCCAGGCTTCGGGCATTATAACTATCAGGCAGACTTCATGGCGAATTTGCAAACCTTTGAACGGATGGAGTACCAGCAGGTAAAAGCGGATCTCCACCGCAAAATTCTTGATCGTCTTGACTTAGAGAAACTGGGTAGGACTCCGAGCGACGCTGCCCGGGACGAAGTCCTCCTGCTGATCCGCAATACGGTGAACAGCGAAGCCGTGCCCCTCAGCTTCGCGGAGCGGGAACGGCTTTCGCGGGAGATTCTGGACGAAATCTTCGGCCTGGGTCCGCTGGAACCTCTGCTTAAGGACCCCACCGTCTCCGACATCCTGGTGAACCGTTACGATCGGGTCTACGTGGAGCGCGCAGGCAAGCTTGAGCCCACCGGCTTGAGCTTCAAGGACGATGCCCACTTGATGCAGATCATCGACCGGATTGTCTCCCGCGTCGGACGCCGTGTGGATGAGTCTTCGCCGATGGTGGATGCGCGCCTTCCCGATGGTTCGCGCGTGAACGCCATCATCCCTCCGCTTGCGATTGACGGGCCGTGTCTTTCCATCCGACGTTTCGGCCGCGATCCTGTTACCGCCCGCAACATGATCGAAAACAAGACGCTGACCGAACCCATGCTGGAGTTGCTCTCTGCCATGGTCAAAGGCCGGCTCAACCTTTTGATCTCGGGTGGAACCGGCGCTGGCAAGACCACCCTGTTGAACGTGCTCTCCGGTTACATTCCGAATTCGGAGCGCGTGGTCACCATCGAGGACGCAGCCGAACTGCAAATGAAGCAGGAGCACGTGGTGCGTCTGGAAACCCGCCCGCCTAACATTGAAGGCAAGGGCGCGGTGCGGCAGAGACAATTGGTGATTAACAGCCTGCGTATGCGCCCCGACCGCATCGTGGTGGGCGAGGTGCGCGGTGAAGAAGCGTTCGACATGCTGCAGGCCATGAATACTGGCCACGAGGGTTCGCTGACCACGGTGCACGCCAACGCCCATCGTGACGCCCTGGCTCGATTGGAAAGCATGGTCTCGATGGCCAACCTCAATCTTCCGGAGCGGGCCATGCGGCAGCAAATCGCATCCGCCATTCATGCGGTGGTGCAGATTGCGCGTCTTTCCGACGGAACTCGCAAAGTCATATCGGTTTCCGAGGTCACCGGGATGGAAGGCGAAATCATAGCCCTGCAAGACATTTTTGTTTTCGATCGCACCGGGATCGACGAAAGTGGCAAGGTAAAAGGCCTCTTCCGCGCCACCGGGATCCGGCCCAGATTCGCCGAACGCCTGGCCACTGGTGGCTGCCGCTTGCGCTCGGCATTATTCGAGTCTCGGATGGAAGTCTAAAGGCCCGCGAGCAAGAAAATCATGCTAGCACTTATCGCCATATTGGTTTTCGTGGTTGTAGCCATGGGGGTCTTTTCGGTGGCCTCCTTACTGGACGAGCGCAGCGCCCGAGCCCGGCTTTTGCACGAACGTCTGGCAGTCGTAAAAGAAGCTGCCGCACACCAGCCCAGCGACGAGCTAGCCTTGGTGCGCGACGAAATGTTGAGCAAGATCCCGGCACTGGACCACCTGCTGCGCCGCTCTTCCCGAATCGCGAACCTGCAGCCATTTCTGGAACAGGCGAACCTGAAAATACGGGCGGGCAACATCCTCATGCTATGCGTGGTCAGCGCCGTGGTATTAGGTGCGGTTGGATTCCTCTTGGCTGGATCTTTGCCGCCGAAACAGGCTTTACTGTTTGCCGCCGCTGGTCTGGTTCTGGGTGGATTCTTTCCCTACTCTTACGCCTCGTATCGCCGCACCCAACGTTTCCGGAAATTCGAGGAGCTGTTTCCGGAGGCCATCGACACCCTCGCCCGTGCGGTACGTGCTGGCCACGCTTTCACCACGGCCTTGGAGTTAATTGCCAACGAACTCTCGGAGCCGGTGGCGTCCGAGTTCCGCAAGCTCTTCGAAGAGCAGAAGTTCGGCCTGCCCGTCCGGGATGCTTTAATGAATCTTGCGGAACGCATGCCTTTGGTGGACGTAAAATTCTTCGTTACCGCAGTAATGCTGCAGCGCGAAACCGGTGGCAATCTGGCCGAAATCCTCGATAACCTTTCTTATGTGATCCGCGAGCGGTTCAAGATCATGCGGCAGGTGCGGGTATATACGGCTCAGGGACGTCTTACCATGCTGCTGCTCATGGGCTTGCCTCCGCTCATCGTGGTTACGATGTTGTCGACGAGCCCGGCATTTATCCGGCCACTGTTCGCGGACCCCATCGGGCACATCCTGATTGTCGCCGGTGTTGTGTTGCAGACCATTGGCTATTTTGTAATAAGAAGGATCATTCAGATTCAGGTTTGAATTAACGCATGGCAATCGCACTCACAATCGTGGTTTTTCTGACCATCGCCATGGTCGTGTTTTCTTTTGGGGCGGCAGCCTATGCACCCTCTTCCGTGCTGGGTTCGCGTCTGCGCGCCCTGGGCTGGCAACGGGCCAAAGCTCCGGAAAAACCCGCCCTCAAAGAACGCCTGGAACAAGCACTCGATCCCTTTAGCAAAGCCATACCTCTGTCGCCGAGCGAGGTCTCTCGAACTCGCCGTTGGCTCATCCAGGCGGGCTATCGGGAATCCCGTCACCTGACCGTGTATGTGGGCAGCCGTCTGGCGACCGCGATTTTTGCCTTCGCCCTGGTGATCGCGGCCAGCGGCTTTAACTCTCCGATCCTGATGGTCAGCGTGGGTGCCTTTGGGTTCTTTCTACCCCGCTTTCTGCTGAAGCGGCTGATCAAGGCGCGCCAGCAGCGTATCAAACTGGGTTTGCCGGATGCCTTGGATCTCACTGTGATTTGCGTCGAAGCCGGATTGGCCCTCGACCAGGCTCTGCTGCGGGTCGGACAGGATCTGCATCACGCCCACGCCGAACTGAGTGACGAGTTCCACATGGTAAACTTGGAGATGCGCGCTGGCAAGCCCCGAGCGGAGGCGCTGCGCAACCTGGTGGAGCGTACCGGCGTCGACGATCTCCGTTCGCTGGTGGGCACCCTGATACAAACTGATCGCTTCGGGACAAGTGTTGCCCAGGCGTTGCGGGTACACTCGGATTCGTTGCGCACGGAGCGCCGACAACGGGCGGAAGAACAAGCTGCCAAGACCACCATTAAAATGGTAATTCCCCTGGTTTTATTTGTCCTCCCCTCGATTATCTTTGTCACGCTGGGCCCAGCGATTATCGATTTGATTCGGACGCTGGCGCCGGTGTCGGGACATTGATAGAGCCGGCATTTTAAAGATCTACATTTTTAAAGATCAGCATTCTAAAGATCTGCATTAAAGATCATGAACCGAGTCCAGCAGTTGTGAAGCAGGAGTTCTGATGTCACCGGCGTCCACGGGATACGCCTTCAATCGCACGCGCAACGCCTACCTGGCCACGCATTTGTTCGTGGCTGGAAGCCATTGGTCCCGCCTGTGCGGCCTCATGGGCAAGGACGCCGCGAACTTCCCGGTCGGAGATGGCCTCTGGATTGTCCCCTCCCGCGGCGTGCATACGCTCGCCATGAAGTTCCCGATCGACGTCCTTTACCTGGACCCGAACAAATTCGTAGTCCATGTGGAGGAGAATCTGAAGCCGTGGCGAGTCGCGCGCGTGAGCATGCGCGCAGCTTCGGTGCTGGAGTTGCCGGGCAACACGCTGAAGTCCAGCGGAACGGCTGTGGGCGATGAAATCGAAATTGCAATGGGCCAGGCGCGGGGGGCAACCACGGCGTGAGCGACGAACTCAAACTTCTGGTCGAGTGGTCGTCGCCGTGGCAGGAATTCCTGACGGCCATTCGGCCTGCTCTAGCGCGCTCTCAGGAACCTTTGGATGGAGAAGCACCGACCGGGCTGGTTCCGTACCGTGGGATGTTCGCCTCCTGGATTGTCGAAGGCGCATTGTTTGCATTGGCGATCATGCTGTCTCAAACCATCGGCAAGCTCGCTCCCTATGAACCACCAGCCATGCCGAAGTACGACGTCATCTATTTCTCTGGAGAGGAACTCCCGCGGACCGAAGACTCGGGCGGAGCGCAAGCCGGCCGAGCCGGCCGCGTCGGTGGACATGAGGCTCATCACCGTTCCCAGACAATCCGCGTAGCCCGGGGCGATTCGTTGCGCGAAAGGGTGGTGGACGCTCCCAAGCTAAAGCTGCCGCAGTCAGATTCGGCAGTTACCAACCTGCTGGCGTTTAAGCCAATTCCGGGACCTGCCCCAGCCGAGGGTCTGAAATCCTTGCTGCGCATGCCGGCGATTGCTGAAGCCGCCGTTGCCCCCACGCCAGACGTTCGAAATGACAAGTCTCAGCGAGCCCCTACGTTGAATGCCAACATCATCCCCCCAACGCCTGAGGCGCAACGCGACAAGATGCGTTCTGCACTGCCGTTGAACGCGGCCATCGTCCCTCCAAGTCCCAGCGCCCCGCGGCGCGATATTTTTGTCCCCGTAGCCGGTTCGCAAGCGGTGAGTGTCATTCCGCCGCCAGTGTCCGCTCCCGAGCGAGCCACCAATCTGAATCCTCGGCTCACGCTTCCTGCACCATCGGTGATCGCGCCCCCGCCATCGCAGATTGCGCGCGAGATCGATCCCCGAGGCCCGGGATTTGGTACCGGCACGTTGCAAAACCACGTCGTACCGCCTCCGGCCTCGATGCCAGACTCTTCGGGGGCACACCATGCATTCAACGGTCTGGGAAGCGCGACCGTCGTACCGCCTCCCGTTCAGTTCAATGGTGCTGCAACCGGACCTCGCGCGGTGCCCGGCTTAGGAAACGCCAATGTCGTGCCTCCGCCGGCCCAGCTGAATGGTGCCGCAACCGGGACTCGCGCGGTCGCCGGCTTGGGCAATGCCAGTGTCGTACCTCCGCCGGTTCAGGTCGGTGGAGGCTCCCTGCAGCATCCGACGATGACCGGCCTCGGAGGTGGAATAGGCGCAGTGCCACCCCCTCCGTCAGTTTCCGGCGGAGGCTCCCTCTCAGGAATGGGTCGCGGAAATCGCGGTGCGGGCCTGGGTGGTCCGATGGATGCTGGTTCCATCGCGGCCCCGCCAAGCAATAACGGCGGCAGCGGCAGAGGGACTGGCATCGTAGTTTCCAGCCAACCCGGATCGAAGATCGGCGTGCCCGGCAATGCGGGCGCGGGCTCTCTGGCCATGTCTCCGTCTGGAGGAGACAAGCCCGGATTAGGCGGATCAGGTGCCGGAGCAAGTATTGGCCGTGGCGCTGGACCCGGCAGCGGCTTATCCGGAGAAGGCTCCGGGGCAGCGAAGGGGGATGCGGCGAAAGACGGCGCAGGCCACGGATCGGAAACTCTGGCTCGCGGCGGAATCTCTCCGTATCCCGGCCCCGGCGGCGCAGGAAGCGGAACAACAGGTAAGCCACCGATGCCCGGGGTTTCCGTTAGCGGCGGAAGCAACATTGTCACTCTCCCAAGTTTGAGCGCCGACGGAGCTGGTCCGAATGTCGTTGGACGTTCGTCCGCTGGCAAAGATCGTGCCGGACCTGGCATCACCGTCGTCGGAAGCGCGCGTTCGGGAGGCGCGTTCAATTTCTACGGCAAACTCATCGGCGACAAAAACTACACCATCTACATCGACACCGCGTTGGGCACTGCGGTCATGCAGTACGCGGATCCCTCGTCCGCAACGCATCCCTATGCCGAGGATTTGGTCGCTCCGCAACCCATGCGCTCCGACTTACCCGCCAACTTGAAACCCTCCCGGCTGGTGATTGCCTGCATCCTCGACCGTTCCGGAGCGCTGCGAAATCTGCAGGTCCTCGAGCCCGGTGGCAGAGAGATGACCACCAAAGTCTTGGCGGCGTTGAATAGCTGGAAATTCCGCCCCGTGTTTCGCGGCGAGCAACCGGTAGAAGTAAACGCCATCCTCGGCTTCGACATCGACACCCGCTAAGCCTACACCCACGTAGCCCCCGGACGCCTCGTCCGGGCGGTTCTAGCGAAATCTCAGTGCCACGTTTCGTTCTCGCCTTAGAGCGAGACACCCTACGGTTCATCGCTCCCGCTGAAAAAGTATCGCCGTCGCGTCCTGATGGATCAGCTTCCATTGCGGCGTCTGCTCAAGGATGGTGCCTAAAGACGAATTTTTCTCCACCAGTATCCAGTCCACCTGCTTTTCGTCCAGCACTCTGCTCCACTCCGCCTGCACGAATACAACCTTCAAGTAATCCTTGAAGAATTGATCGCCATACAAATCGTGGCGATCGTCGACAAGGACCTTAGTTTGAGGATAGAGCCGGTAAATCAAATACCCTCCCCACAGATCCGGGCAAAAGATCGGCTCCCGGATGTCGCGCTTGGCGATCAATTCAGCGGCTTCCCCCGGAAAGCGTTTGTCATCGAAATATGCATGGATCAACTGAGTCGATCCAAGCCTGCCGCCGTGCGTGCATGCCCATACACCGAGGGCAAGTACGAGCACCGGCCAAAGGTGGCCTTGAAAATGAAGCTCCAGCTTCTCCATCCGCGCGCCAAAATTTTGCAGCTTTGAAAACAGGGCGCGCAGCCGCGAAGCCATCTCCGCATTCTCGACCGCCTTCGCAACTGTCTCCGAGAGTAACGGAGCGATCATCAGCACCAGCAGCAGGGAGGACACCGGTAAATTGCGCGCAGCGTAGAGACCGCTATTAGCCGCCAGGAGGATTACCAGCAATCGCGGCAGTTGATGCTTTCGTCGCGCACTCGCCAGCGCTGCAATCGTCACCAGCAAGATCACCGCGAAACACTGCTGCGCAGGCCCGTGGAAGTCCGGCGAGCGGAACTCGCTGACGTGGTTCATCAGAAACCGGTCCGAGAGATACCGGTAAATGTGAAGGTGCAACTTGAAGCCGTACGGATTGACGAAACTGGCGAGAAACGAGAGCATGCTGACCAGCCCCAGCGGCTTCAGCCATCTCCGAATTTCTTCCCGTTGTTCACGACAAGTAAAGTATTGGATCCCGCCGCCAACGATGTACGCCCCCAGCAAGGCGAAACCGAACAGGAACCCGCCGTGGAGATTGACCCAGAGCAACATGAGAGCGGGTAAGAAAAAAAGCCGGCGATGTTTTTTCGGTTCACGCGCATATGCCGCCGAGTCCAGCAGTGCAAGCCAGATCACCGTGAACAGCCAACTCAAAACATGCGGCCTTGCCAGGAAATGGACAGCCGATGCCCCCAACGAAAGTACGAGCAAGAAGAGCGTAACCGGGAGGCTGCCACCGCGACGCATGGCCAGCCGAAACACCAATACGAACGTGGTCGCCATAATCGCTGCCGTGGCGAACGCCACACCATTCAGTCCAAGACCATGATGAATGGCCGCAATTACCACGTCGTACAGCCACTCCCACGCATACCAGGTCTGCCCGCCCATGGTCGCCGAGAAGGGGTCGACGCGGGTGATCGAGTGCGTCTGAAGCATCAATTCCCCGTTTCGGATGTGCCATCCCGTCCCCCCATCCCGCAGCAAGAGCCGTCCCATTGCGCCGCAGCTGAAGCCCAATAACAGAGCGACAAAGAGCAAATCGGAAACCGAAGGCATGAGAAACAAAAGACCGCGCGAGACACGGGCGGCGCGCACCTTGGATTGAGGCTCTATTTGCGGAGGTTTCAAATGCAAATCGTGTACTCGCGCCCGACCCGGTCATGTTACCCGATTAACGCAAGCGACGTGCGGAAACACGTAGCCCCCGACGCCTCGTCCGGGGAGCCAAGCGAAACTCAGTCAAGAAATTGCTTTTCGTCAGGGACGATACAGAAGATAGCCCAACCCAACTCGCATGTGACGCAGCAGGCTATCCGGAAGGCTCGCTGCAATGGTGAGTCCTAGAACCGCGTGTACCAACCCTAAGGGAAAGATATTGCGATAACGGCGAAACATTTCGCAAAACAGCAACCCGCCGATGAAACTCAGCAAGGTCAGCACCGGGCTCGGAAGGTGTGCCACTGAGAATAGAAGCGCCGCGCCCCATGCCCCGCGCCGCCCACCCAGCAGCGATTCCAGTCGCACATAAAAGAACGACTGCAAGATGAATTCCTGTTGCAGCGCCCAGATGCCATATTGCCAGCTCCTCCGCCAAGGCACCGGCTGAGCAGGCCCAACGCGATGCAGCACCGCACCCACCGCCACAATCGTCGCGACCATAACTATTCCGGAAACGAGCATCGCAACTACCCCGCGGCCCGGCTGCGCAAGTCCCAATTCACGAATGGAATAACGACCGGGTGCTGTGAACCACAGAATAGAGAGTGCGGCCATCAGGCTGCTGATGGTGTTGACGCGGCCTTGCGGCGTCCAGACCGCAACCATGATCAAGGCGAAGACCAGTCCGACTTCGACCGCGCCAACCAGAGCAACAGCCGGTCTTCGCGAAGAAGCGTCCGTATGGACGGAGACAAGCCGAGGATCAGTCGCAATCTCAGGAATTAAACTTTTCGACTCGGCAGCCATCACGGGAATCTACTAAAGTGAGATGCAGGTTGTTCTCAGACCGCCCATTGTAAGCGTTATAAAGTTCGAGGAAAAGATCACGTGAACGTTAAGCCAGTACCCCAGGTTGTAATCATTGGCGCAGGATTTGGCGGCCTGAATGCGGCGCTTAAACTCGCCCACGATCCGGTTCGCATCACGTTGATTGACCGCAGGAATCACCATACCTTCCAGCCGCTGCTCTATCAGGTGGCAACCGCCGGATTGTCCCCTGGAGAAATTGCTACCCCCATTCGCTGGATTCTGCGAGGCCATCGCAACGTCGAGGTTCTACTCGGAGAGGTACAAGACTTCGATGTCGATCGGCGCGTCGTGAAGCTCGCGGATCGCGAACTGCCTTACGACTATCTGATTGTTGCCAGCGGCGCGAGCCACGCCTATTTCGGGCACGAGGAGTGGCAGCCGCTGGCGCCCGGCCTGAAGACAATCGAGGACGCCCTGGAAATCCGCCGCCGCGTATTGCTCGCCTTCGAACTAGCCGAGCGCGAGGCGGCCAGTGGAAGAGGGCAAGTGCCGTTGAATTTCGTCATCGTCGGCGGTGGGCCCACAGGAGTGGAACTCGCCGGAACTCTGTCGGAAATCGCTCGCCACGCCTTCACGAACGAATTCAACTCCATCGATCCAAAACTCACGCGGATCATCCTCCTCGAAGGCGGCTCCCGAATTCTGCCTGCCTATCCTGAAGATCTTTCCCGAAGCGCGGAAGAACAGCTGCGCCGACTCGGAGTCGAGGTACACACCTCCGCGATGGTTACCGGCGTCGAACCCGCCGCCGTGCGCATGGGATCGACAACTCTGCCCGCTGCGGTAATTTTGTGGGCAGCGGGAGTAGGCGCCTCGCCCCTGGGTAAGAAACTCGGCGCACCTGTCGACCGCGCCGGGCGCGTACTCGTGAATCCTGATCTCAGCATTCCCGGCCATCCCGAGATTTTCGTCATCGGTGATCTGGCAGCGCTGAAGGATGAAAGTGGCCAGCTTGTCCCGGGCGTGGCACCGGCTGCGATCCAACAAGGAAAGTCGACGGCGCGGAACATTGCGCGCGACCTGCAAGGAAAGCCGCGGCAGAATTTCCATTACCTCAACAAAGGGAATCTGGCGACGATTGGCCGAGCCGCAGCCATCGCGCAATTTGGCAAAATTCACATCTCCGGCTTCCTTGCCTGGCTCTCCTGGCTATTCGTCCACATCTTCTTCCTGATCGGATTTCGCAACCGGATCATGGTACTGATCCAGTGGGCATGGTCGTACTTCACCTACGAACGCGGTGCCCGATTGATCACCGGAGATCAAACCCTGCCCAGCTGGCAGGAATTGTTGCAACAGGAAAACAGCGCTAAGAAAGAGACCATCCAACGATGATCGCTGGAATCGCCGTAAAAGCGCTCGCCCAGCTTCTCATATGCTGTCCGTATCCGGACAGCTCTCCCCACAATCGAACAGTTACAATCCGCACCTTCGCGCGTCCAAAGCAAGTCAGTCCTGTTTTCATTTGCATAGAAGCTGCGACCTGGAACGAAATATGCACGCTCTCGTTGGAAGTTTAGGATTTTGAGGTATCCCGCGAAACGGAGAAATTCGATGCGAACCCTGGCGCAGGATCTCAAATACGGCGTACGCACGTTGCTCAAGACTCCGGGATTCGCTGCGGTCGCCGTTCTAGTCCTGGCCTTGGGCATTGGAGCCAACACCGCTATTTTTGGCGTGGTCAATGCTGTCCTGCTTCGTCCGTTGCCCTATGAAGATCCCGGGCGCCTGGTCCAGGTCTGGCATGTTCCACCGCCAAAAAGCTTTCCGGGAATGACTGAGTTTTCCGTCTCCGCGGCAAACTACTCGGACTGGCGCGACCAGAATTATGTGTTCGACCAACTCGCGATCTATACATTCGCCAGTCTGAACCTGAGCGGCAAGGGTAAGCCTGAATCCGTTACTAGCGGGGTCGTGTCCCCCAACTTTTTTTCGGTGCTGCGAGTTCGCCCATTCATTGGTCGAACCATCGCTCCAGGAGAAGATCAGCTGGGACATGGAAATGTCGTGGTTTTGGGCCATGCCTTCTGGCGGGAACACTTTGGGTCAGACCCGGGCATCGTCGGCCAAAACGTTACTCTCAATCAGCAAAATTACATCGTGCTCGGAGTCATGCCTTCCAGGTTTCAAATGCCTCCTTCCGTACAAATCTGGACTCCGCTGGCTTGGACGGACACAGAGAAGGCAGTACGCGGCGAACATCACTTCTCCGTGATTGGGCGCCTTAAGCCCGGCATAGACCTGGAACGAGCCCAAGCCGAGATGAATATGATCTCGAGCCGCTTGGAACAGCAATATCCCGCCGACGATAAAGGCTGGGGAGCGGTAGTCGTACCTCTGCGTGAACAACTGGTGGGGAGCGTTCGTCCCGCTCTGCTGGTGCTGTTGGGGGCGGTCGCATTCGTCCTGCTCATTGCCTGCGCCAACGTTGCCAACCTTATGCTGGCAAGAACGCTGGGCCGCCGCAAGGAAATTGCTATTCGATCAGCGCTCGGAGCGAGCCGCGCTCGGATCGTGCAGCAGGTGCTGTCGGAAACCACTTTGCTCGCGCTCGCCGGCGGCCTCCTCGGACTTCTCATCGCACATTTTGGGGCTCGCTTCATCTCCACATTTCTGGCGGATCAACTGTCGCTGTCACCAGAAGTCAGCCTGGACGGCTGGGTACTTGGCTTCACATTTATCATTTCCGTTCTCACTGGAGTTCTCGCTGGTCTCGCGCCAGCTTTGCGCCTGACCAAGACCGATTTGAATGAAGCGTTGAAGCAAGGCCTGAACCGGACGGATGCAGATTCAGGCGGAAAGCGCACCCACGGCGTCCTGGTCGTTTCCGAAGTCGCGCTCTCACTCATGTTGCTGATCGGCGCCGGGCTGATGATCCGCAGTCTTTGGATTCTGCGTAGTGTCGACCCAGGCCTCGACCCTAACAACGTTCTTACCATGACGATCGGCATCCCGGTGCCCTCGACTCGCTTCCCTACCCCGTTGCGGCAAAGCAACTTTTTCAACGATGTGCTGCAGCGCGTTCGAGCTTTCCCGGGAGTTGAGTCTGCCGGAGTCATCGACGCGCTGCCTCTGACCGGCGGCGGCTCCACTCAGCCCATCGCCATTGAAGGCCGCGCCACGCAGCAAATGGCAGACCAGCCTGAGGTCGCGGTTCGCATCGTCAGTCCGGGATACATCCGCGCTCTCCACATCCCACTGCTTCGAGGACGAGACTTTAGCGACGCCGACATTGCTGGCAGACCCGCAGCCATCTTGATCAGCGAATCCATGGCCAAGCGCTTCTGGCCCAATGAAAATCCCCTCGGCAAACACCTGACTATGACATTTTTGCCCGACGCATCCAGGGAGATCGTCGGCATCGTGGGCGATGTCAAGGACTCCGGGCTAGACGTGAACGATCCAGTGGCCACACTGTACATGCCGCTGGGCCAACTCTCCGCACCTCAGCTGGGCGGATGGACTTCGTTCCCCATGTCGCTGGTCGTGCGCACCCGCTCAAATCCATCGAGCTTGACCTCGGCAGTAACGGACGCCGTACACCAAGTCGATTCCGAACTGCCTCTGCTCCAGATCCTCACCATGCAAGATGTGGTCGGCGCATCCTTGTCGCAGCAACGCTTCAACATGTTGCTGCTGGCAGTCTTCGCCGGACTCGCTCTGCTGGTTGCGGCAATCGGGATTTACAGCGTGCTCTCCTATAGCGTGAAACGGCGGATCCGCGAGATCGGTATACGTATAGCGCTGGGAGCCCAAGTTCGCGATGTGCTGCGGTTGATCGTAATCGAAGGCATGCGCCCAACCTTGATAGGTGTCGCCATCGGACTGGCGGGTGCATTGGCCCTGGGCCGCGTCCTGGCCAATCTCATCTACGGCGTAAAGCCCACCGACCCCATCACCTGCGGAGCCGTCTCGCTGTTGCTGGCCGGAGTGGGCGTGTTCGCCAGCATCATCCCTGCTTACCGCGCCACCACAGTCGAACCCATGAAAACTCTGAGGGACGAGTAAAACAAAGCTAGGCAGAAAGGTCCACAGTCTTTCACCCCACATCCACCGCGCGCTCACCCGCTATAATCTACTTGCCTTGAAACTTCTCCGGCTCAATTTAGTCTTCCTTTTGCTCTCCGCCGCCGCTTTTGCCCAGGAAGCAGCCACAGCGGGTCAGACCATCCTTGTGGTTCCGTTTGAAAATCAATCCCAGGCTCCTGGCATTGAGTGGATCAGCGACTCCTTTCCCGAGCTCCTGCAAGAGCGGCTGAATTCGGCCACGCTGTTCATCCTGCCACGCGATGACCGCATCCGCGCCTACGACCGCGTGGGCATTCCGGTCGAACTTCATCCTTCGCGCGCCACGCTCTACCGCATTGCCGAACAGTTAGACGTGGACTACGTCGTGCTTGGCCTCTACCGCTTCGACGGCAGAACTTTCACGACTGCGGCGCAACTGCTGGACATGCGCCGCCAGCGCCTTCTGCCCGAAATGAATGAGTCCGGTCCGTTGATCCAACTCATCAATATTCAAACCGCGCTGGCGTGGGATATTCTGCACGCTCTTCGTCCGGAGATTGCGATCACCCGCCAGGCGTATGTTGCCGCAGCGCCGCCGATTCGTTTGGGCGCGTTCGAGAACTATATTCGCGGCGTCACCGCACCGACGGCACAAGAACAGATCCAGCATTTTCGCGAAGCCGTCCGTCTGAATCCGGCTTATGCCCAAGCGCTCCTGCAGCTGGGAAAAGCCTACTATCGTGGAAAACAGTACGAGCCGGCGATCTCATCTCTGGCGCGTGTCCCCGAAGATGATCCGCTCGCAAAGGAGGCAAATTTCTATCTTGGGCTCGCCGCCTACTTTCAGGGAGATTTTCAGCGGGCCGAGTCTGCATTCCGCTTGGTTGCCGCGCAATTACCTCTGGCGGAAATCTACAATAACCTGGGAGTGGTTAGCTCCCGCGGCGACAGAAAGAGCGCCGCCCAATATTTTCAGAAAGCGATCGATGCCGATCCCAGCGATCCCGACTACCACTTCAATCTGGCCATAGAACTCTACCGCATGGGTGATGCGGCAGGCGCATCCCGCCAACTGCACGAGACTCTCTCCCTGAAGTCTGGCGACGCTGCAGCAAAGTCTCTGCTCGATACGATCACGCCTGACGCCTCTTTAGCCCAGCGAGCCGTCGTGCCGACGATCCAAAAGACTCCACTCGAGCGCATCCGTACTAATTATGACGAGAGTTCATTCCGCCAACTCGCGCTCAAGATCGACGCTGTCGCCGAACAGCGTCTGGCCAAGGCCGATCCCCGCACCCATGCTCAGTTCCACGCCGATCGTGGACGTCAATTTCTGATCCAGGGCTTTCTTTTCGAAGCCGAAGCAGAATTCCGCGAAGCAGTTGCCCTCAACTCCTCAAGTCCCGAAGCGCACGCCGGCCTGGCAAGCGTGCTGGAATCTGAAAACAATTCCACCGCCGCGCGAGCCGAGGCCGAGGAGGCCTTACGCCTCCGCCAGTTTCCAGAACCGCTTTTAGTGTTAGCCAAGCTTGATTTGCGAGACAATAGAATCGAGGCGGCCGCGGAGAACATAGACAAAGCTTTGCATTTAGAACCCTCCAATGCGGCCGCGCTGGCGCTCAAACGCGCCGTCGCAGCCAAGCTTGCTCAGGAAGCGCAGCCACTGCCCAATCGATGAAACCCTATTTCGTTTCCCGCATTTTCTTTGGCCTGGTAGCCGGATTGCTGTTCTTCCTCCTTTGCGCTTCTTCTTCCGCCGAAGTATTGAAGATTGTGGTGGACGACTCGATTCATCCCATCACCGATGAATACATCGGCCGCGCTATCGCCGAAGCGGAACACAATAAGGATCAGGCATTGTTGATCGAGATCAACACCCCCGGCGGCCTGCTTGAATCCACTCGCGACATCATCGAAAAGATTTTGGCCTCGCCCGTGCCCGTAATCATCTACGTCACGCCCAGCGGGAGCCGGGCCGCTTCCGCCGGATTTTTTATCCTCGAAAGCGCCGATGTAGCCGCCATGGCGCCCGGAACCAATACCGGCGCCGCTCATCCCGTTTCGCTCGGGGGCGGCAAGATGGACGATACGATGAAGGAAAAAATTGAGAACGACTCCGCCGCCTTGATGCGATCGGTGGTTGCTAAGCGCGGCCGCAATGTTGAAATCGCAGAAACCGCCGTGCGTCAATCCAAATCTTTCACCGACCAGGAAGCTCTTTCGCAAAAACTGATCGACTACGTTGCCCCCAGCGAAGATGATCTCTTCAAGCAATTGCAAGGAAAACAAGTGAAGCGCTTCACCGGCCAGACCATCACACTCAATTTGGTCGGCGACACAATTCGCCCCTTCGGCATGACCTTAAAGCAGCACATTCTCGCCTATCTAATGGATCCGAACGTAGCTTTCATCCTGCTCGCCGTCGGCGCCCTAGCTCTTTATGCCGAGTTTAACCATCCCGGCGCGGTCGTGCCGGGAACCGTCGGCGTCGTCTTCATTCTGATTGCGATCTTCGCGCTGAACTTGCTGCCCACTCGCTTCGCCGCGGTGGTTCTGATTTTTGCATCATTTATCCTGTTCGCGCTCGAGGCCAAATTCGCCGCGCACGGAGTGCTAGCCATCGGCGGAATCGTCACCCTCACCTTAGGGGGATTACTGCTGGTGGACGCCCCCATTCCCGAAATGCGAGTCCATCTGCTGACCGCTCTAGCAGTCAGCATTCCCCTGGGAATCATCACTGTTTTTTTAATGAGCATCGCCTTGAAAGCCCGAGCCAACAAAGTTGTAACCGGCGTCCAAGGCCTGATCGGAGAAATTGGACTGACCCAAAGCGCCCTCTCGCCGCAAGGAAAAGTCTTCGTCCACGGCGAACTTTGGGACGCCGTCTCGTCCGCCAACCTCCCCGCGGGACAGCCGGTTGTAGTGCGTCAAGTCAGAGGATTGCAACTATCCGTCGACCCGGCCTCATCCGCCCGGCAAACGACAGAAGCGTAGTACGAAGAAGGACAGACACAGACACCCATGCCACCCTTTGCATGTTGACTCTCGTTTCAAGCGGACACATAATGAGCACCGTCGGAGGAGGACCACATGAAACCCGCTCCGCTTACCGGCAAGGCACCCATCAACCTCTCGGACTCCGTTCATCAACGGCTCAACATGTATGCCCTCGCGGCTGGCGCTGCCGGAGTGGGTATGCTGGCATTATCCCAACCAGCCGAGAGCAAAATTGTCTACACGCCAGCCCATCGCATCATCGGCCCACACCACAGCTACAACATCGATCTCAATCACGACAAGATTACCGATTTCACTATCGCGAACTCCGTCAGTGCTTGCACCGACTTCTGTTTTTTCGAGCTTCGTCAGCGGCCCGCCGTCGGCAACAGGGCGGTAGGCTACACGATTGGGAGCGGACAATTTCTGCTTGACTCAGCTCTGAATCCCGGCGCAACCATAGGGCCCCGCAGCCCTTTTAAAAAAGGAATTGCGGCAATGGTTGTAGCGCGCAGTAACGTCTACACCAGTAATAAGACGATTGTCTATGGTCCCTGGGTCAACGTCAGAGACCGCTATCTCGGACTTAAGTTCCAGATCAAAGGCAAAACCCACTACGGATGGGCGCGGATGAATGTCATGGTCAGCAAAACCACGATCAGCGCTACACTGACCGGCTACGCCTACGAGACGATTCCAAACAAGCCCATCATTGCCGGTAAGCAGCACGGCACAGATGCAGACGAAAGCCCCGCCCAACCAAATGTTCGGGCTCTCGGAAAATCAGCATCCGCAACTGGCACGCTGGGCGTGCTGGCCACGGGAGCGTGCGGACCGTCGTTGTGGCGACGGAAGGAGTCCCTGGGGGCTGCCTCGGATAACGATTAGATCCTCTCGAGACCTCCAATCCAGGCACCTCGCCAGACAACCCTGCGGGCTTTTGAAATCACAGCCCAACCCGCCCAATTGCGATACAATCCGCCTCAGGAACGTTCCTGACAATCAGGCGTGGAGGCGCAGATGGAGCTGGGCTTTGGTTTCACAACCATCGTAATTATCATTGCCGGTCTATACCTGCTAAGTTCGATCAAGATTCTGGCGGAGTACGAGCGCGGCGTGATCTTTCGCCTGGGCCGTCTGCTTCCCCAAGCCAAGGGTCCAGGCCTCATCTTCGTGTTTGCTCCGCTCGACCGCATGGTGCGCATCTCTTTGCGTCAGGAGGCCCTGGAAGTGCCCCCGCAGGACATCATCACCCGCGACAACGTCACCTTGAAAGTAAACGCCGTCATCTTTCTGCGCGTGATCGAGCCCCGAAAAGCTGTCGTGGAAGTCTCCAACTACGTGTACCAAACTTCGCAGTTTGCGCAAACCACGCTGCGTTCCGTGCTCGGTGAACAGGAACTCGATGAACTCCTCGCCCATCGCGACAAGATCAACCTGCGCCTGCAAAGCATTCTCGACACCCACACCGCTCCCTGGGGAGTGAAAGTGGCCAACGTCGAGGTAAAGCAGGTGGATATGCCTGAGTCCATGCTTCGCGCCATGGCCAAGCAGGCCGAGGCGGAACGCGAGAAGCGTTCCAAGATCATTCACGCGGAGGGTGAATTTTCCGCCGCTCAACGCCTGGTAGATGCGGCCCATCTGCTGTCCAGTGAACCGGTGAGTATTCAATTGCGTTATCTGCAGACTTTGACCGAAATCGGCGTCGAGAAAAACACCACCGTAGTTTTCCCAGTTCCCGTAGACTTTTTTTCCGGCATGCAAAAACTATTGGCAAAACCCGACGGAGACGCTGCTCTCGCCGCGGCGAAAAGCTGAGCGGCCTCCATCGGCAACAACCGTGACAAGGTAAAGACGAGGTACAAATGACAACCGCTACATCGCAAGACACGGAGATCACTTTAGGCACAGGAAAGATGCTTGCCCTGTTTTTCGGACTGGTAGTCATCTGTGCGGTTTTTTTCGGCATGGGATTTTCCCTGGGAAGAAGTTCGGTCCGGATGACATCTTCCGATTTGCCTGCCGCGACTTCCGTCACCGCCAGCGGCCCACGGCCTCCTGCAATCAAAACCGCTAGCACCACTCCGCAGCCTGACATGACCTTCTACAAAGCGGTTCAGAGCAAGGACGATACCAGCCAGCCAGCTCCGCAGGAAGCCTCGACCCCGGCTCCCGAAACTGCCGCGGCGACTGCCCCACCGGCCCCTTCTGATCCCACCGCTGCTCCGCCGGCGAACGGTTACTATGTGCAGGTGGCCGCAGTCACCAAGGCTGAAGACGCGGAAGCTCTGGTCGATGCGCTCAAGAAAAAACAGTATCCCGCATTTTCCACCAATACGCCCTCCGACAAGCTTATCCACGTACAAGTCGGACCGTACACAGACATTAAAGAAGCAGAGGGCATGCGCGCCAGGCTGGTCAGCGACGGCTACAACCCAATCCTGAAGAAGTGACAACTGTCGAGACGGAACTCACTCAATAACCTCCGCCCTCCTCGGCATTTGTCTTTACAACGGCGACCGCGACGTCGGCGAGCAGTCGCCGACGATTCAGGATTCGGAAGCTATACCCCATCTGAAAAATACGTGGACGAAAAATGCCCTTGACAAACGCAATGGGAGTGTCATACTCCGCCAATCCTCCGTTGTTCTGGGAAAGGGTTGCTCTCACTCGATCCGAATTTTGGCCAATGACACCGGCCAGAAAGGAGGCTCGGTACGATCCGCATTCTGGGGTGGAGACCCATCCATCCGCGCTCAAACGCTAGCGCCCAATCAGGCACAAAGGAGCTTTCCTATGGCGGAAGAAAAAGGACGAACCGCGACGTTACAACTGAATAACCGTGAAAATCCCACCGTTTTGAAGGTAACGTTGCCGAAGAAAATCACACGCGACGAACTCAACATACTGATCAACGAAAAAATCGTGAACGACATCATTGCCCGGCACACCGGCTGCACCTGTCTGTCTGGAACCATCAATGTGCTCATTGAGAGCGTGTACCAGGACGCAATGCAAGTCGAACTCGGACCGGCCCGGGCAGCCTAGGCCGGCGCAGGTGAACCAATGCACACGGTGAAAGCGCTCGTCGGGCTGCTGAATAATCCCGTAGTTCCCTCGATTATCAAGTACGCCCCGGACCTCGTTGAGTACGTCGATATCATTCCCGACCGGTTGTGGTACGACTTCGAAAGCGGGGAGGTCCCCGGCGGGCGCTTTCATCGCGTTGTCGGCGCGATTGAAGAGCTCAAACAATGCTCTACGGGTAGAGTACTCGGCGGACACGGAATCGGGCTGTCTCTACCCAGTGCCATGCCCATCGACATGGCAATGGTGGACGAGGTGGCCTCGCTCGCCAGAGAATTAAATTTCCGATGGTTTAGCGAACATCTCAGCATGTTCCTGGTGGCGCACGGCAGCGTCCCAAACAGTCAGGCGGGACTGGGCTTACCGGTAGTTTATGACGAAGAGAGTTTTCAAATTGTACGAAGCAAGTTGGAAATACTAAGACGCGCCCTTGGCTGCGATCTGCTGCTGGAGAACGGAGCTGTTTTCACGCCCGTCCCTGACACCGAGATGACGGAACCCGAATTCCTGAATCGCCTTTATTCGGAACTTAATTGCGGCACTCTTCTTGATCTGCATAACCTCTATGTTGGGATGCTGAATGGAGTGCTGTCACCGCTTCACTATCTGGAACAACTCAATCCGGAATGTGTCCGCGAGATCCACCTGGCTGGGGGCCACGAACTCGGTGGCTTCTATACCGATTCTCATTCCGGCGTCACTCCGGCCGAGGTGTGGTCCTGGGCATACAAGTTTGGCCCGTACTTCACAAATCTGAAGGCCATCGTCTTCGAATTCCACGAGTCGTATTTCGAAAAACTTGGCCTGCGCGGAATTGCGGCCGAGTTGGAGCGAATTCACCAACTGGCTGAAACCCTGTCTTCGGGAGCCCAACGCGCCCATGCTAGTTGAATTCCAGCAGGCATTGGCCGACCTGGTGGCGGCGCCGGAACTTTGCCGGCAATTCCGTGAAAATCCGGATCAGCTTCGAGAACGGTACGATCTCTCGCCGAGAGAATACGCACGTCTCGTTGCCATGGTCAACCATCGAGCCATGGAGTGCAACTGCATGCTGTATCGCGCCAATCGATTGGCTCCTTTGGCGATGAACCTGAACCAATTCTGCAGAGCGCTGGGGCCCAGACTAGGACCTCTGCTTTCCGAGTACTCGATTCGATATCCAAACACCAACGTTCACTTCTATGCGGAATGTGACAGGTTCTGCCAGTTTATCCTCGCCAAGATCGAGCAAGGATACGAACTTGAGCCGCCGGTGAAGGCAATTTTCGATCAGGAGTTTGCGGGGATTAAGCTTGGCGTGGTGGCAAGCTATAGTGTGCTCTAGCGCAGCTGAATGCACTCAGAGAAAAGCCGCATTTCTTTTTTATAAGTTGGCCAAACGTCCGAACGATCCCCGTTGACGCGCTAATTCCAGCAGCGCTTTCGGCATGGTCGATGACGCCCCGTCTCTAGAGTGAAATCCGGCCGCGCCTTACGGATCACATATGCCCGCAGTAAAAAAGTTTGCCATCGGCAGCAGCGTGTTCCCCCAATTCATGGACTCCGCCTTAGGTGTGTACGGGCCCTCGTTGACCCAGGTGCAGCTGCCGTCATTCTTGGTTAATCCGTTGAAGTTTGTGTTCCACGTCGGCGACGATCCACCGCTGGTGCAAGAGGCAGCCGCCAATCCCTGGTAATTACCGTTCGAGTCTTGACAGATCGCTGGTTGCGTATAGTTGGTATTAATCGTGCAACTGCCACTGCTGGTTGCCGTGGACGCTGCCGAGCCATCGTAGCCGTTATCGTTGGGAGTAAAGAGACCGAAATCCCTGCCCTCGGTGTGGCTGTCGTAAAGAGCCCAGTGTTCGAAGCCGACTACCGCATACTTGCCGTTCGGATTCTTAAGCGACAACGCCCCCTGATTGAAATTCGCTGTAAAGCCACCGCGAAGATCTTGAGTCCTCTGACAATCCATCCCCGAACTTCCATCGCAACCTGCCATGACCCAGGAATCGGGGTTAGCCCGGAAGTAGTTGGCTACAATCACCGGCTTCCCACCATCGTTGTTGATGATGTTTTGCACTTCCCCCGTGTAGGCTCCCAGCGAGGTGTACCAGG